>Ga0268298_10001187_pt1 | contig 31262 bp, 26 predicted proteins | sample WWTPWeurt_MetaG_FD_194462 | JGI IMG/M metagenome (GOLD analysis project Ga0268298, IMG submission 194462) | Activated sludge microbial communities from WWTP in Nijmegen, Gelderland, Netherland - WWTP Weurt | ecosystem: Engineered > WWTP > Aerobic digester > Activated sludge | place... | reverse complement strand
GCCGATGTACAGCATGCCGCCCATGATGACACCCATCTGGACGAAATCGAGGATGGCGACGGAAAGCATGCCGCCGAAAGTAGTGTAGGTCAGGACGATGGCGGCGCCGAGGATCATGCCGGCGGCCTGGCTGACGAAGCCGTCGGTGACGACGTTGAAGACGAGGCCGAGCGCCTTGATCTGCGCCGAGACCCAGCCGAGATAGGAGGCGACGATGCACAGCGTGGTCAGGACCTCGACCGTGCGGTTGTAGCGCATGCGGAAATAATCGCCGAGGGTCAGGATATTCAGCTTGTACAGCTTCCTGGCGAAGAAAAAGCCGGCGATGATCAGGCACAGCGACGAGCCGAACGGATCGGCGACGACGCCGCGCAGGCCGTCCTTGACGAAGGTGGCGGAAACGCCGAACACCGCCTCCGCCCCGAACCACGTCGCGAACACGGTGGCGGTGACGACCGGTAGCGGCAGGTGGCGGCCGGCGACCGCGAAATCCTTGGCGCTGTGCACGCGGGTGGCCACGTAGAGGCCGATGCCGATGGACAGCATCAGGTAGAGGACGACGAACCAGATCAGCATGCCGTGCAACCGAAAGGCAAGGTGTTGAAATTGCGCCAATTATAGATTTGCCGAGCGGCCGTATGGTGATTTGGCGCCCATGGAAGCGATTCGGCGTTTACCGAAGCAAACACGGATCCAGCATGCGGCAGGGCCAAGCAGTACAGTCAATTCCAATTGAGGTATGAGTCTGAACGCTCGGTTTTGAATTGCTGATTTCATGGACCGATGATGAAGGTTTGTGGAGCTTGTGGGCAGCCGCCGGCCTGGGGGCGGGCGGTGGGAAACGCATTGCGTTTTCCACGGGCCGTCCCCAGGATTGCGCGTAGCGCAAAGGTGGGAATCGGCGAAGCCGACTGTCCACAAATCCACAGGCCGTGGTTTGGCGGGAAGCAAATCATGCGGCGCTTCGGGATCGTTTGTTGATGGAAAGAAACAGCCGTTGCCGCGCTTCGTTCAAGCGCTTTGCTGCGTCGTTGTCGCTCAGTGCGCGGGCTTGCGCCTTCAAGGCGTCGAGCGTCACGCCAGGCTTGATAAACGTGTCTGCGCTCGGCAAGGCGAGGAGCTTTTCCAGCGGCGTCATCACCATCTCGAGGGGGTATCGTTTGCGGATCTTGCCTTTCTTGTCGGCAACTTCCCTGGCGAACAGACAGGGACGATGGAGGTTCACGTAAGGGTTGAGATGCTCGGTGCAGAAGGCATTCACCTCTTGTGCATAGCGTTGTGGAATGTGGCTGTAGCCCAGATGCTTGCGGACCACGGCGCCGTTCTTCGTTTCCACCAGACCATTGTCGTTGGAATGTCGCGGGCGCGACTTGGTGAATTCCACGCACAACTTGTCGAGCATCCTGGCCACTTTGTGGTTGATGTACTCCGAGCCGTTGTCGGCGTGAAAGCCGAGAATCGCAAACGGGAAACCGTCCAGCAATTCCCGGATGACCGGCAGCAGGAAGGCCTCGCTGATCTTCTCGCAGGTGGCGACCAACTCCCACTGGGTCACGCAATCGACGGCGTTGATGTGATAGACGCCCTTGATGCCGTCCTGGTCGCCCTGATGCACGCTGTCGATGCCGATGAAGCCCGGCCGGTTGTCCGGCGCCGGTGCCCGGCGTTCGCCGATGGCGAGCCCGGTCGGCCGGGTCTTGGTGAAGACCTGCCGACGGTCGCGGTAGCCAGTGCGCTTCCTGAGGTTGTAGAGATGCCCAACCGAGATCGTTGCCAAGCGTGCGTAGCGGGCATCGCCATACGTCTCCAGCGCCCGCCGCATGAGGTGCCGCGTTGCCGGTCCGGACAGGGTGTTGTGCAACGCATCGGTCTCGGCCAACAGGGCAACGTCGGCTTCGGTGAAGCGCCGTGCAAATCCCTTCGACGGTGCCCCATACGCCTTGACCAGGCAGCCCTTCGCCGACCACTTGGCAACCAGTCGGGTCAGTTGCTGGCGCGAATAGCCCGTCGTCCTCATCAGGTAGCGCAGCACCACGCCTTTGTCCGCCTTGCCCAAGCCCCGGTAGGCAAACCGCTGGAGGACTTCCACGATGTGCCGGTACCGATCTTCGTCCTCTCCGCATCCCCGAAACGCCACTTCCTCCGTCGCCGCCAGAAATTCCTTCAACTGCTCCAGCGTCACCAACCGCTTCTCGTTCATGTCGATCACCATGTTTCCAATGATCGACCCCTTCATCGCCCTTCAGACTCATTCCACCTTAGAAACACCCACACCCGTTCAGACTCATACCATGTTGGAAAAGACTCGGGCTTCCAATGTGATGGAAATTGGCGTAAAATCAATCTATTAGATTTCTCATCGAAGCGCATGCCGAATCCTCAAGTACACTCACGCCGCCTGTTTCTCAGTCACGCGGCCAAGCTGGCAATGGCGGGCGTTGTCCTGCCGCTCGCGAAGCCCGCGCTGGCCTCGTTGCCCGATGCGCGCAGCCTGGCATTTGATCACACCCATACCGGCGAGCGGATTTCGGTCGTCTTCGCGGTCGGCACCCACTATCTCCCGGATGCGCTGAACATCCTGAATCGTTTTCTGCGTGACCACTACTCCGGCGAAATCGGCCAGATCGACCCGCATCTGTTCGACCTGCTGCACAGGACGCGCCGGGAACTCGGTTCCGACCAGCCTTTCCACGTTGTTTCCGGCTACCGCTGCGCCACCACGAATTCCCGGTTGCGCAACAGGCGTGGCGGCGGTGTTGCCCGGAACAGCCTGCACATGCAGGGAAGGGCCATCGATATCCGCATTCCCGGGGTGCCGCTTTCCGACCTCCGCGATGCCGCGATGTCGCAGAGCGTCGGCGGTGTCGGCTTCTACCCGCGCGAAAAGTTCGTCCACCTCGACACCGGCAAGCTACGTCACTGGTAGCCAGATCGTGGCGGATGGCTGACGACTTTCACCCGGGGCAACCGCTGATTCGCGGCGGAGCCGAGCGGCCTCACGGATTCCCGGAAGTCAGGTACTCACCCGGAACTCAGTAGCGATGCCAGGGAGATCCAGGCGAGACCCAGCCATTCGTGCAGCGCGTAATAGGAGGTCTGGATCGCCTTCGCTTGTGGGAGGAAGTCGAAGGTCTCGAGTGGCCCGTCACGGGAACCCTTGAAGTCGGTGGGGGCCGGGATGACTTCAAGGCCGGCGGCTTCGAAAAGCTGCCGGGCGCGCGACATGTGGAAAGCCTGGGTGACCAGCACGACACGCCGGATGCCGGCCGGCTTGAGAATCTGCGCGGACATGCTGGCGTTATCCGCCGTGTCACTGGATTCACTCTCCTTCCAGCGGACAGCGACCCCGAATTCCCTTTCCGCAATCGCCGCCATCACGTCGGCTTCGGAACGGCTGGCGTGCAGCGGAACCCCGCCAGTGATGAGGACCGGAAGCTGCAGCCGGCGCGCCAGGGTGGCGCCGTAGCGCAGGCGGACGAGGCTGCGTTCGTTAACGGTATCGCTGCCGTATTCGGGCGCGTCACGCCTGAGGCCGCTGCCGAGCACAACGATCGCCCGCGCCCCCTGGGCGGAGACGAAGACGCCGCCGGCGCGCGCTTCCAGGGGAGCGACAAGATTGCTGGCAACAATCGGCAGGCTCTGCAAGAAAAGGAGTGTGCCGCCGATCAGCGCCAGGCCGAATGCCCAGCGCCGCCGCCGGAAAAGGGCCGCGACCAGGAGCGGCAACAGACCGTTGGTCGGCGGGAGCAGCAGCGTGCCAAGAAGGTTCTTGAAGAGGAAGATGCTGGTCATGATAAGCCGGGTTCTTGTCTCGCCGTCCGCCGGGTTTGGCCGGCGCGCCAGACGGACAGAGTGTGCCGCCTGCCGCGACGCCGGTCAATCATGGCCTAAGGCTCAGTCGCCGTGCTTTTTCAGTTCCACCAGCGGAATCACGTCCGGCATGTGGATGCGCGGGCGGTCGGGTTCGACTGCGTCGAGCGGGTCGCACTCGACCATCGTCGCCAGGCAGCGGCGGGTGAGGTCCTGGTAGGTGTGGGTGCCATCGACCTTCCAGGCCATTTCGTCGTCGGAGAGCGGGCGGATGACCCTGGCCGGCATGCCGGCGGCGAGGCTGCGCGGGGGAATCTCGACGCCGGCCTTGACGAAGGCGCAGGCGGCGACGACGGCCGATTCGCCGATCACGGCGTTGTCCATGATCACCGCATTCATGCCGACCAGCGCGTTGCTGCGGATTTGGCAGCCGTGCAGGACGGCGCCGTGGCCGATGTGCCCGTCCTCGCCGACGATGGTGTCGGTGCCGGGAAAGCCGTGCATGACGCAGGTGTCCTGCACGTTGGCGCCGCGCTCGAGGATCAGCCGCCCGAAGTCGCCGCGCAGACTGGCGCACGGGCCGACATAGCAGCCGGGGCCGACGATGACGTCGCCGATCAGCACGGCGGTCGGGTGAACGAAGGCCGTGGGGTCGACCACGGGGACGATGCCGTCAATCGCATAGACGCGCAGGATATTCATTCGCAACTCCTGACAGGTGATGAGCGGATTCTATAAAATGGCAGCCGGTTTCGCGTCGGAATGACAGGGCACGGACCGGGAAATGAACCGGATGTCCGGCGCGGGGTAGGGTTACCGTTGCAGTCGGCCGGGGCGCCCGGTCATCCGTTGTCATCGCAAAGCAGTTGGTGGCAACGCGCTGACCTGCCCGCCCGCATTATCCTAGCATCTAGAGGAGATTCGCCCATGAGCAAGCAATTCGCTTCAGTCGCCGACCTCGAGGTCAAGAAGACGACCTTCGAACAACTTTCGGCGCACTGCTGGGCTTACACCGCCGAGGGCGACCCCAACACCGGCGTGGTCATCGGCGAGGACGCCGTGCTTGTCTGCGACGCGCTGGCGACGCCGGTGATGGCGCAGACCTTGATCGCCGAGATCCGTAAGGTGACCGACAAGCCGATCAAGTACGTCGTCCTCTCGCACTACCACGCCGTGCGCGTCCTCGGTGCTTCCGGCTACAAGACCGAGGGCATGCAGGAGATCATCGCCAGCCAGGGCACCTTGGAGATGATCGTCGAGCGCGGTCAACAGGACATGATGTCCGAATACGAGCGTTTCCCGCGCCTGTTCCAGAACTTCGAGTCGATCCCCGGCCTGACCTGGCCGACCCTGGTCTTCAAGGACGAGATGACCCTGAGAATGGGCAAGGATCTCGAGGTAAGGATCATGCACGTCGGCCCCGGCCACACCCGGGGCGACACTATCGTCTGGATTCCGTCCGAGAAGGTGCTTTTCTCGGGCGACCTCGTCGAAGCCGACGCCGCCTGCTACACCGGCGACGCCCAGCTCGAAGAATGGCCGGCGACACTCGACGCGCTGGCCGCGTTCGGCGCCGAGATGCTGGTGCCCGGCCGCGGCCCGGCGCTGGTCGGCCCGCAGCGCGTTGCCGAAGGGCTGGCCTACACCCGCGATTTCGTCGGCACGCTGCTGAACTCCGCGAAGGAAGCCGTCGCCCGGAACATGAATCTGAAGCAGGCCATGGCGCATGCGCGCCAGGCGATGGATCCGAAGTTCGGCCACGTCTTCATCTACGAGCACTGTCTGCCCTTCGACGTCACGCGTGCGGTCGACGAGGCGAGCGGCATCAAGCATCCGCGGATCTGGACCGCCGAAAGAGATAAAGAGATGTGGCACGGCCTGCAAGCCGATTGACACCCATTCGACGGGTATGGCCGAACGTTTGAGAGAGGACATCCATGCTGGGCACCTATAGCTATCCGAAGTTCGAATACGTCGCGCCGCCCGAACTGAAGAGCGGCGAAACGGGGCACTATCCGGTGGTGGTGGTAGGCGCCGGCCCGGTCGGCCTGGCGGCGGCGATCGAACTGGCGCAGTCGGGCCTGCCGGTCGTTGTCCTCGACGATGACGATACCGTTTCGGTCGGCTCGCGCGGCGTCTGCTATGCCAAGCGCGCGCTCGAGATACTCGACCGCATCGGCGTCGGCGATGCCTGCGTGGCCAGGGGGGTGAGCTGGAACGTCGGCCGCACCTTCTTCCGCGAGGCGGAGGTCTACAACTTCAACCTGCTGCCGCAGCCCGACCACAAGCGTCCGGGCATGATCAACCTGCAGCAGTACTACCTCGAGGAATTCCTGGTCCGGCGCGCCCGCGAATTGCCCGGTCTCGATCTCCGCTTCAGGAACAAGGTGGTTTCGGTTTCGCCCGCCGGCAACGGGGCGACACTCCAGGTCGAAACACCGGACGGCAGCTACGCACTCACGGCCGACTGGCTGATCGTCGCCGACGGCGCGCGCAGCGCGATCCGTGGCCTGATGAACCTGGACATCGAGGGCAGGGTTTTTCTCGATCGCTTCCTGATCGCCGACGTGGTGATGAAGGCCGACTTTCCCGCCGAGCGCTGGTTCTGGTTCGATCCGCCTTTCCATCCGGGCCAGTCGGTGCTGCTTCACCGCCAGGCCGACAGCGTCTACCGCATCGACTTCCAGCTCGGCTGGCAGGCCGACCCGGAGGAAGAGAAGAAGCCGGAGAAGGTCATTCCCCGCATCAGGGCGATGCTCGGCGCCGACCGCGAATTCGAGCTCGAGTGGGTCAGCGTCTACACCTTCCAGTGCCGTCGCATGCAGCAGTTCCGCCACGGCCGCGTCCTTTTCGTCGGCGATGCCGCGCATCAGGTATCGCCGTTCGGCGCGCGCGGCGCCAACTCGGGGATCCAGGACAGCGACAACCTGTGCTGGAAGCTCAGCCTGGTGCTCGACGGCAAGGCGCCCGACAGCCTTCTGGACAGCTATTCCGAAGAGCGCGTCTTCGCCGCCGACGAAAACATCATGAACTCGACGCGGTCGACCGACTTCATCACACCGAAATCCCGGACCTCGCTGAATTTCCGCAACGCGGTGCTGACGCTGGCGCGCGACCATGCCTTCGCCCGCACCCTGGTGAATTCGGGCCGCCTTTCGGTGCCGTCCTTCCTGACCGGGTCGCGCCTCAATACGCCGGACGATGACGCCTTCGCCGGCGACATGGTGCCCGGCGCTCCGATGGACGACGCGCCGATGCAGGAAGATGGCACGGAGTTCTGGCTCCTCGACCGCGTCGGCAACCGCTTCATGGCACTGGTTCATGTTGAAGACCCTGCCGCGGTCGACGCCAATCTGGCCCGGGAATTCAAATCATTGGCCGGCGAACCGATCCCGCTCGAGGTCGTCCTCGTCTCGGCGAAGCCGGGGCGGGCGCCGGAGGGGCTGCGCGTATTCGAGGACGGCAGGGGTCGTTTTGCCGAGCGCTACGACAGCACACCCGGCACCGTTTACCTGATCCGTCCCGACCAGCATGTCACTGCCCGCTGGCGCGCCTTCGACGCTGGCCGCGTCAAGGCGGCGCTGGCGCGCGCTACCTGCAACAGCCATTGAGGAGCCAGCCATGTCCCTGATCCTGACCCCCAATTTCAACGAACCCGGCAAACGCTACTTCCGCGCCTTTTCGCCCGGCGACGACTTCTACGAAGCGCTGATCGAAACCCATCGCGACCTGAACGACGAACAGAGTGCCATGCTCAATTCCAGGCTGGTGCTCCTGCTGTCGAACCACATCGGCGACATCAGCGTGCTGCGCGAAGCGATGAAGATCGCCCGCGACGGCGTCTGAGGAGAGGACCCCGATGAAGATCCAGAGAATCCACCACGTCGCCTATCGCTGCAGGGACGCCAGGGAAACCGTCGAGTGGTACGGGCGGTACCTGAACATGGGCTTCGTGCTGGCGATTGCCGAGAACGAGGTGCCGTCGACGAAGGAACCCGACCCCTACATGCACATCTTCCTCGATGCCGGCAACGGCAACATCCTCGCCTTCTTCGAGCTGCCGACCAAGCCGCCGATGGGCCGCGATCCCAACACGCCGGCGTGGACCCAGCACATCGCCTTCGAGGTCGAATCGATCGACGCCCTGCTCGAAACCAAGGCAAGGCTGGAAGCCGACGGCATCGAGGTGGTCGGGCCGACCGACCACACCATCTTCAAGTCGATCTACTTTTTTGACCCGAGCGGTCATCGTCTCGAACTGGCGGCGAACACCGGCACCTCGAAGATGGCGCGGATGCTCGACGAAGTGAAGTGGGAAATGCTGAACGAGTGGGCGCTGACAAAGAAGGCGCCGCAGCACGCGCGCTGGATGCACGACGGCAGCTACGCCGGGGAGTAGGAGATGAAACTCGCCACCCTCAAGCGCGGCGGCCGCGACGGCACGCTGGTCGTCGTCAACCGCGCGCTGACCCATTGCCGCGCCGTGCCGGCGATCGCCCGCACGCTGCAGGCGGCACTCGACGACTGGGATGCCGTCGAGCCGCAACTGCGCCAGGTCTACGAGGCATTGAACAGCGGGGCCTTCGCCGACCCCGAGGCCTTCGACCCGGGCGCCTGCCATTCGCCGCTGCCGCGCGCCTACCAGTGGGCCGATGGCTCGGCCTACGTGAACCACGTCGAACTGGTGCGTCGCGCGCGCGGCGTCGAACTGCCGCCGGAGTTCTGGAGCGATCCGCTGATGTATCAGGGCGGTTCCGACTCCTTCGTCGGCCCGCGCGATCCGGTGCATGCACTGACGGAGGACTGGGGGATCGACCTCGAAGCCGAGCTCGCGGTCATCACCGGCGATGTGAACATGGGCGCGACGCCGGCCGAGGCTGCCCAGGCCATCCGCCTGCTGCTGCTGGTCAATGACGTGTCGCTGCGCAACCTGATTCCCGGCGAACTGGCGAAGGGCTTCGGCTTCCTCCAGTCGAAGCCGGCATCGGCCTTCAGCCCGGTGGCGGTGACGCCCGACGAACTCGGCGACGACTGGCGCGACGGCCGTGTCCACCGGCCGCTGACCGTGCATCTGAACGGCGCGCTGTTCGGCAATCCCGATGCCGGCTCCGACATGGTCTTCAACTTCCCGCAACTGGTCGCCCATCTCGCGAAAACCCGGGAGGTGGAAGCCGGGTCGATCATCGGTTCGGGCACCGTCTCCAACAAGCAGGGTGGCCTGCACGGATCGAGCATCGCCAATGGCGGTGTCGGTTACTGCTGTCTGGCCGAGTTGCGGATGTACGAAACCATCGAGACCGGCAAGCCGCAGACCGCCTTCCTGAAATTCGGCGACACGGTGCGCATCGAGATGTCCGACCGCCACGGCGCCAGCATCTTCGGGCCCATCGACCAGCGTGTCGAAAGGTATCCAGGCTGAGAATACGGAGTCGCCATGCTCACGCTTTACACCTATTTCCGCAGTTCCGCCGCCTACCGGGTGCGCATCGCGCTCAACCTGAAGGGCCTGGCCTATGAAGCGGTGCCGGTCCATCTGCTGCGTGACGGCGGCCAGCAGAACCAGCCCGCCTACCGCGCACTGAGTCCGCTCGGCACCGTGCCGGCGCTGCAGACCGGGGACGGGACCTTCACCCAGTCGCTGGCGATCATCGAATATCTCGACGAGATCCATCCGCTGCCGCCGCTGCTGCCGGCCTCGGCCGAGGACCGGGCGCGGGTCAGGGCGCTGGCGCAGACCATCGCCTGCGACATCCATCCCGTCAACAACCTGCGCGTCCTGCAATATCTCGGCAAGCATTTTGCCGCCACCCAGGAGCAGAAGGACGCCTGGTATCGCCACTGGGTGAACGCGGGCCTGCTGGCTGTCGAGCAGTTGCTCAACGCTCATCCGGCCACCGGCGCCTTCTGCCACGGCAATGCGCCGACGCTGGCCGATTGCTGCCTGGTGCCGCAGCTCTTCAATGCCCGCCGCTTCGACTGCCCGCTCGCCGCGCTGCCGACCATCCGGCGCATCGTCGCCGCCTGCGAAGCGCTGCCAGCTTTTTGCAACGCGGCCCCGGCGATGCAGCCGGACGCCCAATGAGAACACAGGAGACGACATGACCTACGTCATCGACAACACGCCGCTGTGGCAGCCCGACCCGGCCACCGTCGGCGACACGCGCATGGCGATGTTCATGCAGGCGACTGGCCACGGCCGCTATGGCGATCTCTGGCAATGGTCAGTCGATCGGCCCGAGGCGTTCTGGCCGACGCTTTGGAACTTCTGTGGCGCCGTCGGCGAGCAGGGCGAGGCGGTCCTCGAGAATGGCGAGCGAATGCCGGGCGCGACGTGGTTCCCGCAGGCGCGGCTGAACTACGCCGAAAACCTGCTGAAGAACCGCGACGACGGCGAAGCGCTGGTCTTCTGGGGCGAGGACAAGGTCAGGCGTCGGATGAGCCGGGCCGAACTGTATGCCGAGGTCGCCCGCTTCCAGTCTTTCCTGGTCGGCGCCGGCGTCGGTGTGGGCGACCGCGTCGCCGGCTATCTGCCCAACCTGCCCGAGACGCTGGTCGCAATGCTCGCCGCCACCTCGCTCGGAGCCATCTGGAGCTCCGCCTCGCCCGACTTCGGCGTCCAGGGCGTGCTCGACCGCTTCGGCCAGATCGAGCCGAAGGTGCTGGTCTGCGTCGATGGCTACTGGTACAACGGCAAGGCCGTCGACTGCCTGGAGAAGAACGCCGAGGTCGTCGCGCAAATGCCGTCGCTCCTGAAGACGGTGATCGTCCCCTACCTGACTACAGCGCCCGATGTCGGCGGGATCGCCAACGCCGTGCGCTGGAATAACATTGCTGTGGTCGACGGCGGAAAAGAGGTCATTTTCAAACGCGTCGCTTTCGATCATCCGCTGTTCATCATGTTTTCCAGCGGGACCACCGGCGTGCCGAAATGCATCGTCCATTGCCACGGCGGCGTCCTGCTCCAGCACCTCAAGGAACACCAGTTGCACAGCGACGTGCGCCCGGGCGACCGGCTGTTCTACTTCACGACCTGCGGCTGGATGATGTGGAACTGGCTGGTCTCCGGCCTCGCCGCCGGCGCTACGCTGCTGCTCTACGACGGGTCGCCCTTCGCGGCGCGCGCCAAGGTGCTCTTCGATCTCGCCGAGGCCGAGAGGATGACCCACTTCGGGACTTCGGCCAAGTTCATCGACGCCGCCGCCAAGCTCGGCCTGACGCCGGGCAGGACGCACGATCTGTCGGCGCTGCGCGCCATGTTCTCGACTGGCAGCCCGCTGTCGCCGGAGGGTTTCGACTGGGTCTATCGCGAGATCAAGCAGGACATCCTGCTCGCGTCGATTTCCGGCGGCACCGACATCATTTCCTGCTTCGTCCTCGGCAACCCGGTGCTGCCCGTCTATCGCGGCGAGATCCAGTGTCGCGGGCTGGGCATGGCGGTCGACGTGTTCGACGACGAGGGCACGCCGGTACGCTCGCAAAAGGGCGAGCTGGTGTGCACCAAACCGTTCCCGGTGATGCCGGTCGGCTTCTGGAACGATCCCGACGGGAAGAAATACCACGCCGCCTACTTCGAGCGCTTCGAGAATATCTGGTGCCACGGCGACTTTTCCGAGCTGACCGCGCACGACGGCATGATCATCTACGGCCGCTCGGACGCGACGCTCAACCCCGGCGGCGTGCGCATCGGCACCGCCGAAATCTACCGCCAGGTCGAGCAGTTGCCGGAAATCCTCGAATCGCTGGTCATCGGCCAGGACTGGCCACCGGGCAGGAACGACGACGTGCGCGTCGTGCTCTTCGTCAAGCTGCAGGATGGCCAGGTGCTGGACGCCGCGTTGACCGAGCGCATCAAGAAACAGATCAGGGACAACACGACGCCGCGCCACGTTCCGGCGAGGGTCGTTCAGGTGCAGGACATCCCGCGCACCAAGTCGGGCAAGATCGTCGAACTCGCCGTGCGCAACGTCGTGCACGACCAGCCGGTCAAGAACGTCGAGGCGCTGGCCAATCCGGAAGCGCTGGAGTTCTTCCGCGGGCGAGCCGAGCTGGTGGACTGAAACTGTGCTACACGATTCTCACGGTGATCGCGTTCCCCGCTGGGTAAACGTCGAGCGACCGGCCCTTCGCAAACTGGAGCAGCTTGACTGGTCGGCGGTTCTGGAAGATTTGCGCGTACCCCCTGGCAATCAACTGGAAGCCTTGAAAGGAAATCGCAAAGGGCAACGCAGCAATCGCATCAACGACCAGTGGCGCGTGTGCTTCGTCTGGACTGCCGAAGGGCCGAGCAGCGTCGAGATTGTGGACTACCATTGAAGGAGTTTGAGCATGCGTACACTTGCCCCCGTTTCTCCCGGCGAAATGCTGGAGGAAGAGTTCCTGAAGCCGTTGGGCCTGGCGAAGTACCGTCTGGCCAAGGATATCGGTGTGCCACCTCAGCGAATCGGCGACATCGTGGCGGGCAAGCGGACCATTACCGCCGACACCGACCTCCGTCTGTGCCGTTACTTCGGGCTCAGTGACGGATGGTGGCTCCGCGGTCAGGCCAACTACGACACGGCAATCGCGCGAGAAACCCTGGGTGAAGCCCTCGCACGCATTCCTCGCTGTCAACTGCTGGTTGCCTGAGCATTCCGCGCAAAAAGTAGGGCCGAGCGCGCCGACTAAATCAGCGCCGCGGCTGGGTAGCCGCTTGACCGCCTTGGCCAGTAGCCCGCCGATGCCTGGCCCTGCACTCCCTGCGGTCGCGGTCGACGTGATTCAAAGCGTTAATTCGAGCTTGGAACGTTGTTTTCTCAAGACACACATCAAGCTGTGTTTAAGCTGTAACCAAACGGCACCCTGACCAGCTTCAGACCGGCCCAAGCTCCTCAAGATGCCTGAAATTCAACCTCTGAAGCCACGCTATGCCGAGCCGTGGCTGCCGTGCCCCGTGTATCCCGGCAGACCGGCGGCCTCCGGGGATGAAGCGAGATGGATGGCCGCCTCGACGATCTCCTTCCGCACTTCTTCCTTCATCTCCGAGAGCAGGATGTCCACGTCCTCGATCTCGTTCTTCAGCAGCCGATCGTCGAGGATGATACGGGTGCGGAAGAACTGCGCCCAGCGGAACTCGGCGAAGTCGGCATCCATCTTGTCGTAGCCGAAGTGCTCGCGCACATACCAGGCGAGACCACGATAAGGGTCATTGGTCATGTCCTTGATATGTCTTGGCAGTTTCGCCGGTTGCAACGGGCCGCCACCCTGGGGGTCGAACAGGTAGACCCAGTTGTTTTCGTGCATCGCCTTCCAGAAGTGGTAGTGCGCCAGCACCCGCCAGTTGCACATCACCTTGACGACCACCCGCGCATTTTCTGGACCGATCCCCGCCTCGTTCTTCTTCTGGCACAGCTCCCACACCGCGCGGGCCAGATGATGGTGATCGACCAGGTAGAACCTGCCTTCAGGGCCAATGACGATCGGGACCGGTCGTGTGATCAGAAGAGCAATCAGACTGTCCTTGCTCTTGTGGCGCATGGATTCCACCTTGGCCTTCACCTCGTCGAATCCGACGGCGCTCTGGGTCGGGCACAGGTCGGCGACCTTTAGCTGATACAGCTGTCCGCTGACGTGCGCCTCGGGTTTGCATTCTTCATACAGGTATTCCATGTTCTTCCTTCTCAAGTGTTGGCTTCGCGCACTTGCCCTGACGAGTGGGCGCTTCACCATTAAACCCGCCGTCCGGCATGGTGGCTGCTACCGGATCAGGGGTCCATCTGTGTCCTCCTGCAACACTGCGAGGCTCCAATTACGTCTTCGCAGCAGTTGCGGAGGTCGCTTTGGCATGAGCTTCCATCACCGCACGAATCGAACCAAAGTAGGCATCGGCGCCGAGCGTGGCAGTGATGCCGTAGCGGTCCAGTTGCGCGCGGACGTCGCCGGAGGTGTGCACCAGTACGAGCCGGACACCTTGCTTCTGCAAAAGTGCGGTGGTCTCCCGCAGCGTGGCCGCAGCGGAAAAGTCGATATCGCCCATCGCCACCATGTCGATACACAGCCATGAAAGCCGCGGTTGAGCTTCGGTTGCGAGCTTCGTCACCTCGTCCGCCAGTTGCTGGGCATTCGCGTAGTATGCGCTGTGACTGAACAGATAGACCAGCAGTCCGGGCTGTATCTGGGCCGGACTGGTGACCGGAACGGTCTGCCAGCCTTCCACCGTGTCGGCGGCGATGACGGCATTGTGCGCGCGGTAACCGTGTCGGACATGATCGAGAAGCGACAATGCCATGGCTAGGATGATGCCCTGCTCGACGCCGACAAAGACCACGGTCAGCGCCGTGATCAACGCCACCCAGAACTCGGCCCGCGCCTCGACGAATATCTTGCGCATGCCCCTGATGTCGATCATTTCCAGGCCGATGAGGAAGACGACCGCGGAAAGCACGGCAGTGGGCATGAATGCCAGCGGTTTGGTCAGGAACAGCAGCACCAGAAGGACGACGATCGCCGTCGTGATGTTCGAAATCTGGCTGCGCCCGCCCGCGCTATCGACCATCTGCGTCTTGGTCGGGCTGCCATTCACCATGAAGGTGCCCGACAGCCCGGCGCCGATATTGGCGATGCCCAATCCGACCATGTCCACATTTTCGTCGGCATTCTCGCTGTACTTGGCGGCATAGGCGCGGGACGTCGCCGCGCTTTGCGCCAGGATCACGATGAAGCAGGCAAAGGCGGTGGGCAGCAGCTTCTGCACCAGATCCCAACTCCAGGCCACTTGCGGCATGCCGATTGTCGGCAATCCGCTCGGCACTTCTCCCAGGGTATGCATGTGCGCGCCGAGATTGATCGCCCAACTGACGACGATGGCGCCGACGACCGCCAGCAGGCCGCCCGGGATCTTTTCGGAAATCTTCTTGCTGCCGAGAATGATGGCGAGCACGGCGAAGGAAACCGCGGCGGCGTAGGGGTTGGTTTCGCCAAGGTGTTGCAGGTCGTGGGAAAGCTTTTCCAATGGCCCGTTCCCACCGCCCGGCAGGTCGAGCATGCCCGAGACCTGCCCGATCGCGACCTGCACGCCGACCCCGGTGAGGAAGCCGACAAGCACGGTCCGTGACAGGAAATCCGCGAGGAATCCCAGCCTGATCAGCCGGGCGATGAACATGAAAGCGGCGGCCATGAAGGCGAGCACCGCGCAGAGCGCGACCCATTCGTCCGATCCGCGCACCGCGAGGCCGGTCAGGCCTGCCGCGAGGATCGCTGCCGTGGCCGAGTCGGCGCCGACGACCAGATGCCGTGATGATCCAAAGATCGCAAACAGGGTGATCGGGATGAGGATGGTATAAAGGCCCAGAATCACCGGCACGCCGGCAATCTTCGTGTACCCCATCGTTTCCGGAATGGCGAGCGCCGCCAGCGTCAGCCCGGCAATGATGTCTCCGGGCAGCCGTGAGCCGTCGATCGGAAGAATCCCCTGAAACATCGGGAAACGAAACCCGCGGGTCTGTGTTCCAGTTCTCATTGACCACCTCCTTCTTGTATATCTTATCCTTCGCGGCCCCTCGGCACCCCGGTGCCGGTATATTCATTCGAGGCTGTGGCAGCACCGACGTGTTCTGCCTGGAATGCACCACGGCGGCTCTGAAAACGAGGACCGACCAGAGCTGAGTGGTGAGCACTGTGTTAAATTTAAACTCAAAGTCCGGTCTGTGCAAAGCAGTGATGTCGGCATGCGGGAGGAAGCGGAGATGGAACAAACGGCGAACACGGGCGGCTTCTATTGGCGGGTTCTCTCCCGAGAAGAAGTCCTTCGCGCCCATCAGGGAAAGAGACGTCGCCCTCGCCATCGACCAGCTCAATTGCCGACCACGACAAAGTCTAGCCTTGATAGCATTTCAAGAAGTCTTCTGAAACAGTTACTCTGACTCGGAGCGCCGATGCACTTGAGATTTGAGTGCGCCAATCAAGTTCGATCGACAAGCATTGCTGATCCGGTCGAAAATTACGTGGTAACCAGTGCCTCCGCAGGTTTCCATACGCATGCGGGTCGCGCTTGCCCAAATAATCGGCACCACTGCCTTTCGTCAATGACCACCCTCCGGAGAATACGCAAGATGTTATTCAAAGATCGCCCCATGCTTGCCGCCTGTCTGCTTGGCGCAACAATTCTTGGTCCGCTCGGCTGTGCCAGCCAGAACCCATCCGGGCCGGTCAATCTTGGCATGGACGTCTCGACACAACCTTTTGCCATCGACCCGCAACTCGGTGGTTTGGGTGGAGCTAGTCCGCAGGGCGTCCCGACTCAGATGCAGATGGATCCCTGGCCGCGGCAGGTCGCGCTGACCAACGCCTCGGCGGAAATCTACCTGCCCCAGGTCAATAGCTGGACGGGAAACACGCTCAGTTTTCGCGCCGCAGTCTCGGTCCGGGCAACTGGGGCAAAAGACGAGACCTTTGGCGTGATCACGGGTAGCGCGCGTACCCATGTTGACGCTGTAACGCGCACTGTCGCCCTGAATGACGTCGTCCTGACGCAGGCCAAGTTCCCGGCCGTGCCGGACAACGGGCTCGATTATCTGCGCCAGTTGCGCGAACAACTGCCGGCCGCGATGGCGACCATGTCCCTCGACCTCCTCGCCGGCCAACTCGTGGCATCGCAGACCGTAAAACCCAAGACCGTCGCCGTCAATAACCAGCCGCCCAAGGTCATAGTCAGCTACTCCCCGGCAATTCTGGTTCCCATCGACGGCGCGCCAAGCATCAGGCGCGTTCCCGACACGCGCTTCGAGCGCGTTATCAATACCCAGGCCCTGATCGCCCGACCCATGCGCGACAGCACCTGGTACATGCATGTCTTCGATGGATGGATGTCGGCGCCGTCGCTTGACGGTCCCTGGGTCGTTGCATCTGATGTGCCGGTTGGGCTGGACGATCTTGCAGCCAGCCTGGCCAGGAAAGGAGGCGGCATCGACCTTCTCGACGGCGGGCCTCAGGCATCGCCGAAGCCCTCGCTGGCCTCCGACGCGCCAACCCTCTACGTGACGCAGGTCCCGGCCGAACTGATCGTCTTCAAGGGCCAGCCGAACTTCACCCCGGTGACGGGAACCGGACTGCTCTGGGCCGACAACACGACGGCCGATGTCCTGGTCAATACCGCGAACAACGATTACTACACGCTCCTCTCCGGGCGCTGGTACCGCGCCGCCTCGTTGAGCGGCCCCTGGATCTTTGTCCCGGCGAACAACCTGCCGGCCGACTTCGCACGCATTCCGAAGGCGTCACCCGCAGGCGTGATCCTCGCCTCGGTTGCCGGAACGCCGCAGGCGCAGGAGGCGCTGATCGCCAATTCGATCCCGCAAACGGCGGCAGTGCCGCTCGTCAATGGGCCGAAATTTACACCTGTATTCGATGGCGTGCCGGTACAACGGGCGATCGACGGCACGCCCTTGCGCTACGTCGCCAACGCGCAGCAACCCGTCATTCAGGTCAGCCCGACCAGCTACTATGGCCTCGAAGCAGGGGTCTGGTTCACCGCACAGAACCTGACCGGGCCGTGGCTCGTCGCCAAGGCCGTGCCGCCCGTGATCTACAGCATCCCGGCGAGTTCGCCCCTGCATTATGTGACCTATGTGCAGGTCTATGGCGCCAGTACTGAAGTCGTCTATGTCGGTTACACGCCCGGCTATCTGGGCACCGTCGTTACGCCTGACGGGGTCGTCGTCTACGGTACCGGTTACAACTATACCCCCTGGCTCGGCTCGGCATGGTATGCCGCGCCCTACACGTGGGGGCTGGCTGCCGCGCCGATCTACAATCCCTATGTCGGCTATGCCTTCGGCTTCGGCCTGGGGCTCGCCACTGCAGCCTGGGCTGTCCCGTACTGGGGCGGTGCCTATTACCATCCAGGGTACTGGGGCTACCCGTGCTGCGGCTCGACCAGTGCCAGCGTCTATGGCCACTGGGGCAATACGGTCTACTCGGGAACACGCAACTGGTACGCCAACGCCGATGGCAAGATCGGCACTTCTGCGGCAGGAACCTACAGCAACCTGCGTACCGGAACGACCGGAGCCTACGCCGGCGGGCGCAGCTACAATCCGGAGACCGGTCAGGCGCAGCGCGGATACGACCGGACCTTCAATACGGCCGGCGGGACCAGCGGCAACGTGGCACGGGGCGGTTCGTACAACACCTATACGGAGCAGCGTTCCTACGCATCGAGCGCCTCGGCGACCGGGCCGGAAGGCAGTTCGATCTCCAAGACGGCCGGCGCCACCGCTGGCCCGGAAGGTGTGGGCGCCCAGCACACGGTCACCGCCTATGATGCCCGGACCGGCCAGACAAGGAGTTATACCTCGAGCGGCCTGTTCGGCAACCATTACGCGGGTGCCGATGGCGATGTGTACCGGAACACCGACAGCGGCTGGCAGCAACACGGGGCCGGGGGCTGGGGATCCGCAGGCGGTGATACTTCCTGGGCCGATCGCGAGCAGCAGGCGCGCAGCGGTTTCGAGAGCCGGGCCGGCGGTTGGGGCGGCGGCGAAGACCGCTTCGGAGGCGGTGGATTTGCTGGGCGCTTTGGCGGTGGCGGGTTCGGCGGCCGTTTCGGTGGGCGGCGCTAACCCACTCTTTTTCTGACTATCGGAGTGCGAGAAACGTGAATCCCGTCCTTACGCTTTTCATCAGCCTGTTTACGACGCTTCTGGCGATCATCAATCCGTTCGAGGCGTTGCCGGTCTATCTCAGACTGATCGACGGCAAACCAGACACCGAGCAGCGTCGGATAGCTCGGCAGGCATGCTTCTATGCCCTGCTGCTCTGTTTCTTCTTCCTGCTCTTCGGCACACTGTTGCTGCGCCTCTTCGATGTGCCGTTGAGCATGGTCCGGGTCGTCGGCGGGGTGATTCTTACCCGGGTTGGATTCGAACTGTTCAATCCGCCGCCATCCGGCGGGATCGTGCCGCGGACGGAAGATGGCAATGCCAATGTCGCGTTCGTTCCGCTCGCGATGCCGATCATGTTCGGCCCTGGGGCAATCGCCACATTGATCAGCATGGCATCGACGATCAAGCAGTCGCCAGGGGAAATGCTGCACTTTCTTGCGGCCAGCGCCGCGATCGTCGCCTGCATGGCGGTGACCTATCTTTGCCTTGTCTACGCCGAGCCGATTCTCCGCAAGATTGGCAGACAGGGCATCGACGCGGCGACGCGGATTGTCGGGTTCTTCGTTGCCGCAATGGGCATGGGCCTGATCTTCAACGGTGCGGTCGAGTTTCTCGAGCCGTACCGGACGGTCGCAAAGGTCGCGGTCGGAACCTAGCCCGGGCCATTCATGAACTTTTCTGCCAACATTCGGGCACCGGTTTGTTCGAGAGTCAGGCGAAACGCGGAGGGGACTGGCGCCTGCTCCAGTCCCCTCCGCTTGTCGATCTGATTTAGCCCAGATCGACGGGAATGAATATCCTGGCGTTGCCGCGGTCGACCAGGACGGCGATGCGTTTTCCGGCCTTGCTGATCAGGCTGCGCAACTGCTCGGTACTGGAAATCGCCTCGCCGTTGACCGCGATGACGATGTCGCCCGGCTGAATGCCTGCCTTGGCGGCTGCGCCAGCGACATTCTGGACCACCACGCCGTTGCTGACATCGGAACGCCGCTGCTCTTCCGGGGTGAGCGGACGGACGACGACACCTAGGCGACCCTTGGCAGCCTCGGGGGCATCGTTGCTCGCCAGTTTCTCGTCATCGAATGTGCCGACCGCGACATCGACCGGGCGGGTTTCACCCTTGCGCCAAACCTGAAGCTTCGCCTGCTCGCCGGGCTTCATGGAAGAGACGATCGCCGGCAGCTCGTTGGAGGAGGCGATCTCCTTCCCGTTGATGGAAAGAATGACATCGCCCGGCTCGAGCCCGGCCTTCGCCGCGGGACTGTCCTTTTCCACCGACCCGACCAATGCCCCCGCGGGCTTCTTGAGACCGAAGGAGTCGGCGAGCGACTGATTGACCTCCTGGATGCCGACGCCGAGCCTGCCGCGCTGTACCTTGCCGTGGGTGACGATCTGCTTTTCGACATTCATCGCAACCTCGATCGGTATCGCAAAGGAAAGCCCCTGGTAGCCGCCGCTGCGCGAGTAGATCTGCGAGTTGATGCCGATCACCTCGCCCGCCATGTTGAACAGAGGCCCGCCCGAGTTGCCGGGATTCACGGCGACATCGGTCTGGATGAAGGGAACGTAGCTGCCGTCGGGCAGGGATCGCGAGAAGGCCGAGACAATGCCGGCACTGGCGCTGCTCTCGAAGCCGAAGGGCGAGCCGATGGCCAGCACCCATTCGCCGACGCGGGTGTTGGCGGCAGAGCCGATCCGGACTGCCGGCAGGTCCTTTGCGTCGATCTTCAGGACGGCGACGTCGCTGGCGGTATCGAGGCCGAGAACCTTGGCCTTGAATTCGCGCTTGTCGGTCAGCTTGACGATGACTTCCTCGGCGCCGTCGACGACGTGGGCGTTGGTGAGAATCGTGCCATCCGGACTGACGATGAAGCCCGATCCCAGACCGCGTGCGGGCGCATCGCCGCGATTCTGCGGCCCGCCGAACCGGCGGAGGAAGTCCGGGATCGAGTCGTCGTCGTCAAACTGGGGCGATTTGGGCCCGCGCGAGCCTGCCTTGCGCGTGCCGGATACGCTGATATTGACCACCGACGGGCTGTTGCGCGCAACGATGCCGCTCATGTCCGGCAATGCGGCGCCCGCAGCCGCGACCGGCTGGGTCATCGTGATGGGAGCAGCGACTTGCGACGCAGGGGCCTGCGACGCGGGGGAGTTGGCGTGGCCGAGAGTGTAGGCGCCGGTCAGCGCCGCCACAACGGCCGCTGCGCCCGCGGTCAGTTTGAGCTTATTTGAGTTCATGGCGTCCTCCTGGGTAAATTCCGGGCAGGCAAAATGCCCGCCGATTGGAGAAGCATGCCTCGGCGAGACTTAAGACTGACTTAAGAACAACTGCCGCCGGCAGGACCGGATGCCTGCGCAAGTCCTGCGCGATCAGGTGGGGGTGCGGTGCCGGGAAACACGATCCTTGCGGTGAGCCCGCCTCCTGGCGTGTCATCGAGGCACACTTCGGCCTTGTGCCGCCGGGCAATGGTGCGAACGATCGCCAGACCGAGGCCGCTGCCGCTGGGGCTCTGCCCGCTCCGACGATAGAAACGGTCGAATACGCGTTCGCGCTCGTCCGCGGGAATCCCCGGGCCGTTGTCGGCAACCTCCAGCCAGGCCCTGCCTGCGTCGATGCCGCAGCTCACGTCGACCTTCCCGCCCGCCGGGGTGTAGCACAAGGCATTGGCAACGAGGTTGGCGAGCAGGGTGCGCAGCGCATCGCCATCACCGATGATGGTCGCTGCCGGGTCGAGCGCGCTGACGCCAAGGTCGATCTCCTTGGCATCGGCAAGCGTGGCGTGGTCGGCGACGACCTGGCGCAACACCTCGGCGAGGGAAATACCGGCGAACGCGCACAGCCTTGCGCCGTCTTCGTTGCGCGCCAGAGCGAGCAGTTGCTGCACGGTGTGGATCGCCCGCTCGAGCCCCGCCTTGAGGTCACCCAGCGCCTCGGAACGTTCGGCCTCGCCCGTCGCGCGTTCCAGCAGCCCCGCCTGAAGTTGCAGGGCGGTTAACGGCGTGCGCAACTCATGCGCGGCATCGGCAATGAAATCGCGCTGTACCTGCAGCGTCGCGCGCAGGCGTCCGAGCAATTCATTGAGCGAAACTACCAGCGGGCGCGCTTCGTCGGGAACGCCGCTTTCGGTGAACGGATCAAGCGCCTCCGGTGTCCGGGTCCGCACCGAGCGGGCAAGTTCGGTCAGCGGCCGGAGTTCCCGGCTGACGATCAGCCAGATCAGCAGCGCGATGAGGGGCAACAGGACCATGAACGGCGTCAGCGTGCGCAATGCAGCCGCCGCCGCCAGCCTCGCGCGCACGCTGGTCGGCTGGGCGACGGCTATGGTTTCGCCGCGGTATTGCAGGGCATAGACGCGCCAAGTCTCCTCGCTGGTTCGTTCGGTGGCGAAGCCGAGACGGGCAATCTCGGGCAGGGGCCGGTGCGGACGCGACGAGTAGATGGTGAGTCCGTTGCGATCCCAGACGCGGATGACGAAATCGAAACTCGTCTCGCCCGCGAGCGCCTCGGTTGAGCCCTGGAAGGTCTGGTTGCGCAGCGCCAGGGCAATCTGCTCCAGGTGGTAATCGAAGATGGTGTTGGCTTCTTCCTTTGCCGCGGTGAACGTCGCCCAGGCGCCGAGGAGCATGACCACGGTCATTGCCGCGGTGAGGGCCAGCACCAGTTTGCCGCGGATGGAGTTCATGCCTGTCTCGGCACCATGTAACCGACGCCACGGACATTGCGGATCAGTTCGCTGCCGATCTTGCGGCGCAGGGCGTGAATGTGCACCTCGACCGCGTTGCTGCCAATTTCCTCTTCCCATCCGTAAAGCCGGTCTTCAAGCTGGGTGCGGGAAAGGGGAACGCCGGGAGCCTGCAGCAGGGCATGCAGCAGCGCGAACTCGCGGCCCGAGAGCCTGACTGCGGTGCCGTGCAGGCGGACTTCGTGGGTCGCCGGATCGAGATGCAGCGGTCCGTGCTCGATCACCGGGGTCGCCCTTCCGGAACGTCGGCGCAGCAGCGCCCGCAAGCGCGCGGCAAGCTCGTTCAAGTCGAAAGGCTTGACGAGGTAATCGTCGGCGCCGGTATCGAGACCGGCAATCCGGTCTTCGACCGAGTCCCTGGCGGTGATGATCAGGATCGGTACCGTGTTCCGCTTCCGCCGCCATTGCGCGAGAAGTTCCAGCCCGCTCCTGCCGGGGAGCCCCAGGTCGAGCAGGATCGCATCGTATTCGTTGGTCGCTACGGCCAGTTCGGCGGAACTGCTGTCATGTGCCCAATCCGCCGTGTAGCCATCCTGGCGAAGGCCGGTGCGGATGCTGGCGCCAATCATGGGGTCGTCTTCAACGATCAGGATGCGCATCGCGAATTACGCTGAGTTGGCACGCTGTCGGCTGTGCCGATGAGAATTCCCTGACATCGTGGCGTGCTGAATGGGCATGGGGGCATTGTAGCGACATCGCCACAATGCAGCGACCGATAGGGGAAAGCCGGCTCCACAGCCTTTCGGATTATCGGTCTTCGCCGTTCCGTACCGGATGGCGCAGATCAGTTTCGCAAGCGAGTGAACGGAATGGCGGGAATATCTGTCTAAGTCGATATTATTTGCGCAGCAGCATCTCCTGTTTCCGGTGTTGAAACAGAAAGGAGGCCGTGCATGGGCTCTCTGGGCATTCAGAAACTCAAGGTCGTCGCGTTGGCTGTCGAGGACCTGCCCCGCGCAACGCGCTTTTACGGCGAAACACTGGGCCTGCCTCCGGCATTCGAGGGTTTACGTCAGGTCGGTTTCAGTCTGGGCAACGTCATCGTGATGCTGAAGTCCAGACATGACGGCTGGTATGCGCTTCCCACGGATCAACTCAATCCGCGCATCACCCTGGCAACCGATCATGCGCCCGCCACCGAGCGCGAGCTCAGGGCGCGCGGCGTGACCATTGCCAATCCCGTGCAGCCATACCCCGCGGAAGGTTTCCACGTAGGGAGCTTTCTTGACAGCGAGGGCAACAGGATCTGGTTCTGCTCGCCGATCGAAGGTGCGGTAACGGATCGAGCATGACGGCTCGGCCGGCGTTTTCGGGACCGTCGCCGGCCGGGTCGATGTCCGAGGTCCCGGTATTCATGAGGAGATCGATCATGGCCACTTACATTGCACTGATGAACTTTACGGACCAGGGGATCCGCAGCGTCAAGGAAACCACGAAACGCGCCGAAGCCGTCATGGAGGCGGCAAGGATGTTCGGCGCCAGCATGCCGCAGATCTACTGGACACTTGGGCAATATGATCTGGTTGCCGTCATCGAGGCGCAGGATGAAGAGTCGGCAACGGCGTTCGCGCTGGCAATCGGCGCTGCGGGCAATGTTCGCGGGCAGACCTTGAGAGCCTTTTCCAAGGACGAAATGAACGGAATTCTCGGCAAGATGGGATAGAAGCCATGCCGGCCCAACCGTCCCGTGGGAGTGCAGCCAATGGACGGGGAAGCCGGAGTCTGTCGTTCACATCAAGCCGTGGGCGGGTTGGCCGGAAAGTAGGCTCACCGACTGCGCTGGTGAGGTGTTGACCAAGTTTCACTTGACAAGCCAACCCACTACTGTCCGGTCATAAAATCTAATAGATTCAATTGGTTGTTGAGTTGGTTTTGTTCTGATTTGTATCGGTCGCCCGGAAAGGCTTGCTGCAAGGGCATCTTCTCGAAGAGGGTAAGCGACAAGACCTGTAGCAAAGTGTAGAGGGAAACGTCGAGATTCAGTTTTTTCCGAACGATGGCGACCAAGACATAGACTGACACCGCGATCCAGATTTGCGTTTTGACCGCATTCTCTGACGTACCGAAGAACCGTTTGATCCGAAGATGCTGTTTGATCCACTTGAAGAACAACTCGACCTGCCAGCGGCGCTTGTAAAGCGCGCAGATCGTTGCTGCCGGCAAGATCATCTGGTTGGTGAGGAAGACGAGCGTTTTTCCGGTCTCGGCCTCGTTGAAGCGGACCCGGCGCAAAAGGGTCGGATAATCCCGCCGGGTGTAATAGCCATCGAGGGCAATCGTCTGATCGCAGAGGATACCGGTGCTGCGGTCGTTTGGCGCCGAATAGACGCGATGGAAGCTCAGATTCGACTTGGCGCGTGTGACGAAGAACGCCCCTGCCGCGTGCACGGCATGCAGACGAGAGAAATCCACATAGCCGCGATCCATGACGTAGATCGCGCCAGCTTCCGGGGTCACCAAGTCCAGGGCATGAACGTCGTGCAACTTGCCGTCCGAGACATGGATGAAACTGGGAATGCTGCCGCGCAAGTCGAGCAGCGTGTGCATCTTGACCGCCGCCTTGGTTGTGCGGAAATGCGCCCAGGGAAAGACCGACAAACAAAGATCGATGGTCGTCGAGTCGAGCGCATACACCGTGTTCGACAACTCTAGCCCCAAGTCCTCGCTGGCGTAGAGGTTTCTCGCCTGGACAATCAGACGGGCGGCAAAGTCGGCATGGATGCGCCAGTCGCGCGATTCGTTGGCGTCGGCCAACGTCGATCGTCGCACGGGTTCGCGAAATCCCATGTGGTACAGCTTGGACGACTGCGCCGACAGACAGGCCTCGATGTCGCGCAGGCTTTCCCTGTATGTGAGTTGGGCAAACGCCATCACCCGAAACTGTTCGGCGCAACTCAGGGTGCGAATCCCCTGGTCGCCGCCGTAGCGTGCCACATACCGGTTGAAGGTCGACCACGGCAGGAAATCCATCAACTGGCCAAACAGCGTCTTGCCGGCGTTCATGGCGATACCCTTCAGGAAATTTCGAAGGGTCATTTATCGCTGATTTCAAATCGACACCACCTTTTATCACTCGAAAAGCCTCGTCAATTATGGCTTTGGGCGGTTCGGGTGGGCATTTAGCCTGACAGTAGTGAAGCCAACCATTCAGACACAGATTTGACCGTCGGCTCAGTACGGCATGACAGGTGTTGCTTGCGGTGCCATCGAATCCGCGCCGTATTGCTCTTGCTGGCAGAAGTTCGCAGGTCGAACAGTCGTACCAATGATCGAATAACAATCAGGAGGAGTCATGAAAGCAATCTCAAGGATGAAGTTGGCGCTGGTCGCGGTCGGCGCGTGTGTGCTTGTGTTCCCGGGTGCTCAGGCCGAAGAGGAAAAGAAGGCCGGCATCGACATCAGGAATTACCCTGGGAACACCCCGCGCACGGAAAAGGACGACGCGCTCAAACTCAAGGGGGACTGGCGGACCGGCCAGAAATACTACACTGCCTACTGCGAAGCCTGCCACCTGCCGAGCGGCGCCGGCAATCGTGACGGCAGCATCCCGCAACTGGCTGGCCAGCACCAGACCGTGCTGATCAAACAACTCTCCGACATTCGCTCCGGGGTGCGTTACAACCCGACGATGTACCCGTTTGCCAGGAAAATCCCCGATGCTCAGGCGCTGGCCGACGTCGCGGCCTATATCGGGACCCTGTGCTTCCCGCTGGATTCGGGCAAGTACGAAGGCGCCGATGCGGCCAAGCAGGTGGCCGAAGGCAAGCAACTCTACGACAACAAGTGTGCCATGTGCCATCAGGAGAATGGCGCGGGACGCAAGGATGCGCTCTACCCTGTCCTGGCCGGCCAGCATTACAAGTATCTGCTGCGGCAGATGACTGATGTCCGCGATGGAAGGCGCGTCGATGTCCCCGCCGAGATGTTCGAAGCCATCAAGAGCTACGATGATGCCCAGCTGGTTGCCGTCGCCGCCTATCAGGCAAGCCTGAAGACTCCGGCATTGCTGATGTGCAGAACCCCGACGGACAAGGGCAGGATGTAGGCTTGACGGCAGCCGCTCAGGCCTTGCCTGTGGCCAGGCCGAGCGCGGCGGCGATCCGCCCGCTGGCCGCGGGCTTCTCGACCCAGCGGTAGAACAGCGCGGCGATGGCGATGCTTGCCGCCCAGGCCAGCGCCATGAAAGCCAGTGCGGCGCCCGGCGCGTTCAGGCCGAGGCGGACGAAGAGCGCGTTGGCCAGCAGGCAGACCGGGAAGTGCACGAGGAACAGCGCGTAGGAAATGCGCCCGAGGAAGGCGAGGACGGGCCACTCAGGCCAGCGTTCCAGAAGGCCGCAGCGCCGGCTGAGACCAAGCGTCAGCGCAACCGCCAGCGCGACGGCGATGCGCAGGCGGAAGTCGATGAACAGGGCGGCGAGGGCGACGCCGGTGATGACACCCAGCCAGGCCGCCGGTCGCCGGCGGTCGCCGGTCCACCAGGCGGCGGCGCCCAGCCCGTAGGAGCCGAAAAAATAGATCGCCCAGTTGTCCAGGTTCTCGTTGCGGTTGAACCAGAACAGCGCCACGACCGCCATTGCGAGCACCAGTGCCGGCGCGCGTCCGCCCAGGCGCCCGGCCCACAACAGCAAGGTCATCAGCGCGAAAAGCTGGAAGTCGATGGCGATGTACCAGAGCCCGGCCGACAGCGAATCGAAGCCGAGCACGCTCTGCAGCAGCAGGGCATGGGCGGCGAGTTGCGCCAGCGTCGGGGGGGGCGGAATGGCTTCGTCGTCCATCCAGAGGCGGGCCAGCGCGGCGCCGGCGACGGCCAGCGCGATGGCGACGAAATAGGGAATGGCCAGCCGCAGGTAGCGCTTTGCGATCAGCGGCCACGGCGATCCGGCCAACGCTCCACCCTGCGGCGACATACCGCGCGCCGCGAGAAATCCGGCGATGACGAGAAAGACCTGGACGGCGATGCGTGCGTAATCGTAGAACCAGCCGATGGTGCCCGGCGCGACTTCCTGCGCGGTGCTAGCGAGCGGACCGTAGGCGGCGAGATGGTGCAGGACGATCAGTTGTGATGCGATCGCCTTGAAGGCGTCGATCAGCGGCATGCGGTTGGCGTTCATGGCCCGGATTCTACAGGGGCTGCTTCAGACGAAGCGGGCGATGAAGGCGCCCGCCTTCTCCGGCGGCAGTTCCAGCCAGACCCGATGGCCGCTGCCGGGGGCGACAGCGACGGCCTCGCCGGCGGCGTCTTCCATGCAGGCAAGCGCCCACTTATGGTTACCAGAGGGATGCACGCATTCGAGGCGGTCGCCGACGGCAAAGCGGTTCTTCACCTCGATCTCCATGAGCCCGCGCGTCGCATCGAAACGCACGGCGTCGCCGACGTAGAGGCTGCGCTCGGATTCGGAGTGGCCCTTCAGATAATTCTGGTAGTCCGCATCGTGGTGACGCTGGTAGAAGCCGTCGGTGTAGCCGCGGTTGGCGAGGCCTTCGAGTTCGCGCAGCAGTTCCGGGGCGAGAGGCTTGCCGGCCACTGCGTCGTCGATCGCCTGGCGGTAGGCCTGGCAGGTGCGTGCCACGTAGTAGGGACTCTTGGTGCGCCCTTCGATCTTCAGCGAATCGACGCCGATTTCCACCAGCCGGTGCACGTGCTCGATGGCGCGCAGATCCTTCGAGTTCAGGATGTAGGTGCCGTGCTCGTCTTCCTCGATCGGCATCAGTTCGCCGGGGCGCTCTTTTTCCTCGAGCAGGATTTCCTGATCGCCGGGGGCATGCACCTTGTAATCCCAGCGGCAGGAGTTCGTGCAACTGCCCTGGTTCGGGTCGCGATGATTGAAGTAGCCTGAGAGCAGGCAACGGCCGGAGTAGGCGATGCATAGCGCACCGTGGACGAAGACTTCGAGCTCGATGTCCGGGCACTGCTGGCGGATTTCGGCGACTTCATCAAGTGACAGTTCGCGCGACAGGATGACGCGGTCGACCCCCATTTTCTGCCAGAAACGGACGGCAGCCCAGTTAACGGTATTGGCCTGGACCGAGAGGTGGATGGCCTGTTCCGGCCACGTCTCGCGAACCATGTCGATCAGGCCGGGGTCGGACATGATCAGCGCGTCGGGCCCGAGGGCGATGACCGGCGCCATGTCGGCGAGGTAAGTGCCGACTTTCACGTTGTGCGGGAAGATGTTGCTGACGACGAAGAGGCGCTTGCCTTGGCTACGCGCCTCGGCGATGGCCGTGCCCAGCTTGTCGAGGTCGCCGAACTCGTTGTTGCGCACGCGCAGGCTGTAGCGCGGCTGCCCGGCGTAGATCGCATCGGCGCCGAAGGCGAAGGCGGTACGCATCATTGCCAGCGAGCCAGCGGGAGCGAGGAGTTCTGGGGCTTGGGCCATAGTAGAATGCGGAAAGGCGAGAATTCTATCCCCATGAGCGAAGAAATACTGATCAATTACACCCCGCAGGAAACGCGCGTCGCCGTCACGCAGCAGGGCGTCGTCCAGGAACTGCACATCGAGCGCACCGCCAGCCGGGGACTGGTCGGCAATGTCTATCTGGGACGGGTCTGCCGCATTCTGCCCGGCATGCAGTCGGCTTTCATCGACGTCGGGCTGGAACGCACCGCATTCCTGCATGTCGCCGATATCTGGCAGGCGCGGGAAGCGGCGACCGAGCGGCCGGCCGAGCGGCCGATTGAGCGGGTGCTGGGCGAAGGGCAGAGTATCGTCGTCCAGGTGGTCAAGGACCCGATCGGCACCAAGGGCGCGCGGCTGTCGACGCAGATTTCGATCGCCGGCCGCATGCTGGTCCATCTGCCGCAGGAAAAGCATATCGGCATTTCGCAGCGTATCGAGGCGGAAGCGGAGCGCGAGGCACTGCGCGAGCGGATCACCCGCCTGGTGCCCGCCGACGAACCCGGCGGCTTCATCGTCCGCACGATGGCCGAAAATGCCAGCGATGGCGAATTCGCGACCGATATCGCCTACCTGCGCAAGACCTGGGCCGACATCCGTGACAAGGCCCGTGTCTGCGCGCCGCCGACCGCGCTCTACCAGGATCTTTCGCTCGGCCAGCGCGTGCTGCGCGACTTCGTCAATCCCGATACCAGCCGCATCCTGATCGACTCCCGCGAAACCTTTCTGCGGCTGAGCAACTTCGCGGACGAATACACGCCGGCGGTCCAGCCGATGCTCGAACACTACACCGGCGAGCGCCCGCTGTTCGACCTGCATGGCGTCGAGGAGGAGATCCAGAAGGCGCTGGCCCGCCGCGTCGATCTGAAATCCGGCGGCTACCTGATCCTCGACCAGACCGAGGCGATGACGACCATCGACGTCAACACCGGCGGATTCGTCGGCGTGCGCAATTTCGACGATACCATCTTCAAGACCAACCTCGAGGCGGCGGTGACCATCGCCCGCCAGCTCCGCCTGCGCAACCTCGGCGGAATCATCATTGTCGATTTCATCGACATGGAAAACGAGGAACACAGAAACGCGGTGCTGGAAGAGTTCAACAAGGCGCTGGCCCGCGACCACACGCGGCTGACGGTCAATGGTTTCACAGCGCTCGGTCTGGTCGAGATGACACGCAAGCGCACCCGGGAATCGCTGGCGCACGTGCTGTGCCACCCCTGCCCGACGTGCAGCGGGCGCGGCGAAGTCAAGACCGCGCGCACCGTCGCCTACGAAATTCTCCGCGAACTGCTGCGCGAGGCGCGCCAGTTCAACGCCCGTGAATACCGCGTCCTGGCCGGGCCGGCCGTGGTCGACCTCTTTCTTGACGAGGAATCGCAATCGCTGGCGATGTTGTCGGATTTCATCGAGAAGCCCGTTTCGTTGCAGTCGGAGCCGAGCTATTCGCCCGAGCAATACGACATTGTTCTGATGTGAGGTTTCGTGGCGTCCCGCCACGTCTCACTTGCCACGCGAAAACACCGATAAAACAAGGAGTTTTCGGGTTTCGTTGATTTTCAGGTCTCTTGACGTCTCACCCCGTACTGCCAAAATTGGGTAGCTGGTTGGGTAGCTAGATGGGTAGCTGCTACACCAGAACAACCGGGGGTACACATGGCACGAGACAAAGGGTTCCTGACGGACCTGCAGATCAGGCACTGGATCAAGGCGGGTACGCCGCTGGCCAAGGCTGACGGCAATGGTCTGACTTTCACGCTATCGGCCGCAGGCCTGGCGGGCTGGATCCTTCGCTACCGGCACGGTGGCCGCCGACGTGAGTTGTCGATTGGCCGCTACCCCGACATCAGCCTGGCCGACGCACGCGGAATCGCCACCATCAAGCGCGCCGAGATCATGCAAGGCGGCAATCCGGCCGCCGACAAGCAGAAAGCCAAGTCCATCGCGGCAAAGGACTGGACTGTGCGGGAACTCGTCAAGGACTACCGGGCCAAGAAGCTCGTGAGCCTGGCTGAGAGCACGCAGGTGAGCTATGGGCGCCACCTCAAGCGCATCGAGAACCGGCTCGGTGCGCTGACCGTGCGCGAGATCGAGGCATCGGACGTAATTGCGCTGATTGAGGCCAGTTCGCTGACTTGGGGCGAGTCCAACATGCTGCTGATCACCACCAAATGCCTGTTCACTCATGCATGCGGCAAGCGCCTGGTCAACACCAATCCGTGCCACGGCATCATGCTTTCGGCGCTGCTGGGCGAGCGGCCGCCGAAGCGACAGCGCCTGATGCTGACCAGGGAAGAACTGCACCTTCTCTTGAACGCCGGCATGCGCAAGCGCAATTCACTGATCATCCGCATCCTGCTGGCCACCGCTGTGCGCAGCGCGGAACTCTACAAGGCGAAGTGGGAGGACGTTTACCTCGACGAGGCGCGCTGGCGCATCCCGAAAAGCAAGACCGGCCCTGCGATGGATATCCCGCTGGCGCCTGTCGTCGTCGGGTGGTTCCGGGAACTGCGAGAGATGGCAGGCGAGTCGGCCTATGTGCTGCCCGCCTGGACACGGGGCCGCGCTGCGCGAAACGGTGGCGATACCCACGTCAGCAAGGACAGCATCCGTGAAACGATCGGCTACTGGCTCGATACCGACAAGCCGGCGGTGCGCCGTTTCACGCCGCACGA
>Ga0268298_10001186_pt1 | contig 31262 bp, 25 predicted proteins | sample WWTPWeurt_MetaG_FD_194462 | JGI IMG/M metagenome (GOLD analysis project Ga0268298, IMG submission 194462) | Activated sludge microbial communities from WWTP in Nijmegen, Gelderland, Netherland - WWTP Weurt | ecosystem: Engineered > WWTP > Aerobic digester > Activated sludge | place... | reverse complement strand
GTTAATCAAAGTTTGGTTCTCCGCATCAACATTTGTGGTGAAAATCGCCACCTTCGCCAAGCCCGAAACCGTTACAGGCAAGCGTAGGACGACACCACAACACAATGACAGTTGACAACAAAAATATAAATTTAGAACCTAAAATAAAGAAATAGAATAAAATGGCAAGACAAGGAGCAAGTAAATTATTGCGTAAAGCAAGGAAAGCAAAAAGTGATGAGTTTTACACCCAATACGTTGACATACAAAAAGAAGTTGAAGCCTATTTAGAGTATAACCCTGACACCTTCAGAGGTAAAGTAGTTTATTGCAACTGTGACGACCCTTTTGAAAGCAATTTTTTTCGCTATTTCATATTGAACTTTGACCGAATTGGATTAAAACGGCTCATTACCACTAGTTACAAACCCTCACCAATTGCAAATACTCAATTAAGATTGTTTGTTGATAATGATACCGTTAAACAAAAAAAAGGTCGTCCCAAAATAACGGCTAACAAATTCATTATAAATGAAGTTGGCGACATAGACGGTGACGGAGAATTCAGTTTGAAAGATGTTGCGTTACAACTAAAACAAAACAAAAAGAACGAGTGGACACCTTTGGATGGTGACGGTGATTTTCGCAGTGCTGAATCAATTGAATTATTGAAACAATCCGACTTTGTAATTACCAACCCACCATTTAGTCTTTTCAGAGAATTCATTAAGCAACTTGTTGATTATGAAAAGAAGTTTTTAATAATCGGTAACATAAATTCGATTTCATACCGTGAGATATTTTCCCTTGTTAAAGAAAATAAAGTTTGGTTAGGAACTGGTATGGGCAGGTGGATTTCAGGCTTTATAGTTCCTGAATCTTATGAACTTTATGGCTCAGAAGCAAGAATTGATGAGAATGGTAATAGAATAGTGGCAACAAATAATTGTCTTTGGCTTACAAATTTAGACCACGGTAAAAGACACCAACCGTTGCCCTTGATGACAATGAATGATAATATCAAGTTCAGTTCTCATAAAAGTATTAAAGGGCAAGGTTATAAGAAATATGATAATTATGATGCTATTGAAGTTCCATTTACGGACGCTATTCCAAGTGACTATGATGGAGTGATGGGAGTTCCTATTACTTTCCTTGACAAATATAATCCTGAACAATTTGAAATACTTGACATTAATCCTCATTTCTTTTCAATTGTAGAGCAAGGCTTACCAAAACCTGACCAACTTCACATAACAGGTCAAAAAGACCCTTATGCAAGAATTTTAATTAAACATAGAACAGTATAAAAATGGAAACAACATTAAGGACAGAAATTACTATAAAAGAAATAAGCGATGGGTTCGTTTATAGTGAACTTGAAGGTAAAGGGTTATTTGGGCTATCAGGAAAACTTACAATCCAACCAGAATATCAAAGAAATTACATTTATGCTTCTGAAGGAGGCAAGAGAGAAGTGGCTGTAATTGAATCAATTTTGAAAGGTTATCCAATTGGCTTAATTTATTTCAATAAAGTCAATCCTGATAATTTTGAAGTCTTAGATGGTCAACAACGAATCACGAGTTTAGGGCGTTTTGTGACAAATAAATTTGCAATCAAAGACGAAAACGGAAATGAGCAATTATTCGGAGGATTCGCCTTAGACAAAAAGAATAAAATATTAAATACTAAACTTCTTATCTATGAATGTGAGGGAACAGAAAGTGAAATTAAAGAATGGTTTAGAACTATAAATATTGCAGGAGTTCCTTTAAATAGCCAAGAATTGCTAAATGCGGTTTATTCTGGTCCTTTCGTTACATTAGGTAAAGAAGAATTTAGCAACAGTAAAAATTCAAACATTCAAAAATGGAGTGCATACATTTCAGGTAGTGCAAATCGACAAGATTTTTTGGAAAGAGCTTTGGAATGGGTAAGCAAAGACAATGTTAGCGAATATATGAGCCGACACAGGTTTGACAACAGCATTACAGAGCTGAAAGACTATTTTACAAGTGTGATTGATTGGGTTTCTACTGTATTTACTGACGTTGAAAGCGAAATGAAAGGGCTTGAATGGGGCAGACTTTATGAAACTTATCGGAAACAACCCTACAACTCAAAGACAGTATCATACGAAGTTAAAAAATTGTATGGTGACCCTTATGTGAAAAATCGCAGAGGAATTTTTGAATATATACTTGGAGGTTCAACAGACACAAAACTTTTAGAAGTTCGGGTTTTTGACGATGCGATAAAAAAATCTGTCTATACAAAACAGACAGCAGAAGCAGAGAAAAAAGGTGTTTCTAATTGCCCATTATGTGCATTAGGGCACGACAGCAATAAAACTAAAATTTGGAAACTTGCAGAGATGGACGCAGACCACGTAACAGCTTGGAGCAAAGGCGGTGCGACAGACATAAAAAATTGTGAAATGTTATGCAAGACACACAACAGAGCAAAAGGTAATAAATGACGACAACAAACAACGGAAAGACAGAACGCCAGCCTGTAACAGCGGTTTGGCGTAATGGCGGGTTCAGTGCTTCGTATGACAGTTTTGTGGTAGGTTCAAGTGCAGTTCTTCGATTGAACTTTTGTGCTAAAAATCCGCCACTACGCCAAGCCGCAAAACGTTAGTGGTCACTGACGTGATGCATCGAGACTGATGGAAAAAAACTATATTTGCAAAATAAAATGCTAAAGATGGAAGGCACAATACAAATTCACATAGAAAAGTTGCCAGAGGGGTTCTATTTAGCCACTTCCAACGATATTCAAGGCTTAGTTGCTCAAGGTAGAACTATAACTGAAACACTTGAAATTGCAAGAGATGTGGTAAAAAAATTGCTTGAGTCTCAAACCCAAGATCAAAGCCAAGTTAAAAAATTGGGTGATGCCTTTGACTATCCTTTGGTGATTGGAATATAAATGGGAAGGCTAGCTGGATTTAAGTATCGGGAAATAGTCAAGAGGCTTAAAAGTTTTGGTTTTGAATTCAATAGACAAGCAGCAGGAAGTCATGAAATTTGGCATTCATCAAAAACAAATCGTTACACCACTATCCCAAACCATTCAGGTGATATGCCAGAAGGTACTTTAAGAGCAATATTAAAACAAGCAAATATTACTCCTGAACAGTTCCTTGAAGAAAAATAAAGCGACCACTAACACGGTGCTTACTCAATGCCGGTTCTCATTTTCATAGAAAATATTTGGTACTAAATCCGGCACTGCGTAAGCACCCGACCGTTATAGGCCATTAAAATTATGTTATATGAGTAAGTTAATTCTATTGTGTTGCCTAATAAGTTTAGCAGCAACCGCCCAGGAAAATCAAGGTATTTTCAATTTCATTTTTAGTCCAGGAATTGGCCTAAATAAATCAATAACATATACAGATGGAAATAATCCATATATTCCAACCAATTCTGAATTAGGCTTAAATTTAACTAGCTATGTTTTGATAGAATACAATAGGTATTCAAAAATTAACTTTTCAACAGGCATAGGCATTCAATTCAATCAGTTGAATTATACTATTAGAGGTATTATTACTGGCGAAACGATAACTAAAAGATGGAATCCAGTTGAGATTAAAGAATCTTATACCAACACGTACTTATCTATTCCACTATTTATCCATTATACAATGACTAAACTGATAAACATAGGATTCGGAATTTCGTACGACTATTTAATTGGATCAAAAACCACAAAAGTTGTAACGAATAATACAGATCCTGAAGTCGGCAAAATTAGTAATACGTTTTACCCTGGAAATTACAGCTTGCTCATGAATTATAAATATGCCTTAAGCTCAAATTTATCAATTGTATCAACCCTGTCGTTAAGACCTAATAAAACAATTTCCCTTATCTCTAGCAATTCAACTGGTTCAACTATTAGCGGTGACATCCATTTCGAAATAAAATTATAAACGGCCTATAACATGGTGCTTACGCAATGCCGGTATTCCGTTTCAAAGGAAAACTGTATCTTCACAATCCGGCACTGCGTAAGCACCCGACCGTTGGCTGCGATTTATAGAATATGAGTTACTGGATGGAAATATATAGTTACGATCAACTTAATTCAATTATTAAGGATGGAGTTATTCGTGAAAGCTTCTATGTAAATTCAAATAATGTTAATGTTTTAAAAAATGTTCGTCAGATATGTATAGGACCGTTAGGCAGTGTTCACTTTAATAATCTTATCGACTTAGGTGAATTGGAGTATATTGATTGCGGGTTCTCATTTTTTGGCAATCTCAAATCCCTAAATAATCTTAAATATATCGGAGGCTCGTTTCGATTTGGAGCCCCATTAAAGTCTTTAGGAAATCTTGAAGAAATTGGAGGTGAATTTCGACCAACTACAAATGATTTGGAAGACCTTGGAAACCTTATAAAAGTTGGCGGGACGGTTGATTTACGAGGAATGATTAATTTGAAAGATCTTGGTAAACTCGAATACGTTGGCGACAACCTTAATTTAGTGAAATCTCTCAAACGATTTTATAATTTAGAAAAAATAAAAGTTCAAGGAAGAATAATTTATTGGAATAAACAGCCAGAATTTTTTAAAGATGAAGAAAAGCTAACAAACGAGTTAGTTGCCCCTGGCTGGGAAAGTCGAGGTCCATATGAATTTGAAAACAACTTAGTTGAACCTAATGAAGATCAACGTAAATTTTATGAATATTTCAAGGAGAAATTTTACAATGGCGTATATGTTGATGTAGGCGGCATGAGAAATTATATACGATACTTTATTTATGAACTATATAATACCTACAACACGGATAAGGAATTTGATAAATTAGTAACTAGCTTTGATAAGTTAAGAGTCAACTATCCATTCCTTTCGCATGATTGCGATGCAATTGAAACTGACATTGGGAGAAGTCTTGATATCGCTAAATACAAAGAAATCATCTTGCCTCATGAGGAATATCAAATATGGATTTCAAAGTTAAAAGATATCTCACGCTCTGTGTTTGGAAAATACAAGAATGAATCAGAAATTAGTGAAATCATTACATTGCTGAATATCGGCTTTAAAAGAAATATATTAACCAAATTCGGGCAAGAAAATTTTGATTTAATTTTATTAAAAACAGTTGAAACAATCAAAACGTATGAACTTGAAAATGGTGAATTATTTACTAATTTATTCTATGATAAAGGTTCTTACTTTAAAAAACATAAGCACAATAGCCCATTCAATCCAGATTACTACAAAATCTTTTTTAGTAGCGAAGAGCATTATAATAAGAATCTATATGAACATAATAAAAGAATGGAAGGCGTACCGACTGAAAACAAAAATTATCCTAAATATTTTACCCCAATTGTAGAGTTTTCAATTTATGAAAAATTTAGAAGCATGGCTCGTGTTATTGAAAATGAAATTCGGGAAGAAAGAAACCTTCCAAAAATTGGAGAAGGATGGATATCAGAGACCGATTTATTTTACAAAATAAAGAATAAATTCTCAAATTATAAGGTAGTTCATCACAGTAGACCAAATTGGCTTGGTCGACAACATTTTGATATTTATTTTCCAGATCTTAATATTGCAATAGAATATCAAGGTAAGCAACATTTCGAAGAAATAGAATTTTTTGGAGGAAAAGAAAGCTTAGAGACAAATTTAATCAATGATGCTTTGAAAAAGGAAAAGTGTAAATTAAATAATTGCATTCTTATTGAAGTGCTTCCTAATTATGAAGCAGATGACATTTTTAATATTATCCAGGAAGAGATTAAGAAGAAAACCGCAGCCAACATGGCATAGACACTACACCGCCTAGCATCTTAAATCATTCTCATTTAATTTTTTCGGTAATTACAAATTAATTTTTTACTTTTGGCTGCTTATGATTTGGCGGTGCAGCGTCTATGCTATTCCGTTATCAGCAACCCTAAAAACCCGACAGTGCGACCATTAACCGACAGACATAATTCTACCGACAATGCAATTTTCGGCAAAGCCGTTTGGCTATCCCTTCGCAAAATAAAATGTGCTGCAAAGCCACCCACCAGCCGACCCACCTTTGCAGCACATTTTATTTTGCCCTACCGCACCACTGCTACCCGACAAAATTCTGCTAAACCGACCAATTTTTTACCTACATTTGCTTCGTGAAAAAAGTATTGACACTCTTATTTAGTTTTTACTTGTTGGCTCTGGCAGTTATGCCTTGCAGCGACAAGGAGGACTGTAAATATCCGAGTGCAGACCAATCTACTTTCGCAACGACTGACCATTCAGACCACGACAGCGACACCGAGCATTGCACCCCGTTTTGTATGTGTGCTTGTTGCGGACAGACTTTTACAACTCAATTTTATCCTGCTATTCTTACCGACTTTTCACCAATACTATCACAAGACTTTCCTATTTACAACGCCTCGTTTGTTTCTGAGGTGTATTTGTCTATTTGGCAACCGCCAAAACTCAGTTAATGAATTTCTGATGTTCCGCTAACGCGGAACAAAACAAAACTACTTACGGTGCTAACGCACCGCAAGTAATCGTGTATTCATTCATTAAACTGATTAAAAAAATGTTAGACAAAATAATTGCGTTCAGCATAAAAAATAAATTCATCATCGCATTGATGACACTTACACTCATTGTTTGGGGAGTGTGGAGTGCAACAAAACTGCCTATTGATGCAGTTCCCGACATCACCAACAACCAAGTGCAAATCATTACGGTTTGCCCTACCCTTGCAGGACAAGAGGTTGAACAGTTGGTAACTTACCCCATCGAACAAAGCATTGCAAACCTTCCCGATTTGGAAGAGTTGCGGAGCATTTCCCGTTTCGGACTTTCGGTAATTACCGTTGTGTTTGACGATAAAGTGGACATCTACTTTGCCCGACAACTCATAAACGAAAGACTGAAAGAAGCAGAAACTAAAATCCCAAAAGGTGTTGGCACACCCGAATTAGCACCTGTTAGCACAGGTTTGGGCGAAGTGTATCAATACATCATTCACCCCAAAAAAGGTAGCGAAAGCAAATACACAGCTATGGATTTGCGAACAATGCAAGACTGGATTGTTGCCCGACAGCTTTACGGAACAGCAGGAATTGCAGAGGTAAACAGCTTTGGCGGACAAATGAAACAATATGAAGTTTCGGTAAATCCCGACAGACTAATTGCAATGGGAATAACCATTCCCGAAATTTTTGTTGCTTTAGAAAATAACAATGAAAACACGGGCGGGGCATACATTGACAAAAAACCAAACGCTTATTTTATTCGTGGTGTGGGTTTGATTGGTTCGTTTGACGACATCAAAAACATTGTGGTAAAAACAAATCCTAACGGCATTCCTATTTTAATAAAAGATGTTGCCGAAGTGCATTTAGGAAGTGCGGTGCGATATGGTGCAATGACTTACAATGGTGAAGTGGACGCAGTAGGCGGTGTGGTAATGATGCTAAAAGGTGCTAATAGTGCAGATGTGGTAAGTCGTATTAAAGATAAAATGGCAACCATTCAAAAATCATTGCCAAAAGATGTGGTAATAGAACCCTACTTGGACAGAACCGATTTGGTAAACCGTGCCATTTCAACAGTAGAAAAAAACCTGATTGAAGGAGCTTTAATAGTAATCTTCGTTTTAGTTCTGTTTCTTGGAAATCTTCGTGCAGGCTTGATTGTAGCTTCTGCCATTCCTTTATCAATGTTGTTTGCTTTGGGCTTAATGAATGTATTTGGCGTAAGTGCCAACCTAATGAGTTTAGGAGCAATTGACTTTGGTTTAATTGTGGACGGTGCAGTAATTATTGTAGAAGCCACTTTGCACCATTTAGGAATGCGAAAAGCAATTGGCAAACTTTCACAATCAGAAATGGATAATGAAGTTTTTGTTTCCGCATCTAAAATCCGAAGCAGTGCCGCTTTTGGCGAAATAATTATCCTTATTGTTTATATTCCAATTCTTACCTTGGTAGGTATCGAGGGCAAAATGTTTAGCCCAATGGCTCAAACAGTTTCCTTCGCCATTGTTGGAGCATTGATTTTATCGCTTACCTACATTCCAATGATGTGTGCAGCGTTCCTTTCTAAAAACATTTCGCACAAACAAACATTGAGTGATAGAATGATGAACTTTTTCCAACGAATATATGCACCACTATTGGAAAAAGCCATCCGTTTCAAAAAAGTTATTGTAGTTGCAACCGTTGCGGTATTTGCAGTTTCCGTATTTCTATTTTCAAGAATGGGAGGTGAATTTATCCCAACCTTGCAGGAAGGCGATTTTGCTTTTCATTGCATTTTACCGCAAGGCACATCACTTTCACAAAGTTTAGAAACTTCTATGCAAGCATCAAGGCTAATTAAAGAATTTGATGAAGTGAAAATGGTAGTCGGAAAAACAGGAGCAGCCGAAGTTCCAACAGACCCAATGCCGCCTGAAGCCACGGATATGATGATAATTCTAAAACCACAAAACGAATGGAAACGTGATATTTCGTATGATGAATTGGCAGAAGAATTTGAAGAAAAACTCAACACAATTCCTGGCGTTTTCTTTGAAAAAAATCAACCCATACAAATGCGGTTCAACGAACTTATGACAGGTATTCGCCAAGATGTTGCCGTGAAAATCTTCGGTGAAAATATGGACACTCTTTTAAACTATGCAAACAAGGTAAACGTAATTGTAGCAAGTGTAGAAGGAGCAACCGAACCAAGCGTTGAACGAGTTGCAGGATTGCCGCAAATCGTAATTAAATACAACCGTTCTCAAATTGCCAATTATGGTTTAAACATTGAGGACATCAATCACATTGTAAGCACCGCCTTTGCAGGTGGCAATGCAGGAGTTGTTTTTGAAAACGAACGCAAATTTGATTTGGTCGTTCGCTTAGACAGCATACACCGCAACAACATTGACGATGTGAGCCATTTGTATATCCCAACTACCAACGGAACGCAAATTCCATTATCGCAAGTTGCGGAAATAAAAATGGAATTGGGCCCAGCACAAATAAGCCGTGAAGATGGCAAACGAAGAATTGTTGTAGGTTTCAATATTAAAGGCAGAGATGTAGAAAGCGTTGTTACCGATATTCAAAAAGAACTCAATGAAAAAGTAAAACTTCCCGAAGGGTATTATTACACCTATGGAGGCATGTTTGAAAATTTGCAAGCAGCGAGCAAACGCCTAATGATTGCATTGCCAGTAGCATTAGCACTCATTTTTATGTTACTCTATTTTACGTTTAGTTCAGTAAAACAAGCCACGCTTATTTATACTGCAATTCCAATGAGTGCAATAGGTGGCGTATTCGCTTTGCTCATTCGTGATATGCCTTTTAGTATTTCGGCAGGTATCGGTTTCATTGCATTGTTCGGTGTAGCTGTGCTGAACGGGATTGTGTTAATCGGAACTTTTAATCAATTAGAAAAAGACGGAATGACCGACATTTTAGAACGCATAAAAGAAGGAACAAAAATCCGTTTGCGACCTGTTCTAATGACTGCCACCGTTGCATCATTGGGATTTTTACCAATGGCACTTTCGCACGGTGCAGGGGCAGAAGTTCAAAAACCTTTGGCAACAGTTGTTATAGGCGGTTTGCTTACAGCTACTTTCTTAACTCTGTTTGTTTTGCCTTTGCTGTATATGATGTTTTCTAAAATCAAAAGGTCTAAAATCAAAGTTTCAGCCACAAGTATTTTAGTTTTTGTATTGCTTTCGTTCAATGCTGCCAATGCTCAAACACCAACAACTAAAACCATTTCGGTTGAAGATGCAATAAGCACAGCATTGAAAAATAATTTAGAAATTCAATCGCAACAACTCAATGTTCAATCTTCCACCACTTTGAAAAAATCGGTGTTTGAATTACCTAAAACGAATGTCAATTTTCAGTTTGGGCAATACAACAGCATCAATCAGGACAAGGCCTTTCAGGTTTCGCAAAGTATTCCGTTCCCTACATATTTCACCGCAAAAACAAGTTTGTATAAAGCCGAATTGCAAGGCAGTCAATTGCAACAGCAAGCCACCGCCAGCGAAATAAAAGCACAGGTGCAATATTGGTATTACCAGTTACAGTATTTGCAAAACTCAAAAAAGCAACTGCAATCTTTAGATAGTTTGTATAACGATTTTGTGAGTGCTGCTGCCTTGCGATATAAAACAGGCGAGACCAATTTGCTCGAAAAAACCACTGCCGAGACCAAGCGGGGACAGCTTTCGCTTTTGCTCAAACAAAACGAAACGGACTTTGCAACAGCATACAATTCGCTGAAAACGCTAATGAACACAAGCGAAGAATTTACGATTGAAAATAGCGGAAACTTCCAACCACTTGTTTTAAGCAGTTCTTTTGACACAACCCTAATTGCAAATAATCCATCGCTTAAAGTATTGTATCAACAAGCAGTAATTGCCGAGCAAAACAAAAAGGTTGAAACTGCATCTACCCTTCCCGATTTTAATTTAGGTTATTTCAACCAGTCTTTAATCGGTGTTCAAACCATAAACGGAGCAGATGTAAATTTTGATGGCAGCAAACGCTTTCAAGGCTTTAATGTTGGGTTAAGTATTCCAATTACTTTTTTCAGCAATGCTTCAAAAATAAAATCGCTTGATTATAAACAACAAGCATTGCAAAAAGAAGCAGACAACGGAAAACTGATTTTACAAAACCAGTTGCAAAATGCTTTTCAGCAATACAACCAAAATTTGTCACAATACAATTATTACAAATCAACGGCTTTACCAAATGCTGAAATAATTATCAGCACAGCAAAGGTTGGTTTCAAAAGTGGCGACATTGGCTACATTGAATACTTGCAAGCCTTACAAACCGCTACCGATGTGCAGTTAAGTTATCTGCAATCCATCAATCAAATTAACCAATCCATTATCAACATCAATTTCTTAATCAATAAATAAAATTTCACAGAAATGAAAAATATAATCTTCATAGCAGCCCTTGCAACATCCATAGTATTTGCATCCTGCAACAGCAATAAAACCGAAACGCACGGTGAAGAAACCGAGCATCACGATGAACACGAAAACACCAACACAGCAATGCTTACAGCCGAGCAAATGAAATCTATAAAAATAGAGTTAGGCAGCATTGAGAAAAAGCAATTAACCGCCTCACTCAAAGCCAATGGAATTTTAAAAGTGCCTAATCAAAATAGGGCAAATGCTACCGCTTCTCTTGGTGGCGTTATCAAATCTATTTTGGTGCAAACAGGAAATTCGGTGAGTAAAGGACAAACCATTGCCACCATTTCAAACAATTCATTTATCACAATGCAAGAGGAGTTTTTAAGTATTTCTTCAAAAGCAGAATTGGCACAATTGGAATTTGCCCGACAAAAAGAATTGCAACAAGGCAATGCAGGAGCATTAAAGAATTTGCAATCTGCCGATGCAGAACTTAAAACCTTGAAAGCCCGAAAAGCGAGTTTGCAAAAGCAGTTAGAACTTATTGGTATTAACATCGCTTCACTCACAAGCGAAAACATTCAGTCAATCGTAAACATTACAAGCCCCATAAACGGCACAATCAGTAATGTGATGGTAAACATTGGCAGCTATGTAGATGCTAACAACCCCATTGCCGAAATAGTGGACAATAGCCAACTACATTTAGATTTGTATGTATATGAAAAAGATTTACAAAAACTAAAAGTGGGGCAAACCATACATTTTACGCTTACCAATAATCCAGGCAAAGAATACGATGCAGATGTTTACGCCATCAGCAACACTTTTGAGCAAAACACTAAAGCCATTGCGGTTCACGCAATGGTAAAAGGCAATAAGCAAGGCTTGATTGACGGTATGAGCATCACTGCCTTAGTAAGTTTAGAAAATGCCACAGTTGATGCAGTGCCAACAAACGCCATTGTAAACTACGAAGGGCAGGACTATATTTTTATTGTTACCGATGCCCACAAAGAAGAAGAACATCATTCGGAAAAAGAAATTGCCGAACACAAGCACGATGAACACGGACACGAACACAGCGAAAAAGAGGAACCCGAACATACAGAAGAAGGAACAACCTTTGAAAAAATCCCCATCCGAAAAGGCACTACCGATGTAGGTTACAGCGAAATTACTTTACTCAAAGAAATTCCTGCAAACAGCAAAGTAGTAGTGAACGGAGCTTTTTTCATCTTAGCTAAAATGAATAATAAAGGCGAAGGACACGCACATTAATCACTTAAAATATTCTCAATAATGAAATTACCAATCAACGACAAAAAATTTATTTTTCTTCTTTCCTCAATCATAATAGTGGTGGCGTTAGAAGTTTTATCCATCATCGGCATACACATACCTATGCCGTATGCTCCCTTCGTATTTGCGGCATTCATTCTCGGCATTGGCTACAATGTTTTATGGAACGGAGTAAAAGCAATTTTCAAACTCCAATTCAGTAGCATCAATTTACTAATGACCATTGCCGTAATCGGTGCATTTTATCTGGGCGAATACCCCGAAGCGGCAGTTGTAATAGTGCTATATGTTTTAGGCGAACGCTTAGAAGATATTGGAATAGAAAATTCAAAATCTGCATTAGATGGATTGGTAAGCAAAGCACCAAAAACCGCCTTTGTAAAAACAGAAAACGCAAATGTAGCCATTGATAAAATTGCAGTCGGCACAATCATTCAGGTGAAAGCAGGTGAAATGATACCGTTGGACGGTAAAATTATTTCTGGCGAAACAACTGTTGATGAAGCCGCCATTACAGGCGAACCAATTCCAAAAGACAAACACACAGGCGACAATCTTTTTGCAGGAACACTAAACAAAAATGGTTTCATAGAAATGGAAACAACAAAACTTTCTGTTGATACTACATTCTCAAAAATCATTCGCCTAACTTTTGAAGCACAGGGCAACAAAAGTGAAACACAAAAATTCATTCAGCAATTTTCAAAGTATTACACACCGTCAATTATTGCAATGGCAATTTTAGTTTTTGTCATTCCTGTATTTGCAATGCAATTAGATTTTAACCATTGGTTGCAACAAGCCATTACACTTTTAGTAATCGCTTGTCCTTGTGCATTGGTTATATCCACGCCAGTAGCCATTTACGCAGCAATCGGAAACGCATCAGCAAAAGGAGCATTAGTAAAAGGCGGAAAATACATTGAAGCATTGGCAAGTATCAAAGCAATTGCATTAGATAAAACACGAACCATTACTTTTGGAAATCCTATTGTATCAGATGTATTTCCTTTAAACGGAACAAGCCGTGAAGAACTTTTGGCTTGCACCGCAGGAGCAGAAATATTTTCAGAACACCCATTAGCACAAGCCATTGTTGATGCAAGTAAAAAAGAAGGATTTGAACCACACAAAACCGAAGGTTTCAAAAGCATTATGGGCAAAGGTGCAACCGCAAAATGTTTGGTGTGTGAAGACGAAACAATTTATGTAGGCAAGTTAGATTTCATAAAAGAACATCAACCCGTTGACAAAGAAGCCGAGAAAATTGTAGCAGAACTTTCAGCACAAGGCAAAACAAGTGTAGTCGTAAGTTTTGGCGAAGGTGTAGCAGGTGTCATTGGTTTAATGGACGAAATAAAACCCGACAGTGCAGCAGCATTGAAGGAAATAGAAGCAATGAACATAGAACCTATTATGCTTACAGGCGACAGCGAAAAAGCAGCAAACTATGTAGCCCAACAAGTAGGCATCAAAAAAATATTCGGCAATATGTTACCCGAAAATAAAGCCGACAAAATCAAAGAACTTTTGCAACAATACAAATTTGTAGCAATGGTAGGCGATGGAATAAACGATGCACCAGCATTAGCACAGAGCACCGTAGGCATAGCAATGGGAGCAGCAGGAAGCGACACAGCAATAGAAACCGCAAACATTGCATTGATGAACGACAAACTTTCACTCATTCCGTTTCTCATTCAGTTAAGTAAAAAAACATTGAGAAGAATAAAATTCAACACCATCGGGGCAATAGCCGTAAAACTTATATTTATAACACTTGCATTTATTGGTTACAGCAATTTAGTTTTCGCCATAGCGGCAGACGTAGGAGTAACACTAATTGTAATTTTGACAAGTTTGCGACTAATGAATTACAAAGGATAAAATGGAGAGACCTGCAAACCCAAAACCGACTGCATCTAAAGCCAACGCATTTGCACTCACATTTGCTTTTGCCTCAACGCACGGGCAGACGCAGCAAAAGCAAAAGAGAGTGCAAGCAACCGCACCCGTTCATCGAAGACAGACCCTGCAAACACGACCGACAACACTTCGGACGGACAGAAGGGCAGCTGATAACAGCGGTTTGGCAAAAGTGGCGGTTCAGTGCTTCGTATGACAGTTTATCGTAAATTTGAAGTGTGTGCTTCGTATGAAAGTTCAGTGGTAAAATCGCCACCTTCGCCAAGCCGCGGACCGTTATCGCAGACCGAACTTAAATTGCAAACAAAACTTGCTAAACGGGACGCACCATCGCGCAAATCAAAGACCCGTCTTGATCTGAAGATGAATGGGTGTTCTCCGGAATTGCAAACATGATGTTGAATTATAAAACTTAAGAATTGATTGCTAAACGGGATACACCGTCGCGTGAATCAAAGACCCGTCTTAGGCCTATGTGGATAGGGTGTTCTCATTAATTACATACAAGACTTTAAATTTGAATAAATTGAAATTGCAAAACGAAACTTGTTCAAATAAGAAATACAAGCATGAATTGCTAAAGGGGACCCGTCTTCGCGCATGGCAAAGATCCGTCTTGGACATAAATGGAAATGGTATTCTCATAATTTGAAACTTCGACTTAAAATGAATGTATAATTTGAAACAAGACAAAACGAAGCGTGTTCTATGATGCAGGCCCGCGATAACAATGTATTGCCTCCATGCCACCTGCAATATTTTGTTTCACGCTTGGCTGAGAATTATTATCTTAGCTTTTGCATGGTGGCCGGTGAATGTGGCACGGCGGCAATACGGACACGTTGGTGGCAATTTTAGGACGACATCCCAACGAGAATACAAAAGAACAATGACAAAACAACGCAGCAGACTTTGACGGACTATTACAAAATATTGAATATCCCATTTGGAGCTTCCGAAACTGAAATAAAAAAACGGTTTCGTAAACTTGCGTCAATACATCACCCAGACAAGAACGGTGGTTCTAAAAAATCAGAAGACATATTTAAGACAATCCTAAACGCCTACGAAACATTGTCTAACAAAGAAAGTCGAAGAATTTATGATTTAAAATATACGCAACAATTTCAGAAACCTAAATCAGAACCGACAACTCAAAACAATACCAACTCAAATACTAATAAGGAAACTACCGCACAAACACCACCAAAATATAAAGAATACAGACAGGCAGAGAATACAAAAGTGAATTATGGTTTTTGGATTATAATAGCTGTCATTATTCTTTTCTATTTGTATAACGCAAACAAAACAACGACAACGGGAAATCCGAAAGCAGATAAACAACTTGAAGAACAACAAATGAACAGACCGCAATCAGGGGAACTTGAATTTAAAAAATAACAAAATGATAAAAACAGTTTTTGCATCTCTACTCTTGCTGACAATTTCAATTGTTTCAGCACAAACAAATGAACAATATATTGTATCCTCTCAAACACTCAATATGAGAAGTGGAGCAGGTAAACAATATGAAGTAATAACAACACTTTCCCAAGGAGATGCTGTAACTCTTATAGAGAAATCAGATAACGGTTGGTGGTATGTTGATTTTGAAGGAACAGAAGGCTATGTGTTTTCCCAACTTCTAAAAAAAGACCCTTACAGTGGTTGGAAAAAGACAAACTACGAATCAGGAGTAACGCCAGAATGTGAAAATGTTAATCCGCAATATGATTTTAAATTAGATAATTATTTAAGGATAAATGTCGGTTCAGGAACTGATGTTGTTGTTAAACTTATGAAAAAGGGATATTATGGAGACGAATGTATTAGAATTGTTTATGTTAGAAGCAGAGACACTTATGAAATAAAGAATGTTCCAGAAGGTCGGTATTATTTGAAGATAGCTTATGGAAAGGATTATAGGCAAAAAATTGTTGACAACCAATGCTATGTAAAGTTTATGCAAAATGCTCAGTATGAGAAAGGAATTGAAATACTTGATTTTAATAAAATCAAACAACCTAATCAGAGAATTGGTAATGAAATTTATGAAAATTGGAGTGTTCCCTCTTTTGAACTTTCGTTAGACGTAATTGTAACAAAAGGAACAAAACCAACTTTCAGGTCAAACGATATTTCAGAAGCAGAATTTAATCAATGAAAAATTTAATCATTTATCTACTACTTTATATTTCATTTTCGGCTTGTGGACAAGTTGATTGCAATAAGTTACAATCAAACTTCAAATCATACAGCGAAGCAGAAAACAAAATAAAAAAGACAAAATTTACTCTATCAGAAAGCGTAAATACCTCAAAGAGTTCTTGGATTCGTGGTGCATATTATTACAGTTGCGACAAGAAATTTGGCTTTTTTATAATCAAGACTGACAAACAAAATTATATACACAAAGACCTACCTATAAGTGTTTGGAACGGGTTTAAAAACGCTAATTCGTTTGGGAGCTACTATGATAGAAATATTAAACATAGGTATCAACTTTACTTAACAAAGTAAAAAATGAACAATAGCGAAAAATAAAAAAACAATGGCAAAGAAACTAACATACAATTCAACCTTTGACGAAGTTGGTTGGTCGCTTCGGGACACCTTAGACGAAATTAAACAGAAAGGAGAAACAAAGGATTTAAAATATGAAATGCTGCTTAAATACGGCAGACTGCGACTAATGGAAGGCAACTTGAATGACGCATATCAAATTTTCCAACAATGCAGTATTCATTCCATTGACAATGGAGTTCGTGATATTAAAGAGTTGTATTATTGGACTTCAAGGTGCTTAGAAGAACAAGGCAACAAAGAACGAGCATTAAGTGGTTATTTAAGGTTACTTGAAAACGAAGAAAACCAAAAAGACGAAGAATTTGTAAATGCAGTGCTTGACCGCTTAAATTTATTTGGCGATATAAGTTCGTTAGTGGACGAATACAAAAAAAGACGACACGAAGAAATGACTAATCCAAAAGACTTGCTTGGAAAAGTGCTAAAATTTTTGAGAGAAAATAAATGAAAAAAACTGCCACCAACATCGTATTGGCAATAGGCGGGCTGAACGGCTTCGTATCAACGGAAGTGCAAAATTCAACTTTTGTTCTTCGTATCAAGTTCAGTGCTAAAAATCCCGCCCATCGCCAATACGCGGGACGTTATAGCCAATGGTAGGACGACACTCCGAACATTGAACAGACGACCGAAACATAAACAGAAAAGTAAACCATTTTGACAGGTGGACACGGACATAAAAACGATACAACAAACGGACAGCGAGTAAGCCGACACTCATTGCCGACCCTTCTGTGTTTTAATTTTTTTCCCACCGCACAAAATATTTTGAATTTTCAATGCCACCGCACAAATGGCACATTTGGTTTTGCCCGACACACAAGCCAACCCTTCGCAAAACCAAAAGAGCCATTTTTTGCCAACGCACCAACGAGAATATTAACTTTGAAAACTATAAATTGAGATAAATAGACAACATGTTTGAACAGACTTTTAAGAATATAGACGACATACTTTACAAGGACGCAGGTGCAGACAGTGAACTAGACTACATTGAACAAACTTCTTGGGTTTTGTTCTTGCGTTACCTTGACCAATTGGAAAGTGAAAAAGCGGACGAAGCCGCTTTGGAAGGAAAAGAATATCAATACATTTTGGACGAGCAATTCCGTTGGCCAAATTGGGCAATGCCTAAAACAGCAGACGGAAAACTTGACCACCACAAAGCCATGACTGGACCCGATTTAGTTCAGTTTGTAGATTATAAGCTATTCCCCTATTTGGCAGGTTTCAAAGCAAAATCTATTGACAACCCGAAATCTATTGAATACAAAATCGGTGAGATTTTTAGCGAACTGAACAATAAAATAAAAAGCGGCTATAATCTTCGTGAGATTATTGAAATGACTGATGAACTGCCTTTCGGCAGTTCTAAAGACAAGCACGAACTTAGCCACTTGTATGAAACGAAAATCAAAAACATGGGCAATGCTGGTCGCAATGGCGGACAGTATTACACGCCAAGACCTTTGATTCGTGCCATTATTGAAGTGTTGAATCCACAAGTTGGCGAAAAGATTTATGATGCAGCTTGCGGAAGTGCGGGCTTCTTGTGCGAAGCATATGCTTACATATATGACCGCATGGAGAAAAACACAGCCAACCTGAAAACCTTACAGGAAAACACACTTTACGGAAAAGAGAAAAAGAATTTGGCTTACATCATTGGTGTAATGAACATGATTTTACACGGCATTGAAGCCCCAAACATCATTCACACCAATACGCTGACTGAAAACATCAGAGACATTCAGGAAAAAGACCGTTACAACGTAATTCTTGCCAATCCACCATTTGGTGGAAAGGAACGAAAAGAAGTGCAACAAAACTTCGACATCAAAACAGGCGAAACGGCTTCTTTATTCTTACAGCATTTCATCAAAAGTTTGAAAGCAGGCGGACGAGCAGGTATTGTAATTAAAAACACTTTTTTGAGCAATGCCGACAATGCTTCTGTTTCGTTGCGAAAGCATTTATTAGAGAGTTGCAACCTGCACACCATATTGGATATGCCAGCAGGAACTTTCTTAGGTGCAGGAGTTAAAACCGTTGTTTTGATTTTTACTAAAGGCGAGCCGACTAGAAAGATATGGTATTACCAATGTATTCCGGGCAGAAGTTTGGGCAAAACTTCTCCGTTGAATGATGATGACTTGAAGGAATTTAAGCAACTGCAAAAAACATTGGCTGATTCTGACAATTCTTGGACAGTTGATGTTTCAAGCATCAACACCAGCAATTACGATTTGAGTGTAAAAAACCCGAACGGAAAAGTAGAGCAAACCTTCCGTTCTATGGATGAGATATTAGCAGAGATGGAAGCATTGGACGAAGAAACAAGTGAAATTTTGAACGGAATAAAAGAGATGTTTTCATGAGCCAAGTTGAACTAACCACTTTAGGAAAATCGTGTGAGTTTTTTAATGGGAAAGCCCATGAAAAGAGCATTGACGAAAATGGGAAATACATTGTTGTCAATTCTAAATTTATTTCATCCGAAGGCAAATCGTTTAAACGCACCAACGAGCAAATGTTTCCTTTATACAAAGGCGATATTGTAATGGTAATGAGTGATGTGCCCAATGGCAAAGCATTAGCCAAGTGTTTTATCATTGACCAAGACGACACCTATTCTTTGAACCAGCGTATTTGCTGCATACGAAGCAAAGAGTTTGACACCAAGTATTTGTATTACCAACTCAACCGACACGAACACTTTTTGGCTTTTAACAACGGTGAAAACCAAACCAATTTACGTAAAGACGATATACTTGCTTGCCCATTGATTAAGCCTTCAATGGAAGAACAGAAACGCTTAGTTAATCAAATTGACCTTGCATTCAATGAGCTTAAAAAAGCGGGAAGTAATGTCAATATCAATATCTTAAATTCATTGGAGTTATATGACGGAGTGATTTCAAAATATTTAAAAGAGACTACTGAAAACTTTGGGGTTAAACCATTAGGCGAAATTGCTGAAATTCTAAACGGGGGAACACCAGACACGAAGGTGAAAGAATTTTGGGATGGTGATATTTTATGGATTACACCAAAAGATATGGGAAAACTAGAATCAATTTATGTTGGAGATACTGAAAGAAAGATAACCGATAAAGGGTTAAAGAATTCATCAGCTAAATTATTACCGATAAATTCCGTAATACTTTCTTCGAGAGCACCAATTGGTCATTTAGCAATTAATACGAAGCCGATTTCAACTAATCAAGGTTGTAAGGGAATTGTGCCAAATAAAAATCTTGATTCACTATTTCTTTACTACTTTTTGAAACACTCAGTTGAACTATTAAATGAATTAGGAACAGGCACAACTTTTAAAGAGTTGTCAGGTTTCAAATTGGCAACTGTTTCGGTTCCCTTTCCACCTTTAGAAGAACAACATCGTCTTGTATCTATATTCTCTAAACTTGAAAATTCCACAAAGAGCCTAACAGAGAAATACAAACAAAAAATAGAGATTATTGAACAATTGAAAAGTGGAATACTGAAACGAGCTTTTGAAAATGAATTAATAGAAGCGGAATAATGATTACCAAAGTTACATTGAATGGCGTTGCCTGTTACAAGAAACCTGCTGTATTGGAAACAGACATGAAGGTAAATCTTGTTTATGGTTTAAATGGAACTGGTAAAAGCACATTTTCTGATTTTCTATACAAACAAACTGAACAAGCTTTTAAAGCATGCTCTATTGAAGGTCTGAATTCTGACGAAGATATTTTAGTTTATAACCAATCATTCGTTCAAGACAACTTTTATCAGCCTGAAAGCTTAAAGGGCATTTTCACTTTGTCAAAAGAGAACAAAGAAGCAGAAACAAAGATTTTAAATGCAGAAAAGGAAATCAAAAGACTTGATGCTGAAAAAATCCAGAAAAATGCGGACTTAAAAAAAGAAACCGAAACTATATCTACAAAGCATGAAAAAGCAAAAGACAAAGTTTGGGAAATCAAAAAGAACTATACAGGTGGCGACAGAGTATTAGAATTTTGTCTTGAAGGCTATAGAAATGATGGTAATAAGTTATTGAGCTACATTGAAAGCTTGAAAAAGCCCGATAGTAAACCAACAAAAACAACTGATAATATAAAGGAAGAAGTTCAAGCTCTATCAGGCGAAAATGCTCAAAAGTATATTACACTCGAACCAATTGCTTTTGATGTCGCTGAAATCGAAACGGAACAAATATTTAAGAAGCAGATTGTTGGTAATGAAAATAGCACGGTTTCGGGTTTAATCAATAAACTTGAAAATTCTGATTGGGTAAAAGACGGATTAAAATACTTGCCAACAGAAATTGAAAAAGAAAATGAAACCTGCCCTTTCTGTCAGGAACAAACAATTTCAAGCCAGTTGCTTCAAAGTATCAAAGAATATTTTGATGAATCGTATGAAGCAGACCTAACAGCTATAAAGGAATTTCGCAAACAATACGCAGAAGCCATTCAGTTAATTCCCGATAAATCAACTTTTGAAAGTAATCCGAAGTTTGAAAATCATAAAAAGGACTTTGAAATCAAATACAACGCATTTACCAAAGTTGTAACAGAAAACTTAAAGCTGATTGATGATAAAATAAAAACTCCAAGCGTTCAAATCACTTTGAAAAGTTCTGTTACTGCATTGACTGATATAAATGGAGTAATTGACAACATCAATAAGCAGGTAAAAGAACACAACAAAAAAATTGACCAAAAGGAAACAGCTTTAAACGACCTGAAAACTGATTTTTGGAATATTATGCGTTGGGAGTATGACCAAACTATAAGTTCATACATTTCCGATAAATCGCAATCACACAAAATCGTTTCTGGATTAAAACAGGCAATTGAAAAACTGGATTCAGACATTCAGAAGCAAAGAGAAATAATTGTTGAACAGCAAAAGCAGACCGTAAATATTGAAGAAGCAATTGCAAACATCAATAACGGACTTTTAGACCTTGGGATTCACGATTTCAAAATAAAACAACACGCTGATAATCTTTACAAAATTGTTCGTGAGCAAAATGACAATAGAGTTTTTCTTTCACTAAGTGAAGGAGAAAAAATGATTATTAGCTTTTTGTATTTCTTGGAACTATGCAGGGGAAAGAAAGATGCCACAGAAGCTGCAAAGAAGAAAATCATTGTAATTGACGACCCTATTTCCAGTCTTTCACATGTTTATGTTTTCAATGTTGGCAGATTGATTAAGAATGAGTTTTTCGGTAAAAAAGAAAAGAAGAATGGTGTTACAACTTGGAACTACAAGTATGAGCAAGTCTTTGTTTTAACACACAGTCTTTACTTTTTCTATGAAATAACCGAAACCAAACATGATGAAAGAAAAGAGACTCAAAAGCTTTTCAGGCTAATTAAAAATGATGAAGGCAGTTACTTTGAAAAACTGACTTATGAATCAATTAAAAATGACTATCAGGCTTATTGGTATGTGATAAAAGACCAAAATCAGCATCCTGCATTAATAGCCAATTGCATGAGAAATATAATTGAGTATTTCTTCAATTTCATAGAGAACAAAGACCTAAATAATTTTTTCAATCAACCTACTATGCAGGAAATTCGCTTTCAGGCATTTTATAGATATATCAATAGGGAATCACATTCCTTAGGTCAAAATATTTTTGATTTTAAAGAGTTCAACTACCAAGACTTTAAAGATGCTTTTGCAGAACTTTTCAAAGTTGCAGGTTACGAAGAACATTATAAGAAAATGATTGCATGAACGAAACCGAAACAAGAGCAGAATATATTGACCCTGCATTAAAAGCAGCAGGTTGGGGCGTTGTGGAAGGCAGTCGCATTCGCATGGAGTTTCCCATCAACAAAGGTCGTTTAATCGGGCATGGACAGCGTAATAAGCCCGACAAGGCAGATTATGTATTGCAATACAAAAACAGAAACCTTGCAGTAATTGAAGCCAAAGCAAGAGATAAATATTATACCGAAGGCGTTGGTCAAGCCAAAGACTATGCAGGAAAATTGCAGGTTCGTTTTACATACAGCACCAACGGTTTACAGATTTACCGCATAGACATGCAAGAAGGACAGGAAGGTGACGTAACTTCCTATCCTACTCCAGACGAATTGTGGGAAATGACTTTTGGAGAACAAAACAAACTCCAACCACTTTCAGCCGTTTGGCGAGACAAATTACTTTCTGTTCCGTTTGAAGACCGTGGCGGAACGTGGCAACCAAGATACTATCAGGAAAATGCCATTACCAAAGTTTTAGAAGCCGTTGCCAACGACCAACAACGCATTTTATTAACCCTTGCCACAGGAACAGGAAAAACGGCAATTGCTTTTCAAATTGCATGGAAACTTTTTCAGGCAAAATGGAACATCAACAAAGACGGACAACGAAGCCCAAGAATTTTATTCTTAGCTGACAGAAATATATTGGCAGACCAAGCATTCAACGCTTTTTCGGTTTTTGAAGAAGATGCTTTGGTTCGTATCAATCCAAGCGACATTAAGAAAAAAGGCAGAGTGCCTAAAAACGGAAGTGTATTTTTTACCATTTTCCAAACCTTTATGAGTGGGCCAAATGATACGCCCTACTTTGGAGAATATCCGAAAGACTTTTTTGATTTTATCATTATTGACGAGTGTCACCGTGGCGGAGCCAATGACGAAAGCAGTTGGCGAGCCATTATGGAATATTTCAGTCCAGCCGTTCAGTTAGGTTTAACAGCCACGCCAAAGCGAACCATAAACGCAGACACATACAATTATTTTGGCGAACCTGTTTATGTGTATTCGCTGAAAGAAGGAATCAATGACGGTTTCTTAACGCCTTTCAAAGTCAAACAAATTGACACGACTATTGATGAGTATCTATTCACTTCGGACGATACCGTTTTAGAAGGAGAAATTGAAGAAGGCAAACGCTACACCGAAGCGGAAATGAACCGCATCATTGAGATTAAGGAACGAGAAGAATATCGGGTAAAGATATTCATGAGCCTGATAAATCAAAGCGAAAAAACTTTGGTTTTCTGTGCTACTCAATTACATGCTTTGGCAATTCGTGATTTAATCAATCAATATGCGGAATCTAAAAATCCGAACTATTGTCACCGAGTGACGGCACATGACGGAAAATTAGGCGAACAACATTTAAGAGATTTCCAAGACAACGAGAAAAGCATTCCAACCATTCTGACCACTTCACAGAAGTTAAGCACTGGTGTTGATGCTCCCGAAGTAAGAAACATTGTTTTGCTTCGTCCTGTAAACTCCATGATTGAGTTTAAACAAATCATTGGACGTGGAACACGTTTATTTGATGGCAAAGATTATTTCACGATTTACGACTTTGTAAAAGCACATCATCATTTCAGCGACCCTGAATGGGACGGTGAACCCGAAGAACCTGAAACACCCGAACCAAGACCACAGCCACAACCTTGTAACATTTGCGGACAAAGACCTTGCATTTGCCCAAAACCAACTCCCGAACCTTGCGAAGTTTGCGGATATATTGAGTGCCGTTGCGACACACCACCAAGACGAATGGTAAAAGTGAAATTGGCAGACGGAAAAGTGCGACAGTTTCAACACATGGTTAGCACTTCGTTTTACAGTCCAGATGGCAGACCAATTTCAGCAGAAGAATTTTTGCAATCGCTTTTCGGAGCATTGCCCGAACTTTTCAAAAGTGAAGATGAACTAAGAACGATTTGGAGCAAACCCGACACAAGAAAAAAACTATTGGAAGAACTGACAGAAAAAGGTTTTGCCAAACAACAGTTGACAGAGTTTCAAAAAATACTGAACGCTGAAAACAGCGACTTGTATGATGTTTTGGCTTACATCGCTTTCCATTCAGACATTTTAGAACGAACAGACAGAGCAGACAAGGCAAAAATTCACTTGGACAACTACGACCCAAAACAGCAAGAGTTTTTAAACTTCGTTTTGAGCCAGTATGTAAAACAAGGCGTTGACGAACTAGACGACACCAAAATTGGCGACTTGCTTGTTTTGAAATATCACGCCATTGCAGACGCTAAAAAAGAACTTGGCGACATTGCGACAATCAGAAACACGTTTATCGGTTTCCAGACTTATTTGTATGACAAAAGAGTAGCGATATGACAAAGACAATAAACATATCAGCCAACCCTTCGCAGCCATGCACATTTGCAAGCCACACAAGCCAACGCACAGACCAAAGCTTGCAAAAGAGCATGTCTGCCCCACCGCAGGAGAAAATTCAAAATATTTTTTCCCACCCTTCAAAAAAAATTAAAACACCCGACACACAAGCCGACACGACAGGAACGATAAAATGTAGTATTGACAATAGTTTACAAGGACAGACGACAAGAACCACTGGCTATAACAAGGTATTGGCAAAAAAGGGGCTGACGGAAGTAATTGAACAGTTGTGCTTCTATCAACTTTTGTGCATATATTCGGCTGACGGTTTTCAAATGCCCCTTCTTCGCCAATACCCAAACCGTTATACGCATTTACATGATGAAGTGTGATGTGCTCACAGGACTTTAAAGAAAAAATATGGAGTTTTACACTTCATACATTGTAAGGATCTATAGTGGAATTAATTGCATGAAGAGTAGTAATATAAATTAACGGGACTGCTAAGCGGAAAGTAAAACTAGTCGGAAATGGAACTTAGGTTCGTAAATTTGGCAAATAGAATGGCTCATGAAATGTAATGAAATTAAATCAATGCGTATAACACGTTGCACACGCCATGCCCCATTAAGTTTTCATAAGAATGATTATCTTTACAAGGGCACGGCGTATGCACCCGACCGTTAGCACTCATTTTAAGACGACAGCCCCAATAAAAAAATATAAGTTATGAACGAAATAATTTGCCCTCATTGCAACAAAGCATTTAAAGTAGACGAAGCTGGTTATGCTGACATTCTGAAACAAGTTCGTGACCACCATTTTGAGGAGGAAATTCTCAATCGACTTGCCTTGGCAGATAAAGAAAAAGAAAGTGCAGTTAAATTAGCTGAAGCAAACATTAAAAATACCTTTCAAGAACAACTTGCAAAGAAAGACCAAGAATTAGCAGACCTTAAAGCAAAAAAGGAAATTGAGTTATCACAGAAGTTATCTCAAAAGGAAAATGAGCTTTTACAACTTAAAGCAAAAATTGACAGTGCTGAAGTAGAGAAAAAACTAGCTGTTAGCGAGGCAACTAAAAAAATTGAAAAAGAACGTGACGACTTGGCAAATACTGTAAAGAATAAGGAGACAGAACAAGAACTTCTAAAAAAATCACTGACCGAGAAATACTTGAACGAACTTAAAGAAAAGGACGCGATAATCAAACATAAGGACGAAGAAATTGCACTCAGAAAGGATATGAAGCAAAAACTATCAACAAAAATGATAGGTGAAACTCTTGAGCAACATTGTGAGACAGAATTTAATAAACTACGTGCAACTGCATTTCAAAAAGCCTATTTCGAAAAAGACAACGACTCAAAATCTGGAAGTAAGGGTGATTTTATTTACCGTGAGTATGACGATGTTGGGAATGAAATCATTTCAATAATGTTTGAAATGAAAAATGAAGGTGATGAAACAACAACTAAAAAAAGAAATGAAGATTTTCTAAAAGAACTGGATAAAGATAGAATAGAGAAAAAATGTGAGTATGCTGTTCTTGTTTCTCTTTTAGAATTGGACAGTGAGTATTACAATTCTGGAATAGTTGACGTATCACACAAGTATCCCAAAATGTATGTTGTAAGACCTCAATTTTTTATTCCAATTATTACTTTGTTAAGAAATGCTGCAATGAACTCTATTCAATATAAAGCAGAACTTGCCTTGGTAAAAAGTCAAAACATTGACATCACTAACTTTGAAGAAAAGATGAACAAATTCAAAGAAGGCTTTGCACGAAATTATGACTTAGCAAGTCGAAAGTTTAAAGAAGCTATAGAAGGAATAGATAAGACCATAAAGGAATTGGAGAAAACAAAAGCAGCTTTGTTATCTTCAGAGAACAATCTTCGTTTAGCGAATGAAAAAACCGAAGACTTAACAATAAAAAAATTAACTCATGGCAATCCGACAATGAAAGCCAAATTTGACGAATTGAATAATCAATAAAATGGACAGAAAAACGAGTGCTAACACGGTATAGGCAAGATGGCTGGTTTTAAGTTTGGGAAAGTTCCTTCTCCCAACTTAAATTTGTGCTAATGGAAAGCGCGCTGGCTCCGATACCGCCACCTCGCCTATACCGGGCCCGTTATACGCATTAACTTGATGAAGTGTGATGTGCTTACAGGACTTTAAAGAAAAAATAAAGAGTTTTACACTTCATACATTGTTCGAATCTAAAGTGGAATTAATTACATGAAGAGTAGTAGTATAAATTAACGGGACTGCTAAGCGGAAAGTAAAACTAGTCGGAAATGGAACTTAGGTTCGTAAATTTGGCAAATAGAATGGCGCATGAAATGTAATGAAATTAAATCAATGCGTATAACACGGTGCACACGCCATGCCCCTTTAAGTTTTCATAGGAAGTTTTATCTTTACAAGGGCACGGCGTATGCACCCGACCGTTAGCGACAATATCATGAAACGTTCAAAAATAAAATAAATGAAATTATATTTTTCAGATTTTTTTGAGGTTTCTCCAATCTTAGTTGAAGAATACGGAAGTTTTAATATTTCTCTTATTAATGATCTGCCTCTATTTATTGATCCATTCTTATTGTTTGGAAGCGCTGAGCAAGGATATCAGGATTTACATGAATCAATATTAAAATATCTTAAATTTCTAAAAGGCAAATCAGAGAAGGGCATAACTGACCTAGGCCAAATTAGAGCTTGGTACTTATTTCAAGAAATTAAACAGAATTGGCTTGGATACAGCAGAGTAGGAAATAGTGGAAGTGGATTAGGACTCAATTTTGGTAGAGCTTTATCTTCAACTCTACATATTGTATTTGACGACTTAGGTAACGAAACAATAACAGAGTCTTCCCATTTAGAAAAAGCTTGTTTATTTGAGATCGGCGTTGGTAGGGATAACATAAGCGATTTTACAGCAAATTTAATAAAAGAATATTTACTTGATTACACACAAAACTTTGCGATACAAAATATTGATAATAAGTTTTGTAAGAAATATACTGTAAAAAAGGTTTATTTCAATTATACATTAGAAAGATGGATGCCCAAAGAATACTATCTTCCGTCGTATGATAATGATTTTGTTCTTCTGACACCAAGAGATCTTTTAACTAAAGATGATACATGGATAAATAGTAATGATCTAAGAGAGGACTTCGATAGAATTTGTGTGTCTATTCCTAATGAGCAATTAAGAACTGAAATATTTAATTATTTTTCTACTCAACTACCTGAAATTAGGGATGATAGAAAGAAACATACTCAAAAAGAAATCTCCAGTGCAATTCATGAAACAATAAAGCAGTTTCCGCAGATTATTAAGTGGTTTATTAAATCTAAAGAGGAAAACAAAATAGGCGCTAAGAGCTTAGCTGAACACAATGTTAAAGAAGTGGAAGAACTATTTATTAATCAGATGAAGGTTTTTATAGAATTATTAAATAGTACCACTAATTTCTATAAAATTAATCCAATATCAAGTTATGATGAAGCATTAAAAAGAGTACATTTTTTAAAAGACGTAATTGAGAATAATGATGGATGGAAGTTGTTCTATCTAAACGACGAACCCATTAAAAGAGAAGCCGACTTACAAGTCATCTATAGATTAACATGGTTCGCATCTGATTTGGATGTAAATAGGGAACCTAACAATGGCAGAGGACCTGTTGATTATGCTATTTCTATTGGATCAAGTAATAAAACCCTAGTAGAATTTAAATTAGCATCCAATAGTAAATTAAGACAAAATCTATGCAATCAAGTGGAAGCGTATGAAAAAGCCAATAAGACGAAAAATTCAATAAAGGTGATTTTATACTTTAATGAAAGTGAATATAAACGTGTAAACTCAATACTTAAAGATTCAAGTCTTGACCAAAAAGAGAATATTATACTTATTGACGCTGGAGAAAAAGTATCGGCATCAAACATAAAATAATACTGTCGCTAACATGAGATTGAAGCAAGCAGAGCAAATCATTTTTCATTTCAGAAAAAGTTGTAAATTTGGTCTAAGATCTTTGCTGGCAGCAGTCATTCTAATTGCTCTGCCTGCATCAATCTCTGGACGTTGTGAGCCATATTTTCTAAAATCACCTTGAACTTGAATAAAAATGAATTAGTCCATGAAAACAATTATATTATTGGGAATATTAATATTCCCAATTATTATTACACCTCAAGTTAAATATAATAAGGATCGGTTAGCAAATCTTGTTATTGGAGTGGCGGACAAACATGGCAATGAATTTTCAGTTATTGGCACCGGAACAATAATTAATAATGCAACAAAAATTTATCTAATAACAGCCAGTCATGTCATTGATTCTATTAAATTTAAAGGGTATCTTATTTTTAGAAATGACAAAGACAAACCCGCAATAATTGAATTATCAAAGTTTAATAATAATGTAACTAAAGCCTGGCTAAGACATAAAGAAGCTGACATTGCAATAATCGAGTTAATACCTTTTGATAACTTTACTCAATCACAATTAAAAAGTAGTAGTTTTCCAATAACACAAATACGTAATAACCGAGATGCGGTATCTAGGGATTGGGATGTTGTGGCGTTTGGATATCCCCTAGTCGATAAAATTCGTGCCCACTTTTCCCCCTTAACATTTCATTCTTACTATTCAAGTGGTTTAATAACTTTGCCAAGAGCTGATACAAGAGAATTAACAACATTTCAGGTATTGGAAGACCCAAGTGTCCAAGGCTATAGCGGTGGTCCAATATTCATAGGAGTTCAAAAAAATGGTTTAACAGTAGGTCCCACCAACGGAACTTTTTTAACAGGGCTCGTTCACGGCACTTATTCCGATAATACAGGAGGAAAATTGGCTTTAATAACTCCTGCTTATTATATCTTGGAACTCATTAAATGAAAATAGTGAATAATAAAATAAACAATTAATAATTTATTCCATGAAAGAATTTGAAACCCATAGTAACTTTTATTTAACAGAGTGTGGTACCTGTTCTGGTTGGACATTTAATGTCAGTTGCAAAAAGACTTTGAAACAAGGAGTAGTACAAATATCAAAATGCAAAAACGAACAAGGCTACACAGTAAGTGCAACTTCTCTGGAAGAAGGCTGTAATATTGAAAATAAAGATTTTCCTAATGAAAAGGACGCGCTAATAAGATTTTTAAGCTCCAATTTTATCAGAATTGATGCAAAAGATCCTTGTGAAGAATTCCATGTTGATCATCCATTTTGTCCAAATTGTAACGAAGATACAATATCCTCAGAAAATGAACTATTGTAATTTGTTTGCTAAATAGAACAAAACCATACGGCTCACAACACTGTATACACTCGATCCCGCCGATCCGGATTTAATTTTTCACTTTTGCGACTATGTAAATGAAATTAAAACGATAACTTTGGCAACCTCCAAGCGGCGTGACCGCGTGTATACTAATTCGTTATACGCATTAACTTGATGAAGTGTGATGTGCTCACAGGACTTTAAAGAAAAAATATGGAGTTTTACATTTCATACATTGTAAGGATCTACAGTGGAATTAATTGCATGAAGAGTAGTAATATAAATTAACGGGACTGCTAAGCGGAAAGTAAAACTAGTCGGAAATGGAACTTAGGTTCGTAAATTTGGCAAATAGAATGGCTCATGAAATGTAATGAAATTAAATCAATGCGTATAACACGTTGCACACGCCATGCCCCATTAAGTTTTCATAAGAATAATTATCTTTACAAGGGCACGGCGTATGCACCCGACCGTTATACGCATTTACTTGATGAAGTGTGATGTACTCACAGGACTTTAAAGACAAAATAGGGAGTTTTACACTTCATACATTGTAAGGATCTACAGTGGAATTAATAGCATGAAGAGTAGTATTATTAATTAACGGGACTGCTAAGCGGAAAGCAAAACTAGTTGGAAATGGAACTTGGGTTCGTAAATTTGGTAAATAGAGTGGAGAATGAAAAATATTGAAATTAATTCAATGCGTATAACACGGTGCACACGCCATGCCCCATTAAGTTTTCATAGGAAGATTTATCTTTACAAGGGCACGGCGTATGCACCCGACCGTTATACGCATTAACTTGATGAAGTGTGATGTGCTTACTAGACATTAAAGAAAAAATAAAGAGTTTTACACTTCATACATTGTAAGGATCTATAGTGGAATTAATTGCATGAAGAGTAGTAATATAAATTAACGGGACTGCTAAGCGGAAAGTAAAACTAGTCGGAAATGGAACTTAGGTTCGTAAATTTGGCAAATAGAATGGCTCATGAAATGTAATGAAATTAAATCAATGCGTATAACACGTTGCACACGCCATGCCCCATTAAGTTTTCATAAGAAT
>Ga0268298_10001185_pt1 | contig 31270 bp, 28 predicted proteins | sample WWTPWeurt_MetaG_FD_194462 | JGI IMG/M metagenome (GOLD analysis project Ga0268298, IMG submission 194462) | Activated sludge microbial communities from WWTP in Nijmegen, Gelderland, Netherland - WWTP Weurt | ecosystem: Engineered > WWTP > Aerobic digester > Activated sludge | place... | reverse complement strand
GGAGCTCCGCGCCCGCCGGATCTGCATCCACCAAGAGGACGGAGCGGCCGAGCTGCGCCAGGTAGACCCCGAGGTTCACGGAGAGCACGCTCTTGCCCACGCCCCCGCGCCCGCCGCCCACGGCGATCACGTGGCGCACGTTGCGAGGCGGCAGACTCGGGGGGAGGCTCTCGGGCGGGAGGGAATCCGCCATGCGGACGATCTACCTCAGTTTGGGCCGCCCCGGCGGGCGACGAGCCCGAGTTTCCGCGATGCCGAGCGTCCCTCGGCCCACTCGCGCACGGTGAGCTAGAGCCGGGTCCGGACTTTTGTTATAGCCCCCGCCATGCTGAGCCTGCGCTTGGCGGGAGCCGTTTTGGCGCTCTCGCTGCTCCAATTCAAGCTGAGCACCTGCCGTTCACCCGGCGAGGCGGGCAAGGGCCCGGGCGGCGGCGATTCTGGCAACGTCGTGGTCGATCTGCCGGGCGTCGACACGGGAGCGCTGACCTCACGCGAAAAGCACGACTGGTCGAGCGCCGTGAGCGAGCTCTTGGCTCCCTGTGCGGAGCAACCGGTGAGCTTGGCCCAGTGCGTGAAAGAGACTCGCCCCTGTAAGCCTTGCGCACCGGCGGCGCAGTTTCTGGCGAAGCACGTGCGCAAGGGCAAGACGCGCGCGCAGCTCGACGCCGCGTTCAAGACCCGCTTCGCGGCCGATCAGGTGAAAGAGATCCCCATCGCGGGGTCGCCCACCAAGGGTCCAGACGACGCTCCCATCACCATCGTGGAGTTCGCCGACTTCGAGTGCCCGGGTTGCGGCAAGGCGCACCCCGTCTTGGCAAAGCTCTTCGAGAAGTACCCCGCCCACATCCGCTTCGTCTTCAAGAACTACCCGCTCAGCATCCACAAGCACGCTGAGAAGGCGGCGCGCGCGGCCCTCGCGGCGGGGCGCCAGGGCAAGTTCTGGGAGATGCACGATCGCTTGTTCGAGATGCAGCCGACTCCACCGGACGACACCGCGCTGGAGAAGGTCGCCAAAGATCTCGGGCTCGAGAGCAAGAAGTTCCACGACGACCTCGCGAGTGAGGCCATCGCCGACGAAGTGGGCAAAGACCGGAAGCTCGGCGATCAGCTCGATCTGCAGTCGACCCCGCTCATCTTCATCAATGGTCGTCACTACGACCTAGACCAATTCGATTTCTCCGAAGATCTCGACGACTGGATCCAGCTCGAGCTCGAGCTCAAGACCGGGAAGAAAGTCCCGCCGCGCGCCGTGAAAGACGAGCCCGCAAAGCCAGCCGAAGGTGCGCCGAGCGCGTCGGGTGCACCGGCGCCGTCGGCGGGCCCCGCGCCGTCGGCAGCCCGCGCCAAAACCGATCCCACTCCCAAGGGCAAATGAGGGGCGGAGCCGAAGGCGCCGGTTGCTTCCCCACCGGCAAGCACTATCCCGGCATCGCACACCTGCTTCGCGCGGTGGCCGTGGGCGTGGCCGAAGAGCTCGGCGCCGAGCGAGCCATCGTCGACCTACCGCTGGTCGCCATCGACACCGAGACCACCGGGCGGGACCCGGCGCTGGATCGCGTGGTCGAGATCGCCTGCGTGGTGTGGCAGGGCGGGGCGGTCATCGAGCGACGTCACTGGCTCGTGAACCCGGGGATGCTCATCCCGAAAGAGGCGACGGACGTGCACGGCATCCGCGACGAAGACGTGCGCGACCAACCGGCCTTTGCCGCCGTCGCCGCCGAGGTGATGGCCGCGCTCGCCGGTCGCGTGCCGGTGGCGTACAACGCCGAGTTCGATCGTGCCTTCCTGTTGGCCGAGCTCGAACGCGCCGGCGCCATTGGTGGCAACTTGCCCCCTGCTTGCCGCCGGGGCGTCGACTGGATCGATCCTTTGGTCTGGGCTCGCGAGCTCCAGAAAATGGAGAAGGGCAAGAGCCTCGGCGAGGTGGCGGCACGCCTCGGGATCGACATCGCCCAGGCGCATCGGGCCACCGACGACGCCGAAGCCGCCGTGCGTGTGATGCACGCGTTCACGAGCGACGCGCGGGTCCCGAAGACCTACGCGGCCTTCGTCCAGGAGCAGCGCCGTCTCGGGAGGCTGTTCGAAGAAGAGCGGGCGCGCTGGCGAGCTCAGCGCGGGCTGTGATACGGCGATGCGGAGAGCGCCAGGCCCGGCGCTTTCACTTCGACGTCGCCAGTGACCCTCGGAAAAAGAGCGTGGGGGCGAGCCTGCGGTTCGTGTTTTGAACGAGGAGCGGGCGGGCGGTCGTCAGGTCTTGGCTTCGAGCGCGAGATCCAGGTTCTGCTCGTCGGCGACCCGCTGGAGATCGCGGCGAAGCTCCGAGATCGCGACGCCCGACGGCACCTGCAGGATGGCCTCGAGCAGGAACGCCGGAGTACCCGACAGCGGTTGGTTCACCACGCTGGTCTCCAGCGACGCGACGTTCACGTTGCGGTGAGCCAGCACCGTGGTCACACCCTCGACGATGCCGGGTTGATCGAAGCCCGTCACCCGGAGCTCGTATGCGAGCATGGCGGCGCCGCCACTCGGCGAGCTCGTGTCACGGAAGTGGACGTCGAGACCGAGTCGCGCGGCGGCGGCCTGCCCTTCCTGTTGCGCGCGCTCGAGCACCTCGCCGCTGCCAGAAAACAGGACGAGCATGGCGAACTCTCCGCCGAGCACGGCCATCCGGCTGTCTTCGAGGTTTGCCTGAGCTCGATGGATGGCGGCCGAGATCTCTTTCACCAAGCCGGGCCGGTCCGGTCCGACTGCGGTCAGCACGCGAAAGCGTTTCGACATGGCGGGACCATGGCGCATTTGAGCGGCGGAGGCGAGCGGGCTCGGCTCGCCTGCCATCAGGGAGTTTCGGGGCCGGCGTCGGGGGCCGGCGTCGGCGCGGCGTCGGGGAGCCCCGCGTCCCCCTCGATGCGCATCTTCACGTCGAGGAGCACGGTCTCGCCCGGCGCGAGGCTGAGCGTTCGCCGTTCGGTCGGGGCGTTCGGGTGCTCGAGCCGCACGTAGTGCGTCCCCTGCGAGAGCGGAATGGCGCGGGCAAAGGGGGTGGTGTCCACACGCTCGCCGTCCACGATGACGTTGGCCCAGGGGTCCGCCACCACGCGCAGGTAGGCCGGGCGCTTCGGTGCCAGCGCGAGCTCCTGCGCGCCGCGATGAGCGCGGGGCGCTGCCTGTGAGCGTTGGGCCCACCATTCGATGACGACGCCGCCGACCAGCAGGGCGACGAAACAGCCGACGAGGCCGCGGAGCGCCCAACCGAGGCCGGGCGCCGTGATCTTGTCGCCGAGCACGCGGGAAGGGTCGATCACCGATCGGGGGGCTTCTTCGGTCAGTCCCGCTTGGACCAGCGCTTGCGCGATCTGGCGATGGGCGCTCGTCACCCCGGATTCACTCGCGAAGCGTTCGAGCGCGAGGACCAGCTCTTCACAGGTGTCGAAGCGGTCGCTGGGCATCTTCTCCAGGCAACGCTGGACGATCCGTTCGAGGGGCGCCGGCACGCCCGTCACGGCGCGCGCCAAGGGCGCCGCCGCATCGTGGCGGATGCGTTGAGCGGCTGTGCGATCGTCCGGCGCGTCGAACGGACGCTTGCCCGAGAGCATTTCGTAGAGCACGACACCGAGCGAAAACAGATCGCTGCGCGGGTCGGCGGGCTCGCCCAAGATCTGCTCCGGCGAAAGATAGAGCGGGCCGCTGAAGCTGGTGCCCCCGTCCAGGAGCTCCGGCGCAGTGGGCAGACGTTCGTCCACCGCCACCGAGAAGTTCAGGAGCTTCACGTGGCCGCGTTTGGAGACCATGACGTTGCGCGGCTCGACGTCTCGATGGACGACACCGTTTCGGTGCGCATGCTCGAGCGCCCGGGCCAACTCCAGCGCGATGGCGGCTGCGGCCAGAGCCGGGAGCTTGCCGACGCTACGCAGGAGCTCGTCGAGCGGAAAGCCGTCCATGTACTCGAGCACGAGCCACATCCGATCGTCGCGTCGCACGAAGTCGTGGACGTGGAGGATGTTCGGGTGATGGAGCTCCGCGAGCACGTGCGCTTCGCGCTCGAGGGAGGCGGCGAACGGCGACGACGGCAAGATGCTCGAAGACAGCGCCTTGATGAGCACCGGGCGGCCGAGCGGCTGCTGTACCGCGTGGTAGAGGTCTGCCACCGGCCCCGTCCGGAGCCGTTCGATCACCTGGCAGCCTTCGAACACCGGGAGGTCCGGCATCGCGGCGCACTCTACAATATTGTCCGCGTGGCCCGCGGCTGGAGCTTGCCCAAATCCCGGGGCAGCGTACGCTCTTCGTCATGCGGCGGACTTCACTCCTTTGGGCTGGCTTTTCGTGTGCGCTCTTTGCCTTGGTGGTTTCCGCCTGCGGCGGTGACGACGACACTGGCGGAACGGCCAGCGGAGGCGCCGGCGGCAGCACCGGCGGTGCCGGCGGCTCGGGTGGGGGTTCGGGCACTGGCGGTGCGGGCGGGAGCTCGGGCAGCGGCGGCACGGCCGGTAGCGGCGGCACGGCCGGTAGCGGCGGCACGGCGGGCAGCGACGGCAGCGCGGGAACCGGTGGCGGGACCGATGCCGGCGACGGCGCAGCGGGGACCGGCGGAAGCGATGGCGGTATCGACGGCAGCTTGGATGCCCCGAGCGACGGTCCGTCGGCGAATATCCAGCCCAAGATCACCAAGAACGAGCTCTTCGTGAACTGTCAGCCGCCGCAAGGAAGCGACCCGGTCGGCGGAACGTTCAGCGTCGAATACGACAACGGCACGGGGACGGCCGCCGGGCAGACCAAGTTCACGAGCATCAAAGCGACCCTCACCAAGGGCGCGAACACCCTCGACTGGACGTTCCTGGCGACGCCCGATGGCAGCGGCAACGTGGGTGCGGGCGCCAAGCTGACGGTGACGCACACCAAGACCGCGGGCAGCGGCTCGGGCACTGGCAGCGGGACGCCGTGCTCGTTCTGTGGCGGCAAGATGGCCCTGACGATCCAGTACGACAACGGGACGACCGCCTCACTCGGCGCCGAGAACTTCACCTGCGCCATGTGATGGTGCCGCGGCGCTCGCCGCCACCCGAGCCCGAGAACCGCGGAATGTGACATCGTCACCGGATCGACCGCCGCGCGCAGTCACTTCGCGGCGTCCGATCGTGCGCTTCTGCTATGCTCTGCGCTGCCGCGGAGGAGTCGAAGATGGCATTCGTGCGCAGGCGCTTGGCGTTGGGACTTTGCGTGGCGGCGTTCGCGCTCGCCCAGGCTTGTAGTTGCGGAGACAACGGGGGCGAATCCGCGACGAACGAGCCGGGCACGGGCGGAAGCGGCGGCAGCGGCGGCAAGGACGCCGGTCAGGACACGCTGATCTTTCCGGACGGGAGCGGCGGCGACTCGAGCGCCACGTGCCCGGGTGGCTGCTCCGAAGGACAGGTCTGCATCAGCGGCTTCTGCGTCACGCAGACGTCGTGCTCCGGCGACGACGACTGTCAGAACGACACCTATTGCGAGCCCAACGTGGGCTGCGTGCCGTGGGGCACTCCACCGGGCAAGAACAACGACCCGAACTGCCAGGTCGGGTTGCCGCCGGGCAACTTCGCCCCCGCCATCAAGTGCGAGTTCTCGACGCCACCCGCCGGTGATCCGTTCCCGAATCACCGCGACGTGCAGGCCACGCCGGTGGTCGTGAACTTCAACAAGCCGGGGCAAGGCGTGCCCAGCATCGTGGTGCCGTTCACCGCCACCGTCCCGCAGAGCTACACCGAGAACCAAGGTGTCATCCGGGTTCTCCGTGGTGACAACTGTCAGCTCGAAGCGAACCTCGGCGGCGGACAAGCGGGCTACGCCGGCTTCTTGATCTCGAGCGCGTCGGTGGCCGCCGCCGACCTCGACGGAGACGGCGTCGCCGACATCGTCGCGCGCGCGGCCGATGGCCACGCCGTTGCGTTCACTCGCAAAGCGGGGACCTGGAGCGTGCTTTGGCAGAGCGCCGACGCGCTGCCGGGCGGCAACTGGGCAGGGCTCGCGGTCCACGATCTCGACGACGACGGCGTGCCCGAGGTGATCCGCGAGGCCACCGTCCTCGACGGCAAGACGGGCGCAACCAAGGGTGCCTCACCCGCGGGCTACGCGACACATAGCCAGGGCCTCGACCCCGTGCTCGCCGACCTCGACCAGGATCCCGCCATCGAGATCACCAATGGCGCTTTGGTCTGGCAGTGGACCGCGAGCGGTTGGCAGCAAGAGAGCTACTTCTCCGCTGCGGCGCCCGGGTTCCCTGCGGTCGCGGACTTCGGAGCGTTCGGTGCATCGCTGCCCGCGAACAATCCGGAGCTCGCCGTGGTTCGCAAAGGCTCCGCCACCATCTACGCCATGGATGGCACCACCGTGCTCGGTCCCATTTCGGTGCCCGGTGGCGGCGGTGGTCCGCCCACCGTGGCCGACTACGACGGCGATGGGCTGCCCGAGCTCGGGGTCGCCGGCGAGGCGTTCTTGACCATCTACGACATCGATTGCAGCGCCACTCCCCGTCCCAACGGCACCTGCGTCAACGCCAACGGTTGCGACGACATGAACGCCGTTCCGGGCGCCTGTCCCGCGGGCATTCTGTGGTCCCGCCGGACGCAGGACATCTCGAGCAACATCACGGGCTCGAGCGTGTTCGACTTCGAGGACGACGGCAAAGCAGAGGTCGTGTACGCCGACGAGTGTTTCGTGCGCGTCTACGATGGAACCTCGGGCAAGGTGCTGTTCAGTCAGTTCCGTTCGAGCTGCACCTGGTACGAAAACCCCGTCGTCGCCGACACGGACGGGAACTTCCGCGCCGATCTGGTGACGCCGTCCAACCTGGCGTGCTCTGCGACGGGCTCCGGCATCGCCTGCAACGCGCCGCTGATCAATGCCGACGGTGTCGACGCCACCTTCGTGGGTTCGGGCTGCCTCGCCAACTCCGACTGCCCGAGCGGCAAGTGCGATCAGGGTTACTGTCGTTGCACGTCCACGGGCGAGTGCTGCTCCGCCGGTACCGACCCGGCGTGCACCGATGCGGGCTTCAAGTGCGCTGCCCCTCCGGCTGGCACGCCCGGCACGGGCAACACCTGTCGCGCCGCCCACCCCAAGGGCGTGCAGGGCATTCGTGTGTACCAAGACGCCACCGATCGCTGGGTTCGGTCGCGGACGATCTGGAACCAGCATGCCTATGCGGTGACGCACATCAACGAAGACGGTACCGTCCCCAAGACCAGCGCTTGGAAGAAGAACTGGCTCGACCCGACGTTGAACAACTTCCGCCAGAACGTGCCTGGCGACGCCAGCGGTCAGGACATTCCGGACATGACCACGGGCATCGCGGGTTTCAGCTGCGGCTCGGGCGGCGCGCTCTTGTCCGCGCCGGTCTGCAACCGTGGCACCGCCCCCATCGGCCTCGGGGTCAAGGTGGGGTTCTACGACGGCAGCACCAAGGTCTGCGAGACCGCCACGACCAAGGCTCTGAATCCTGGCGAGTGCGAGACCGTGACCTGCCTCTGGGCCACGCCGCCCCCCTCCACGCCCAAAGATGTCACGGTGATCTCCGACGACGATCAGAGCAAGACGGAGTGCAAAGAGAAGAACAATCAGGGCACCGTGCTCGGCGTGAAGTGCAAGCCACCCGCGTGAGCGTCGCGGTGTTCCTCCGGCTCTGATAGCGTGCCTCGCGCGAGGACAGCGTGAAGTACCTTCCCCACATCGTGCTCTTGACCATCGTCTCTTGGATCTCGGGTTGTGGCACCGCTTCGGCCGGCGGTGCCGCGAGTCCCGAAGGCGGCTGCCAGCCTGGCGTGATGCCTCGCGGGCATTGGGTGGGCGAGTGGCAGAGCTTTGCTTTGGCGCACCCCGAGGCCGTCCGCTCCGGGAGCATCGATCTGGTAATCGCGGACAGTGGTGCACTGAACGGGAGCACCGCCGAGTCGGACAACCCGGACACCGGAACGCTTCGCGGCAGCGTGAAGGCGAGCGGCGAGTTCAAGGCGGACAGCGTCGTGATGCGCGGTGAGTTCGAGCACAAGTACAAGCTCCAGGGCAGCGTGAGCTGCGAAGGGGGCGCGCTCACCGGCGCCGGCACCACCGAGTGGGGCGGAAGCGACAAGGGGAACCTGAAGTTTCGGCTCCAGCGCGCGGAGTGAAAGCGCTATCGTTGCCCCGTGGGAACGGCGCGAGCGTGGTCCAGCCTCGTTTTCGCCCTCGCGGCCGCGGGTTGTGCCCACGTCGACGAGACTCGGTCGCGCCACGTCTTGGACGAAGAGAGCGTGCGCTGGCTGGAAGAGCGACGGCCCGAGCTCTCGCGTCCTCACGTCCGGATCCTGCCGAGCGGCCAAGACCTGGCGATCAGCGTCCTACCCGATGAACGTTGCCTCGTGCGCTTCGGAGAGCGCGTGACGTTCGACGAACGCGTACGCCGCGAGCCGAGCCCGCTGGTTCTCGCAGGCGAAGCGGGCGTGGTGGCCGTGGGCGGGATCGTGGGGATTGCGGCGCGACAAGCGTCGACCGAGGACGAGTTGGACGGCTACGACGTGATCTCGGTGCTCTCTTTGGGGGCCGCCGTCGGTGCTGCGGTAGCGCTCGGCGTCGATGCCAGCAAGTACGGTGACGAGACCACCCGGCGCGTCGAGGACTCCGCGCCCAGTGAGTCTCGCGTGGCTCCTTGCGTGAAGTCGACTCGCGTGCCCTCGCGCATCGAGCTCGGGGTGGGCGGTCGGAAGTTCGTCGCGCGCCTGGACGGCCACGGTCGCGCGCGGCTGCGGATCCCGCCCGAACTCTGGCAAGGCGAGACCCTCGATCTGGACGTCGCCGTCGACGGCGTGCCGACGGAGCGGCTCCTGATCCGGAGGTTGCCGTGAGGCTCGCCTTGGCCATGGCGTTCGCCTGCGCCAACGCGGCGTGCACCTACACCGAAGCCCGCGTCGAGTCGGCGGATGGCGCGAAGGTCACGCGGCGGGCGGGGACGGTGCCGGGATCGGAACGACGCTACGCGCTCGTCGTGCCGCGCATGGACCTGCTCGAGATCCGCGTGCGCGCCGAAGTGCTCTGCGAGACCCACACCGAACAGCGCATCGAACGCCAGGAAGTGGTGGAGACGCGCGCTTCCACCGGGCGGTTCGTGGGTGCGGCGGCGGCCTTGGCGGTAGGCGCAGTCTTCGTCTCCGAGGGCGAACGCGCCATGGGTATCGGTTTCCTCGGTCTGGGTGGCGGTCTCGCTCTCGTGCCGTTGACCTACGAGGGCGAGACCCGTCGGCGTCTGCCGGCCGAGACCCGGATCGGCGCGCCGTACGGCAGCGTGCCGTGTGGCGACCGCCCGCTCGCCAACGTCCGCGTGACCGTGCGCCTGCCCGAGCGGACGCTGGAAGGGCGGAGCGACGTTGCGGGTCGCGTGCGCTTCCGGGACGCGACGGCCGGGCCCGGCACGCTGGTGTACGTCGAAGACGTCGCAGTTCCGGTCTCGGTCGGCACACCTCCGAGCGGAGGGCTCGCGCCCGCGCCGGAGGAGTCCCAACCAGCCGAGTGAGCCGTCAAGAGCCGCGCTTGCGCCCGGCGACCACGGCTTCCCTGCCTTCGGCGAAGAGGTGGACCTCGGCCTCGAAACCAGCGCGTTCGAGCTCGTCCGCAATTTCGTCGGGTCGCAAGAAGTGATTGCCCTGCACGTGTTCGGCCAGGTTCTGGAACGCCATGGGGCGCGAGCCGGGCGCCCGCAGCGCGGCGCGATCCCTCGGCCATGCCGGCTCCCAGATCACCGCCCAGCCGCCCACGCGCAGGTGCTGTGACAGGATGCGAAACACGTTCTCCTTGTCGGTCCAGACGTGGTGGAGAGCGCGGTTCATGGCCAGGAGGTCCACCTCTTGGTCGATGCTGAAGTGATGCAGGTCCCCGGCGCGGAACTCGAGTCGCTCCGTGAGCCGTTCGCGCTGCGCGAGCTCACGAGCCTGTCGCACGTTTTCTTCGAAGCCATCCAGGCCGACGCCTCGCAGGTGAGGGAAGCGTCGCACGAGGCGCCTGAGATACCAGCCATTGCCGCAGCCCAGATCCACCGCCAAGCCGCCGCGTTCGTCGACGTCGGCGTACGCCGGTACGGCCCGAAGGATCTGCTCTTCGAAGAAGCTACCGAACTGCGCCTCGAGCATGGCTCCGAACCACGGGAGCACCGTCTCTTGCTCGGCCAGCACCTTCTCGCCTGGGCGCTCTCCCGACTTCATGAGACCGCTGGCGCGCTCGGCCATGTGCGCGCCGAGGATCGTGCCCACGGCAAAAGGCATCAGCGTAGCCGGCGCGTCGGGTCGGAATTGGGCACCCAGCGCCGAAAGGCGGAAGGCCCCGGTGTCATCGAGGTCCAGGAGCTCGAAGGCGAACGCTGCGTCGCACCAGCGGAGGACGTACCCAGGATCGCGCTCGGCCGCTCGGGCGAGCGCTTCCGGGTTCGCCGAGCCGAGCTCCGACAGCTTGTCGAACAAGTGGTTCGTGATGCCCACGTAGGCCACGTGCAGGCGCCCCGCGCCCTGCATCGCATTCATGATCTCTCGGCGTAGCTCCGCCGGATCCGAGGTCGGCATGCTTTCCTCCAAACTCAGTGTGTCTCAGTGGGTCTTCACCTTGGCGCCCGCGGGCAGACCCCGAACCTCGACGTGGCGATCGTCCGCGGCGCCGAGCTCGACGCGGCGCTCGCTGAAGCCGAACGGCGTCGCCACCTCGACGAGCGCGCGCCCTTCGCGCACTCGAACGGCGCTGCGAGGCACCCGCGCAGTCACCTGTCGCGGTGGCAAGTCGACGATGACCTCCACGCGCTGACCGAGCGGCATGCTTCGACCTTCGCCCCAGCGTACGTCGACCCAACCGCTCCGCACCCAGCCTTCACCCCGCTCGCGAGCGTCGAAGGCTCCGATGCTGCGACGGGTGAGCTGAGCGCCGACCCGCGTGACGGTTCCTTCGCCGAGTTGCTCCGCCCGTCCTGGCGTCGCGACGCGTACGGCGAGTCCCGGCACGAGTCTCGAAGAATCCACTTCTTCGACCTCCATCTGGAGCTCGACCCGCGTAGCGTCCGCGAGCTCGAACGCCGGCGCGCCGACCCCCGCGCTGCTGCCGGCGATGACGTCGCCGGGGTCGATGCGGCGCGTGAGCACGACGCCGTCGATGGGCGCCACGAGTTTGGTCTTGTCGAGCTCTTGCTTGGCCTGGACGACGGCCGCCTTGGCGGCCTTCACCCGTGCGTTGGCGGAGCTGACCTCGCTCTTGCGACCGCCAGCCTTCGCCAGCTTGAGTCGTGCTTCGGCGGCCGTGACCCGCGCCCGCGCCACGCCCAAGGCTCGCTCGGCCTCGTCCAGGGCCGCGCCCGGGCTCACGCCGCGCTCGGCGAGCTTGCGCTCGCGGCTCGCCCGAGTTTCGGCCAACCGGAGCTCCTCTTTGAGCGCCGCGAGCTCGGCTTCGGCCGCGGTCTGTTCTTCCGTACGGGCACCGAGCGCGATGCTGGTGGCGCTGCTCCTCAGACTCTCGAGCTCCGCTTCGCGTCGATCCACTTCGCTCTGCACCACATCGGGCGCGATTTCGGCCAAAAGGTCGCCCGCTTTCACCAGTTGGCCTTCGCGCACCAGGACCTTCAGCACGCGACCGTCCGTGCGCGGCCGAACTTCGGCCACGCCATCCACCGGCACCACCACCGCTCGGGCCACGAGCCTTTCTCCCACCTCACCGGCTTCGACCGTCGCGGTTTCGGCGGTGGCCCGGCCGTGGAGCCAGAGTCCCGAAACCGTCGCGGCGACGACGGCCGAGAGAATCAGCAAATAGCGTCGCTTCCGCCGCTTTTGCGTCATGCCGCCGCTCCCGCGCGGGCACCACCCGGAACGATGCGTCCGATCCGTCCGTCCTCGATTTCGATCACGCGGTCGGCGAACTGCTCGAGCCGTCGATCGTGGGTGACGAGCAAGATGCCCCGCTCTGGGCCCACCTGCTGGCGCAGGATCTCGAGCACGTGGAGCGCCGTGTGCGTGTCGAGCGCAGCGGTGATTTCGTCGCCCAGGATCAACGCCGGGTCACCGGCCAGGGCCCGCGCGATGGCCACGCGCTGCTTTTGTCCGCCCGAGAGCTCGGCCGGGCGGTGGTGCAAGCGCTCGCCGAGCCCCACGTCGCCCAGGGCTCGCGCCGCCCGATCGCGCGCCTGCCGCGTGCCCGCACCCTTGAGCTTGAGGACTTCGGCGATGTTGTCCAGGGCCGTCAGCGCGGGGAACAGGTTGTAGCTCTGGAACACGAAGCCCAGGTGGCGGCGGCGAACTCGGGTGATCTCCGATTCGTGGAGTTCGGAGATCTTCTCGCCGCAGAGTTCGACTTCTCCCGCGGTCGGCTGCATGAGGCCGGCGAGGATCGAGATCAGCGTCGTCTTTCCCGATCCCGACGGACCCATCAAGAGCACGAGCTCACCGGCGAACACCTCGAGATCGATGCCGCGTAGCACGACCGTCGCGAGGTCTCCCTCGCCGAACGACTTCTCCAGGCCTTGGCAACGCACGAGGGTGCGAGGCGCGGGGCTCACTTGAACACCTCCGCGGCTTGGAGCGTGAGCACCGCGCGCACGCTCCACAGGCTCGCCACCGTGCACATGGCGAGCACCGCCGTGGCGCCCACGGCGAGGACGGGGCCCGTCAGCACGATGGTGAGCCCGACATCGAGGGCCCACGACTGAACCGCGAGCGCCATACCAAGCCCGAGCCCTCCGCCAACCAGCGCCAAGAAGGCGGCCTGCCAGGCCACGAAGCTCACGATTTCCCAAGGAGACGCGCCGATGGCCTTCAGCGTGGCGAGTTCGCGCAGGTGCTCCTTGGTCACGGCGTAGAGAGTCTGCCCCACAATCACCACGCCCACCACGAGCCCCAGCAACGCGCTGAAAGCGAGGGCAGTCCCGGCGCCCGAACCCTGGACCCAATAGTTCTCGGTCATCTCGCGGAACTCGTCGGTGCGCCTCGCGACCAGATCCGGGTGGCGTCCGACGGACGCGACCACGTCGTCTGCACACTCCGGGCGCGCGAGGTCGAGCACCCAGTAGAAGACCTGGTCGGCACCCAGGAGCGCGAGACGGCGCGCCGTCGTGAGCTCGGTGAAGACGTAGGGGGCGAGGGTGAAAGCCCGGATGCCGTCCGTCACCGCGGTCACGCGCACCGACTCTTGTCCGATGCCGAGCTCGGCGCCGATGGGGTCGCCCTCGATGGCGAGCTTTTCCAGGTCGAGTCGATCGACCGCGACTCGCATGGGGCCATGGAGATCTTGGGGCAGACCGCGCACCATCGCCCAGGGCACGACCTGTTTCGGACTGGGTTCGAAGCCCACGACCTGGACCGCTTCGAGGCTACCGTTGGGCTTGCGCAGGGCCTGGAACGAGAGCACGAGCCCGCGCACTCGCTCGACGCAAGGGTGGGCTGCCGCGATCTCTCGGCTGCCCGACGACAGGCGCTCGCCGTTGTCGACCACCTGCGTGCCCTTGGCCATCACCCAAACGTCGCCCCCCACGTGCCGGATCACCGCGCTCGAGCTCTGGAGGAATCCGGCGTAGAGGCCCACCTGCGCGAACACCAGGGTGGCGGCGAACGCAACTCCCGCGAGCGAGGCGACGAGCTTGCCGCGGTCGTGGGCCAGGGATTGTAGGGCGATGCGCAGCATCCCGAAGGATCCGTGGCGAGGGAGTCCCGTTTGAGACACGGAGCGGCGCGCGTCAAGCGCGCTCGGCCATGACGGACCTGCCCGGGGAGGAGGCTCAGCGTGGCACACTTGCCCCGGATTCGCCCGCGACAATCCCGCGCTCGGTGCCGGCACGAAGCGTGCAGCCGCGCTGGCATGTCGTCCCGTCTGACTCTGCTGCTCGCGCTCTCCCTGTTCCCCCTCGCCATCGGCTGCGGTGGTTCCACCGACCAGGAGGTCTCGACCGGTGGCGCTGCGGGAGCTCCCGCCGGTGGCGGAACGGGTGGCGTTGGTGCGGCGGGCGGAACCGGTGGCAGTGGTGCGATGGGGGGAGCGGGCGCAACCGGAGGAACGGGTGGAGCGTCGTGTGACGCCTACCTGGATCAGAGCGGTCAGATGGTCACCGTGCGCATTCGCAACCAGACCGCCGGGCCCGTGTTCCTGGGAGGGCCGAACGACTGCAGCCAGAGCCTCCCATTTTCGCTGAACGACCCTGCCGGAGCTCCCGTTTCGCTCTTCGCTGGCGGCTGCGGGAACACCTGCGAAGCGTTGCAGCAACACGCAAACTACTGCACGGGCGCGTGCATGCAGCCGCTCATGATCCGAATCGAAGCGGGCGGATACTTCGACACGAGCTGGAGCGGAACGGTGTTCGAGCAAGCGTTCATGCCCACCGACTGCTACGTGGACCTGAACACCGCCATGGATAGCTGCGAGCAGCGGCTCGCGGCCCCCGCCGGGAGCTACGCCTTCACGTCCAGCGCCAACACGGCGGCCGACTGTGGAGGCCAAACGTGTACCTGCACACCCAGCGCCGCGGGGAGCTGCGAGATCTCGGGTGGCGCCCAACTCGCGGGTTCGACCCTGACGGCGACCGCGAAGCTCGACCACCCCGGAGCCTCGCTGGTCGAGATCGCCATCAAGTGACAGGTGACTTGGTCACGGCGAGTCGCTAGGCTCGGGCCGAGTGGAGACCGGGGACGCTCCCTTGCCGATGGATCGAGCGCGACAGACTCGAGTCGTGCGCGTGCAGGAGCCCGCTGGCACTCTCGAGATCTTCATGCCGCGCCAGGATCTGGTCGTGACCTTCGTGGAGGGCCAACTGCTCTTGCCCATGGCCGAGCGCTGGATCGAGGCGCTCGAGCGCCACTTCGCGCGAGGGCTCTGCTTCCACACCTTCCACGACTGGGAGAAGATGACGGGGTACGAGTCCAAGGCGCGACAGAAGCTGACGAGCTGGGTCGTGGCGAGCATCGAGCACATCGCAAGCGCGACCTTCCTGACCACGGACCGCATGGTGAAGATGGGGGTCACTGCTGCCGGAGTCGCCACCGCGTTCGCCGGTCTCCGCATGCAAGTGACCAGCGAGCGAGAGCTCTTCGAGTCCGCGCTCCAAGGTCGTCTCACTGCATCCCGCGCGCCGCCTTCGCGGGCGTGAGAGCGGCAGTGCGCCCGAAGCGGTTCACATTCGCCGTTTGAAGGCGCAGGATCCGTCCGTGGCCCGCACGGCATTCCTAGTGCCACTGGCGACCGCGCTCGGCTGCGGCAGCCCAGCGGACGTTTCCGCCTCGGCCCAGCCCCGTGAGATCCAAGTCGTGCCCGGCGCGTACGTGGCCTTCGACCAGCCCCTCGTGCCGCTCACGGAGGGCGGGGACTTGCCGCTACGCCTCGCGCCGCAGGGGGGGCACTGGGCGTTCGTGAGCGCCCGCGTGCGGGGCTACACCGGAACCGTGATGTCCGTGGGCGTGAGCGTACTGGACGCCGAGAGCGGAGCGCTCCGCTTCGCCGAACGTCGCAAAGGCGCAGTGGTCGCCTCACCGAGCGACCCCCACGCGGTCGAGCCCGCGCTGGACCTTCGGGGTGCCATCGTGCACGTGCCCATCTGCCCCGTGGAGGTTCCACCGGGCCTCTTCGCGCAGCGAGTGCGTCTCGAAGTCGAGGTGGGGGGGACGGAGACGGGGCATGCTTCGCTGACCGTGACGCCGGCGTGCAGCGTCGGAACTTCGGGGGAGAGAGCCGTGTGCGAGTGCGAGTGCGCGCCGGCTGACGATCCCTCCAAGTGCTTCTGACGCGGCGGAAGCCGAGCTCTGGCCGCTAGCTGCGCGAGGGTTGCGCTCGGCTCGAAGCCGGCGCATGTCCCCGGCCATGGATGCGACGCTGTCGTTTGCGGATCGCGGTGCGGTGTTCGATTCGTTCGCTCGCCACGTGTCGCGGGGGAAAGTCGCTGCGTTCCAGAAGTACGAAGTCGACGTCGTGATGGGCGAGCGCGAAGGTGCCTTCTTCCGCGACGCCTTCGACCGTCGCGCTTTCTTGAACTGCCACTGCAACGGCGGCGTGTTCAATCTCGGACATCGTCACCCCGAGGTGATCGAGGCCGTGACCCGTGCGCTCGCCCACTGGGACATCGGCAATCACCATTTCGTGTCCACCGCGCGCGCGGCCCTCGCCGAGCGCCTCGCCCGCACCACCCGCGGGCGGCTCTCCGGCGTCGTGTTCGGGGTGAGCGGCGGCGAATCCGTCGACCTTTCCATCAAGGTGGCGCGCGCGGTCACCGGCCGTCGTGCCATCGTGTCGGCAGCCGGGGGATACCACGGCCATACGGGCCTGGCGCTGGCCACGGGCGATGCGCAATACCGCGATCCTTTCGGTCCCAACCTGCCCGACTTCGTCCAAGTGCCGTTCGGTGACACCGAGGCGCTGGAGCGCGTCATCGGCGATTCGACGGCGGCCGTCCTCCTCGAAGCAATCCCAGCCACCCTCGGCATGCCGCTGCCTCCACCGGGGTACCTGCGCCGCGCGGGGGAACTGTGCCGCGAGCGCGGTGCGCTCTTCATCGTCGACGAAGTGCAGACCGGCCTCGGCCGCACGGGCCGAATGTGGGGGCACGAACACGACGAGTGTGCACCCGACATGTTGATCCTCGGCAAGGGTCTGAGCGGGGGAATCTACCCCATCACGGCCACCCTGATGACGCGAGAGGCGCACACGTTCTTCGATGATCATCCCTTCGTTCACATCTCGACGTTCGGTGGCTCCGAGCTCGGCTGCGCTGCCGCCACTGCCGTGCTCGACATCACCGAACGACCTGGGTTCCTCGCGCGAGTGAACGAGCTCGGTGAGCGGTTCCGGAGAGGTCTCGCTGGGGCGCCGTTCGAGCTGCGCCAGCGCGGACTGTTCATGGGCCTCGCGTTCCCGTTCGAGGGCGGAGGGATGCTCGCGACCAAGCTCCTGTTCGATCGCGGCGTCTTCGCGCTCTATGCCAACAACGACCCGCGCGTGCTCCAATTCTTGCCGCCGCTCGTGTTGACGGACGACGACGCCGAGCGCTTGATCGCGACCTTGCGCGAGGTATTCGGGTGACTTCGCTCGAGCTGGACGCCTCGGAGCTGGGCGACCTCGAAGCCCGGGTGGAGCGGGCGCTCACCCGAGGGGATCGCTCGGAGCTCTCCGTGCTCGGATACGGCGAAGTCTCCACGGTGCTGGGCTACGATCGCGGAGAGGAACGCCTGGCCGTCAAGCGGCTGCCCCTCTTCTGGCGGGCCAGCGAATGGGAGCGCTACCACGCCGCTTTCCACGATTACCTCGCGCTGCTCCCTCGGCGCGGCGTTCGTCCGCTGCCGAGCAAGCTCGCCGTCGTCGAACGTGACGACGGCGCCCTGGCAGTCTGGTGCGTGCAGCCACGCCTCGAGGCGCACTGTCTGCTCTCGAAGCATCTGCACGACGTTTCGGAAGCTCGCGCGGTGGAGGTGTTCGAGCGCGTGCTGTCCGCCATCGCAACGGCAGTCGGTCCGGAGGTGGGGCTCGACGGCCAGCTCTCGAACTGGGTTCTCGTCGGCGCCGAGCTCGCCTACCTCGACGTGACCACGCCCCTCCTCAGGGACGATCGGCACGCCGAACGGCTGCCCATCGGCGTGTTTCTGGCGTCGTTGCCCTGGGCGCTCCGCCCCGTCGTTCGCAGATTCATGCTCCAGGGCATCCTCGACAAGTATTACGAGCCCCGAGGTGTGGTCCTCGATCTTCTGGGAAACCTCCACAAGGAGAAGCTCGAGCGCTGGCTCCCGCGCTTTCTCGAGATCGCGAACGCCCGTGTCTCGCCCAGGCTTTCGCAGGACGAGGTTCGCCGCTACTACGACTCGGATGCCCGATCCTGGGCGCTCCTCCAGCGCCTCCGTCACATGGATCGTTGGTGGCAGACCCGCGTTCGCCGAAAGGTCTACCCGTTCCTCCTTCCCGGAAGCATCGAGCGCTGAGGCCGAGCTGCGCTCTGCTCGGCGTAACCCCTGGGCGCCGAGGCATGGCCGTGCGACCCTTCTCGACATGAAGGTCTGGCGGACGGCAGCCTCACTCTCTCCTTTGCTCTTCGTCTTCGCCAGCTGCGGCGATGATTCGAGCGGCGGGACGGCCTCGAATGCGGGCGCCGGAGGCGGTGGCGGTGCTGGTGGCAGCGGGGGCAAGGCCGGCGACGCGTCGGTGAACCTGGACTCGGGGAATTGTCAGACGGGTAGCGCCTGCGGCGACGGAGGGATCTGCGCCGGTGGGGTCTGTTGTGAAAAGACGAACGCCTGCGGCAACGACTGCTGCACGACCGGAGAGGTCTGTTCGTTCCAGAAGTGCGTGACGCCGGGCAAGACCTGCACGGAGAGCGCGGACTGCGCCAGCGGCGAGTATTGCGAGCTTTCGCTGGGTAGCGCGTCGGACGCAGGCCCGACGGGCGACGCCGGGAGTTGCACGAGTGGTTTCATCCTGGCCGAGGGCAAGTGCCTGCCCCAGCCCCCCATCTGCACGGGCGCCGAGCCCACTCCGGATTGTCTCCCGAAGTGCGAGCTGCCGCCGAGCAGCGCCGCGTTCGACCCCGAAGTCACCTACACCTGGGGAGGGATCACGTCTTCGCCGTTCAGCAGCGACGTGATGATGACGCCCATCGTCATCCAGCTCGACGATGACAACTGCGATGGGAAGGTCACGGCGCTCGACATCCCGAAATCGCGTTCATCACGTTCAGCGGCGGCGCTTACACGGGAGCCGGTACGCTTCACGCGATTTCCATCGTGAACAAGCAGGTGGTCGAGAAGTTCAGCGTGCCCGGTGTGAGCCCGATGAGTCAGCTTGCCGGCGGCAACATCGACGGCAACCCGGGCAACGAGATCGTGGGCTGCAACGGTACGGTCGCCACGGCGTTCGACGGAACGGGCAAGGTCGTCTGGTCCACCACCGGCGTGGGTTGCGCTTCCCCCGCCATCGCCGACCTCGAGGGGGACGGCACGGTCGAAGTCGTGGTCGAAGGTGGGATCTTGAACGGCAAGGACGGCACGCTGAAGCACGCGCTCCCGGGCGTCTCGACGCCAGCGATTGCCGATCTGGACGGCGACGGCAAGCTCGAGATCACGGACGGTCGGCGCGCATTCAAAGCGGACGGCACCCTGATCGCGGACAGCGGCAACGCATCGTCCTGGGGCGCAGTCGGCGACCTGGACAAGGACGGCAAGCCGGAGATCGTCGGCATCGATCCCTCCAGCGGGCAGCGCCGGCTTCACGTCTGGCGGCTCACGGGTGGAACGCCAGCCTTCCAGGTCGTGCGTCAGCCGTTCGACATCCACGAAACCGCGCCGTCCAATCCGTGCGGGCACACCTCCGGCGGAGGCCCGCCGACCATCGCGGATTTCAACGGCGATGGCACGCCGGACGTCGCCCTCGCCGGCTCGATTGCCTACGTGATCTTCGACGGCAAGAAGCTGATGGACTCGACGGCGCCGAGCCCAACGACGCTGCTCTGGCAAACCCCGACCCAGGACTGCTCTTCGGCAGCCACGGGCAGCTCGGTGTTCGACTTCAACGGGGACGGCAAAGCCGAGGCGGTCTATTCGGACGAGATCTACCTCCACGTCTACGACGGTTCTACCGGCAACGAGCTCTGGAAGACCTGCAACACGACGGGCACGCTGATCGAGTACCCCGTCATTGCCGACGTCGACAACGACGGGCAAGCCGACATCGTCGTTGCCTCGAACGCCTACGCCTTCAATTGTGGAGGCAGCAAACAGAGCGGGATCCGCGTCATCCAGAGCAAGAGCAAGTCTTGGGTGCGCACCCGACGCGTTTGGAACCAACACACCTACCACATCACCAACATCGAAGAGGACGGCACGGTTCCGACCAAGGAGCTCGCGAACTGGAGCCTCCCGGGCCTCGACAACTTCCGCCAGAACAAGCAGCCCGGGAGCGAGCATGCAGCGCCGGACGCGACGGTGACGGTGAAGCCCCGCTGCTCCGGCGCGTTCGGAGTGCTCGTCGAGGTGAGGAACATGGGCAGCGCGCCGCTGCCCGCAGGCGTGAAGGTGGAGGTCTTCTCCGGCACGCCTCCGAGCGGTACTTCGCTCGCAGTCTCGGCCACCACGATCCCGCTCTACGCGGCGCAGGCGGAGGTGCTCTCCATCGACCTGGCGAGCGCGCCGGCCGACGTGAAGAGCGGTCAGACCCCGGTCTACGCGACGGTGACGCCGAGCTCGGGCGTGGTCGAGTGCCGCACGGACAACAACACCTCGAGCCCGGTGACGGCTCTTTGTAATCAACCGCGCTGACCGCGTCGGCGTTGGCCGATTTTCCAGACGCGTTCGGAAGCTCGTCCGGATGCCCGGGGAAATCGGTGGAATTTGCCCGGTTTTCTCAGCATGGAACACTCCGTGCTTCGGAGGCTCCCATGGCCCCGTACCGCTGGACCTCACTTCGCCCGCTCGAGCGTTGGACATGGTTGTTCCTTCCGCTGCTCGCGCTGCTGTCTCTGTCGATGGGGGCCTGTCAGGCCACCGCGCCCGCCGACGAGGCGACCGCCGTTCGTTCCGACGCCGTGGTCGTGGATTTCTTCCAGGGAGGCTCGCGATCGGCGGCCTGCGCCGGAACCCTGATCGCGCAAAACGTGGTCCTCACTGCGGCCCACTGCGCTGACGGGAGCAACGCTGCTCGCGTGACGGCACCCGGCGCCGGGCGAAAGTCGGTCAGCGTGGCGCGCGTATTTCGTTACGATTGGACGGCGGGCGATCCGAACATGCGAGCCAACGAGCGAAATGACATCGCTCTCTTGGTCTTGAAGAAGCCCATCGTGCTCTCCGAGTACGCGCGCATCTCGTCCAAGGGCTGCCCCGGGTGCAGCGTGGTGCAAGTGGGCCGACAGGGCTACGAAGCGGAGCTCACGACCGGCGAACCGACGCGCATTGCCAAGTCCATCCCCAAGGGGCACCCCACGCACCTCTACGCTCGCGGAGGCATGGCCGACAGCGGTGGCGCCGTCTTCAAGGCGGACGGCGATCGCCTGGGGAACGTGGTCGGCGTGAATGTCGGCCGAGGTGCCACCACGGGCGGCGCCTACATCGCGCGGCTCGACAACCCGGTCGTCCAAAGCTGGATCCGCTCCATCGTGATCGCCGTGTCGCGTCCGACGAAGGACGGACCGACATCGCAGCCCATGGCCGAAGACGGCAGCGAAACTCCGCCCGAGGACACGAGCGGCGGCGACTACAGCGATCCCATCGCGACCGACGATTCGGGCTCCGGTAGCGGTGATTCGAGCGGCGGCGGCGACTACGCGGGAGACGACAGCGCGTACGGCGGTGCGGGCGGAGACGGAGGCTCGGGCGCCGAAGCCGGGTACGGAGGCGCGGGAGGTTCCGGAGCCGAAGGTGGCTACGGAGCCGAAGGTGGCTACGGAGCCGAAGGTGGCTACGGAGCCGAAGGTGGCTACGGAGCCGAAGGTGGCTACGGAGCCGAAGGTGGAGCAGGTGGAGCCGGTGCCGAGAGCGGCTACGGCGCCGAGAGCGGCTACGGTGCGGAGAGCGGCTACGGCGCCGAAGGGAACTCTGGCGCGAGCGAAGAGCCGCCGAGCAATCCCGAGAACGTCGAGAAGCCGGGTGCCGAGTCGCCGCCCTCGAGCGAGGGTGGCGAGAGTCCGAAAGCTCCCGACGAATACTCGGACGCCAAGGGCATGAGCTATTCGCCACAGCCGGGCGCCAAGGGTCAGTGGCTGAGCCCGCAATCCTATGTCGACGCCAAGACCACGGATCCGGCCTTCGTGAACGACAAGTACGTCGCCGGGAAGGTCACAGGCGAGGGTGCGAGCTACTACAGCGCGCACGGCTACCCAGGCGGCGTGGCGGCTACGCAAAATACCGCGATGACGAAGCAGCTCTACAAGTACGCCAACCAGAACGGTGACGGCGAGGTGGTGATGGGGTCGTGCTTCGCCGGTGCTTCGCCCGATCAGAACGGAACCGAGAAGAGCGCCGCCTACAACTTCGCCGAGGAAGGCGGTGGCGACCCCGCCAAGACCTATGGCTGTACCTCGTATGCGTACGGGTTTTCGTCAGGGAACTCCGGCTGCTTGGGGAACTGGGTGAACGGAAATGGAGAGCCGGTCTCGGATGCGACCAAGCAGAAGCTCGGCCTGAAGAGCTGCACGCCCGCCGGCTACAGCAAGGGCTTCCCCTACACGACGGAAGCGAACTGCAACTGAGACGAGGTGCCCGATGTTCCGCCGCACACCCGCAATCGTTCTTCTCGCGTTCTCGCTGGTCGCTTGCGCTCAGAGCTCGGGGGACGAAGACGCCAGCAGCTCGGGCGCACCCGCAGTGCCCGTTGCCGGCGGCGCGAGCTGTCAGGGGCATTGTGACGGCGCTTCCGAAGACGATTCGTGCAAGTGCGACGCAGCCTGCGAGATGATGGGCGACTGCTGCACCGACTACGCGGCGGTGTGTAGCGGCGAACCGGCGGGCGGCGGCGCTGGAGGCGCCCCCAACCCCAGTGGTGGGACGAGCTCCGGCGGGGCGCCGGCCGGTGGCGGTGGCATGGGTGGCTCCGGCGCGACGGGCGGCGTCACGAGCGGTGGCACGGGCGGCGTGGCCGCGAACCCGGGCTCGTGCGCGGGACACTGCGGTGGACCTTCGGCAGATGGAAGCTGCTACTGCGACGCGGCGTGCCAGCAGAGCGGCGACTGCTGCGCGGACGTCGCTCAGTGTGGAACGACCGGTGCCACGACGGGCGGTTGCACCGCGGCTCTGTGCGGAACCGACAAACCCGCGAACGAGAACGGAGTCGAGTGCTATTGTGATCCCAGCTGCATGCTCTACGGGGATTGTTGCAGCAACACGACGACCGTGTGCGGATTCTGAGCCGGTCAAGGGTTCGCGAACCCGAAGAGCATGGCGGGAACGAGGGCGACGAAGGCCAGAGTCAGCAGCAACGTGACCACGCTGAGGACGACCGACAGCACGGGAACCCGGCGTCCGGTGAGCAGCGCGGACAGCGGCAACGGAACCGAGATGAGCACCGCGAGGCGAGTGACCCAGAGAAGGATGACGTCTTCGGTGCTGCGCGGCGCCGAGGTCACCCAAAAGCCCATGAGGCTGTAGCCGAGCCCCACGACGAACGAGCCCGCAAAGGCTATCGCCGCGAGGACGACGACCGCCGTCCTAGCTCCGGACAAGCTCCGCCTCCGCGCGAGGCTGCGAGTTCTCGAGCGCGTGGCGCTCGTAGCGTGCAGTGCAAGCGTGCCCTCTCGCGACCTGCAAGCTCCGTTCGACTGGGTCGACGAGCGCGCTGAGGATGGTGGCGTTCATCTCGTCACCGTGGACGCAGATGGTGTCGAGCGTGCCTCCGCCGCCGTCGTGATCCGACACGAGTCCACAAACATCGTCGAGCTGATAGACGCTTCGTCGAGGCGTCAGCTCGCCGAGGCGTGCTTCGCGCGTCAGGTTGCAGCGGTGAACGTCGTAGCCCCCGCCGATCCCGACCGTGATGGCGCCGACGGGCACTTCGCGCGGCAGCATGCTGGGCTCGAGGTACTGGTTGAACGCGTGGAGGACCTGGTCGTCCGGAGCCGTGCGTACGGCGGAGCGCCTGGCGGAGAGCTCCACCACGGCGCGCTCGCCTCGCGCGTCCACCAGCGTGAGGATGGCACCGGTGGCCAGTCGCCGCCCGCTGCACGCCGCGCGAGCGTCCGCGACCGATGCGCACTCGTCGAGCAGGTCTTGGACCAACAAAGTGGTCAGGAGCGCAGGCTCCCGGCGCGAGGCGTCCGTCGCGAAGGCCTGGTTGATGCTCACGCCGAGGCCTTCCGCGTTCACGCCGAGGATGGCGCCGGCGATGGTGGGGTATCCGACCGAGAGGCTCTCGAATGCGCCACGCGGGCGGTTTCTGCGCACGAACAGATAGGGCTCGAACGCCGGCGGAAAGTCGTGGTTGTAGGCGAGCAACGGCCGGCCGTGGCGCATCAGGGAAGGAGAAAACGCCAGGGCCGTGCAGCCCATGCGCACGCTCGGGAGCGCGCTCTCGATCTCGAAGGCATTCACGCCGTACACGGTGGTGAGGGACTCTCCGAGCCCGCTCGCGAGTGCGTCGAAGTAGTCGCGGTAACGACCGTCGCGGTGCGTCCGGAGAAGCGGCGCGTGCGCGCGGAGGTAGAAGACGCCGAGGGCGCGAGCTGCGATGCGAGTGGCGAAGAGTCTCCCACGGTGTCCGAGCGCGCGCGGCAACAGTGGCAGGTCCGCGAGCGCTGCGAGCATCTCGGGCACCTGTTCGCGGAAGTGTCGGCCCTGGAGTTCAGCCATTTCACGCGGTGAACCGCCGAGCACGAGGAGCTCGAGTGGCGTGGTCATGTTCAGCCGCAGCTTGGATTCTCCCGGCGTTCGGCCCAGGGAAGGCTCAGGCTACACCCGCACTCGAACCTCGACCAGCAGGCTCGCGCTCAGAGGCGCTCAGAGGCGCTCAGAGCTCGTCCGGCAGCTCGAGCCCGCTCGCCAGTCCGAGGGTCGCGAAGCCCCGCGTCGACTCCGCGCTTCCGCTCAGAGTGAGCCAGGCCGAGCCGAGCGCCAGCCGCACGCGGAGGTCGAGCCGGTCGCCTGCCGGTACGCGCAGCGCGAGCACGCCGTCGTCTTCCAGTGCGTCGAGCTCCGCGCCTCGGGGCAGAAGCGCGATGAAGTCCGTCGCTGCTGGCGCTTCGAGTCGAGCGGAAAGCAGGACTCCGCGGTGATCGCTCGCAGCGGCGAGGTCCGCCCGCGGACCCATGCGCCTCGCGCCCGCGAGCACGACCGCGTCCCCACGCAGGTGGACGTCGCCGAACGCAGTCGCTCTGGCTGCACCGGTCACCGGTACGGCCGAAAAGCCCAGCGACGGCAACGTCGGCAAGCGCGTCCGCGCGAAGTTCGCATACGCGTCGTCCACCATCGGCCGGAGGGGATGATCGTCCGGGCGCGGGTCTGGAGTGTCTAGGTCGTCGAGCAACGCCAGGGGCGCGAGCAGTCGAGCGAGAGACGGGGACAGGAGCTTTGCGGCGTAGAAGGTCCAAAATGGGGCGACCGCTGCGCGCACCGAGTCGAAGTCGTGGGGCGCGGTCGCGTGTTTGGGGCGCGGGGTGTCCCAGTAGCCCGAGTAGCTGACGCGGGCGCGGGTCCCCGCGAGGTCGGCGCGAAGCGGCGCGACGCGCTCCGGGTTCGAAGTCCAAACGTCCAGCTCGACCGCCGCGGTTTCGGCGATTTCGAGCCACTCGCGCCACTCAGCGGCGGCACGGGTGGGCGTCGTGGGTTGGTGCTCGAAGGGGTCGACGACACTGATGGCGAGGCGAGTGCTCGCGGTGCGCTGGAACGCCACGAGGGCTTCCACGCGCGGCGCGCGGCACAACATGATGCCGATGTCCGAGCGGACACCACCGACTTCGGCGCGGGAGAGCGCCTCCAGCCATTCGTGCAAGGTCGAACGCGACGGCTTGCCCATGAAGACGCGCAAGTGACGCGTGCCCGTGCGGGCAGCGTCTTCCGCCTGTCGTGCCAGCGCGCTCGACGAACGCCACAGCACCCCACTCCCGAAGCTCCCCGCCCAGGAGCCGTGGCAGTCCGGACACGCGAGCGGGCAGCCGCGCGCGGCAACGAGCAAGCGGTCCGCGGAGAACGCCCGCATCGAGCTCTGTCGAGCGCGTTCATAGGTCGGAAACCACTCCGCTCGGACCGAGTCGCTCTCGTCGAGGCTCGAGATGCGCTCGATGCGGGGGGCAGCGTGACCGCGCCGGTGTACGTTGGGCAGGTCTGGCGCGGAGGCGTTCTCGAGCAGCGCAGCCACCAGTCGCGGAAATGCGACTTCGGCGTCACCCTGGATCACGAAGTCGGAGAGCCCGAGCGCGAGCAAGCGCTCCGCCCAGAGCCCGGCCGTGATGCCACCCGCGACGATGGGAAGCTTCGGCGCCACGTTGCGCACGTGCTGCACGAGAGCCTCGAAGCCAGGAAACCCGAGCGCCCAGTGCAGGTCGACGGCGAGAATCCGCGCACTTCGCACGAGGTCGTCGTCGAGCTCGAAGGCGTAGCGCCCGACCTTGTCCCGAGGCGTCGCGTTCAGCGCGGCGATGGCACCGGCCGGCACGACCCAGTCGTTGGCGTGTCCCGAGGGGTGAACGAAGAGGACGCTCGGCACCGGCCCAGGGTCGCATGCAGCCGACCGTTCGCGAAGCGGGCATCTGACGACTATGGGCGGCCCCACCGAGGGCGAGGGCGTCACTCCACTTCGATGTTTCGACCCGTGACGAGCTTGACCAGGTCCACGCCGATCAAGAAGCGCACCCGTTCGGAGCCCGCATCCAAGCCTCCGCCATTGGTCAAGACGTATGCAGCGCCCAAATGAAGCGTTCCGAGACTCACGTTCCCCTGCGCCGCGAAGTGGAAGACGCTGGTGCTTTCGCCGGAAGCCTCCGCTACTTCTTCGCCGAACCCCGCAACGCCGATGGCCGCGCGGCTATCGGCGAAGCGACTGCGACCCCACTGATAGCGCACTCCGGCGACGTCGATCACCGGGATCGCTGTGCCGGCGTTGACGGCTGCCTGGAACTTCTTGTCGGGTCGGGTCGGAACCGCGTGCCAAGGTGCGAGGAAGAAGACTTGGATTTGGTCCGAGTACTCCATGGGCAGCACGAGTTCGTCGGCGATCGGGGCCGGGTTTTCCCCCCTGGGCTGGAATAGGTCCGGTCGGTCGAGGGCGACGGCAAAGTGGTTGTACAAGGCGTACGCCTTGGCGTCGTCCTTTTCGAGCTCCTGCAACTCACCCATTACGTGGCGGGCCGAGCTCTCGACGAGGGCGACCACCTCACCAGCGGCGCCCATCAGTCGGTCCGATTGGATCAAGAGCCGCTCCAGCGATTCCCCTGACGCTCGAATCCGGAACCAGATTCTGAAGTCCTCCGTGATCTCGTCGTTGGCTTTGGTCAACTTCAGATCCGCCAAGCGCTGCCGGAACCTCGTCAGATCCAGCTCCCGCGCGAGCCCGGCGCGCTCGCCACTGGGCACACCCTCGAAGATCGCCAGCCACTCGGGGTGATCGGTCGAGCCCCAATAGCGGCTGACCGCGTCCTTGAAGCGCTCGCTCTCGAGTTTCGCGTCCGCATCGAGCTTTGCCGCTGCCGCCAGCACTTTCGATTTGGCTGTTTCGATTTCGTTGGCCGCACCCTTCTTCACGCTGGCAAGGAACGCTTGTGCGAGCCGCTGAGCGGCGGCCGGTTCTGGCGCCTCTCGCGCATTGGTTTGGCACGTCGGGCGCGCAGGAAGCTCGGTCTCACACGGCTTTTCCGCCGACGCCAAGCACGCCGCGGCCTGTTCCAGCGACTTCGCCCAGTACTCGAGTGCGCTGATCTCACAGCCGAGCCGTCCTTGCCGCAGCACGGGCGAGGTTTTCAGCGCCGTGAGCGCCGCGCTCAGCCTTTCTGCAGCATGGGAGCGGTTTCGCGTGACCTCTTCGGATTCGAGCTCCACTGGCACCGAGACCCCTACGGGAACCAAGCGCAGGTCGAGGGGAGCCCGGTGCGGTAGAAGAGCGCCGCGGAGTTCGGCGCCTGGGATCAGTATCTGATCGCTGTGCTCGTGTCCCGGGATCCAGCGGAAGGCGAGCTCGCCGTTACGAAACACCCTCACGAGTCGTAGATGCCGGTCGATGCGGTCGTCTGGCGACGCGGTGTAGATGAGGAACGAGAGCGGGTACCGGTCACGGAACACGCCGTTCCATTTGCAGCTCGCCCCGGCTTTTGCGTTGGGCCCGACGTCTTGCTGCTCGGTTCCGGCTACGCACATCTCGCGCTTCTCCGCGCCATGTAGGGTCAGATCTCGCGGCAGGCGTAGAGCGCCGTCGCCGGTCCGCAAACACACGCGGTCCGAGACGATCTGATAGTCGCCGGCCAGTGTTCGCTGCTCGGTGAGCTGGCCAGGACCCGGCGAGAAGGCCTGGAGCCAGAGCGTGCATCCGGCGCCTCCGGGCAAGCGCTCGTTGCCGTCCGATGCCCGAACCTGCGCTCCACCACAAGCGCACATCGAGAGCGTGCCCAGCGCTACGAGCGCACGCAACGCGACAGCCCAATTCGCCATCTGACCCTCCTCCTTCGTCGCGCTCGCGCGCGATGCATGCCCCGTCCTCAGGCTCGCATGCGCGACGCGCGCGAGTCCAGGGTAGCCGAGACGTTTCGGGTGTCAGCGCTTTGACGCCCTCTCGATGAGGTCTCGACGAGGCTGATGGCTGGCGTCAGATCAGAGGCCGAAGGACCAGCCCGCCCGAGCCAGGTGCGCGAGGTCTTCGCCCTCCACCTTCTCGACTCCGTACTCGAGCTTGATGCTGCTCCACGTGGTGACGTCGAGCCGAGTGCCGAGGATGCCGCGCGTCCGTTCGAGCACGAGACTCTCGGGCGCGGCGAGATCCCGCGCGAAGAATGGGTCGGTCCCTCCCGACGTGCGGATGGCCTCGCCGAACACGTAGGGCGTGACGAGTCCAGCTTGGTAGCCGAGCAACGCAAATGCGCCCGACGTGCGCCACGTTCCGGAGTCCGCCGCGTGGATCAGGTGATATCCCTCGACGATGCCGATGAAGGTCTCCGACGGATACGCGACGTAGGCGTTGGCGATCCACTCGTGGATGGGCTCGAGGGGCAGTGCGGGCCTCGCAGTCGCGTTCTTCCCGGCAATGCGATCGTACTGACCCGAGACGCCGACGCGGAGCTCGGGTGCGCCGACGCCTTCGAGCTCGAGCTTGAGCAAGATGGACTTCGCGTCGCCGGAGTCCTTGGCATTCTGGATGTCGTCGGCGTAGAGCCCGCGGCCGTTCCCGATGCCCAGGATGCCGGTGAGGCGTTGTTCCTTCGCGAGCGGCAAGTGGTAGCCCAGCGTGAGCCCAATCTGGTGCACGGGGAGCACGCCGCCGTCGTCTTCGAAGGACAGCAGTGCTGGGCGCTCCAAGGTCGGCTGGAGCCACTTGCCGTGATGGTAGGCGACGTTCCAGAACCCGAGCTCGGTGTGGGTTCGACCCGCCTCGACGAAGAAGCCGGAGCGCTCCCAGCGCAACCCGATGCGTTCGAGGTCGACGATGCCCGAGTTGTCGTCGATGAACTCGATGTTCACTTCTCCGAAGGCCGTCGCGCCTTGCCCCAGGTTCCCCGTGATGACTTGGTCGATCGCGCCCGCGCCGAAGCTGAGTGGGGTCTCGGTGCCGTATTCGACGTAGACGTCTCCGAAGAAGTGGATCTCCACCAGATCACGCCGGGGTGCGGGCGCTTCGGGCTCGGCTGCCGCTGGTTCCCGCGGGGGAGGAGCCACTGGCGGCGGCGCAGGTGCCGGCGCGCTGGTCGGGGGTGGCGGCGTGACGGGAGCTGGCTCGCTCGGCTTGGCTGCGACGGGAGGCGCCTCCGGTCCCGCGGGCTCCCCAGTTGGCGCCGGGGGAGTCGGCTCGGGAGTCGGTGTCGGAGTCGGCGCGGGCGGAGCGACCGCTGGCTTGGGCGGCGGTCGCTTCTTGGGCGGAGCGGGTTTGGCCGGCGGCTTCTTCCGCGAGATGAACTCCTCCATCGTCTTCGGTCGCTTCTTCGACTCGAAGGTCATGGAGCTGTCGTCGTCCTGCGCGTGGAGCGGCGTCGCTGCTGCCGCTACGGCGCAGACGCCGAGCGCGCTCGCGAAGAGGTGTCGAGCGGTTCTCATTTGAACTTGAAAGTGAACGTGAGCGCTGCCGTGCTCGCCGTCTTCGGCTCGGGGAAGTCCCACTTCTTGAAGGCCGTGACCACGCAGTCTTCGAACTTGGGGTCCCCCACCGTGCTCGTGAAATCGAGCTCGATGATGCGGCCCTTTTCGTTCACCCGGCCTTTCACCTCGATCTGCCCCTGCACCTCTCGTGTTTCGTTGGCGCTGTCGAGGCACGTCTGCACTTCCTCTCGATGCGCTTTCACGACCGCCGCAACTTGTTTGCCGTCGAGCGGCGCGCCTGATTCTCGAGGCACGGCGCTCGGCGTCGTTGGGGGCGCCGGGGCGCTCGGCTCGACGGCCGTCAGGCTTTGCCGCTGCTCGGACTCCGCCCGTGACTTCGCGAGCCGCGCCACGAGCAGGCCGCCGAACGAAAGCAGCACGACGGCAGCGCCCAGGGCGAAGATGCGCGAAACGGGCTTCTTCTCGTCGCGCGCGGCGGGGCGCACGCTCGGGGCGCCAGTGGGGTGGTCTTGTACCAGGTCTGCCGGCGGCGGAAGGGACGCGAGGTCGAGCTTGCGCCGGTGCGCCGTGATGCGCCGCGGCGCCTGCGCGCCGGCGAGCGGCTCGAGCGAGGCGAACACCTCGCCCATGCTGCTCGGACGAGCCGCGGCGGGCTTCTCCAACATGCGCGCGACCAGCGCCGCGAGCTGCTCGGGTACGCCGCTACGAACCTCGGTCAGCGCGGGGACCTTGCGGGTTTCGATGGAGTTCAGGATGGCCGGGAATGGCTCGTCGCCGAACGGGTGCTTGCCGGCGATCATCTCGTAGAGGACGACGCCCAACGCCCAGACGTCCGACCGGTGATCCACGTTGCCGGGGTCTCGGATTTGCTCGGGCGACATGTAGTCTGGCGTGCCCAGCATGAAACCGGCGCGCGTGACCGCAGGGGCTCCGGACGAGGAGAAGCCGACTTTGGCGATGCCGAAGTCGACGAGCTTCACCACGTCGGGTTGGTCGGGACGCTCGACCAACAAGACGTTTTCGGGTTTCAGATCGCGGTGAACGATCTCGTTGACGTGTGCCATCTCGAGCGCGCTCGCGATCTGCATGGCGATGCCGCAGCCGCGCTCGACGTGCATTGGACCTTTGGCGACTTCCTCTCGCAGGGAGGTGCCCTCTACGTACTCCATCACCAAGAACGGCGACCCGTCGGGAGCAGTCCCCATGTCCAGGCACTCTGCGATGTTCGGATGACCCAAGGTGCCGGCCGCGCGCGCCTCGGCCTGGAACCGCCCGACGGCTTCGGCGTCGAGCGCCATGTGGGGCAGCAGCACCTTGATGGCGACGACCCTGCCCACTGCCCGGTGCCGAGCGACATAGACCTCCGCCATCCCTCCGCGGCTCACGAGCCGGCGGATCACGTACCGGTCGGCAAACAAGGTCCCCGCCTCGAATGGCGGGCGATCCGAGAGGGAGGCCCGATTCGTCACTTTCCCGAGCGTAGAGTACCCGGTGCGTCAAAATACTGACACGGAAAAGTTTTCTCTTGCGTTGGCCTTCGTGCGCTTCGCGGGCCTCGATCAGGGGAGCAGCTTCGCCAAGTAGGTCCCAGTCGCCGACGCGGCGTTCTTCGCCACGGTCTCGGGGGTTCC
>Ga0268298_10001184_pt1 | contig 31322 bp, 34 predicted proteins | sample WWTPWeurt_MetaG_FD_194462 | JGI IMG/M metagenome (GOLD analysis project Ga0268298, IMG submission 194462) | Activated sludge microbial communities from WWTP in Nijmegen, Gelderland, Netherland - WWTP Weurt | ecosystem: Engineered > WWTP > Aerobic digester > Activated sludge | place... | reverse complement strand
GTTGAAATCATATAGGCCAAGAATACGTCAGCTTGCGTTGTTGCGAGGAAAGCCACGCAGCAAAGGTTCGCCCAACTCAAGCGTTGAAGGTCTGCTTTTCCAAAACGCCAAGGACCGCTTCGGGCACTCTTCTGTCGTACTGCCTGGACACCTGAAGGGCAGAAAACCGGCCTAAAGCCGACCATGACCAGAATAACGAAATCATTCGTGTGTCAGCGGCGGGTTCAGATTTGGCGTGACGGAATTTTCGGCGGTTTGGGCTTACACCCCCTTTTTTGGAGGCTGTTGCAATGGATACGCGTTACCTCGATGACCTGCACGCCGGCCAGCGCTTCGAGAGCGGTGGCATTACCCTGACCGAAGCAGAGATCATCGACTTCGCCTGGCGTTACGACCCTCAGCCCTTTCATCTCGATGCGAATGCGGCGGCAGAATCGCCCTATGGCGGCCTGATTGCCAGTGGTTTCCAGAGCCTGGCCGTGTGCTTCCGCCTGTTCATCCAGAGCGGCGTGCTGGCCGAATCGAGCCTGGGTTCGCCGGGTATCGACGAGCTGCGCTGGCTGGCACCGGTACGCCCGGGCGACACCTTGCACAGTGTCGTCGAAGTGCTCGACGTCCGGCCCTCTAACTCGAAGCCCGATCGCGGCATCGTGCGCATGAAATATCAGGCGATCAACCAGCGTGGCGAGGCGGTGCTCACTTTCATCGTCAACCACCTACTGCGGCGACGGCAGCGCTGAAGGTGACAAATGCCAGCAGAGGGTCGTCGCGGAATTCACCTTGCCCGTCGTTGGTCATCGGATGCCAAAATGATATGTGTCATGGAAATCCTTCGTCGCGGACTCGATCTGCGGCTTCTGGGGCAAGCGGGTCAGTGATCTGCTACCACACGGCGCCTGGCTCAGAAAGGCCGCAGGAGTCTGTTGTCGAGCGGCAATTCGGCCAAAGGAGCTATTCGCGTTTCAGCGAACCCGACCACCAAGGTGCCGGCTGCTATGTTCGCTGAGAACAAACAGAAACGATCGCGGGGAGAGCGGTCGCGCCGCCCATGCACCTAGCCCCTCTTTAACAACCCTTTGTCATATTTCGGCCTTTTCCGGGTTGCGGCGATTGTAAGTCATTGATTCTCAATAGGCCGCATTTCAGAGGCGTAATGTTGTGCCATAATAGTTTTCACAGCCTAGTTTTTCCCCTTGCATTTCTTGTACGATCGTGGGCATGTATATCCGACAGACACGAACGAACAACAAGGGGTTGTAAGCCCAAACCCCAGAAAATTCCGTCAGCCAAAATGCCGGTCTGGTCGATCAGCATCATCGAAATCCGCACGCGCCATGATCGCATCCAGGCGGCCAGCGTCAGCATGACGGCCAACGCTGGCGTTCATCAAGTGTGATGGAGCGGTTGAATCGCCAGACGCAGTCCTATCGCTTTGAGCACCGCGGTGAGGCTGCGCAGCTCGGGATTGCCCTGCGGGGACAGCGTGCGATAGAGCTGAGTCGGATTGAGGTGCGCTTTCTCGGCGATGGCGGGGACACCGCCATACGCCTTGGCGATCTGGCGTAGCGCGATCAGCAGGTCGGACTGGTCGCCTTCTTCCAGAACGTCGTTCAGATACTGGGTTGCGAACGCCAAGTCCTCGCGGAAGATCTCGGCCATCGCATCATCATGTGCTCGGTCTTTCATCGTCGGGCCTCCGTTGCCAATCCTGCCAATAGCGCACTGCGCGCCCGATGTCGGCGTCCTGGGTTCGCTTGTCGCCGCCGCACAGCAGCAGCATGATGCGTGAGCCGGCCTGGGCGTAATAGACGCGATAGCCTGCGCCCACATCGATCCGCATTTCCCAGACGCCGTCGCGGCAGAATTTGTGGTCGCCGAAGTTGCCTTGCTCCACGCGGTTGACGCGCTTGACCAGTTGCACCTTGGCAATCGGGTCGCGCACCTGCTTAAGCCAATCGAGATAGATGTCCTTGCCGTCCGCAGTGAGGTAATGGCGGATTTCGTACATGCTCGATCTTCGTCTATAAACGAATCCGCGTCAATCCCGCCAGAAATCCTTGAACCGGTCTGCTGCCAGCTCGGTGTAGCGGGTCGTGTGCTGGATGTTGCGGTGGCCCAGGTAGTGCTGGATCGCTCGGGTGTCCTGCCCGTCGTTGGCCAGCTTGTAGCCGGTGGCATGGCGCAGCATATGCGGATGGACCGGGAACTCGATGCCGGCCTCTCGCCCGGCGCGGCTGACGATTTTGCGTACGGCATCGGTGGTGAGCGGCGCCTTGCGCTCGCTGACGAACACGTAGGGCGTGTCCGGGTAGTCGCGCTGCAGGCGACGCAAGGCGCGCAGCTCCGGCCCGCGCAGCGGATGGACCGAGGCGATGCCGTGCTTGCGCCGTGCGACGTGCAGCAGCCCCTGCTTCAGGTCAACCTGATCCCAGCGCAGGCTGACCAGTTCGGACACGCGCAAGCCGTGGCGGTAGGCGATCAGGATCAAGGCGGCGTCGCGCGCGCCGTGGCGCCCGACGCCTGCAGCCGCTTCCATCAGCGCCGCCACCTCCTTTTCCGACAGGTATTCCCGGCTGCGGTAGGCGGCGTTCGCCCGGCGGATGGGAACTTTCCGGTTTTCGGTGGTTGGCGGATCACGATCCGGTAGCGTAGAACCCGCATGCTTGCTCATGGCGCAATCCGATCTTTCCCGATATCGGTTATTCTACGGAAAGTTTTCCGGGGCCGGGCGCCTACGCCGACGATGGCGACCACGAACAAGCTATTGACCATCCTGTCGGACGCCGAGCAGTTCGCCCTGTACGGCCTGCCCGACCTCGACGACGGGCAGCGTTTGGATTACCTGTCGTTGTCCGAAGCGGAGCTGGCGCTCGCTTGTAGTCGTCCCGGCCTGCACGCTCACGTCTACTGCGTCTTGCAGATCGGCTACTTCAAAGCCAAGCGCGCTTTCTTCCGCTTTACCTGGGACGATGTCCAGGACGATTCCGTCTTTGTACTGGACCGCTATTTCAACGGACAGGCATTCGAGCCGCATGCCATCACCAGGCACGAACATTACACCCAACGTGCCAGGATCGCGGAGCTGTTCGGCTATCGACTGTGGTCGGCGGACTTTCTCCCGCAACTCGCGGAACAGGCCGCCCATATCGTTCGGCGCGACGTCACACCCGGCTTCATCGTCGCCGAGCTGATCGCCTACCTCAACGAACACAAGATCGTCCGGCCCGGCCACACGACCTTGCAAGAGCTGATCAGCGGGACCTTGTCTGCCGAGCGCCGGCGCCTGGGCGACCTGCTCGCCGAGGTGCTGAACGACACGGCCCAAGCCGCGCTGGCCCAGCTCCTGGTGCGCGACGACACGCTGTCCGAGCTCGCCGCCCTGAAGCAGGACGCCAAGGATTTCGGTTGGCGACAGATGGCGCGGGAGCGGGAGAAGCGCGCCAAGCTGGAGCCGCTGTACTGGATCGCCAAGACGCTGCTGCCCGAGCTCGCAATCTCGCAGCAGAACCTGCACTACTACGCGAGCCTGGCGAACTTCTACACGGTATACGACCTGCGCCGCCTCAGGCCCGAGCAGAGACATCTGTATCTGTTGTGCTACGCCTGGCAGCGCTACCGGCAGATCACCGACAACCTCGTCGACGCCTTGGGCTACCACATGAAGCAGCTCGAGGACGAGAGCAAGGCGCGGGCCGCCAAGCACTTCGTCGCCGAGCAGATGCGCCGCCAGCAGGAAACGCCGCAGGTCGGCCGCCTGTTGCTGCTCTACGTCGACGATACCGTGGCCGACGCCACGCCATTCGGCGACGTTCGCCAGCGCGCGTACAAGATCATGCCCAAGGACGCGCTTCACGTCGCTGGTCAGCGCCTCAGCGTGAAGCCGGCGAGCAAGCTGGTCATGCGCTGGCAGGTGGTCGACGGTCTCGCCGAGCGCGTCCGCCGCCACCTGCGCCCGCTCTTTGGGGCGCTCGAATTCTCCAGTGCCGCATCGGATAACCGGTGGCTCGCGGCGCTCACCTGGGCAAAAGGCGTGTTCGCGAAACAGCAGCGCCTGTCGCAGCGCCCGCTCGTCGAATGCCCGGAAGCGACTCTGCCCAAGCGCCTGCGGCCTTATCTGCTGGCGTTCGACGCGGACGGGAAGCCGACGGGCGTCCATGCCGACCGCTACGAATTCTGGCTCTACCGCCAGATCAGAAAGCGCGTCAAGTCCGGCGAACTTTACCTGGACGACAGCCTGCAGCATCGCTGCTTTACCGACGAGCTCGTGTCCCTCGACGAGAAAACGGAGGTGCTTGGCCAGATGGACATCGCTTGGCTGCGCCAGCCGATCGAGGCCCAGCTCGACACGCTGACGGCCGAGCTGCGCGAGCAGTGGCTGGCGTTCAACCGCGAGTTGCGACAAGGAAAACTGAACCATCTCGACTACGACAGCGAGACCAAGACGCTAACCTGCCGCCGACCCAAGGCTGACAACGATGCCGCGCGCGAGGACAGCTTCTACGAGAAGCTGTCGTTCTGCGACGTCGCCGACGTGTTCCGCTTTGTGAACGAGCAGTGCCGATTCCTGTCGGCGCTGACGCCGCTGCAACCGCGCTATGCCAAGCAGGTCGCCGATTCGGACAGCCTGATGGCGGTCATCATCGCCCAGGCGATGAACCATGGCAACGTCGTCATGGCGCGCACCAGCGACATTCCGTACCACGTGCTGGAGGCGACCTACCAGCAGTACCTGCGCCAGGCGTCGCTGCAGGCGGCCAACGACCGGATCAGCAACGGCATCGCCGAGTTGCCGATCTTCCCGCACTACTCGTTCGACTTCGACGCGCTCTACGGCAGCGTCGACGGCCAGAAATTCGGTGTCGAGCGGCCGACCGTCAAGGCACGCTACTCGCGCAAGTATTTCGGTCGCGGCAAGGGCGTCGTCGCCTATACGCTGCTGTGCAATCACGTTCCCTTGCAGGGCTGGCTGATCGGCGCACACGAGTTCGAAGCCCATCACGTGTTCGACGTCTGGTATCGCAACACGTCGGACATCCTGCCGACCTCGATCACGGGCGATATGCACAGCGTCAACAAGGCCAACTTCGCCATCCTGCACTGGTTCGGGCTGCGCTTCGAGCCGCGCTTCACCGATCTGGAAGAACAACTGAAAGAACTCTACTGCGCCGATGATCCGGCCCTGTACGAAAAATGCCTGATTCGCCCGGTTGGCCAGATCGACCGGCAGGCAATCGTGGACGAGAAAGCCAACATCGACCAGATCGTCGCCACGCTGGGCCTCAAGGAGATGACGCAGGGGACACTGATCCGCAAGCTGTGCACCTACACCGCGTCGAACCCGACGCGACGGGCCATCTTCGAGTTCGACAAGCTGATCCGCAGCATCTACACGCTGCGCTACCTGCGCGACCCGCAGCTGCAGCGCAACGTGCGCCGCTCGCAGAACCGGATCGAGTCCTATCACCAGTTGCGCTCGGCGATCGCCCAGGTCGCCGGCAAGAAGGAGCTCACCGGCAGGACCGACATTGAAATCGAGATCAGCAACCAGTGCGCGCGGCTGATCGCGAACGCTGTCATCTATTACAACTCGGCGATCCTGTCGCGGCTACTCACCAAGTACGAGGTGAGCCGGAACGCGAAAGCGCTCGCGCTGATCGGAAAGATTTCGCCGGCGGCTTGGCGGCACATCCATCTGAACGGGCACTACACGTTCCGCGGTGACGGCCAGGTCATCGACCTGGATGCGATCGTGGAGGGGCTCGATTTGGTGTGACGGAAATTTCTGGGGTTTGGGCTTACACCCCCAAGTACGGCACTGAAAAAATTGGTCAGTTTCCCCGACTCGTTATATTCCGCTATGGCTTGAGCTATTACCTTCTCGCGCCATGCTTCTTCCTGCTTGGATGATTCCATCCAAGCAGCGCGGCGCTCATTCACCGTATACGTACCGCTCTCGTCGTAGACGATGTTAGACAATTGGTCTCGCGATAGACCGGAAAAAGGATTTTTCTCATTCCCGGTATTACTACTTCTATTAATAAACTCTGTGGCTTGCTTGGCCCTAGCCAACAATTCTGGATCACTGGTCTTTGGAACTTCACCGTCGTGTATTTTCTTGTTGGCTTGGTAGGAGTCTCCTGATATTTGACCTAGAAGGTTTTTCGCCTTGTCAGCCAATTCCGAGCGATTAAGTGTTTTATCCCGAGCCTCGGCTCTGCTGGCGCTCGCTGCTAGCTGTCGGGCCAGGTTGGAAATCGTCTGCTTACTACTGGTCTGCGTAGCATCAGCGTTGAGATTTTCAGTGCCAGCGGATGTTTGTTCATTTACCCGAGAGATTTCCTCAGTCTTCGAACCAAAGCTTGCCTGAACAGAAGAATAGCTGACAGCCCCGATCATGAACGACCCCAAGATTTCGAATATGCCAATAATATCGGCAAAAGCGGCCTGAAGTTTAGGCTTGACTACAAGCACACGCCGCCGGCACCCAAATCGAGTCAGCGAAGAATTTGCTGTATCGGGTGCCGCCCAAGGCCGTGGCCAAGAACCTCGCCGTGCCCATTTCGACGCTGTACCGCTGGGTGCCTGCCTCCGCGCACGCTTAACGTGCTTTATTATCCGTTTTCTGAAACGACCCCAACTGGCAAGGCATCGCCGGCTGTGTTCTGGCCGAGGTCGAGGCCCTGGAGTGCAAGCGCGCCAACCAGGACGACCGCGAGCAGCAGCGCCGCAGCATCGAGGCCGCCCGCGAACGCATGAGCCAGGCCGCGCAGCGCATCGCCCAGCTCGAAGCCGTTGCCCGTCCCGCTGTCGGGTGCCTGCAATGAGCGCCCTTCACTTCGCCGCGATCCCGGCATGGGCCTATGAAGGCAAGGCCCCGAGCGTCTACACGTTCTTTGAGGCCGTGGCGCTCGCCGGCCTGGAAGAGCAACGCATCCGGCTTGATGCTGAAACGCAGCGCGCTTTGCTGGGTTTCCCGGTGTTCGGCCGGCGCTCGATCACCGTTAACAAGGACGGCCAAGTTTCATCCGTGGTCAAGGTCTGTTTCGGCACCGACTTCGAGCGCGCCACCTATTCGGCCGAGCTGGTAGGCAGAGCCGCCCAGGCGAACAAGCAACTTCGGCCGGGCACTACAGGGCCGCGCTACTACGCTGGCGGTGCCCGATGAACCGCCGCGCCTACCGGGCAGCACGCCGCTTGCTGCGCGATAACGGCCGGGCTGCGCTGCGCTGGCTGGTCGAGGATGAACGCCAGGTAATGGATGCCCTTCTGACGATCCAGGCCGGCACGGATCGGCTGGCCGAACGCGCCTCGATCATTGCTTACTGCCAGCGCGAGGGCTACGCCTGCAACATCCGGCACACCCGCTGACCAACGCGACCAGGCAGCACCATGACCCGGCACCAAGCCGGGTTTTTTTGTTCCGGGGCTTGACAAGCTAGGGCATTATGCCCTAATATAGCACTTGAAGGCCGGGCATTCCGCCAAGGTCTACAACCGGAGATTCCGATGATCCAAGCTCAAGAACTGGCCCCGCTGGCCGCTAACCTGGTTGCCGAAGGCGACCGCCTTGATTTTCTCCCCGCTTTCTTTGGCCCGCGCTTGATGATGCGCGGCGAAGCCCTGGTTTTCGGCTGGCTCGATGCCTTGTCCGAGGGCTACAACGGCGGCTTCTGGAACTTCTACACGCTGACCAACGGCGGCTTCTACATGGCCCCGGCCGGCGATAAGCGCATGCGCCTCGAAGTCGACGGTAACGGCTTTTCCGGCGAAATGTCGGCCGATGCGGCCGGCATCGTGGCTACCCTCTTCGCGCTGGGCCAGCTCGCGGCCGAGGCCGAGGGCACCGACGCCGGCGACGTGCTGATCGACCGCTACCACTTCTTGCGCGACTTCGCCAAGACCCACGCCGAGGCTGGCGCGATCTTCGCCGCTATTGACTGATGAGGGCGGCCCCGGCAGCGCCGGGGCTGCACGCGGAGGCGAAATGTCCAAGAGCTATTTCACATGGGGCCGGGAGCAACCGGCCAAAGGGCAGAAGGTGCGGTTTTCGGTCTATGTCCCGTCCTGCGTTCCCGGTAACAAGCCGCTGGCCGACTACCAGGGCAAGGGCGAGTACCTGGGCGAGTGCGTCGATGGTTTCATGACGCGGGCGACCGAGTGCACAGAGCCGGCCAATGTTGGCGAAGTGATCTTCACGCGGGCCTTGTGGGCCGATGACACCGGACTTGATTTTTGAGGGGCGGCCGGCAATGGCGAAGCGAGACAAGCAGGAGCAGAAGCCGGCCAACCGTGAGGCAATCGCGGCGGCGCTGGCCGCCACGTTGCCGACCGACCGCGACGAGCTGCTGGCGGCGGCCGTGTCGGCCGTGGTCGAGATCGACGCGGGGATCATGCGCGGCGACGATGCGGCCGCCGAGCTGGCGGCCGAGAAGCACGCGGCGATTATCTGGAAGATGAACGGCGGTACGCACTTCGGCAGCATGGCCGACGACGACGCGCCCGGTCGGGTGATCGAGCGCCATTGTGCAGCGGTGCCCGGTGAGGTGCCTTTGTGGGGCCAGCGCGGCCAGTTCTTGGTCGAGCGCTGCAACGTGCGCGCCCTGGTCGAGTATGAGGCCGGTTTCGGCGGCCCGCTGGGCGCACGCTTCCAGTTTCATGCGCTTGACCTGGACAAGCCCTTTATCTCTGAAACCGGCTACCGCTCGCATTTCGACACGGCCCGAGGCTGCATGACCGTTGCCGAGGTTGCCGGCGGCATCCTGTCGGCCATGCTGGCCGAGAAGAAACGGCCGGTGATGATCCAGGCCAGCTCCCGCGACCGGCTTGCCGCTTCGCCGCTGCCGAGCTGGTGCGCTTGCTTGGTGCCGCCTGCCAGGCGCGAGCCGGCGACCGTCACGGTGCCGGCCGGTTTCGTCCTGGTCGATGTGGTTTTGCCGAAGCAAAAAGCCTTCATCGTGAAGAAATGGGCAGAAGCGGCCAAGGCCAAGGTCGAGGCGGCCAGGGCCGCCGATTTGAACGCCAGGGAGAAGGTAAAGGGGCGAGGCAGAGATCCGGCATCGTCAAAGCCGGCGATAAGCTGCAGCACCGTCAAAACTGACGATGAGAAGCCGCAGCAGCCGGCATATTGGGCCGGCTTCAAGACGGGCGACCGGGTACGAACCAAGGAGGTAGGCACGGCCGGGGTTTTCGTCCTTGGGGATGACAAGTTTATTGGCTATCTGGTGCCCGACAAGCTGGCCGGCGGCGTGCCGAATCCAGACGCTGGCAAGGCAAGCCTGCGCTCTCACAAGTTTTCCGTGACGCCGAACGAGCTTGAACACATCCCGGAGCCGGCGCGGGCCTCCATCGTTGGAAATGACGATGCCGAGGTCGGGCCGTTCGCGCCAGGCGTGCGGTGCGAGGTTGTCAGCGTGCATCATCCGTGTTTTTCCCATGACATCGGGAAGCGCATCATCATCACGAAGGTGCACCCCGACACGCGCCAGGTGTGGGCGCATGAAGATAAGCCGGTAACGTACCGCACCAATCGCGCCGGGCGGCGCGTTGTTGACCATGACCCGCGCTGCATTCAGAGCATTTACAGTTTTGACGACCTACGCATTTTGACTTGACCAGGAGAGCTAGAACATGAGCAAACCGAACATCCGGCCCGAGTGCCTACGCCGTGCCGAAGAGTGGGAGCGACCCAACGGCGAGGAAATCAAGGAAGTCCTGCACTTGGCAGGTTTCAGCGGCAGCCAGGCCGCGAAAGCCTTGGCGCTGGGCACAGCCGGCGGCCGCACGGTGCGGCGCTGGACTGGCGGGGAATCCCCTATTTCTTACGCCAATTGGGCGCTGTTGTGCGATTACGCCGGGCTGGGAGCCATTTGGAAGGCAGATTGAACACCAGGGAAGAGGTTTTTAGCGGCTAAATTGTTGCGCTTTTCTTCGATATGTCGTATATTCCGCTTGACATGCTAGGGCATTTTGCCCTGTTATAGCACTTGAAGGCCGGGCATTCCGCCAAGGTCTACAACCGGAGAAAGTACCGATGAGCAACAAGATCATGCCCTGGATTGACGCGCTGCCGAACGTCCAAGCTACCGACTTCCAAGTCCGCCGCGACGAGGTTGCCGCGACCGTGCGCGAAGGTGCCGAGCTGCTGGAACAAGGCAAGCCGAAGGAATCCGAGGCGGCCAGGGCGAAAGCCTATTTTGCGTCCTGCAAGCTGGAAGGCGATGCAAAGGCGCACTGGTCGATTCAAGAGGTTGAGCAGGCGAAGGCGCGGGTTGGGTGGTAAGCCCGGCACAGGTAGGATGCCCCGGATTTCTCCGGGGCCTTGACCTGGTGCTGGCACACCGAGGCCGCACTTTCCCAGGGTGGGAGAAGTAACTCATCATTGGGCACGTTAGAACGTGGAGGGTCAAGGTATGACGAACATCATTAAGTTTCCCCGAGGCGATGCCCCGCCGGTGGCCCCTGCCCCGGTGCCGGTCAAGCCGGCCAATGGTTTCAACGCCAAGGGGAAGGCTTTGCTCGCTGGCCTGGTGCGTTTTGTATGGGTGGCGACGGTGCTTGTCTGGCCTGTCCTCAAGTGGGTTGTGTCCATTGAGGTTTTCTTTCAGTTCGTGCGCATGATCTACCACTGGGACACGCCCGGCGTTTATGCCGGCTGGACGTTCCTGGTGCATTTCGCCGTTCTGACCGCCCTAACCTATTTCGTGTCGCTCTACAAACCGAAAGGCATTTGATGCAGCTCACAGAACAACAGCGGGCCGTGTTGGCGTTGGTTGCCGCTGATGTTGGCGTGCCGGCGGATCAATTTTGGATTGATGAGCGCGGAGCGGTTTTTTTTCATGGCGATGAGGGCATGCGCTGCGCCTGCGTTGTTGGAACACCCTATTGGATCGAGTTGAGCGCCAGGGCGGAAACCACCGCCCTTTTTTCTCGCCTTGGCGTCAATTTTAGCGGCTAAAGGAGTTGACGAGCGCGCCGAGTTTAGCTAAACTTTGCACATGGTCGGCGGCTGGCACCGCCAATTTCAATAACCAGGGTGTGGAGAGTCTAATGGGTGCGATCCATGAAGAAACGACTAACCGAAGCCCAATTTCTGGCAACCATCAAGGGGCTGGAAATCGGGCAGCAGACCATCGACATAGCGCGGGGCGTGCTGGTCGAGGGCAGGCCCCAAGCCGAGTTTGTAGCGGCGCTGGGAGTGACGAAGGGGGCAGTATCGCAGGCGGTCAGCCGCGTTTGGGCGGCCTCGCAGGGCAACTTACCCGAGGGGTTCGAGCGGGTGACGGCGGTACTGCCGGAACATCAAGCATTCATCGTGAAGAAATGGGCGGAGGACGCCAGGAAAAGGAAACGGGAAACCAAGTCATGAAAACACTTGTCACGGCAATTCAAAAGGGCGGCCAGGGTAAGACCTTCGCCACTTGTCATCTGGCGTTTGACTTCCAAGAGCGCGGCCTTCGCGTTGCCGTGATCGACCTGGATACCCAGGCCAACGCCTCTTTCACGCTGGCGGCTCACCAGTCGGGCTATCTCGCCAGCCAGTTGTTTAGCGGGGATACGGACGGACTGCGCTATTGGTTCGGTCAGCGGGAAAACAACGGTATTGCATTGATCCCGGCCGACTCGTCGCTTGCGAACCTGGACAAGATGGAGTTGCCCCAGGCGGCGGCCTCGCTGCGCGCCAGTGTTGCGGCGCTGGGCGAGTTCTTCGACGTGTGCCTGATCGACACAGCCCCTTCCCTTGGCGTCGCAATGACGGCGGCCGTGTTGTCTGCCGACTACATGCTTTCCCCGGTCGAAATGGAGGCGTACAGCTTGCAGGGCATGAAAAAGATGGTTTCCGTTATCGGCAACCTTCGCAAGATGAACCCCAAGCTGCGCTTCCTTGGCATGGTGCCGAACAAGGTCGACGCCAGGAAGCCGCGACACGTCGCCAATCTGGCGATGCTGCAACAGGCTTACCCGCAACTGGTGCTTCCGTTCAGTATCGGCGCACGCGACAGCATTGCCGAGGCGCTGGGCGAGCAAATGCCCGTCTGGAAGATCAAGAAAACCGCAGCCCGCAAAGCGACCCAGGAAGTCCGTGCGCTGGGCGAATATGTATTCACGAAAATGGAGATTGCTCAATGAGCGCAAAGACTGCCACCAAACCGGCCAGCAAGGCCGCAGACAAGCCGCAAGGCGCAGGCTTGGGCCTTGATGGCTTGGGCGACCTTTCGAGCCTCCTGGATGATCCAGCGGCCGCCAACAACGGCAGCGCCGGCCCCCTGGAGCTGCCCTTGCACCTGATCGAAGAGGACGATAACCAGCCGCGCAAGGCCGACAACCCCGGCTTCTCGCCGGAAAGCCTTGGCGAACTGGCCGTGACGATCCGCGACCGTGGCGTCAAGTCGCCTATCTCGGTGCGGGAACATCCCGAGGCCGAAGGGCGGTACATCATCAACCACGGCGCGCGCCGCTATCGTGCCTCGAAGCTGGCCGAGAAGGAAACCATCCCGGCTTTCGTGGATAACGACTACAACGAAGCCGACCAGGTTATCGAGAACCTGCAACGCAACGAGCTGACGGCCCGCGAGATTGCCGATTTCATCGGCCGCGAGCTGGCGAAGGGCAAGAAGAAGGGCGACATTGCCAAGGAAATCGGCAAGTCGCCGGCGTTCGTGACGCAGCATGTCACGCTGCTGGACTTGCCCGAGCCGATTGCCGGGGCATTCACTACCGGCCGCGCCAAGGATGTAACGGTCATCAACGAGCTGGTGACGGCCTACAAGAAGAACTCCGAAGAAGTTACGGCATGGCTGGCCGACGACAGCCAAGAACTGACGCGGGGATCGGTCAAGCTGCTGCGCGAATACCTGGACGACAAGCGCCGGGGCGACGGCGAAGAGCGCGACCCCAACGCCGTCGACGTGCTGACCGGCAAGACCGATGCCGAGGCCGGCGACGGCGAGCAAGGGCCGGAAAATTCGGACGCCAAGAAGGAAAAGAAAGAGGCCGACCCGGACAAGCTCAAGAAGGCCATCATCCAGGTTAAGCACGACGACCGCCCTGCCCGCCTGATCCTCAACCGCCGACCCCCCGCCGAGGGCTGGGCCTGGTTGAAGTACGAGGACGACGGCCACGAGTTCGAGGCCGATCTTTCCAGCGTGCAGCTTGTTGCCTTGTTGGAAGGCTGACCGCCGACCATCACCGACCACACCCACCCTTGCCCCGCCGCGTGCGGGGCTTTTTTTGCCCACAATTTAGCCGCTAAAAAGTTCAGCTAAACCGCTTGCGCCGTGTTGTATGTTGTAGTATGCTACACGCTACAACATACAACCGCCGACGAAAAGGAGCGCGATCATGGCAATCACGAAGGAACAGATTTTTGCGGCCGCCGACGAGCTGGATGCAGCCGGCCAAAACCCCACCCTCGCAGCCGTGCGCAAGGCCGTTGGCGGCGGGAGTTTCACCACCATTTCCGAGGCAATGAGCGAGTGGCGGGCCAGCAAGACCGCCCAGGCTGCGCCGATGCGCGAGCCGGCCCCTCAAGCCGTCACCGACAAGCTGGCCGAGCTGGGGGCCGACTTGTGGGGTGTGGCACTTGAAATGGCAAATACCCGGCTGGCGGCCGAGCGCGAGGCGTTGGAGGGTGTCCGGGTTGAAATGGAGGCCGCCCGTCAGGAGGCCGCCGAGCTGGCCGACCAGCTAACCGTCGAGCTGGACGAAACGAAGTCCCGCTTGGCGTCCATCGAGGCCGCCGAGGCGGCGGCACGCGGTGGAGCTGATGCCCTGCGCGACGAGCTGGCCGCCATGCGCGAGCGTGTTGCTACGGCCGAGGCCCGCGCCGGCGAGTTGCGCACCGAGCTGGATCATGCGCACACCGACGCCGCCGCGCAGCGCGCCAAACTTGAGAAGGCCGAGGCTTACGGGTTCGACCTGGCCGACCGGGTGAACAAGCTGCAATCCTTGGTCTATGAGGCAAACGCCGAGCTGGCGACCGTCAAGGGCAAGGCCGAAGCTGCCGACCAGGCGCACCAGGAGCAGCGCCGCGAGGCCGCCCAGGCCGCCGAGCGTTTGCGCGCCCAGGTCGAGAGCCTGCAAGCGGCTTTGCAGGCCGCTACAAGCGAGCTGGCGACCGTCAAAGCCAAGGCCGAGGCTGCCGACCAGGCGCACCAGGAGCAGCGCCGGGCGGCCGTCCAGGAGGCCCACCGCCAAGCCGAACGCCTTACGGCCATTCAGGCCGAGCGGGACGAGGCGCGACGGGATGCGGCCACGGCCAAAGAAGAGGCGGCCACGCTTCGCGGCCGCGCCCAGGCGCTCGAAAATATGCTCCCGGCGAGCGAAAAGAAGCCTTCGGGGGCAAAAAAGACCTGATAAATCGGATGTTTTTCACTAAAATATGTAGGCCCACCTTGACACTACAAACCGGCCCACAGGGAAAGCCGGCCTCGAACTGCCGAGGTCGGCTTTTTTTTTGTGCGCGTCAATGCGGCAAACACCCTATTCTTGAACGGCGGATAATTACAGGAGTCCTCAATGAAACAACGCCTATTGGTCATGAACGGTCAGAGGATCGTTCAGAGCGAGCAAGGTGGCGCATGGACAAATCAGAAGGTGGACAAAGCTGGCGAACTCAAGCCGGGCATCTACAACTTGTACATGGCGCAGCAGGCCGATAAGTCCCAGCGCCAGGAAGGCGTAATTGTGCACGCCGACAGCAGTAGCGTATTCCAGCAAGTCGGCAAGCAATTTGTCATGCATTCCCGCTCAGATTTCGATAAAGTACCTGATATTGGGAGTGCGAAGAGCATAAGCTATGACGCCCAGGGCAAGGCGAATGTCAGCGCCGAGGCCGTCAAGCTCAGTCGAGGGCGCTCCCGTTAGTTTTAGCCGCTAAACATGGGAGCGACCTTTGAATAAGATCGGAATGGGCGAGCGTGCTCCTTGGGGAGCCTTCCCCAAAGTCGTCCGTAACGGCGACTTGGGCGCGCTGCAAGATGAACCGGAGTACCTTGCCGCCAAGGGCGGTGATCGTGAAGCCGCGTTGAACCTGGTTGATCGCCTGGTCACGGATGACACCGTGAGCCAGATCAAGGCGATCATCGGGGATGATCGGCCTTTGCTGGTTCCTGTTCTCGCCGTCGAGGACGCCGGCACGAACAAGATTCCCTTGGCGATGGCCGAGGTTCTTGCGGATCGGACTGGCCTCGATGTTGAGCTGGGCATCGTGCAGCGTGAAAAAGTCAGCCGAACCGGCACCGGCTCTGACCACCGCCTGGCGTTCAATCCGACCTTTGAAGGCAGTGTGCAGCCGGGGCAAAAGTATTTGATCCTGGACGACACCTTAACAATGGGCGGCACCCTCGCTTCGTTGCGGGGCTACATTGAAAACCGGGGCGGCAAGGTTGTCGCCGCTTCCGTAATGACTGCGCATCCCGGCGCGGTCGATCTTGCCGCAAAACCCGCCATGCTGGCGGCCATCGCTCAGAAGCATGGCCCGGCGATGGATACTTTCTGGAAGGAGACTTTTGGCTATGGCATTGACCGCCTCACCCAAGGCGAAGCCGGACACCTCAAAGCTGCCCCGAGCGTTGACGCAATCCGAACTCGCATCGTTGAAGCACGAAATGCAGGCTTCGAGCGCCTGGATGCGGGCCGAACTCAAGCGACGGCGGGAGCTTCGCAGCAAACAACCCTGACCGACCCCGGAGCCGGGGAAGGCGTCCTAGAGGCCGCCCAGGCCGCCCAGGCCGAGCAGCAGGCCATGCTTGGCGCTGCCCCGGTCGAGCAGACCTATCAAGCCGCCCTTGCCTCTTACGTCGCGGGGAAGCACGACCAGGTTGAGCGCCTGGAAGATCGGCTTGAAACCATGATCGAGCAGCAGGAAGCCCGCTTGCAGCGAACACAGGCAAACACGCCGGGCCTACTGTCCCGGCCGGGTACGCGGCGCGCTTGGCAGGCCCAGCAGACCCAGCAGCAGGCGCGCTTGCAGACCTTGCACAACCGACTTGATGCGGTGCGCGAAATCAAGGAAGGCATGGGCGTCCATGCTCCCCGCGTCGAGGAACTGGCGACCCGCAAGATGCGGGCCGAAAACCCGGAACTGGCGTCCGATTGGGATGCTATGCGCGAAGCAGCGCGCAAACACGAAATCTTGATGAGGCAGAAGGACAAGGAAAAAGAGCGCACGCAAACCCAGGAGCGCGGGCGTTCTCAATCGCTGTCCTTGTCGCGGCCGACGAGCTGATCGGGCTGCAGCATCGCCACATCCGACGCTGCCGGATCTACCCGGCAAAAAGAAAAGCCCGGCATCGCCGGGCTTTTTTCTGACCAGGTGCGGCCGCTTCACATAGAGGCCCACAGGGCCAGGCCGGCGGCAACGACCGCCATGCCGGCGGCCACCATGTTCATGAGGGCTACCTGCTTCGACTCGCGGATCGGCGCGGCAAGCTGCGCCGTCGCCGCCCCAAGCTCTCGGCGCACCGTTTCGGCCGCCGCTTTCGCGCCGTCCTGCATGCCCTTCATCATCGCCTCGCGGCTGGCCGTCAAGGCCGCGTTGAGCGTCCTTTCGGCCTTGTTCTTGGCGTCATCGCCCCAGCGGTGGGCGATGCTCTCTAGCTCTTCTTTGAAGCGATCCAGAATTTCTTGCTGGGCGGCGGCGCTGTCCTGCATCAAACGCTCGTTGATCGTTTGGAGGATCAAGATCGGGTCATCGCGGCCAACGGCGATGCCGTGCTTGACCGCGATTTCCTTGATGATGTCCTCGATCTTGTCGGCCGCCGCCATCACAGCACCGCCGCGTTGTCGAGCTGCACGAAAAGCTGACTCTTCACGATCTTGAGGCGCTGCCGCGACATGATCGTGAGGGCCGAATCCGCAAGGGCTTCCTCGAAGGTGCGGCGATCCTGGAGCATTTCCGAGAAGTCGCGCCCGTAGGTTTCTTCCTTGAGTGCGGGAATCTGGATGATGGCTGACACGCGGCCCTTGTTGGCCGTGTACGCCTTCAACTGCTCGAAGCCCTTGCCCTCATGCTCGATTGGCCCCCAATACGGATTGAGCCAGACCACAAACAGGCATTCGGTCGGGAATTGGCTGGCGAGCTGGGCGAAGCCGCTCACCGTGTCGACAAGGGCCTGGCCGCCGGTGACAACCGTGTGAACGACCAACTCATGGCCCATGTCCTGGAGCAATGCCGGCACCTGGTTGCTGATGAGGTAATGCGAGAGGGGCACGAAGGAACTGGCCCCGTTGTCGATGATTACGTCGCCTTCGGCCGACGCGATCATTTCGACCAGGGCATCGAAATTTCGCGTGTTGATTTCGTCGCCGTCCATGATGTTCAGGCGGCGCACGTTGAGAGCCTTGTAGCCCTCAAACGTGGCATTGACCGGATCGGTATCAATGCACAGGGGCTTTTGCCCCTTGCCGACCTTGTATTGGGCAATCGTGGCGGCAATCATCGACTTGCCGACGCCGCCCTTACCCTGCAAAACCATGTGGATTTTCGCCATTACAGTAAGTCCTCTTTCTTAGGTGTCGCGTCAAACGTGAAGCCGCCGATTTTCGGCGCTTCGCTCTTTTTGGGTGTCTCGGGCTTCTTCGAGGCGGCACCCGTTGCCTCGGGTTTCGTACCGCCACCCTTCGGCTCGACCGACGCCGGCGAGGGGGCCGGCTTGACGGGCGCGCTTCGGATGAAGCGGTGGACGTGCTTGCGGAAGGTTTCGTAACTGCACTTCACCTTCCCCGTTTCGTGCATGTGTTCCCAGATCGTAGTCAGCGCGTAGCCGGCTTCCATAGCGACAACCACGTCCGACTTGACCGCCATGAAAGCCACGGCCGCCGCATCCTGTCGCCGCTTTTTCTCGGCTCGCTTCTCGACCCACGCGGCTAACTCTTCGGTGTAGCTCTTCGCCATCGTTCCTAGTCCGTGTTGTGCATACCGTGCGCATTGTCCTGTATCACGCATTGGAAAGGCTATGGAAAGCGCGGGTATAGCAGCGGATTACCGCTGCATACCACGCGGTTTTGCTGCATTGTAGCCCGTTCTCCGATATATCCGCCTGTTTTTCTAGCGAAAAACAGGATAAAACGAAATGGCTGGTGTAGACTTTCCTTGGAGTTAGCAACGCCGTAAGGCGGGCAAGATGGGTGAAGTAGGCCCACCCGTGCAACGGGTGTGCCTCTTCACTGACCCTTATTCGCGCCGGGGGCGCTCAACGGGCATCTTGCTCTGCGAGGCTGGCCGGCTACCGCCTGCAAACAAAGGTGAAACATGGACGACGAGAAGAAAACAACGCGGAAAGGCAGCCCACCTATCAAGGTGTATTGCCTTCCCGATGAGCGCGAGCGCATCGAGGTGAACGCCAGGGCGGCAGGCTTGAGCCTGTCGGCTTTTCTGCTGGCGGTCGGCCAGGGCTACCGCGTGCAAGGGATCACGGACTATGAGCAAGTGCGCGAGCTTGCGCGCATCAATGGCGACCTTGGCCGCCTTGGCGGCCTGTTGAAACTATGGCTGACCGATGACGTGCGAACCGCGAAGTTTGGCGAGGCCACAATCCGGGCGCTGCTAACCCGGATCGAGGTCACGCAGGATGAAATGGGCCGCGTCATGCATTCAGTGGTTCGACCAAGGGCTGAGCCATGATTTTTTTAGCGGCTAAAGCGCGAGGGGGTGCTTCTTGATCGCAAAGCACGTTCCTATGCGCTCGCTTGGTAAAAGCGACTTTGCCGGCTTGGCGGATTACATCACCGACGAGCAGGAGAAAACGGAACGCCTTGGCCTGGTTCAAGTGACGAACTGCGAGGCCGGCACGGTCAAGGCGGCAATCTCCGAAGTGCTGGCAACGCAGCACATGAACACGCGGGCCACAGGCGACAAAACCTATCACCTTCTGATTGGCTTTCCGCCAGGCGAGAACCCGGCCCCTGCTGTTTTGCGCTCAATTGAAGAGCGGGTATGCGCCGCGCTTGGCTATGACGAACATCAGCGCATTAGCGCGGTACATCACGACACGGAACACCTGCACCTCCATATAGCGATTAACAAAATCCACCCGACGCGGAACACGATGCATGAGCCTTTCCAGGCGTATCGCACCCTTGGGGAGATTTGTACGAAGCTCGAAAACGAATTCGGGTTGCAGCGCGTTAATCATGTTTCCCGTCGCAGTCTGTCGGAAGGGCGCGCTGGCGACATGGAGCAGCATTCAGGCATTGAAAGCCTGGTTGGGTGGGTGCGTCGGGAGTGCATGGATTCGATGAAGGGCGCGGCCTCTTGGGCTGAACTCCACGAGGTCATGCGCGAAAACGGCCTTGAGCTGCGCGAGCGGGCCAACGGCCTTGTCATTGCCGCCCCGGACGGCACGATGGTCAAGGCAAGCACAGTAGCCCGCGACCTTTCCAAGCCGGCGCTAGAAGCGCGACTTGGCCCGTTCGAGGCTTCACCAGAACGGCAGGCACAAACCACGGCCAAGCGTACCTATCAGAAAGACCCGGTGCGCATGCGTGTGAACACGGTTGAGCTTTACGCCAAGTACAAGGCCGAGCAAAAGAACCTCACCGCTGCGCGGGCCGAGGCGCTGGCGAAGGCCAAGCGCCGGCGGGATCGTGCCATCGAGGACGCGAAGCGATCCAATCGCCTGCGCCGCGCAACGGTCAAGATCGTTGACGGCAAGGGGATCAACAAGCGCGTGCTGTATTCACAGGCCAGCGCGGCTTTACGGACTTCCCTGGATGCGATCAACAAGGAGTACGCCAAGGATCGGGAACAGCTCTACAAGGGCTTCCAGCGCAAGACATGGGCCGACTGGCTGAAACAAGAAGCCCTGAAAGGCGACACCGAGGCATTGACGGCCTTGCGCTCCCGCGAGGCTGCGCAGGGCCTCAAGGGCAACACCATCCAGGCCGAAGGCCGGGCCACGCCAGGCGCGGCCCATGTGCAAGACAACATCACCAAGAAGGGCACCATCATCTTCCGCGCTGGCCGGGCGGCCGTCCGGGACGATGGCGACCGGCTTCAAGTTTCCCGCGAGGCTACCCGCGAAGCCCTGCAAGCGGCTCTTCGGCTCGCAAAGGAAAAGTACGGCGAGCGCATCACAGTCAACGGCACGGCCGAGTTCAAGGCCCAAATCGTCCGGGCCGCCGTTGATTCCCTGCTTCCAATCACCTTTGCCGATCCCGGCCTTGAGCGCAGGCGGCTCGAACTTTTGACGAAGGAGAACGTAAATGACCGACCCGACCAACAGCAATCCGACCGAGGACGAGCAGATAGACGCGGCACTGGCCCTGCTGTCGCAAGAGCCACTACCGACAACCACGCTTCCCGACCCGGCACCCGGCCCGAGCCAGGCGGCCAGCGCGTCGGCGGACGCGATGGCAGCGCCGCCGCTGTCATCGGGAAGCCCAACATTGGACGCATTGGACGAGTCCCGCCGCCCCAAGGCCAGCACCGTTTGCGAACGCTGTCCCAACTCGGTTTGGTTCGCATCGCCGGCGGAAGTGAAGTGCTATTGCCGCGTGATGTTCCTCGTAACGTGGAGCAGCAAGGAACCCAACCAGATAACCAATTGCGACGGGGAGTTTTTGGGCCAGGAGTGAAGCCCGAGCAGGTTGCGGCAATGGATAAATACATTGCCGAGCGCGAGGCCAAGCGCCTAAAAGGTTTCGATATACCGAAGCATTCCCGTTATACTGACGGCATTGGTGCCCTCACCTTTGAGGGTATCCGAAACGTCGAGGGTCACGCCTTGGCCCTCTTGAAACGCGATGATTCGGTCATGGTTCTGCCCATCGACCAGTCCACGGCCCGGCGCTTGTCTCGTATCGCAATAGGCGATTCGGTCAGCGTGACGCCGAGGGGTTCGATCAAAACGTCGAAAGGAAGGAGTAGATGAAGATCAAGATGAACAACGCGGTAGGCCCTCAAGTACGGTCTGCCAAGCCGACGCAAAGCAAATTGCTTCCGGCTTTGGGCGCGCTCTCGCTGGGTGGCGGCTTGCAGGCCGCCACTCAGTTTTTTGCGCACATCTTCAATTACCAACCCAATCTTGGGGCGCACATCGGGCACGTTTACGCGCCCTGGTCGATCCTGGAATGGTCGGCCAAGTGGTACAGCCACTATCCCGATGACGTGATGCGTGCCGGCAGCATGGGCATGCTGGTTTCCACGGTCGGCCTGCTGGGCGTGGCTGTCGCCAAGGTTGTTACCTCGAACAGCTCGAAGGCGAACGAGTATCTGCACGGTTCCGCCCGTTGGGCGGAAAAGAAGGACATTCAGGCCGCCGGCCTACTGCCCCGCGAGCGCAACCTTCTGGAAGTTGTCACCGGCAAGGACGCGCCAACCTCTACAGGCGTCTATGTCGGCGGGTGGGAGGACAAGGACGGCAATTTCTATTACCTGCGCCACAACGGCCCGGAACACGTCTTGACCTATGCCCCTACCCGTTCCGGCAAGGGTGTTGGCCTGGTTGTCCCGACCCTGCTTTCGTGGCCTGCAAGTACGGTTGTCACCGACTTGAAGGGGGAGTTGTGGGCGCTGACCGCCGGCTGGCGGCAGAAGCACGCCAAGAACAAGGTTCTGCGCTTCGAGCCGGCTTCGACCAGCGGCGGCGTCTGCTGGAACCCGCTGGATGAAATCCGCGTTGGCACGGCAAACGAAGTTGGCGATGTACAAAACCTTGCGACCTTGATTGTTGACCCGGACGGCAAAGGGCTTGATTCCCACTGGCAGAAAACCGCCTTTGCCCTTCTGGTCGGTGTCCTCCTGCACGCGCTCTACAAGGCCAAAAACGAGGGTGCGCCGGCGACCCTGCCATCGGTCGACGCCATGCTGGCCGACCCGAATCGGGACATTGGCGAGCTTTGGATGGAAATGGCGACTTACGGCCATGTCGACGGCCAGAACCACCCGGCCATCGGAACGGCCGCCCGCGACATGATGGATCGACCCGAGGAAGAAGCGGGTTCGGTACTGTCGACGGCGAAATCCTATTTGGCCCTGTACCGCGATCCCGTTGTCGCTCGCAACGTGAGCACGTCCGACTTCCGCATCAAAGACCTGATGCACCGCGACGACCCGGCGAGCCTTTACATCGTCACCCAGCCCAACGACAAGGCCCGCTTGCGGCCGCTGGTGCGCGTGATGGTGAACATGATCGTTCGCTTGTTGGCCGACAAGATGGACTTCGAGAACGGCCGGCCCGTTGCCCATTACAAGCACCGGCTCTTGATGATGCTGGACGAATTCCCCAGCCTTGGGAAGCTGGAAATCATGCAAGAGGCGCTGGCCTTTGTCGCCGGCTACGGCATCAAGTGCTACTTAATTTGCCAGGACATTAACCAGCTCAAGAGCCGTGAAACAGGCTATGGACACGACGAGGCCATTACCTCGAACTGCCACGTTCAAAACGCCTACCCGCCTAACCGTGTCGAGACTGCCGAACACCTATCGCGGCTGACCGGCCAGACCACCATCGTCAAAGAGCAAATCACGACCAGCGGCCGGCGCACGGCGGCCATGCTGGGCCAGGTGTCGCGCACCTATCAAGAGGTGCAGCGCCCTTTGCTGACCCCGGATGAGTGCTTGCGCATGCCGGGGCCGAAGAAGAACGACAAGGGCGAAATCGAGGAAGCCGGCGACATGGTTATCTACGTCGCCGGCTACCCGGCCATTTACGGCAAGCAACCGCTCTATTTCAAAGACCCAACCTTCCAGGCCCGCGCATCCGTGCCGGCCCCGAAGGTCAGCGACCGTTTCATCACCCATCCAGACGCTGGGGAGGCCATCACGATATGAACCGCATCCTGAATCGCATCGCGGCCGGCGCGGCCATCGCCTGCGTTTCCGTCCTGGTGCTGGCCGCCGGTGCCTATGCCGCCGGCGCTCGCATCAACACCACCAGGAGCATTCCGGTCGGCCTTTACTGGACGAGCGGCGAGCCGGTGGAGAAGGGCGCTTACGTCCTCTTCTGCCCGCCGCAAGTCGGCGTATTCACCGAGGCCAAGGCGCGCGGCTACATCGGGGCCGGGTTCTGCCCAGGCGATTACGGCTACATGATGAAGCGCGTTTTAGCCGCTAAAGACGACACCGTATTGGTTGCTGATGACGGCGTGCGCGTCAATGGCGAGTTGCTGCCGTTCAGCGCGCCACGCACCGCCGACGCGGCGGGCCGTCCGATGCCGCGCTTTCAGTCCGACCGCTACACGCTGGGCAATGCCGAAGTGCTGCTTATGTCCGACGTGAGCGCCACATCCTTTGACGGCCGCTATTTCGGGCCGGTCAATCGTTCGCAAATTCAGACCGTGCTTTGCCCGGTCTTTACCTGGTAGGGGAGGGGAACACCATGCGATTGTTCATTGCTGAAAAGCCGTCCGTTGCAAAAGTTATTGCCGAGGCGCTTGGGATTACAGGGAAGGGCGACGGCTATATCGAGTGCGGGGCGGATAAAGTAACCTGGTGTGTCGGGCATATGTTTGAGCAGGCCGATCCCGACGAATACACCCCTGATGACGTGCCACGCGGCAAAAGTGGCAAGAAAGTCTGGCGTGTTGATGAGCTGCCCATCATCCCGCAAACCTGGATTCTCAAGCCGAAGGACGACTTGAAGCGACAGCTTGCCGTTATCGGAAAGCTGATGAAGGAAGCTGCGGAACTTGTGAACGCGGGCGACCCCGACCGCGAAGGTCAGTTGCTTATCGATGATGTTCTCGAACACTTCCGAAACTCCAAGCCAGTGCGCCGTTTTTGGGTTTCTGCGCAGGATTCGGTTTCAGTAAAGCGCGGTTTGGCAGCGCTCAAGGAAAACACCACCTATGCCGGCTGGGCAAATGCGGCTAGGGCGCGGCAACGCGCCGACTGGCTGATCGGCATGAACTTTAGCCGCGCCTATACCCTTCGGGCGCAGCGCGGCGGTTCTCGCGCCCTTCTGACCGTTGGCCGCGTGCAGACCCCCACGCTGGCCCTGGTTGTCGCACGCGACCGCGAAATCGAGTCTTTCAAGGCTGTTCCGTATCACACCATCCGGGCCGAGATTCAACACGGCGGCGGCACCTTTGCTGCTGTTTGGAAGGCGCGGGAGGATCAGGCCGGGCTTGATCCCGAGGGGCGGCTTATAGATACGGCAATCGCCAATGCGCTTGTTGAAAAAGTGTCAGGCAAGGCTGGTGTTATTGCCGAATACAAGCAAGAGCCAATGAAAAAGGGGCAGCCGCTGGCTTTCGCTCTTTCTGACATAACTGTTCTGGCTTCCAATAAATTCGGGTACAGCGCCGAGGACGTTTTGAACGCCTGCCAGGCCCTCTACGAAACGCACAAGCTGACCTCCTACCCGCGCACCGATTGCGCTTATCTCCCGGAGTCCCAGCATGCCGACGCGCCCCGCGTCCTGGAGGCGATCAAGCACGTTAACCCCGAGCTGGCCGGCACGGTCGACGGTGCCGATCCTCGCATCAAGTCCAAGACTTGGGATGACTCGAAAATCACCGCGCATCACGGGATCATCCCGACGATGCACAAGGGCGGCAAGGGCGGCCTCAGTGAGAAAGAGCGCAACATCTATGAATTGATCGTGCGCGCCTATCTCGCGCAGTTCTACCCGGTGCATGAGTTCATGCAAACGACCGTCGGGGTGGAAGTCGAGGGCGAAACCTTCACCGCAAGCGGCAAGGTTGTCACCAAGAACGGCTGGCGTGACGTGTACCAGGAGGCAGACGACGACGGCGACAAGGAAGCGGAAGAGGGCGGTAGTCAACGGCTCCCGACTATGAAGCAAGGCGACGGCATTGCGTGTATGCAGGCAGCGCGCCGCGATGCCAAAACGAAGCCGCCGGCGCGTTTTACCGAAGGCTCGCTAACTCGCGCTATGGAGAACATCCATAGATTCGTTTCCGACCCGGAACACAGAAAGATGCTGCGAGAGGGCGACGGTATTGGTACATCGGCAACCCGCGCTTCCATCCTTTCGGAACTCAAGCGGCGGGAGTTTCTGGAACTCAAAGGCAAGCAAATCGTGAGTACCACCCTTGGCCGCAGCGTTATCGACGCGCTGCCCGAGGTAGTGCGCAATCCGGTCTTGACTGCCCTTTATGAACGGATGTTGAAGGGTATCGAGCAAGGCGGCGCCGAGCTGGATGCTTTCATCGCCAAGCAAGAGGCGTTCATCCGTGACCAGGTTGCGAAGGCCAACACCGGAGCCGTGACCATCGCCGGCGGCAAAGAGGCCGCCCCAGTGTCCTCGTTGCACAAGTGCATGGCGTGCGGCAGCGGCCTTTCACGCCGGCCGAGCAAGAAAAAAGGGCATTTCTGGTGGGGGTGCAGCAACTTCCCGACCTGCAAGCAAACGTACCCCGACCTCAAGGGCCGTCCCGACTACAGCAAGGGCCGCAGCGGCCCGTCCGAATGATCCAACCGATAAGGAGTAAGCACCATGAACCAACAAATCACCAATCCCGAAGAAGCTACCTTTGACGACCAGGCCAACGCCGCTGCCGCCGTGCGCGAGAAGCTGGCCGACGCCATGACGCCGGGCTTTCAAGCCGAGTTCGACCCCGAGGAAGCCGAGCGCGCCGGCGCTTTCGTCGAGGACGCCTTGAGCGAGGCCGACGCCGCCGAGAGCGACGCCGACCTGGTAGATGCCGCTGTCCCGGCCGACCAGGAGGGCTAAGACATGGCAGAAATCAAAAAACCCTTCCATGAAGTCGTTGCCGAAAATCTGATCGAACAGCTCAAAGCCGGCACCGCCCCTTGGCAACGGCCGTGGTCGCCAGGCGAGCTGGGCGGCTATATGCCGATGAACCCCACGACAGGCAAACGGTACAAGGGAATCAACGCTATTCAACTGCTGGCCCAGGGGCGCACGGATGCGCGCTGGATGACCTACAAGCAAGCCGCCGCCGTTGGCGCACAAGTGCGCAAGGGCGAGAAAGGAACGCCTGTTCAATACTGGAAGTTCAGCGAAGAGCAAAACAAGGTGGACGACAACGGGCGGCCTGTCCTGGATGCCAAGGGCAACCCTGTCAAGGAAACCGTCATGCTCGAACGGCCCCGCGTGTTCTTCGCCACGGTGTTCAACGGCGAGCAGATCGACGGCTTGCCGCAGATTCAACGCAAGGAACAGACTTGGGATGCCATCGACCGCGCCGAGCAAATCCTACAGGCGTCCGGTGCAGTCATCCGGCACGGCGAGAACAACCGCGCCTTCTACCGGCCGGCGACCGATAGCATCCACCTACCCGATAAAGGCCAGTTCCCCACGGCCGACCGCTACTATGCGACCGCCCTTCATGAGCTGGGCCATTGGACGGGCCATGAGTCGCGCCTTGACCGCGACTTGTCCCATCCTTTCGGAAGCGAGGGGTACGCCAAGGAAGAGCTGCGCGCCGAAATCGCCTCGATGATCTTGGGCGACGAGCTGGGAATCGGCCACGATCCCGGTCAGCACGCGGCCTATGTCGGTTCCTGGATCAAGGCCCTTGAAAATGACCCCCTCGAAATCTTCCGAGCTTCTGCCGAGGCCGAGAAGATTCACGATTACGTTCTGGCCTTCGAGCAAAAGCAGGTGCAAGAGCAAGGGCAGCAGCAGGCCGCCGACCAGCGTCAACCGCATGAAATGTCACTGGCCGAGTTCATCGGCCAGGCCAACGTCGAAGAGCTGACCAACCACGGCCGAAAGTGGAACGTCACCCTTGGCGACCGCTACGCCGCCTTTTCCGATGCCGACAGCCCGCAAGCCGCGCTGGCTGACGTGCACCGGGCGGCCGTGAACAACGCCCTTTATCTCAACACGCCCGAGGCCGCCGGAATTGGCAGCAAGCCCACCGTGCCGCCGCCGGCGGTGCTGGTCGATTACCCCGACCTGGTTGCGCAGTATCCCCAGGCGACCGAACAGGAGGCCAACATGCAAGCACCTTCCCGGAGTTCAGACCCGTTTTCTGACGAAAACTTTGCCGCCCAGGTGGGCGTCAATCGCGCACCCAGCCGCAGCGCCGAAGCCGGCGAGGCATGGGTTTTGAAGCACGTCCAAGGCGGGACGCTGGCCGATGCGCTGCATGATGGCGCGACCCTTGCGCAGATCGACCGGATCGGGGATGTCATCGACCGTATGCAGCCGCTCAATACGCAAAACGAGTTCTGGACACGGCACGAACTGCCGCATGACGTTGACCCGCTCGATGCCACGATCAATGCCGCTATGGATTACCTGGTCGAGCAGCGCCGGCCGGATGCGGTTGTCGCTGCCGCTTTCCTTGACCTGAAAACCGGCAACACCAATTCAAGGGAGCGCGACGGCGAGGCGTTCGACCAAGCGGCCGATAACGCGCTGGGCTTCACCCTTCCCCACGACTGGACGGGTGAAGTGCGCATTGTTGGTGTAATGGAGCGCGACGGCCAGATCGTTGAAGCCTCCCTTGCTGATGGCCCGCAGGCTTACCACCTGTACGCCCGCAAGGGCGAGGCACAGCCGGGCGACGACGCCTTTGCCTACTTGACCGCCACACCGACGCTGGCCGAGGCCGATGCGCTGACCGACAGGCTTGCCCTGATTGACGCCAATTCCGAAATAAACGAGCTGGACAAGGCGGCCAAGCTGGCCCGCGTGCAGGAAGAGCGAGTGCGCCGCGATCCCAACAGCACCGACGAGGATATTTCAGCCGCTAAAGAAACGCGGAAAACCGCAGAGGCCGCGAGCTTCGCCGCTGAAGTCGAGCGGCAGCAGCGCACGCCGCTTGAATCCATGCCCGGCCATACGATGGCCTACAACGACCGGCCCGGCATGGCTGGTGTTGAGGTTTTCACGCCGGCGGGCGAAATCATCTCGTTTGGCGGCCGTGAGGCGCTGGAACAGTTCGCCACCGAAAACCAACTTTCGCAGCGTGACTTGTCGGCACTCCGGGCGCTGGATGCCCAGGCCGACAAGTACCGTACCCAACCGCAATACACCGAACAGCAGGCAAGCCAGTCTGGCGGCCGCCAATACATCAACGTGCCTTTCAAGGAGAAGGGCGAGGCCAAGGCGTTAGGTGCGGATTGGGATCGCCAACGTAAATCCTGGTATATCCCCCCTGGTGTTGATCCCGCGCCCTTTGCGAAATGGGCGCAAGCACCGACTGCCACCGTTGAGGCCGCGCCGGCGTCCGAGCGCGTTTATCTCGCCGTGCCGTATGGCGAGCGCCTTGCCGCCAAGGCGGCCGGGGCCGAATGGGATAAAGCCGCCAAGTCCTGGTATGCCGGCCCCAACGCCGACATGGCCCGGCTTGAGCGGTGGAGGCCCGAAAACGTGCCCGGCCAACAAGGCCCGGCCATGACGCCGAAGGAAGAGTTTGCCGACGCGCTGCGCTCGCTGGGATGCATCGTTTCCGGCGATCATCCCATCATGGACGGCCAGCGACACCGCATCACGGTCGAGGGCGACAAGAAGGGCGAGCAGGCCGGCTTCTATGTCGGCCACCTGGACGGCCACCCGGCCGGCTACATCAAGAACAACCGCACCGGCTTGGACATGAAATGGAAGTCCAAGGGCTACACCCTTGACCCCGAGGAAAAGGCGAAGCTACAAGCCGAGGCCGCTACCAAGCTGGCCGAGCGTGCCGCCGAACAAGACCGCCTGCATGAAGCGACCGCGCAGCGTGTCGGCCGCCAGACTGAAAACCTGGTGCCAGTCTCGCAGCCGACCCCCTACATGCAGGCCAAGGCCATCGAGGCGCACGCCGGTTTGCTGACCGACAAGGACGGCCAGAAAACCTACATCCCCGCCTTCGACGTGGACGGCAAGCAATGGACGATGCAATACATTCAGGAGGACGGCACCAAGCGTTTCGCCAAGGACAGCCGGAAGGAGGGTTGTTTCCATCCGGTCGGCGGCATGGATGCCGTTGCCGCAGCGCCGGCGCTGGTCATTGCTGAAGGCTATGCTACCGCCGCGACCTTGGCCGAATCGCTGGGCCAGGCCACCGTCGCCGCGTTCGACTCGGGCAACTTGCCCGCCGTTGCCCGCGCACTTCATGAGAAGTTCCCGGATAAGCCGGTCATCATCGCCGGCGACGACGACCGGCACCAGGTCATCACCCAGGGCACCAACCCCGGCCGCACCAAGGCCGAGGAAGCCGCCAAGGCCGTAGGCGGCACGGCGATCTTCCCGATCTTCGCGCCTGGTGAAAATTCCTACCCCGCGAACCTGCCGCCCATTACGCCGCAGACCTACCGCGAGCATGAGCGCGCAATGCACCGCCTCGAAGCGGCGCAGAAGGAACCCGAGAAGGTGCAACTCACCGAGCAGGAAACCGCCGACCTCAAGCGGGCCTTGCTCAGTTCCGAGCAACTGGCCGCGCTGGCCGGCATGAAGGCGCACACCGACTTCAACGATCTTGCGACACGTAGCGAGCTGGGCCGCGAAGGCGTAGAGCGCCAGGCCAAGGCGGCCGTCAGTCAGGCCCTACAGGCCCAGGAGCAGCGCCAGGAGCAGAAGCAGAAGCTCGAACAGGAGCAGAAGCAGGAGCAGCGGCCGAAGCGTGCCATGAAGATCGGATAATCCCCCGGCTGCACCCTTCCCGGCTGTTTTCCTCCCTGACAGCCCGCAGCCTTCACCGCCTCGCACCCCGAGGCGGTTTTTTTTGCCTCGAGCATCGCCGCATCCGACGATGCCGCGAAGCTGCAGGCTCGCCATTTCCGGCGATGATGAGCTGCAGCATCGCCACTTCTGACGATGGAGGCCCGGACGTGGCCAGCATCGCCATTTCCGACGATGCCGGATCAATCGGCCGCCGCTTCCAGCTCCCGCAAACAATCCATGATGGCCGCCCGTTCGAGCGGATCGAGCTTGGCGAGCTTGGCCTTCCAGCGCGCTTTCTTCCGCTTGATGCGCTCGCGCTCCCGGAAGTTCTCCCCGAGATAGCGCAGATCGTGAAGCGCGGCCGGGGCCTCGTAGTTCATCCAGATTTGTTCCGTCGCAACGCCCCGCCTCGTCATGGCGTTGAACCGTTCGCGGCGCCAGGTTGCCAGCGGTGAATCGTCGTAGAGGGCCGAGCTGTAGCCCGACACCATCACCGGGCACGGAAGCTGTACCAAGGCGGCAATCAAGCGCCTATGGTCATCGTCCGTGTATTCGTGACGGTAGAGCTTCGCCCCGTTGCGCCGGCTGTCCATGACATAGGGCGGATCGACATAGACGAATTCGCGGCCGGTGAAGTCGTAGCCTTCCAGGAAGTCCACGGCATCACGGCAATGCAACATTAGGCCGGGCACCGCCCGCGCCTGCCATGCCTGAATAACTGCCGGATCAATGTCGACGCCGTGACTTATCGCTGCCGGCTTCTTGCGCTCGAAAATGTTGCCGCCGCCCAGGTGCGTTTCGATGTACACGTCATGAGGCGGAATGTTGTTGATGATGGCCTGGTAGACGCCGGCAGCGCCCTTGCCGCCCGGATACCGCATGCTTCTAGCTCCCGCAACCGTTCGAGATCCATCATCGTCGGAAATGGCGATGCTGTCAACGGCCGCGGCGCTCCCGACGCCAATCCCAGGGCGCTATCGGGGTGGAGTCGGCCCACAGGCCGGCGCGTGCGGATCGCGCCGAGGCTTCCACGTCGAGCAACGAGCGATCCTTGAGAAACTGGCGATAGGCCCACGCCCAGCCTTCCGCAACCATCACGCGGTTGATGTTGCGGCCGTCCAGCGTGATCGTGCCGAGCGTGCGCCCGTACTGATCCCGGCCGGCTTCCTTTACCGTCACCGTGTTTCGGAACACAGCGGCGGCGAGCGCCTGCCGCGCCTTGGTGCCGAATGCCTGCCCCTTTTCCGGCGCGTCAATTTCAGCCAGGCGCACCCTTACCGGCTGCCGATCAACCAGAACATCGACCGTATCACCGTCCAGGACAGCCACCACCACGCCGGTAAAGTCGGCATGGGCCGTGCCGAGCGCGAACGCCAGCAGCAACGCCGCGAAGAGGCGCGCTCTCACGCTTCACGCTCCCCGGCCGGAAGGTGCCTATAGAGCGTAGCCACCGAAACGCCTACGGAGCTGGCCACGTCCTTTGGAGGCGTGCCGGCATCGAGCAGCTTGCGGGCTGCATCGAGCTTCGCCGGCGTCATTGCCCGTTTGCGGCCACCGACCCGGCCGGCGCGCTTGGCGGCCGCCAAGCCGGCCTTGGTGCGCTCAAGGATCAATTCCCGCTCCATCACGGCCAGGGCGGCCATGACGTGGAAAAAGAAGCGACCGGCGGCGCTCCTAGCAGCCTGTCGGACTTTCGGCTTGCTCCCCACCGGATATGCTATAATCATGCCTTTTGAAGCAACCGAGGGCCGGCATGTCCCACTTCATCGTCACCGACCGTAAGACCGACTACCTGCTACC
>Ga0268298_10001183_pt1 | contig 31324 bp, 25 predicted proteins | sample WWTPWeurt_MetaG_FD_194462 | JGI IMG/M metagenome (GOLD analysis project Ga0268298, IMG submission 194462) | Activated sludge microbial communities from WWTP in Nijmegen, Gelderland, Netherland - WWTP Weurt | ecosystem: Engineered > WWTP > Aerobic digester > Activated sludge | place... | reverse complement strand
GCGGCCTTCCAACAGATATATCTGTGCAAACGGCATTTCCGCCTCCTATCGATCAGCCAAACCGTACCGAAACCGTCCCCAGTGACTGGATGCGAAGCGTAATTGCGTCGCCCGCTTCGACGGCCACCGCTTCGGTGATGCCGCCAGAGAGAATGAGCGTGCCTGCCGGAATTTCCTCGCCACGACGGCCGAGCATGTTGGCGAGCATGGCGATCGCCGCTGCCGGATGGCCCAGCACTGCAGCACCGGCACCGATCGCGACCGGCACGCCATTCTTCTCCAGCACGATGCCGAGCGTACGCAAATCAAGATCGTCGATCGGCGTGGCGGAACCGCCCACGACGAAACGGCTCGACGAGCAGTTGTCCGCCACCACGCTCTTGAGATCGAACTTGAAGTCGCGGTAGCGCGAGTCGATGATCTCGATCGCCGGCACCACGAAGTCCGTCGCCGCCAGCACCGCACCAATGTGACAACCCGGCCCCTTCAACGCCGCCTTGGTGACAAAGGCAATCTCCGGCTCCACCTTCGGGTGGATCAGCTTCTTGATGTCGATCTCGCCGCCTTCGGCCACCGCAAAGCTGTCGGCGAGGAAACCGAACACCGGATCCTCGACGTTCATCTGCTTCATTTTGGCGCGCGAGGTCAGGCCCGCCTTGAGGCCGACGACGCGGTCGCCACGCGCCAGTTTGCGATCCCGGATGGCGTACTGGATGGCGTAGGCATCCTCCCAGTCCATCTCCGGGAATTCATCGGTGATCTTCGGCGTGTCGCGCGCCTCGAGCTCGCAGGTCTCGAGGTGCTCGGCCAGCCGCAGGATGGTTGCGTTGTCGAGCTTCATGCACGCGCTCCCGCTGCACCACGCTCGCGCGCCATGGTGATCGCGGTATCCTCGATCATGTCTTCCTGACCGCCCACCATGCCACGACGACCGAGTTCGACCAGAATGTCGCGCGCCGGTACGCCGTATTTCTTCTCGGCGCGCTTGGCGAACAGCAGGAACGACGAATAGACGCCGGCATACCCCAGCGTCAGCGCATCGCGGTCGATGCGCACCATGTGGTCCATCATCGGCAGCACGATGTCTTCGGCGACGTCCATCAGCTTGTAGAGGTCGACGCCGGTTTCGATGTCCATGCGGTTGCACACCGCGACAAACACTTCAAGCGGCGTGTTGCCGGCCCCGGCGCCCAGACCATTCGTCGAGCCGTCGATGCGCACAGCGCCTGCCTCAACCGCAGCGAGCGAATTCGAGACGCCCATCGACATGTTGTGGTGGCCGTGGAAACCGATCTCGGTCTCGGGCTTGAGCGCAGCGCGCACCGCAGCCACGCGCGCGCTGACGTCATCGGGCAGCATGTAGCCGGCCGAGTCCGTGACATACACGCAATTGGCGCCGTAGCTCTCCATCAACTTGGCCTGCACGACGAGCTTTTCCGGCTCGATCATGTGCGCCATCATCAGGAAGCCCACGGTGTCCATGCCGAGCTTGCGCGCCATGCCAATGTGCTGCTCGGAAACATCGGCCTCGGTGCAGTGCGTGGCGACGCGAATCGTATTGACGCCAAGTTCGTGCGCCATCTTCAGGTGATCGACGGTACCGATGCCAGGCAGCAGCAGCGCGGAGACCTTGGTCTTCTTCAGCGCCGGGATCACCGCCTTCAGGTACTCCTCGTCAGTATGCTTGGGAAAGCCATAATTGACCGACGCGCCGCCGAGACCGTCGCCGTGCGTCACTTCGATCAGCGGCATGCCGGCGTCGTCGAGCCCCTTGGCCACTGCGAGCATCTGCTCGATGCTGATCTGGTGGCGCTTCGGGTGCATGCCGTCGCGCAGCGTGTTGTCGTGCAGAACGATCTTCTTGCCCTTGAGGTTCATGTCGTTTCTCCCGGGGCTCAGGCGGCAACGCGCTCAAGCGTGAGCGTGCCGGCCAGGATTTCTTCGGCGAACATCTCTGCCGTGCGCGCGGCCGCGGCGGTCATGATGTCCAGGTTTCCCGCGTACTTCGGCAAGTAATCGCCGAGTCCTTCCACTTCCATGAAAATCGAGACGCGGTTGGTGTCGTTGTCGATCACCGGGCCATTGACCAGCTTGTAGCCGGGCACGTACTTGCGCACTTCGGCGATCATGGCGTGCACCGATTCCTCGATCTGGCCGGCCTTGGGCGTGTCCTCGGTCAGGCAGTGGATGGTGTCGCGCATGATCAGCGGCGGCTCGGCCGGGTTGATGATGATGATGGCCTTGCCCTTCTCGGCCCCACCAACCTTCTCCACGGCGCCGGCCGTGGTGCGAGTGAATTCGTCGATGTTCTTGCGCGTGCCGGGGCCGACCGACTTCGAGGACACGGTAGCGACGATCTCGCCGTACTTCACTTTCTGCACGCGGGACACTGCCGCAACCATCGGAATCGTCGCCTGGCCGCCACAGGTGACCATGTTGACGTTCATTTCGCGCTTGCCGACATGTTCGCGCAGATTGACCGGCGGCACGCAGAACGGGCCGATGGCGGCCGGCGTCAGGTCGATCATCATCACGCCGAGCGCGTTGAGCTTGCGGCTGTTCTCGGCGTGCACGTAGGCGCTGGTCGCATCGAAGGCGATCTGGATGCCGTCGGCCTCGACGTGCGGCAACAGACCGTCGACGCCGTCGTGCGTCGTCTTGATGCCCATTTCGCGGGCGCGCGCCAAGCCGTCGGAAGTCGGGTCGATGCCCACCATCCACACCGGCTCGAGCACCGGGCTACGCTTGAGTTTGTAGAGCAGATCGGTGCCGATGTTGCCCGGTCCGATCAGCGCACATTTGATCTTTCTGCTCATTCGTTTTCTCCGAATGGTTTGAGTGGGGGTCAGACGAAGCGGACGCTGCAGCCGCCAATGCCGCCGATCGAGACACGCAGGCTGTCGCCGGCGACAACGGGGATCAGCGCGGCAAGCGAGCCCGACAGGATCACTTCGCCGGCCTTGAGCGGAATGCCGAGGCGGCCCAGGGTATTGCCCAGCCAGGCGACCGCATTGACCGGGTGGCCAAGCGCTGCGGCGCCGGCGCCGGTACCCACAATATCGCCGTTCTTTTCCAGGACCATGCCGCAAAGGCCGAGGTCGACCTTGCGCGGGTCGACGGCGCGATCGCCGAGCACGAATACGCCGCACGAGGCGTTGTCGGAAACCGTATCCTGGATCTTGATCTTCCAATCGGTGATGCGCGAATCGACGATCTCGAAGCAGGCCATCACGCATTCCGTGGCGCGCAGCACGTCGGCATTGGTCAGCCCCGGCCCCATCAGGTCGCGCTTGAGGATGAAGGCGATCTCGCCTTCCGCCCGCGGCTGGATCAGGGTGTTCATCGGGATCGACTCGCCTTCGTTGTAGATCATGCCGTCGAGCAGATAGCCGAAATCCGGCTGGTGCACGTTGAGCATGTTCTGCACGACCTTGCTGGTCACGCCGATTTTCTTGCCGACCACGCGCTCTCCGGCTTCAAGGCGGCGCGCGATCATGCGCTGCTGGATGTGATAGGCATCCTCGATCGTGATGTCCGCCTCGCGGCTGGTCAGCGGCGCGACGGTCTCGCGCTTTACGAGTGCGTTGTAGAGCTCGTCGCCGTAGTGGATTCTCTTGGCTGCGTCCATGTCTTCGTTCTCGTCAGATCTCGTTCAGTTCGCGGTGTCGGCTTCGGCGAGGAAATTTCCGACCAGTTGGGCAAAGCGTGCGGCGTGTTCGATTTGTGTCCAGTGCCCGCAGCGGCCGAATACGTGAAGTTGCGAGCGGTCGATCCACTGCGCCAGCGTCAGCGAGGTCGAAAGCGGAATGACCTGGTCATCGCGGCCATGGATGACCAGCGTTTCATGCGGCAGCGCGCGGATGTCGGCTTCCTTGCTCGCCATGGCATCGACCCAGCGTTGGCGCGGTGCCGGAAACATGGCGGAAAATGACTCCTGGAATCCGGGACGGATGCTCGCTTCGTAGCGCATCTTCGCCAGATCGTCGGTCACCAGCGCGCGGTCATAGGCGAACAGGTCCATCAGGCGCCGCATGTTCTCGAATGTCGGCGTGTAGCCCCATACGGCATCGAGCCCCGGCGTGATCTTGAATGGCACGCCGACGCTGCCCATCAATACCAGCCGTCGCACGCGGTTCGGATGACGAATCGCCAATGCCAGCGCCAGTGCACCACCGAAGGAATTGCCAACAAGGTCCGCCTTGGCGATGTCGAGCGCATCGAGCACACCGACCGCCTGGCGAACCCAGGTGTCCATGTTGTATGCGACGTTTGCCGGCCGTTCCGTGAAGCCGAATCCCACCAAATCCGGCGCGATTACGCGCCGCGCCTTGGCGAGTTCGGGCATCACCAGCCGCCAGTTGGCCCAAGCGCTGACGCCCGGGCCGGAGCCGTGAAGCATCAGCACCGGATAGCCGGCACCATGGTCGTGCAGGTTGGTCGCAATGCCCGCGGCAGCGATGCGCCCTGCAATCTCGGGGTTGGCAGAAGTCATGTTCACAGCTTGATGCAGACGTTCTTGAGCTCGGTGTAGAACTCGAGCGAATGCACACCGCCTTCGCGGCCGATCCCGGACTGCTTGGCACCGCCGAACGGCGTGCGCAAGTCACGCAGGAACCACGAATTCACCCACACCAGGCCTGCTTCCACCGCCGCGGCCATGCGATGGCCTCGCTGCAGGTTGGTGGTCCACACCGACGCCGCGAGCCCGTAGGTGGTGTCGTTGGCCCACGCCAGCACCTGCTCTTCGGTATCGAAAGGCTGGATGTGGCAGCACGGGCCGAAGATCTCCTCGCGCACCACCGATGCCGACTCGGGCAATCCGGTCCAGATCGTCGGCTGTACCCATGCACCGTCCTTCAGGTCACCCGGCATGTCGGGCACACCGCCACCCGTTACGACGGTGGCGCCCTCTTCCACCGCTTTCCTGTAATAGGAGAGCACTTTCGATTTGTGTTCCTGGGAAATCAGCGGCCCCATGCCGGTATCCGACTCTTCGGGACGGCCGAGTTTCAGGTTCTCCGCGCCTTTCTTCATCGCTGCGACGAACTTGTCGAAGATCGGCCGCTCCACATACACGCGCTCGGTGCCGAGGCAGACCTGACCGCAATTGGCGAAGACAGAGCGCATCGTGCCTTCGATCGCGGCATCGAAGTCGCAATCGGCGAACACGATCGCCGGATTCTTGCCACCCATCTCGAGCGAAACCGGGCGCGCGCCGGCGGCTGCCGCCTTCATGATCGCCGCGCCGGTGCGGGTTTCGCCGGTGAATGTGATCGCGTCGACGTCCGGATTCGTGGTCAGGAATTCCCCTGCCGAAGTCGGGCCGAAACCGTGGACGACGTTATAGACGCCCTTAGGCAGACCCACGGCGTTCATCACCTCGCCGAGCAGCGTTGCAGTCTGCGGCGTCTCTTCCGACGGCTTGACGACGACGGTGTTGCCGCAGGCCAGCGCGGGGCCGACTTTCCATGTCATCAGCAGCAACGGCAGGTTCCACGGGCAGACTACCCCGACGACGCCGACCGGTGCGCGCATCGCGTAGTTCAGCGCACCCTTGCCGTCGGGCGTGGCCATTTCGAAGAACTCGGTCGGCACGTTCTTCACCACGTCGGCGAAGATTTTGAAATTCGCCGCACCGCGCGGGATGTCGATATGACGAGCCAGGCTCATCGGCTTGCCGGTATCGGCCACCTCGGCGGCGAGAAAATCGTCGAAGCGGCGATTGATCTCGTTGGCCACCGCATAGAGCATGTCGACGCGCTCGGCGATCGTCATGCGGCCCCACGGCCCCTTGAGCGCAGCACGAGCCGCGGACACGGCGGCATCCACCTCGGCCTTTCCGGCCTCGGCAACGTTGGCGATCACCTGGTTGTTGAGTGGCGAACGTTTTTCAAAAATCTTGCCGCCAGCGGCTGCGGTGAATTCACCGTTGATGAAGTTGTGGATCAACTGCATGTCATGAGTTCCTAATCTGTTCCTTCGGGAATGCGCTCAGCCGTCGAGACCGATGGCGGCCAGTCCGGCCCGCGCGCAAATTTCGTCCTGTTCTTCCGACCCGCCCGATACGCCGATGCCACCGATGCGTTCGCTTCCCACAATGAGCGGAAGCCCGCCACCGAAAGCGACGAATCGGGGACGCAGCGGGATGCCCCGTTGCACGGCGACGGAATGGGACTCGAGCGCCTCGTGCCACTGCCCGGTCGGCAGACCGAAACTCGCGGCGGTGTACGCCTTGTCAATCGCGATCTCGACCGAATGGAGCGGCGCACCCGGCATGCGAAGGAAAGACACCATCACACCACCCCGATCGACGACCCCGACGTTGATGGCAGCACCAATGGCAGCCGCCTTCTCGACGGCGGCGCGCACGGCAGCACTCGCTGCTTCCCAGGTGACGGTGGATTGTGTCGCTGATACCTGCATGGGGTCTCCTCCCGGTTGCGCCGGCGTTTTTTTGTGCGGTGCCAGTTTCGCGATGTTCAAACTGGCGTTACGATAAAACTTCGGTTTCTCGACGTCAATACATTTTCTCGAGATTTTTAGCTTTCACCGAAAAATATTTCGGCCTACAATTTAAAGGTCGATCACGGAGACAGGTGCGCCGACGCACCGTATAAATACGATGAATCAAATGCATGCGCATGCTTTCGATGTGGTAGGCCCGGCCCTCGACGAGCCCAAGACCCTCGTCGAGGGCGCATATCGCCAGTTGCGGCGTGACATCATCGAAGGCCGGCATCCGCCCGGCGAGAAGTTGCGTGTGGAGCATTTGAAGGATCAGTACCAGGTGGGAGCCGGCACATTGCGCGAAGCGCTCGCGCTGCTGGTATCCGATTCGCTGGTCGTTGCGCAGGGACAGCGCGGCTTTCGCGTATCGCCCATATCGCTGAGCGATATCGAAGACATCACCCGTACGCGCGTCCTGCTCGAGTGCGAAGCCTTGCGTCAGAGCATGGCGACCGGCGACGAGGGCTGGGAAGCGGACGTCGTGAGCGCTTTCCACCGCCTGACGCGGGCGGAAGAAAAGCTCGCCTCCGACGTCGAGGGTGCCGTCAATGAGTGGGAGGAGCGCAACCGCCTTTTCCACGAAAAGTTGATTGCCGCCTGCCCTTCGCGCTGGACGCGACAGTTCCTCGGTGTGCTGTACCAGCAGTCCGAGCGCTACCGGCGCATTTCGGTGCTCACGCGCCCCGTCCCCCGCGACGTGCATGACGAGCACGAGAAGATCTTTGAGGCGACCATCGCGCGCGATACAAAGACGGCCACCAAGCTGCTTGGCGGCCACATCATGCGTACCTTTCGCGCCATCCAGTCCCTTGCCGAACTACACCCGGACACCTTCCAGCCATTGCAGGCGGCAGCGGGCGAAAACGGGGCGCGCCCGGCCGTGGCGGACGCGACAACACGCGACAAGAACTAAACGAATCGAACGCGTACTTCGCCCAGCCCCGAGAAGCTGCCGGCGAATTGCACACCTGCACGTGCCGCATGTGCACGCGTGAGCCCCCCGGTCAGCACCACGTCGCCTGAACGCAGCATCGATCCGTCGTTCAGCAGGCGTCGCGCAAGCCATGCCAACGCGTTGAGCGGATTCCCCAAGGCATCGGCGCCGCTACCGTGATCGAGCACGGTATCGTCGGCTGCAAGCGATACAGCCACGCCCGCGAGATCCGGCAAATCGCGAGGTGCGGATGGCGCCCCGAGCACGAAACACGCGGCCGAGGAATTGTCGGCGATGTTGTCGCACGCCTTGAAACGATAAGCGGCATAACGGGTATCGACTATCTCGAGTGCCGGATGCGCGCTCGCCACCGCGTCGAGCAGCGCATCGGCTTCGGGCGGCGCATCGGAAACGTCGCGCGCCATGACGAACGCAATTTCGGGCTCGACCAGCGGATGGATCAGCGAATCGAGGCGTATCTCCCCCTGGTCCGAAACCCTGCCGGGTTCGGTCAGCACGCCGTAGTTCGGATGCTCGACGCCCATCTGCGCCCGCATTGCCGCGCTGGTGTAGCCGAGCTTGTAGCCGACGCGCTTCTCGCCGAGCAGAGATTGCGTCGCGCGTGCAATCGCATAGGCTGCTGCCTCGTCGAGGTCGGGCCAGCGCGCAGTGAGCACCTCGATCGGCGCGCGTTCCATACGCGCACGCCACAACGCGGAGGCAGCGTCGACGACGCGCGAATCTACCTCCCCCATCACGCTGCAGACCGCATGGATTGGCCGTTTCGAGACATGCTCGCCGAAGAACCAATATTCATGAGCCTGGCAGGCACGCCACGCCTGGCGCCCATGCACCACGCGGGTACTGGCCCATCATCCAGACGCAAATCCTTTTCCGGATATACCTTCATCGCAGTTTCGATGTCACAGATCCAACGACGATCGTAACTACGGAGGCCGATCCGCGCAACAGGGCGGCACACACCAGCGGGTGTCGTAGCGACGCAACGTTGCAGCGATTCCCTGTTTTGCAGCTAGAGCCAGTACACAAAGACGAACAGCATTAGCCACACCACGTCGACGAAGTGCCAGTACCAGGACACCGCCTCGAAGGCGAAATGCTGGCGCGGCGTAAAGTGTCCGGCGAACACCCGTCCGAGAATGACCACGAGCATCAATGCCCCAAGCGTCACATGCACGCCGTGGAAGCCTGTCAGCATGAAAAAGGTCGCGCCATAGACGCCGGTGCGGATAGTGAACTCGGCGTGGATGTATTCATAGGCCTGCAGGACAAGAAAGATTGCGCCGAGCAGTATGGTCAGCGCCAGGCCGAGCTTGATCTGCCAGCGACGTCCTGCCAGCAGACCCCAGTGTGCCCAGGTGACCGTTGCGCCGGAGCTGAGCAGGATCACGGTATTGAGTGCCGGAATCCCCCACGCGGGCATCGGGCTGAAACTCTCCTTGAGTCCCGGCCCGGCCGTCGGCCAGCCGCCAGGGTAGCCCGGCCAGATCAGGTCGGCATCCGCAAGTCCCGGGACCGCGATGTTCCGGATGTAGAACAACGCACCGAAGAATCCGGCGAAGAACATCACTTCCGAGAAGATGAACCACACCATGCCCCAGCGGAACGAGCGATCGACCTGACCATCGAATCGCCCGGCGTTACTCTCCTGCACCACGTTGCCAAACCATCCGAACAGCATTCTCGCCAGGATCAGACACCCGGCCAGCATGATCCAGGGACCGGCCGCTGATTTGGCGAGATAGAGGATGAATCCCGTGGCAAGCGTCAGGAGCGCGACCGAACCGACAATGGGCCAGCGCGATGGGGGCGGCAGATAGTAGACCGGATCATTTGTGCTCATCATGTGGTACCCGATCGTGCGTCACCGAACCAGTGGGGGCACGCCAAACGAGTGGTAAGGAGGGGGCGAACTCAGCGTCCATTCGAGCGAATCGGCGCCATCCCAGGGTCGGTCGCCCGCCGCCGCGCCCCCGCGAATGCACTTGACCACGCAGTAGAGGAACAGCAACTGGCTCAAGCCGAGAACGAACGCACCGGTACTTGCAATACGGTTGAAGCCCTCGAACTGCATGGCATAGTCCGGAATGCGGCGCGGCATGCCGGCCAATCCGAGAAAATGCATCGGGAAGAACGTGACGTTGAAAGCGATCGTGGTGAGCCAGAAATGCCATTTGGCAACGGTTTCGTCGTACATGTGGCCGGTCCACTTCGGCAGCCAGTAATACACGCCGGCCATGATGCTCATCGCTGCGCCCGAAAACAGAACGTAATGGAAATGGGCAACGACGTAGTAGGTATCCTGAAGCTGGATGTCGACCGGGACCAGACCGAGGACCAACCCGGAAAAACCGCCGAGGGTGAACAGGCACACCACCGCCAGCGAAAAGAGCATTGGCGTCTCGAAGCTGATCGATCCTCGCCAGAGCGTCGCCAACCAGTTGAACACTTTTACCCCGGTCGGCACCGCGATGAGCATCGTGGAATACATGAAGAACAACTGGCCGCCCACCGGCATCCCGGTGCTGAACATGTGATGCGCCCAGACGATGAATGAAAGGATCGCGATCGACGCCACGGCAATGACCATGGACACGTACCCGAACAGCGGTTTCCGCGAAAAGGTGGGAATGATCGTCGAAACGATGCCGAACGCCGGAAGGATCATGATGTACACCTCCGGATGGCCGAAGAACCAGAATACATGCTGAAACAGGACCGGATCGCCACCGCCCGCCGCGTCGAAGAAGTGCGTCCCGAAATGCCGATCCGTCAGCAGCATGGTAATGGCGCAGGCAAGCACCGGCATCACCGCCACCAGCAGGTAAGCGGTGATCAGCCATGTCCAGACGAACATCGGCATCTTCATCATTGTCATGCCGGGCGCGCGCATGTTCAGTATCGTGGTGATGATGTTGATTGCCCCCATGATCGAAGACAGTCCGAGTATGTGCATCGCAAGGATTGCCATGTCGTAGGCAATGCCGCCCTGGATGAAAAGCGGCGGATATAGCGTCCACCCACCTGCCACCGCGCCGCCAGGCACGAAAAGCGATGCGATCAGCAGGGTTGCCGCTGCCGGTAGCAACCAGAAGCTCCAGTTGTTAAGCCTTGGAAAGGCCATGTCTGGGGCGCCGATCATCAGCGGCACCTGCCAATTGGCGAAGCCGACGAATGCGGGCATGATCGCGCCGAATATCATCAACAGGCCGTGCATGGTCGTGAGCTGATTGAAGAGTGCCGGCTGCACCAACTGCAGTCCGGGTTGGAAAAGCTCCATGCGAATCAGCATGGCCATGGACCCTGCCGCCAGAAACATCAGGAACGAGAACCAAAGATAGAGCGTGCCGATATCTTTGTGATTTGTCGTGGTGACCCATCGCATGAGGCCGTACGGGTGCTCCTCGTGCTGCCCGGTATCGTCGAGTGTTGCGGCGTGCATCGGTAGTGCCCTCCCGATCAGTGTTGTTTGCGCAAGGCGGCAACCTGCGCCGGCTGTACCACGTCGCCGATTCGGTTCGACCAGCTGTTGCGCTCGAACGTCACGACTGCGGCAATATCGAAATCGGACAACTGCGGACCGAAAGCCTGCATTGCGGTGCCGCTGCGCCCGTTGAATACACGGTTCAGGTGATCGCCTGCCGGGCCGGCAACCAGCTTCGATCCGTCCAGCGGTGGAAATGCCGGCGGTACGCCCGCGCCGTTCGCCTGGTGGCAAACTGCACAGTTCGCTGCATAGACCTTCTCGCCGTGACCAACCAGTTCAGCCATCGTGTACTCGCGAGCGGACGCTTCCTTCAGGGCCGCCATCTGCGACCGCTGCTCCGTCTTCCAGGACTCGAAGCGCTCCGGCGAAACGGCCTCGACGACGATGGGCATGAAGCCGTGTCCGACCCCACACAGCTCTGCGCATTGACCACGGTAAGTGCCTGGCTCATCGACTCGGAACCATGTTTCGCGAATGAACCCCGGAACGGCGTCCTGCTTGACGCCAAAAGCCGGAATCCACCAGGCGTGAATCACGTCGCTCGCAGTCAGGATGAGTTTGATCTTCGCGCCGGTCGGAATCACGAGTGGGCGGTCGACCTCGAGAAGGTAGTTCGGATTCTTCGCGCTCACATTGTCGATCTCGCTTCGCGGCGTGGACAACGTGCTTATGAAGCGAAGGTCGTCGTCCACGTACTCGTATTCCCACTTCCACTGTCGTCCGACTATCTTGATCGTCATGTCGGACGCACTCCAGTCCTTCATCTCGATGACGGTCTTCGTCGCTGGATAGGCCATGCCGACCAGAATGAGTACGGGAACGGCGGTCCACAGAATCTCGAGACGAAGGTTGTCGTGGAATCGATGCGCGACATGGCCTGCGGACCTTCGGTGCCGCACAAGCGCAATCACCATCGGCACGAATACAACGATCAGTATCGCCGCGCATATCCAGAGGATCAGGGTATGCAGGTCGTAGATCTGGCGTGCGATTCCGGTCGCAGGTGGCGGCAGGTTGATTGCGTAATCGGCGTGTGACGTGCCTGCATGACCGAACAGCAAATACGCCAGGGCTGCGGCCCTCTGCGCAACACGGGGCGGTTGCAGATCGGGTTCCCACGTCCCCTCTTTCGGCATCATGTGCGCCCTCGCCATGGTGGATTCGCCCTAATGGTGTATCTCCCGCAATCGTGTCCGTAGAACGCGACCGACTGCCGCCCGTTCATCCAGGCTCAGACATTGCCCGAGCGCAATCTCGTGACCATGCGAGCGCAACGCTAGATACTCACAGCCTCCGTTGAGCGAAGGCTTCTCAATGACCTGTACCCAAGGACCGTTGAGCTCCAGATGCATATCACCGGACTTCGCGTCGTGCCTGTCGATGGTGACCGTCCATTCGTCGAACGAGATCCGCTCGACTTCGCCCCGCTCGCGGCGAACGGCCAGTACCGCCATCCAAAGTCCGCACAACGTCAAGAACAAAAAGAGCGCGATCGGCCAAGCGCCGAGCGAAACAAACAGCGCCGCCAGGATTGCCCCTACCGGGGCTGCAACCATCGCGGCGCAGATTGCATCCCGCGGATGGAATGCCGAATTCGGACGGATCGTGATGTGCAACGGCGCTCTGGAAGCGTCGCCGACGATATTGACCATCGCCGCCTCCTCCAATTCGCACGTGCAGCCCCGCTCGAGCACACGCCCGATCGAGCCACCGGCGGTAATAGTTGAATGCTGACTTCAGCCTAGACCCGTTTTTTTAGACTTCAAGCAATGTTCCACCGATGCGCTGAAGTAACCGTGTCCCTGCAGGGGGTACTCGTCGCCCTGCAATCATCCGGCTCATGGACTTGGCTGAACGAACATTCGTGGAGTCGGCTCCCGGAGCCGTCCACATTTCACCCGATCGCTGCGAATCTTGAGATCCCCGCAAACCGCTGCTAGCGTGAAACGACCCACCTGTTCAAAGGAGGTGCCATGGAACTACTCAGGCATGACATGCAGGCCTTGTTCGAGCAGCTCGGGTTGCCCGGAGACCCCCGTGCGGTCGAGGACTTCATCGTTGCCCATCGACCCGTTCCGAGCGAAATCCGGCTTGCCGAGGCAGCGTTCTGGTCTTCCGGGCAGGCAGCTTTCCTGCGCGACGAGATCGAGGAAGATGCCGACTGGGCCGAAATCATAGACGCGCTCGATTCGGCGCTTCGCGCCCGACAGGACGGACCGCATTGAGCATATCCGAATCCTGTGTCCTGGCTTAGCGCGGTTCAGATTGTGCGGCTGGTAGCGTGCGTTCCGAGGCATTTGCGAACAATGCCTGCATAGGCGCTGCCGCTTGTCGCAAATCCCTCGGCCTGTCAGGATTCAGGATCTGGAACGAAACAGACCTTGTAGACCCAGTTTCGTGGCCTTGTACTGGACTTTGGCGCGCGTGATGCCGAGGTCGCGCGCGGCTGCCGACAGGTTGCCGCGGCGCCGCTCGATTGCTTCTTTGATCAAGCGATACTCGCCGGCGCTGATCGGGTCTAACGTCGCCAACTCCTCGCATGTCTGATGTGGCGCCACATCTGCCCGCGCTGGACTTGCCGACGCCGGCATGCTGCGTGCGACCGCCACGGCCTGCGGCAAGTGCGCCAGTTCGATCGCACCGCCGACCGAAGCCAGCAGCGTCGCACGCTCGATCACGTTCTCCAGTTCGCGAACGTTGCCCGGCCAGGCATGGGCAAGCAACGCATCGACCACGTCCTCCCGAAAGCCGGTGACGGCGCGCTGGTGCAGGTGCGAGTAGCGCTGCAGAAAATAGTCGGCAAGAATCGGAATGTCGTCACGGCGATCGCGCAGTGGGGGAATTCCGATCGGAAAGATGTTGAGACGGTAGTAAAGATCCTCCCGGAATGTGCCCTGCGCCACAGCCGCGGCCAGATCGACGTTCGAAGCCGCGACCAGTCGTACGTCCACCCGTCGAGTGCGTGTGTCGCCCACACGCTCGAGTTCACCCTCCTGTAGGACGCGCAGCAGCTTTGCCTGCGCAGCCAGGCTGAGACTGCCGATTTCATCCAGCAGGAGCGTGCCGCGATCGGCCCGCTCGAAGCGACCGATTCGCGTTGACGTCGCGCCCGTAAACGCGCCCTTTTCGACGCCGAACAGATCGGCCTCGATCAGTGATTCCGGTATCGCCGCGCAATTCACAGCGACGAATGGTGCCTCGGCACGATCGCTTTCCTCATGCAGGATGCGTGCGAACATCTCCTTTCCGACACCGCTCTCGCCCAGAAACAAAACTGGCGTCGAGGTGCGTGCGACGCGGTTGATCATGTGGCAAGCTGCATTGAACGCCGCCGACACGCCGATCAGCCGGCGATGCGCGAAGCGCGATTTCGGCGCATCTGTCGAATCCGGCGACCGCGCCGCGCTGCGATCGCTCGTCCGGCCGGTGCCGGGAATGCTAACGATCGCCCGGTTGGCAAACGGCTGTGCATTGAAGAAGCGAAGATCCTGCTGCGCGTCCTCCCAGTCGCGCGCCGGACGACCGACGACGCGGCACACCGTGTGGCCCATTGCACGGCATTCGGTTTCGCGAAACAGGATCGGCAGCCCCATGAAGGCGCTGGTGTAGCCGCAGGCGAATCCAAGCTGCATCCAGCACACCGGTTCGGGTCCCAATCCGTATTCCGCCAGATGCACCTCGGCCTCGATCGAATCATGCCATATGAATTCGCCGCGGAAATGCCCGCGCGCCACGTCGAAGTCGACCAGCACTGGCTCGACGCGCACCACGCCTTCGAGGGCATGCATTTGCGGACCGATCGAGAACACGTCGGCGATGTCTGCGGCCTTGCGTATCTTCTTTGCGAGTTCGGCGTCGCGTCCGCCCGCGAGATGCCCCATGCGCGTGAGCAGGCCGCGCGCGGTCTCCGTGCCGAGATTCTCGATCAGTTCGCGGCGCAGTGCACCGAAAGCGGTGGCATGGAGCATGAAGACGCGCTTGCCATCGAGCCAGATGTGGCCAGTCGCCGGCGACAGACGCAAGCGGTCGACGAGGTCGTCGATTCGGGGCAAGTCGCCCAAGGCGCCTGTCTTCAAGCGGGGTGCGCGTAAACGTCGTGAACTCATGAACGCATCCGAAGTGTTAATAATCAAACATTAATAAAATTATTAGCCTTTCACAATCCTTAACTCGAAACGGATCGATCGCGTTGCAGCATTGCAAGTGCGGACAGATTGATTCGACAGCCTTCTCTGGATTGTGTGCCGCAGCATTCCCAGATCTTCAAACCTGGGCATATGCCTTGCTGAATTGGCGATGATCCGGCCATAAGGGGATTTCGCAATGGATGCAAAAGCAGGCAAGAAGCTCGGATTGAAGGAACGCTACGCGTTGATGACGCGGGATCTCGGCTGGGAGACGACCTACCAGCCGATGGACAAGGTCTATCCCTATGACGAGTACGAGGGCATCAGGATCCACGACTGGGACAAGTGGGAAGACCCGTTCCGCCTGACGATGGACGCCTACTGGAAATACCAGGCGGAGAAGGAAAAAAAGCTCTACGCGATCATCGATGCCTACGCGCAGAACAACGGCCACCTCAACGTCACCGATGCGCGCTACCTCAACACCCTGAAGCTGTTCATCACCGGCGTAACGCCGCTGGAATACATGGCGCATCGCGGCTTTGCCCATGTCGGCCGGCAGATGCGCGGCGGCGGCCCGCGGGTCGCCTGCCTGATGCAGTCGTTGGACGAGATCCGCCACATCCAGACGCAACTGCATTCGATGTCGAACTACAACAAGTACTACAACGGCCTGCACAATCCTTTCCACATGGTCGAGCGCGTGTGGTACCTCTCGGTGCCGCGCTCCTTCTTCGACGACGCGTTTACCGCCGGGCCGTTCGAGTTCATGGTGTGTGTCGGTTTCTCGTTCGAATACGTGCTGACCAACCTGCTGTTCGTGCCCTTCGTATCGGGTGCGGCCTACAACGGCGACATGGGTACCATGTCGTTCGGCTTCTCGGCGCAATCGGACGAGGCGCGCCACATGACGCTCGGCCTCGAGAGCATCAAGTTCATCCTCGAGCAGGATCCGGCGAACCTGCCCATCGTCCAGCGCTGGATCGACAAGTGGACCTGGCGCGGCATGCGCGTGCTGATGCTGGTTGGCATGATGATGGACTACATGTTGCCCAAGCGCGTCATGAGCTGGAAGGAAGCGTGGGAGATCTACTTCGAGCAGAACGGCGGCGCGCTGTTCAAGGATCTCGCGCGCTACGGCATCCGCCCGCCGAAATGCGCCGAGCAGGCGCTCATCGACAAGGAGCACATCACCCACCAGGCCTGGGCTGCGTTCTACAATTACAGCGCAGCGGCGGCCTTCCACACTTGGGTACCGGCGCCCGAGGAAATGGACTGGCTCTCCGCCAAGTATCCGAACACATTCGACAAGTATTACCGGCCGCGCCTCGAGTTCTGGCGCGAACAGGCACAACAGGGCAAGCGCTTCTACACCAACACGCTGCCCCTGCTGTGCCAGGTGTGTCAGGTGCCGATGTTCTTCACCGAACCCGACGACCCGACCAAGATCTGCTACCGGCGCTCCGAGTACCGCGGCGACCAGTTTCACACCTGCTCGGACCACTGCAAGGCGATATTCGACCACGAGCCCGAGAAGTACATCCAGGCGTGGCTGCCGACGCACCAGGTGTATCAGGGCCACTGCTTTCCCGAGGGCGCGGATCCCGGCGCGGCCGGCTTCGATCCGCTGACCGAAGTCCTCAAATACTACGAACTGGGGCTCGGACGAGACAACCTCGATTTCGACGGATCGGAGGATCAGCGCAACTTCGCGGCGTGGCGCAATACGGCGACCCGCAACGGGTGAGGCGCGTCCGTCGATCTGCCCTGCCTCGGAACGGTTTTGGTTCTGAGATGCTGCCGCCCCGCAACCCGTTCGGGCAAGCTGATCGAAGACAGTAGACGACTGGTCTATTAGTTGGTAGGCTTGTGTCGCTATGAATGCCCGACCCGATACGCGCCAGCACATCCTCGACACCGGCAATCGCCTGATCGCCGGAAAGGGATTCTCGAGTGTCGGCCTGAACGAGATCCTCGGTTCCGCGGGCGTGCCGAAAGGTTCGTTCTATCACTACTTCGAATCGAAGGAACAGTACGGACAGGCACTGCTCGAGGACTACTTTTCCCGCTACCTCGCCAGCATTGCTACGCTGGTTGAAGCAAAGGGCGGTAGCGGCCGCGAGCGCCTCATGCAGTACTGGCAGCAGTGGCTGGATTCGCAGTGCGACACCTGTGCCGAATCGAAATGCCTCGTGGTCAAACTCAGTGCCGAGGTATCGGATCTCTCTGACGCCATGCGCCTGACCTTGCGTGACGGGACCGAGCGGGTCATCGGGATGATTGCCGCTCTGATCGAGCGTGGCGTAGCGGACGGTTCGCTCCCGACTCTCGATCCGCACGCCACCGCGCAGATGCTCTACCAGCTCTGGCTGGGCGCCAGCCTGCTCGGCAAACTTCACCGCAATGCCGACGCACTGAACAACGCCATGAAATACACACGACATCTGCTGTCTCCCTGATTCCGGGCGACCAATGTCGAGATTCGAGAGCCGCGATTTGACGCGGCAATTTTTCAACCCGGTGTAGAGACGACCAGTCTAATCAGACAACCCGGACCACTTCACTGAAGGAGCATTCCACGTGACCACCCTGTTCGATCCCGTCAAGATCGGTGACATTCCGCTGTCCAACCGCATCGTCATGGCACCGTTGACGCGCAACCGCGCGATCGAGGGTAATGTCCCCGGTCCGCTCACGGTCGAGTACTACCGCCAGCGTGCAAACGCCGGTCTGATCATCACCGAGGCAAGCCAGATCAGCCCGATGGCCCAAGGCTACCTCGACACCCCGGGAATACACACGCCGGAACAGGTGGCCGCATGGCGCAAGGTGACGGATGCGGTGCACACCGCAGGCGGGAAGATCGTCATCCAGCTCTGGCACGTCGGACGCATCTCGCACACCTCGCTGCTGCCCGGCGGTGCATCGCCGGTGTCGTCGACCAACCGCAAACCCGACGCCATGACCTACACGCGCGAGGGCTTCGTGCCGGTGTCCACGCCGCGCGCACTGCGCGACGACGAGATTCCCGGCCTGATCAACGATTATCGTCACGCCGCACGTTGCGCCATCGAGGCCGGTTTCGACGGCGTGGAAGTCCACGCCGCCAACTGTTATCTGCTCGACCAGTTCCTGCGCGACAGCGTGAACGACCGCAGCGGTCCCTACGGCGGCAGCATTGCCAATCGCGCCCGGCTGCTTATCGAAGTCATGACGGCGGTGGCTGGAGAGAGCGGCGCCGGACGCACCGGCGTTCGACTGAGCCCGATGACGACCTTCAACGACACGCCGCTCGACAGCGATCCGCAGGCGCTCCACAACCACGTCGTGGAACAGCTGGCGCCGCTTCGTCTGGCCTATCTGCATGTCATCGAGGGCGAAACCGGCGGCGACCGCGCCCCGGCAAGCGCGAAACCGTTCGACTACGAAGCGCTGCGCCGCCGTTCTACGGCAGCCTGGATGCTCAACAACGGCTACTCGCGTGACCAGGCGATGGAGGCAATCGCCGCCGGCCAGGCCGATCTGGTCGCGTTCGGTCGCCCTTTCATCAGCAATCCGGATCTCGTGCGCCGCCTGCGCGATGACGCGCCCTTCAACGAACTGCGTGCCGACAAGCTCTACGGCGGCGGCGCGGAAGGTTACACCGACTATCCGGTGCTCAGCGCCTGATCGCCGCGCGGCGGCTGCAGCCCTTGCGGGGGCAGCCGCCGCCGCGCCCGCTTGCGATACTTGCATGTCCGCACACAGCCGCCTGCTGCCGACGCTCGCCCTGATCGTGCTGTCGCTCATCTGGGGCTACACCTGGGTGCTTGGCAAGCAGGGGCTGGAATACGCCCCGCCCTTCGCGTTCGCCGCACAGCGCTGTGCCGGCGGCGCACTGGCCCTGCTGCTTGCGTTGTGGCTGTCGGGCCGTTCGCTGGCCCTGCCGCCGGCCGGCCCGATGCTCGCCATCGCATTCGTGCAGGGCAGCGGCTTTCTCGCCCTGCAGACCTGGGCATTGGTCGAAGGCGGTCCGGGCAAGACGGCGGTTCTGATCTTCACGATGCCGATCTGGACCTTGCTGCTGGCCTGGCCACTGCTTGGCGAACGCGTACGCGGCCGGCAATGGCTGGCCGCCGCGTTCACGCTGGGCGGGCTGATCCTGGTCATCGAGCCGTGGGCCATGCACGGAAGCCATCTCAGCAAGCTGCTCGGCATCCTCGCCGCGCTCTGCTGGGCGATCGGCACCATACTCATCAAGCGCCTGCGCATTGCACACCGCGTCGACCTGCTCAACCTCACTGCGTGGCAACTCGCACTCGGTGCCGTTCCGCTCGTGGCGCTTGCGTTGGCGGTGCCGGAACGCCCGACGGACTGGACGGCGCATTTCGCCGTCATCCTGTTGGTAATGTCGGTGGTCAGCACGGCGTTCTGCTGGTGGCTGTGGATCTGGATTCTCGACCGCGTACCGGCGTGGGAGGCGAGCCTGTCGGTGCTCGGCACGCCGGTGGTGGCCATCGTCGCTTCGCGGCTGACGTTCGGGGAAGCATTCAGCTCCCCCGAGATTGCCGGCATCCTGTTGATCGGCAGCGGACTGGTGGTCCTGTCGGCGTTGAGCTGGGCGGCCTCGCGGAGACAACCCGGCCGCAACGGAGCAACCCGCGCCGGCGCGCCTCGCTGACCGCCGGCGCGCGGCCCGGCGGCGTCAAACCCGGGCAGAATGCCCGAGCCGATTCATGAAAATCGCCAACCGGCGATCAAGAATCCACGCAGGACTTGGCATGACGCCACACACGACAATCCCGCCGCTGCAACCGGTGCAACAACGGTATCGGTGGCGCAGCACCAAACGAATCACGGGAGTGGCGAAGTGGCAAACAACAACGGGATGACCGCGCCGGTGCACGCAGCGCGCGAAGCCAGAACAAACACGAAGCAGGCCGGCGCCGATCTCACGGGCCGGCGCAACCGGCCGGAGCCGCGTTTCGGCGGCGTCGTAGCGAGACTGACGATCGCTGCCCTGCTCGGGACCATCACGTTCTGGCCCGCTGCAGTACCGGCTGCGCAGGTCGACGATGCGCGGCTACTCGGCGCGGCGAGCGATCGCGCCAACTGGATCAGCTATGGACGCGACTATTCCAACCAGCGCTTCTCGCCGCTCAAGCAGATCAATCGCAAGACGGTCGGTCAACTTGCGCCACGCTGGATCTATCAGACGGGGATGACATCGGGATTCCAGGCCACGCCGATCGTCGTCGACGGCGTCATGTACCTCTCGATGCCCTTCAACCACGTGGCCGCGATCGACGCCGCCACGGGTGTCGAGATCTGGCGCTACGAGCACAAGCGCACCGCGCAGAAGTTGTGCTGCGGCCCGGCCAACCGCGGGGTTGCGGTCGCCTATGGAAAGGTGTTCATCGGCACGGTTGACGCGCGTCTGGTCGCGCTCGATGCCAAATCAGGCAAGGTGGTCTGGGACATCGCGGTGGCCGAGGATACCGCCCCGACGGAAAAGCGCGAGCAGCTCGCCGACGATCCGTTCAAGAAGCTCGCCACCACCGGCACCACCGGAATCGGCATCAACATGGCGCCGCTGGTTTTCGATGGCAAGGTGATCGTCGGCATCACCGGCGTTGGCTACGGCCTGCACCTCGAATCGCAGCGCCCCAATGCGCCGCTTGGCGCGGTCGTGGGCATTGCTGGCAGCTACGGCAGGCCTGGCTTCTACGCTGCGTTCGACGCTGCCACCGGCCAGCGCGCCTGGCAGTTCGACACCATTGCCGACAAGGGTTGGGAAGGCGAATTCCGCGCAACCACTCCGGACGGGATGCCGCTCGGGCGCGACATCGAACGCGAAAAACGCGATCTCGCGAAGTATCCGGATGCCGCGCGGCACGGCGGCGGCTCGGCCTGGACCACGCCGGCATTCGACGCGAAGACGGGCACGCTGTTCCTCGGCACCGGCAATCCCTCGCCGCAGATGGACGACAGCTCGCGCCCCGGCGACAACCTCTATACGGTGTCGCTTGTCGCGCTCGACGCCCGCAGCGGCAAGGTCAAGTGGCACTACCAGCAGGTGCCGCACGACGTCTGGGGTTACGACGTCGCCAGCCCGCCGGTGCTGTTCGACCTGCCGACCCGGGACGGCATCGTGCCCGCCGTGGGCCATGCGTCCAAGACCGGCTGGTTCTTCGTGCATGAGCGCAACAGCGGCAAGCTCCTGTTCCGATCCGAACCCTTCGTGCCGCAGCAAAACCTGTTCTCGCCGCCGACCACCGAAGGCGTGCGCATCGCGCCGGGCGCAATCGGCGGCGTGAACTGGTCGCCGGTTTCCTACGACCCCGGCTCGGGCTTGGCTTACGTCGCGGCATCCCACATTCCGATGCGTTACTCGGTCAATGAAATGCCGGCCACGGCCGACAAGCCGGCGCTGCGTTACTCCTCCCTCGAGACGATCGACGAACCGAATTGGGGCACGCTCACTGCGATTTCCACGCGCGATTTCGGCCGCATACGCTGGCAGGTGAAAACGGAAACGCCGCTCGTCGGCGGCGTACTGTCGACGGCAGGCGGACTGGTGTTCAGCGGCGAAGGCAACGGCTACCTGAGCGCCTTCGACGCCGCGTCGGGCAAACGGCTGTGGCGGTTCCAATGTGGTGCCGGCGTGAACGCGCCGCCCGTCAGTTACGAAGTCGGTGGTGTCCAGTACTTGGCCGTGGCAGCGGGCGGCAACGCCAATTTCGGGTTCAAGCAGGGTGGAACCTTGGTCGTGTTTGCGCTGCCCAGACGTCACTGAACATCGGCCATGCCGATGGATGTCCCGTCAAACCGCCGCACCCGGGCGTTGCCACGAATGCCGCGGGTATTCGCAATCGGTTCGTGACTGGGCGTGCAACAGACGGGTCGACTCCCCGGTCAGGGCGGCGCAACACCCGGGTCGGGGTCGTCGGGCAACAACGCGCTCCGCGAAACGAATGACGATGCAACCTGCTGCTTCGGAAGCCATCGCAGAATGGCGTCGTACAGCATCGCCGGTTCGACCGGCTTGGAGAGGAAATCACTCATGCCCGCGGCAATGCACTGCGCCTTGTCCTCGACGAAGGCATTGGCCGTCATGGCAACGATCGGCACCACGTCGCCGCCCGGTAGCTGGCGGATCTGACGCGTCGCCTCGATGCCGCCCATGCGTGGCATCTGCATGTCCATGAGGATCAGGTCATAGTGCGATTCGCTCGCTTTGCGCACCGCTTCGACGCCATCGCCCGCGACGTCGATCTTGAGCCGCGTGCCCGAAAGCAGTTCCAGCGCCACTTCCCGATTGACCAGATCGTCCTCGACCAGCAGAACACATCGGCCTTCGTGGCGCTGCGCAATGTCCTGTTCTGACGAACCGTTCGCCTCCGGCCGCGCGACGCTCTCCTTACCCGAGGCCCTGGCGAGGCGGCACGTGAACCAGAAGGTGCTGCCCTGGCCGAGTACGCTGGCAACCCCGGTCTCGCCCCCCATCAGTTGCGCCAGGTGGCGCGTGATGGCAAGCCCCAGCCCGGTGCCGCCATATTCGCGCGTAGTCGAATTGTCCGCTTGTTCGAATGCGCCGAAGACGCGCTCGCAGGCCTCGGGCGCAAGCCCCTTTCCGGTGTCCTGCACCTCGAAGCGCAGCAGGACGCCCGTTACCGTTTCTTCGATCACCCGCACGCCGATGGAGATCATGCCCTGCTCGGTGAATTTCACTGCATTGTTGGCGTAATTGAGCAGCGCCTGCAGCAGGCGCGTGCGATCGCCGCGCAGGCGATCCGGGATGCCTTCGCAGTGCACGACCAGCTTCAGCCCTTTCGCGCTGGCCCGCGGCGAAAGGATGGAGCCGAGGTTCTCGAACAGCGCATCGATCGACACATCCTCGTCCGCCAGCGTGAGTTTGCCCGCCTCGATCTTGGAAAGATCGAGGATGTCGTTGATGATGTTCAGCAGGTGCTCGGAGGCCGCGCCGATGCGGTCGAGCTGAACCAGTTGCCGCGGCGAGCCACCGTCGCGCCGCATCAGATGGACGGTACCGATGATCGCGTTCATCGGCGTACGGATCTCGTGGCTCATGTTGGCCAGAAAACTGCTCTTGGCGATCGATGCCGCTTCGGCCGCCTCGCTGCGCACCCGCGTGCGCAGCGTCTCGATGCCATACGACATGTTGCGGGCGAGTTCCTCGAGCAGACGGACTTCGTCGGCGTTGAAAGCGTCGGCCTCCGACGCATAGATGCTGAGCACGCCGATGGCCTGCTGCCCGCACGTCAGCACCAGGCCGATGCTGGATCGATAGCCTCGTGCAAGCGCGGCCTCGCGCCAGGGCGTCATCATGGAGTTGTTCGAATAGTCCTGGTTGATCTGCGTCGTGCCAATTCGGATCGCGCGGCCGATCGGCCCGCGGCCCAACTCGCTGCCCGCATCCCACGATACGCGCACGCCTGCGACATAGCCTTCGTCCTTCCCGAATACGGCGACCGGCCGCACGCTTCGCGCCGCGTCATGCTCGGCGAGTCCGATCCACGCCATCAGGTAGCCGCCCGAATGCACCACGAGGCGGCAGATGTCGGCAAACAATGCGTCTTCGGCCTGAGCACGGAACAAGGCCAGGTTGCAGTCGCCTAACAGGCGCAGTGCGCGGTTCAACCTGTGTTGTTCCCGCTGTGCGCGCCGTTCCTCGGTGACGTCGAGCATGCACCAGATCGTCTCGCCGTTTGCCCGATCCAGCACGGCACCGCTGACATCCACCCACAGTTCGCGGCCATCGCGCCGACGCAGCGGCACCTGCACGCGGAAGCTGCGCCCATTCTCGAGTGCGTCGTAGGCCTGCGCCCCCACGGCGACATACATGTCTTCGTCGGGATAGAAGAATCGCGTATCCATGCCGACCGACTCGCCGATCCGGTAGCCGAACATCTTCTCGATCGCCGGATTGGCCCAGGTTATCCGGCGGTCGCGCGTCTTGAAGATGCCGATCACCTCGTTCTCGAGCATGGCCTGCTGCTCCGAAAGCAGGCGTTCGCGTTCCGCTTCTGCACGCCGCCGTTCGCCATCGATCGCGGCAAGTTTGCGCTGCGTCTCCGCCAGCCAGGCCAGCACGCTGCCTTCGCGCTGCGACCCGGCTCGGGGCGCCGAAAAATTGCCGCTCCCGAGGCGGGCGATGGAATCATGGACATCCACCACGCTGCCGCCCAGCACGGCGCGCAGCGTGCGCCACACGTTCCACAGCAGCGCGAGCAGCACCAGACCCAACGCAATGAACGAAAGCCGGAACCACGTCGCATGCTGTTCGGCCTCGCGCACGGATTGACTCATGCGCTCGTCTGCCAGGGCGTTGAATTCGGCGATTCCCCGCATGATCTCGGCCTTGGCGTCGAAGTAGGCGACATCATGCAGCGTGCCTATCGCTGCAAGCCGTTCGGAACCATCCGGGCCGCCTGGCGCGTCTACTCGCTCCATCGCCCGAGATTCGACCTGCGCGAGCGCATCCGAGCGGGCCTTGGCCGCCTCGAGCCGCAGCAGCTCGCCCTCGGACAAGCCCGCCAGGCGGAAGCGCTCGGTCAACGGTCGAGGTGCTTCCGGCGCCGCGTCCGCGCTGCCCGCGTTCTGTCCACGCTCCCAGTAGACGGTCGCATAACTGGGACGCGGCTGGCGGCGCCCGTCGCGGATCTCGAGGATTTCCCGGTACAGGTTGCGATAGACCGGGTCGCCGGTCACCACATAGCTGCGCGCCATGTTGGTGAGATCTTCGGACGACTGCCGCAGTTCTGCGCCCAGACGCAGCGCCTCCATGCGCAGCTCGTTGGCACGATCGATCGCCTTCTCCGCGCGTACATAGACGATGAAGCTGCAGGCGAACACCAGGAACGCCGCGATGACGATCCATATGCTTGCAGAAAATCGTGACAACTCGCGGTTGGCGATATTCATCGTCTTTGTCATGCGATTCGAGGCGTGATTCCGGTCGACCGGACGCGTTACGGCCCGCTATCGTACTTTGAATCGGCCGCAATTCGACACCCTGTGCTGGCGCCACCTGCGAACACCCTGAAGCGGCGCTATGCGTAACGGGAATCAACGCACCTGAGGGAGCAGCCCGACAATCGGCTTACATCCGGTTGGCGCGTTAGCGTGCGCGACGCGTGCCAGAACCGGCGAAACGACCTGTCGGGCTGGAGGCCGCATGGCGCGGTCTTCTTCGAGGCAGCCACGCCAGGATCGCCTGTCCACGCGGATTACCGGAACGGTAGCGCAAAGAATGCCTATCCATGCGCTTTTCGAGCATTCACAGATGGGAGGGCGGCGGCCAGCCGCGTGGACTGGCCAGCGGACGCGCCGAGGCGCCCCGCCCTCGGCGCCGACATGCGCGAAGCTTAGATGCCGGCGCCGGCCAGCCCATCCAGGCCCGGCGCGCGAAAACGCAGCCAGGTCTTGTGCACCAGCCCGTTCTCGGCCACCGAGCGGTCGAAGTCGGGCTGCCAGGGCACGTCGCCCAGCGCCCCACCGCGCTCCCAGCTCGTCGTGCGCCATTCGATCTTCGCGGCATCCGGATGAGGCTGGATCACCGGCGCGACAAGCTGCGTCAGCACCTCCTCGAACTTCATGTCGGGCGGCACCATGAAGATGAATGGCGCCGCGAACATGAGGTGGCGGTCCCAGCAGATGTAGAGCAACTGGTTGCCGTGATAGTTGGCCACGACGTCGCGCGGCTCGCCAATGTATTCCCTGATTGCGGTGACGGACATGATCTCCTCCGTTGAGCGGCGTCTATTTGTTCGAACTGGCGAGGCCCTTCCACAGCGCGAAGTTGCGCTGGTCCTGCGAGCCCTCGAAATCCATGTTGTCCTGGCCGGGCACGAGGTGCACCCAGTCCATCCATTCCTGCACCCCGCCGCCGCCGCAGGTGCCCTGATAGAGCTGCGGCATCGGCAGCCAGGACTGCACGTACTTCTCCGGCTCGTGCTCGAAGATCGTTTTGCAGTGGTCGGAACAGAAGTGGTACTTCTCGCCCTTGTAGTCGAGTTCGCGATGGCACAGCGTCGACGGGTCGCCCGGCTCGGTGAAAATCGTCGGGTACTGGCACACCTGGCAGTTCATCGCCAGGCCAGTGTTCATGAAGCGCTTGCCGTCTTTCGCCATCTCGCGCCAGGCTTCGAGCCGCGGCCGGTAGTACTTGTCGAACGAGTTCGGGTACTTGGCCGAAAGCCAGTCGAGTTCGTCGTCGCCCGGAATCCAGGCGTGCAACGCGGTGCCGAAATTCCACTGGTAGATGCCGGCCCACAACTGGTGCGAGATGTGCTCCTTCTCCAGCGTGGCCTGCTCGACGCAGTCGGGAATCTTGATGCCGTAGCGCGCCAGGTCCTTGAACAGCGCGCCGCCGTTCTGCTCGAAATAGATCTCCCACGCCTCCTGCCAGCTCATGATGCGCTTGGGCAGCATGTAGTCCATCATCATGCCGACCAGCGCCAGCACGCGCACGCCGCGCCAGGTCCACTTGTCGATCCAGCGCTGCACGATCGGCACGTTGGCCGGGTCCTGCTCGAGCATGAACTTGATGCACTCGAGGCCCAGCGTCATGTGGCGCGCCTCGTCGGACTGCGCCGAGAAGCCGAAGGTCATCGTGCCGAGGTCGCCATTGAACGCCGCGCCCGACATGAAGGGCACGAAGACGAGATTGGTCAGCACGTATTCGAACGAGAAGCCGATCGCCACCATCCACTCGAACGGCCCGGCGGTGATCGCGTCGTCGAAGAAGGACTTCGGCACCGACATGTACCAGATGCGCGGCAGCTGGTGGATCATGGCGTGGATGCCGTTGTAGTAGCGGTTGTAGTTGCTCGCCGTGTGCATCTGCGTCTGCATGTGGCGGATCTCGTCGATCGACTGCATCTGGCAGGCGACGCGCGTGCCGACGCCGCGGAACTGCCGCCCCGCCATCGAGAAGCCGCGGTGCGCCATGTATTCGAGCGGCGGAAAGGCGCAGAAGAACAGCTTGATCGCGTTGATGTAGCGCGCGTCGGTCACGTTGAGGTGTCCGTTGGATTGGACGAAGGCGTCGAGCACCGCGTAGAGCTTGCGCTCCTTCTCGGCCTGGTATTTCCAGTACGCATCCATCGTCAGGCGGAACGGGTCTTCCCACTTGTCCCAGTCGTGGATCTTGATGCCCTCGTACTTGTCGTAGGGAAACACGTCGTCCATCTTCTGGTACGAGGTTTCCCAACCGAGGCCGCGCGTCAGGTGGCGGTAGCGGTCCTTGAGCGAGAGCTTGCGGTCGGCTTTCATGTCCATGTCAGTGTCTCCGTTGTATGCGCGGCGCTCACAGGCCGATCTTCGTCAGGCGGGCGGCAAAGGCTTCGTCGATCACCGACACCACCGATGCGGCCTCGTCGCCGAACACCGCGGTGGCCAGCGCTTCGACCGCCTCGCGGGTGCGCGCCGTGTAGTGCACGACCCATCCCGCAACCAGATTGCGGTTGGCGTCGGAATCGCCGATCGCCGCCTTCACCATCGCATCGACCCAGCGCACCGTCTCGGCCGACCAGTCCTTCTGGAACTTGCTCGACAGTCCGAAGAAGGCCCCGCTCTCCTTGAGCGACAGCTGCTCGACGTGCGTGTACAGGAACGGATGCAGCCAGCCGTCCATCGCCAGGTTCTGCGCGACGAACAGCTCGAACCAGTCCTTCGCCACGAACGTGTCCTCGACCAGCCGGCGCAGCGGCTGGAATTCGGCCGCATCCATCCAGCGCGCCTTGGCATCGTCGAGCGCCGCTTCGCCATCGACGGCGAGTCCCACGCGGCTGAGTTGCTGCGCGATGCCAAGCCGGTCCATCGCGGCGAACATGCACGCCGCCTCGATCGCCGTGCCGTAGCCGTACGCCGAGATGAAGGTATTGTTCATGTTGGCGCCCCACTCGTAGTGGCGCATCGGCACCAGCACCTCGACGATCAGCCGGCGTGCCGCATCCGGCAAGGTTTCCGGCATGCCGCTGTCGAGCGCGAATTCGAAGGCCGCATCGGCGGCATCCTGCATGCGCGAGCGCGCCAGCGTGTAGGTGCCGTAGTAGAACTGGCGCGGATCCTTGAAGTCGTACCAGTCCTTCATGCGGATCGCGGTGCGCCGCTCGTCGAAGATCTCCAGTTCCGGCTCCCACGTCGGCTTGTAGTGGTAGAGGTAGGTCTGCTGTATGTCGTACGTCGCTTCCTGGTAGCGGCTGGCGGGCTTGTCGCCGAAGCGTGCCGTCAGGTGGTCGAAGTTCTGCCGCAGCGGCTTGATGTTGATGGTCTGCAGATCGATCTGCATCGTCGTCTCCTTTTGGTCTGATTTCGGCGCGCGGGCCGTGGGGCGGTTGAGCCCAGCGCATCCCACAGCCCCTAACAAGGCGCGTGCCAGATCTGCAACCCACTGAAATATCGAGATTCGTCGGAGGGGAATGCGAAACCGCGGGCGTCGACGGCCGCGCGAAGCGGCTCAATTGAGCCAGGCCCCGGGCTGAGTTGGACCAAATGGTCCACCCTTCGCCAACTTGGACGTGGGGTGAGCGGCGGTACGGTGTGCGCGCAGGCGCCGGGCGCATTGCGGCACGGCGTTCGCCAGCCGCGGGTCAGCCGTCTTCGCGCCGACCGTGCTTGAGCCGATAGCGCAACTGCGGCCGCGTCATGCCCAGTTCGCGCGCCGCTGCGCTCACGTTGTTGTCGCAACGCGCCAGCGCGGCGTCGACCAGCAACTGCTCGACTTCGGCAAGGCCAAGACCTTCGGCAGCGCAATGGGCAATGAAGCGCTCGACCGGATCGGCCTTGCGCGCAGCGATGTTGCCCCGCCGGTCGACGCCGCGGTCGGCGCCTTCCTCGACGACCGATGGCGCCGCCGCGAACAGATTGCCTACGTCGATTTGGCCGTCCGGCGGCGCGAGCAGCACGCCGCGCTCGACCACGTTTTCCAGTTCACGCACATTGCCCGGCCAGGCGTGGCTGCAAAGTGCCTCCATCGCCTTGTCGGTCACGCCGCGCACGCGCTTGCCTTCGCGCGCCGCGTACTTGTCGATGAAGCGCGCCACCAGCAGCGGGATGTCCTCGACGCGTTCGCGCAGCGGCGCGATGGTTACCGGAAACACGTTGAGGCGATAGAACAGGTCGCGCCGAAAGCGCCCATCGCGCACCGCCGCATCGAGGTCGATGTTGGTCGCCGCCACCACACGCACGTCGATGCGGCGGCTGCGCGTATCGCCGAGGCGCTCCAGCTCGCCCTCCTGCAGCACGCGCAGCAGCTTGGTCTGCGCCGAAGGCGACAGCTCGCCGACCTCGTCGAGGAACAGCGTGCCGCCGTGTGCGCGCTCGAAGCGCCCCGGCCGCGACTGCTGCGCGCCGGTGTACGCGCCCTGCTGCACGCCGAACAGTTCCGCCTCGAGCAACTGCTCCGGCAGCGCACCGCAATTGACCGCCACGAAGGGCGCATTGCTGCGGCTGCTGATCTTGTGCAGCGCGCGCGCGAACATCTCCTTGCCGACGCCGGTCTCGCCCAGCAGCAGAACGGTCACCTGGCTCTTCGCAGCCTTCTTCAGCAGCCCCCAGGCTTCGCGGAATGCGGCCGACTTGCCGATCAGGTCTCCCGGCTCGGTCGATTCGTCGATCGAGTAGCGCAGCGTCTCGACCTGGTGCTGCAGTTCGAGCAGTTGATCCGCCACCGGATCGGCGCGGAAGTAGCGCAGCAGCGGCTCGGCCTGCGCTTCGTCCCACTGGTCGATCGGCTTGCCGACGATGCGGCACTGTTCCAGCCCGCACTCTACTTCCTCGAACAGCGTGAACCTGCGCATGATGCCGCTGATGTAGCCGCAGGCGTAGCCCACCTGCATCCAGCAGCACGAGCCGTCCTCGATGCCGAAGATCTGCTGATGCACGCCGCGTTCGAACGAATGCAGCCAGTTCACGTCGGCAAAGAAATGGCCCTTCGCAATGTCGACGTCGATGCGTATCGGTTCGACTTTGGCGATGCCTTCCAGCGTGTGCAGCAGCGGCCCGTTGCGGATCAGCTCGGCATCCGATGCGTTCGGATAGAGCGAGCGCACCAGTTCGGCGTCGCGCCCGCCCGCCGCGAAACCCATGCGCGTGAGCACGCCGCGCGCGCGCTCCATGCCCAGCGTGCTGACCAGCTCCTTGCGAAAGCTGCCGAAGGCCGCGCGATGCAGCAGGATCATGCGCTCCTCGCCGAGCCAGATGTGGCCGGTCGGGAACGAGAACTTCAAGCGCGCCGCGAGGTTGTCCATCGCGCTCGAATCCTGCTGGCCTGATCGGGAAAGCCGGGTTGAGCCCAAAGCGTCGATTTCGGTGAAGGGTCGAAGCGATTCTAGCAGGCACGCCGCCGCCGCAAGCCATCCAGCGGGTGCGTGAAGTGCAAGGCCTCGCAAGCGGTTCGCGCCGACGCCGCGATCCATTACCATAGGCACATACCCGAATCGCATCGGGCGATCGGCATCGGAGGCATTGGAAACTGACATGACTGTGGGCCACATATTCATCTTCGTCGTCGCGGGGCTGACGATCGCGTTCTTCGGACGTCAGCTCGTCTCGGCGATGAGCGCCGCACGCCACGACCACGAAGGCGGCCTGCAGACAACCAAAGTGGTCTGGAAGCTGTTTCTCGGCGTCGCGGGCATCGGGTTCGGCGTGGCCGCATCACGATACTTCTGGCTCGCCAACTCGGCTGCCGCCACACGCGCCGGCGCGGGCGGGCTGATCTACATGTTCATCGTTCCGATCGTGTTTCTGTGCGCCGCCGGAGCCAGCTACGCACTCCTGGGCTGGCTCGGCGCCGTCGTCGGGCGAGGCGGTCGCATCGGCCTTGCGGCCCTGGTCGCAGCGGTGCTCTGGTTCGGCCTGATCGCGCCGATGCGCGACAAGGCACGGATCGAGCGCCTGGAAGAGATGGCCGAACTCGCCGCCCTGCGCGAGGCGCAGCTCAGGCAGTTGCAGGCGGAGAAACAGCGTATCCCGCACGGCCCCATTGATACCCCGCCGGAGTTTCTCGCCGTCGAACGCCAGGAGGCCGGCGTCAGCCTGACCAACCTGTCGAACGACACCTACCAGTTCACCGTCGCGCTGGTCCTGCCGCGGGGCGATGAAATCGAACGCTGCCAGCTCATGGTCGAGGAAAGGAACTGCGAACCCGGCGCGACCTGCGCCTATCAACTGGCGAAAGACGGTTCGCAGGTTCCCGCCAACGTAATCAGCTACTCCGGCAGCGCGTTCCTGGTGCCGGGA
>Ga0268298_10001181_pt1 | contig 31366 bp, 29 predicted proteins | sample WWTPWeurt_MetaG_FD_194462 | JGI IMG/M metagenome (GOLD analysis project Ga0268298, IMG submission 194462) | Activated sludge microbial communities from WWTP in Nijmegen, Gelderland, Netherland - WWTP Weurt | ecosystem: Engineered > WWTP > Aerobic digester > Activated sludge | place... | reverse complement strand
CCTCCGTCGCTCCCTTGATCTGACCGACGATCTCCTGCAGGCGGCCGACGGTGAGGTTGGCGTCGTCCTTCAGCTGGCCGAAGGTGCCGGAATAGTCCGCCTGGATGGTCTTGGTGAGGTCGCCATCGGCCATGGCGGCCAGGACGTGGGCCACGTCGTCGAGACCCCGCTGGCTGGTTTCCAGCAGACGGTTGAGATCGTTGGCCAGGGTGAGGAAGAAACCTTGCTTGCCCGTGGTGGCCACGCGCCGGGTAAAGTCCCCATTGGCAGCGCCGGACACGATGCCGGCCACTTCGTCCTCCACCGCGACTTCCGCCGTGCGGTCCTGCCATTCCACGGCGGAACCCAGGCGCTGCCCGCGGTCATTCACCACAGGCGTTACCGCCAGGGCAAAGGTGCGGCCGCCAACCTTGATGCTGGCCCGATGGGTACCGGACAGCTTGGCCAGCATGCCGCGCTGGTGGGCCGGGTTCTTGTGGAAGATGTCGATGTTGGCGCCCATGAGAGCGGCACGGGAAAACTGCGGCAAATCCTTGCGGATGTCGGTCTCGGCGACGGCGAACATCTCGTGGATGGCCTTGTTCATGTAAATGATGTTGTTGCCGTCGTCGGCGATCATGACGTTGGTCGCCACGTTGTCCAGGCCGATGCGGATGCGCAGGTTCTCTTCGCTCTCCCGACGCGCCTCGGCCACGTCGCAGCCCAGTTTGATCTGCATGGACTGCATGGCCTGGAGCACCTGGCCGATTTCGTCGTTGCGGTCGAAGGCAAAGCGGTTGTCGTAGGTGCCCGCGGCGATGGCGCGGAAGGTGTCGGTGATGAGAGCGAGGGGCTTGCGGATATTGCCGGCCAAGAGACGCACAAGGACAAAGCCGGCCACCGCCGCAACGACGGCAACGGGTAACGCGGCGCCCGGCATGAAACTGCCCAGGAGCCCGACCCCCAGCATGGCGGCCACAAGAAGGCCAAAGATGAGGTTGAGCTTCGCCGAGAGCGACAGGTCGCGCAGCTTCGCGCCCAGGCCCTCGCCACCGGGGACAACCGCCCCCCGCACGACGCGCAGATTGCCCTGGCGCTTGCCCACAAACTGCCGGTAGATGGCGGCGACCTGCTGGATGGTCGCCGGGTCGGCCTTGCGGCGCACGGACATGTAGCCCGTCACCTGGCCGTTCTCCCAGATCGGTGTGGCGTTGGCCTCGACCCAGTAGTAGTCGCCGTTCTTGCAGCGATTCTTGACGTAGCCTGTCCAGGGACGGTTCTGCTTCAGGGTGTCCCACAGATCCTGGAAGGCCTCCGCCGGCATGTCCGGGTGGCGTACGAGGTTGTGGGGCTCGCCGATCAGTTCCCGCTCGGTGAAGCCGCTGATTTCCAGGAAATCCCGGTTGACGTAGGTGATGCGCCCCTTGAGGTCGGTCTTGGAGACGATGAGGGTATCGTCCCGCAGGAGTACTTCCTTGTCGGTCACGGGCTGGTTGTTGCGCATGGTCTCTCTCCTCGGCTGGTTGCCGGCCCCGGGGCCGGCCAAAGGCGCGAACTCTTACTCGGCCGCGTCCATCAATTCCATGTCCCGGCTGGACATGAGCTGGGCGATGTCGGTCACGATCAGCATGCGGTTGTCGACGGTGGCCAGACCCAGGATGTACTTGGTGTCGAAGCTGGCCGAAAAATCGGGGGCCGGACGGATCTGCTGCGGCGTCATGGAAATGACGTCGGAGACACTATCGACCACGGCGCCGATGACGCGGCTGGCCACGTTGAGGATGATGACCACCGTGAAGGGGGTGTACTCGACCTGGGCCAGGTTGAACTTGATACGCAGGTCGACGATGGGCACGATGATGCCCCGCAGGTTGATGACGCCCTTGATGAAGGGCGGCGCATTGGCGATCAGGGTCGGTGCTTCGTAACCACGGATTTCCTGCACCTTCAGGATGTCGATGGCGTACTCCTCGGGCCCCAGGGTGAAGGTGAGGAATTCGCTGGCGACGAGATCCTCGTCGGCCACGGTGCCGGCTTGGCTATTGTCCATGTCTCGCTCCTTGGGGCCTTCAGGCCGCCTTCTGCAAATTCGATTTGGCCCGGCCGGCAAGGGCCGAGACGTCGAGGATCAAAGCCACATGACCATCGCCCATGATGGTCGCTCCCGAAACGCAGGGGACCCGGCGGTAGTTGGCTTCCAGGCTCTTGATGACCACCTGGTGCTGTCCCACCAGGGCATCGACGAAGAGCGCCGCCTTGGCGCCGTCCGCCTCCAGGATGACCATGATTCCCTGCGTAAACTCCGTGATGGCGTTGTCGAGGTTGAAGAGTTCGCGCAGCACCACCACGGGCAGGTACTCTCCCCGCACCTGGATCACCCGGGCAAGGTTGGAAAGGGTCTTGATGTCCCCCTCCTTGGGCTGCAGGGATTCCACCACGGAGGCCAGGGGAAGGATGTAGGTGTGCCCTCCCACCGCCACCGACATGCCGTCGAGAATGGCCAGGGTGAGGGGCAGGCGGACGGTCATGCGGGTGCCGATGCCGGCCATGGATTCGATATCGACCCGCCCGCCCATGGCCTGGATATTGCGCCGCACGACGTCCATGCCCACGCCGCGGCCGGAAACGTCGGTAACTTGCTCGGCAGTGGAGAACCCGGCTTCAAAGATGAGGTTGAAGACCTCGCCGTCGCTCATCTGGTCGGAGACCTGCAATCCCTTCTCCCGCGCCTTGGAGAGAATCCTCTGGCGGTTGAGCCCGGCACCGTCGTCGCCCACTTCGATGACGATATTGCCACCCTGGTGGTAGGCCTTGAGCGTGATCGTCCCGGCCGGATTCTTGCCCGCGGCGACGCGCTTCTCCGGCGACTCGATGCCGTGGTCCAGGCTGTTGCGAATGAGGTGGGTAAGGGGATCGGTAATGCGTTCGATGAGGCTTTTGTCGAGTTCCGTCGTTTCTCCCGAGGTGCGCAACTCGACCTGCTTGCCCAGCTTGCCCGACAAATCCCGCACGACGCGGGGAAAGCGCGAAAAGACGAAGGAGATCGGCAGCATGCGGATGGACATCACCGATTCCTGCAAATCCCGCGTATTGCGCTCCAGTTGGGCGAGCCCGGAAGTCAGGCGTTCCGGAGCCGCATCCTGCAATTGCACGGCGCACTGCTGCAGCATGGCCTGGGTAATGACCAGTTCTCCCACCAGATTGATGAGCTGGTCGACTTTTTCGACGCTGACCCGGATGGACGAATCCCCCGCGGCTGCGACTGGCGCGGCGGAGACCGGCTTGGGGCGGGACGCAGGCTCCCGGCTTGCGCTGGCGGCGGGCACGGGGACCGCAGGCGTCGCCGCTGAAGGGGCCTGAGAGGGCGCAGCTACAGGAGCCGCCCCCCCTGCCGGAAGTGGCGCAAAAAAGCCATATCCCTCGCCTTCCTCTGCGGGCAGGGTCTTGGCTGCGCTCGCGGCGCTGTCCCCCGTCGCCGCAGGGTTCGGCAAGGGCGCGAAAAAGCCGAAGCCATCTCCTTCCTCGGCAGCCGGTGGCACTGCCGCCGCCGGCACCGGCTCGAAGAAGCCGTAGGCCCCATCCGCCTCGGGCTTGATCTCCGCCCCCCCTGCCGGCGCATCTCCAGGCAGGGGCGCGAAGAACCCATAGGAGGCGTCATCGGCCGCCGCACCGGGAAAGGGATCGAAAAAGCCATAGCCTTCAGCCTCCACCGGGGTTCCGGGCGATCCTTCGAAGAGGCCAAAGACTTGATCCCCCGACCCGTTGCGCGAGGTATCTTCATCGACACGCCAGGCGCCTGCATCGGCGATGAAATCGAGTTGCTCTTCGAAGGCGTCCCGGGCGGCCTCGGTGGTCAGCCGCAGTTGCCAGAAGCCGACCCCGTCGCTTCCGGGCTCCGGTTGTCCAAGGGTCTCCAGTCCCCCCAGGCGCCGCAGATCCTCGATGAAATTGCGCACTCCGTCCCCCGCCGCCGAGGCCGCCGTGGGGACGAACTGGATGTCGTAGACCCGAGGGCCGGACGGCACCGGGGCAACGGGGGCAGGAGGTGCGTCCGGAGGCGACGCCGCCGGCACCTCGCCGGAATCCCCGGAGGAGAGCCGGCGTAAGCGTTCCCGCAGGGCCTCCGCCGCATCAGGGTCCACTTCCCCCTGTCCTTGGTGGGCCGCAAGCATGGCCTTGAGCAGGTCGCCGGCTTCCAGAAAGGCGTCGACCATGTCCGCGCGCAGGGCGAGTTCCTGCTTGCGAATGCGGTCAAGCAGGTTTTCCAGGATGTGGGTGGTCTGGGAAAGATCGGTAAAGCCGAAGGTTCCCGCGCTGCCCTTGATCGAGTGGGCAGCCCGGAAGATGGCATTCAGCTCCTCCGCATCCGGATTGCCGACGTCGAGTCCCAGGAGCAGCGATTCCATGGTGGCCAGGTGTTCCGCCGATTCCTCGAAGAACACCTGGTAGAACTGGCTCATGTCGATGGCCATGATTCCCCCTTCCCTTGCGGGTTGGCGTGCGGTCGAACCGGCGTCAGCCGATGACCTTGCGGACGACTTCGATGAGCTTCTGGGGATCGAAAGGCTTGACCAGCCAGCCGGTGGCTCCCGCCGCACGGCCCTGGGCCTTCATGGCATCGGACGACTCGGTGGTCAGCATGAGAATGGGCACCGAGGCGTACTGGGGCATGCCACGCAAGCTCTTGATGAGCGTAAGCCCATCCATGCGCGGCATGTTCTGGTCGGTCAGGACCAGATTGACGCTGCGCGCCTTGGCCTTGTCCAGGCCGTCCATGCCATCGACGGCCTCGACCACGTCGTAGCCGGCACTTTTCAGGGTGAAAGACACCATCTGACGGATGGATGCGGAGTCATCTACTGCAAGTATGGTCTTGGCCATGTTGTCCCCTCATGGTTTCAAAACAGTTCTACGTCGCCGCTGGAAAGACCGGTCTGCTGACTGGTCGTGTTGCCGGCACTTTGTTTGAGATCGCCCACCTGCCGCGCAATGTCCTCGATGCGCCGGCAGAGTTCCTCGATGGCGGCGGCGGCAGCCACGGCGTCGCCACTGCCGCGCAGCGCTCCGGCAGCGCCGGCCTGGCTGCCCGCCATTTCGGCCAGGGCATCCAGCCGCCTCGACACGTGTCCGAGCAACTGGGTGACCAGATCCTGAAACTGGAGCGATACGATGGCCTGATTGACCGCCACCTCCATGGATCCCGCAATTTCGTTCAACTGGCCGACGGTGTGACCGGTACGCCGGTTCATTTCCTCGATTCCGGACATGGCCTGCTCGACACCATCCTTGGAAGTCAGCGCGAAGGTCATGTCCTGGGCAGCCATCTGGTTGATGGCCCCTTCCGCCGCCTCGATGGAAACCTGCATATTGGCAAGTTGGCCGCGAATCTGCTGACTGAAGTGGTTGGTTCGCCCGGAAAGATCGCGTACTTCGTCTGCCACGACGGCGAATCCCCGCCCCGCCTCCCCGGCCCGCGCCGCCTCGATGGCCGCATTGAGCGCCAGCAGATTGGTCTGCTTGGCGATGCCTTCGATTTCTCCGAGCATGCCCTTGACGTCGCGCATCTGGGCCATGATACGGTCGGTGAGTTCCACCAGGGTCATGGCGACGCGCGAATTCTCGATGACGCTATCGACGAAACGCCGCAGCGTTTCCGAGGTATGCGAGGCAAAGGACTCGAAGGCCGCCACCGAACTCTGCCCCCCGCTGTCACCGGCCCCGGAAACGATTTCCATGCCCAGGCGCTGCTGCCGCTGCACTTGCTCGTTCATGCCGCTGAAACTGCCGATGAGCTTGCCGATGGCGTCGCTGAAGATGGCTTGTGCCTGCGTCACCTCGCTGCGCATCTGCTCGATCTGCTGGACACCGTGCCGCGACGAGGCTTCCAGGGCCTGGGCGCTGCGGTCGGCCAGGAGGCGGTCGCCGTTCCCCGGGGCGTCGGGGCGTTCGGACGGCGAGGGCGCCGCCCCAGCGGGAAAGAGGAGCAGGAGAATCGCGCTCAACAGGCCCCAGGCGATGGCCACCGCCGGAATGCGGGCAGCCGGTTCGAACCCCCAGAGCAGAGCCCCAAGAAGGAGAGCAATGACTCCCCCCAGCCAGCGACGACGACCCGTGGTTCCCATGCCTCTCCTCATCCCCAATTCGTCATACTAACCGAAATTGGCATTTTTGTTAAAAAATTATCGTCGCCAAGGAGCCTTTCGCACCGCATCAGTGCGCACTGCCGCCAGATTGTCCGGGCGACGGGTCCAGCTCGCTGATTTCTGCCTCGGGCCCCTCTTCCTGAAGAATGGCCAACTCGGTTTTCTTGTTCATCACGACAATGCTGATGCGGCGATTGACCGGATTGAGCGGATCGTTCTTGTCGAAAAGAATGGTCGAAGCCCCGCCGACAACCCGCAATACCTTGGATTCGTCCATTCCCCCGACGACGAGTTCCCGGCGCGAAGCATTGGCACGATTGGCCGACAGTTCCCAGTTGGAAAAACCCTTCTCGCCGCCGCCAAACTGGGCGGCATCGGTATGGCCGGTAAGGCTCACCCGGTTCGGTACCGCGTTCAGTGCCTTGCCGATCTGCCGCAGGATTTCCCTGGTATAGGGCTTCAATTCAGCGCTGCTGGAATCGAACATGGGCCGGTTCTGTTCGTCGACGATCTGGATACGCAGGCCCTCGGCGGTGATGTCGAGCAGCATCTGGTTCTTGAAGGGAGCAAGCTGGGGGTTGTCACCGATGGCTTTTTCGATGCGCCCCTTCAATTCTTCCAGGGATTCCCGCTCCTTGCGCTGGAACTCCAGCGAAGCTTCCTTCTGGACGAAACGCTTTTCCTTGGTCTCGGCCTCGCCCTTCTTGACCTGCCCCGCCTGCCGGGTCAGATCCTTCCCCCCGCCTTTGAGAATGGAGGAGGAATCCCCCGAGCCGCTGCCCCCTTGCAGCCCGACTTTGAGCGGGTTCTGGAAGAATTCGGCAATCCCCTGCAAGTCGCCCTGGGCGGTGGAGCCGAGCAGCCACATGAGCAGGAAGAAGGCCATCATGGCGGTCACGAAGTCCGCGTAGGCGATCTTCCAGGCGCCGCCGTGGTGACCGCCGCCGCCTTTCTTGATGCGCTTGATGACTATGGGACGTGTGGAATCGTCGCTCATGCCTTGGCCTTATCCCGCTCCTCGCGCAGGCTTCACTTGCCCTTGCGGGCCTTGAGATCCTCTTCGAGCTCGCGGAAACTGGGCCGCACGCTGGAGCCGAGAACCTTGCGGCCGAATTCCACCGCCACTTGGGGCGCGTACCCCGACATCGAGGCCAGGAGAACGACCTTGATGCACTGGTAGATTTTGCCCTCTTCTTCCGCCTTCTGCTCCAGGATACTGGCGATGGGCGCGACAAATCCGTAGGAAATCAGGATGCCGAGGAAAGTCCCGACCAGGGCGCCGCCGATCATTTTGCCCAGCACGGCGGGCGGCTGCCCCACCGAGCCCATGACGTTGACCACCCCCATGACGGCCACCACGATACCGAAAGCCGGCACGCTGTCGGCCACCTTGGAGACGATGTGGGCGGGACCGGCAACTTCGTGGTGATGGGTTTCGAGTTCCATGTCCATGAGCGCCTCGATTTCCAGAGCATTGAGGTTGCCGCCAACCATCATACGCAGGTAGTCACAGACAAAATCAAGAACGTGGTGATCTGAAATCACATTGGGATACTTGCTGAAAATGGGGCTGGCTTCGGGGTTCTCGATATCGCCTTCGATGGACATCAAGCCCTCCTTGCGCACCTTGCCAAGGATTTCGAACAGCATGGCCAGGGTATCCATGTACAGCGCCTTGGTGAATTTGGATCCCTTGAGCGCCCCCGGGACCGCAGCCACCGTGGCCTTGATGCTCTTGATATCGTTGCTCGCCACGAAGCCGCCGATCATGAGGCCGACGATGGCGATATATTCGAGGGGGACCCAGAGCGCCGCCAGGCTTCCGTGGACGGCATAGGTGCCGACCGAGGCGCCGAGTATGACGACATAGCCGATGATCAGGAACATCCCAGAACCCTTCCGCGCCGTAATGCCGGCGACCTGCCCAACTCTGTTATTGGTATCTTGGCCAGCCGCCGAAAGCCTTGGCTAAGGCCAGCCTGCGAGCGGCCATTGTAGGACGGTCGGCCCGGACGGCGCAATGCTACACTGCGACTCGAGCCTTGCCATGTGCGCCTTCGCGCGACTTTCCCCGTGATCCGATACTGCCCCCTTTGCGCCGCCCCGGTCAGCCACCGTGTCCCTCCCGGAGACACGCTGCCCCGCCACGTATGCGACGATTGCGGGCACATCCACTACGAGAATCCACGCCTGGTGGTGGGGTGTATCTGTACCTGGGAAGACTCGATCCTGCTGTGCCGGAGAGCCATCGAGCCCCGCCACGGCTTCTGGACCCTGCCGGCAGGTTTCATGGAGAACGGCGAAACGACGGCACAGGCAGCGGCACGCGAGACGCTCGAGGAGGCCTGCGCGGAAGTCGTCGTCGAGAGACCCTTCGCCCTCGTCAATGTGGCCCGCATCCATCAGGTCCATCTTTTCTATCTTGGACATCTACCTCATCCCGGCTGCGCGGCCGGGAGCGAGAGCCTGGAGGTAACCCTCGCCCGGGAACACGAGATCCCTTGGTCGGACCTGGCGTTTCAAAGCGTGAGCCTGTGCCTGCGGCAATTCTTTGCCGACCGCCAACGCGGCGCCTTCGGCTTTCACACCGCTGACATCGAGCCTGCCTGAACCCAGCCACGGGTTCGTCCAACTGAGGTTTCCAGGATCATTGCTCCAGGGAGTAATTGACGGGCACCGCAACGGTCAGTGCCTCGCCGCGCAGACGTTGCGGCAGGGAGACCCGGGCGGCGGCCTTGGCCACGGTGTCCATGGCCTGGCGGTCCAGAATCGCGTGTCCCGATGAACGGCCCAGGGATACCGCCGGGAACGTCGTACCCGGGGCGTAGACGAGAACCACTTCTACGGTCCCCGTCCAGCCCCGCTCACGGGCCAGAGCCGGATAGGGATGCTGTCCCCGCAATTCCCGCGCCAGTGCGAGCCGCAGTTCCTTCACCGTGTCCTGATCAGGCTCGGGAGGCCGAGCGGGCGACTGGGCCACCGCTTCGCTCTTGGGCGCGGCATTGGCTGTCTCGGCGGGGGGAACGGCAGCGGTGGACACCGCTGCTGCCGCCTCCGTAGCCTGCAAGGTCGGCGCCGGCCTCATTTCCCGGGGGTCTGTCTTGGAGGGCACGGTCTTCCTCATTTCATGAGTTGGCACCGTTTTCCGGGTCACCGGAAGCGTGCTCGTTTCTGCCTGTACCCTGGGTGGCAAAACTTCCTGAGCGAGGCGCACGGCAAGAGGCCGCGCTCCCTCGGGCGGCCCCGGGGGCGGAGGGGCCCCCCAAAGCAGTAGGGCGTGGGCAATTGCTGACGCCACCAGCGCACGCCGCAGGTTCAGGTCGTTCTCCCGGCGGAGCATCGGGGTCATGGGATTGGCGGGCCGGGACGAAAAACCCCCGCCGGAATCCGGTCGGGGGTTCACTGCCTCGCAAGCGGGCAAAGCCGCTGGGACGGCTCAGCGCCCGGCGTTCTTCGCGTCTTCCTCGGCCTTGGCGTTGTACATCTTCACCATGCAAACGCCAATCACCACGACGCCGACGATGACCCCGAGGCTCATCAAGCCGAAATCACTGCCAAACAAGAGTTGCCATGCCATAAATCACCTCCCGGTTTCAGATTGAACATGCGATGCGACCTTCGCTCCGGACCCCAGCCGGAGCGCTTCCTGGGTGCCGGATTGCCACTCTCCCTGGAGACGCCAGCTACCTCCCGGCTCTTCCAGGGTGACAATCCAGCGCCCCGAAATCTCGGCGGACAATTTCCCGCCATAGAGACCCTGCCCTTCCGCAGCGAGAACCGCCTGACGGTCCTGGCCAGACTGGGTCGGATGGATGAATTTGGCACTCAGGTTGGTCGGCAACTGCGCCGGCTCCCGGGCCAGCACGATGACCCGAACCTGACTGCCCGACACCATCAGATCAGCGGCGAGCCCAAGGTCTGAAGCCTTGTGATCCCGCTGCAGGCGCCGGTTCACCTCCAGCCCCTGCTTGTAATAGTCGTCTTCCACGAGGCCGTCGAAACTACGAACGGCAAGCCAGAGCGTCACCGCCCCAGCGATCACCACCGCCAACGGGCCGGCCATCAGGATCCAGGGCCAGCGCTCACGGTACCAGGGACGCTCGCCCCTCTGTTGCAGTGTCATTTCGAGCCTTTCAGGGCATCAGGAAGGAAGCCTTTTCGTGAACGGCAACCCCTTCCCGGTCAACAGCCTTGACGTCGAAGAAGAGAACGTTCGCGCCCTTGCGGCCATTCTCCGGGGGCACCCGGACGCTGACGACCACTTCCTTGTTCTCGGCGCTCGCCACCTCGACCTCGCGCTCACCGACGATTTCGGCGCCTTCCAGGCCAGAAACCGCCAAGGTAAAGCGACCGACACCTTCGGTGACATTCATGATTTTGACGTGATAGAGGTTCTCGATGCGCCCATCGTCGGCTTCCCGAGCCAGCACCGAACGATCCCGCAACACATCAACCTTGAGTGGAACCCGCATCGCCAGGGACCACGCCGAAGCAGCCGTGACGGCCAACAGGATACCGGTATACAGCATGATCCGCGGCCGCATGATGTGGGCAAGAATTTCTCTGGGCGTGTAGTGCTGGGCCAAAGCATTTTCAGTGGAATAGCGGATCAGCCCCTTGGGCTGCCCGGTCTTGCTCATGACCTGATCGCAGGCGTCGATACAGGCGGAGCAGCCGATACACTCGTACTGCAGCCCTTTGCGGATATCGATACCGACCGGACAGACCTGGACGCAGAGTCCGCAGTCGACACAGTCCCCCAGACCTGCCGCCTTGGGATCAACGCCCTTCTTCCGCGCACCTCGAGGCTCACCCCGTTCCGGATCGTAGGTGACGATCAGCGTATCGGCGTCGAACATGACCCCCTGAAACCGGGCGTAAGGGCACATGTACTTGCACACCTGCTCCCGCAGAAAGCCCGCCTGCATGTAGCAGAAACCCGCGTAGAACAGGATCCAGAAGATCTCCCAGGGACCGAAATCGAAGGGCAGAGACGCCAGAAGCTCGGAAGTGGGTGTGAAATAGGCGACCAGGGTGAAGCCCGTCCACAGCGAGACCACGATCCAGGCGGTGTGCTTGAGTGCCTTGAGACGCAGTTTGCGGGCGTCCACAGGGGCCTTGTCAAGCTTAATGCGCGCCGAACGATCCCCTTCGATACGCGCCTCGATCCACATGAAAATCTCTGTATAGACCGTCTGAGGACAGGCATAACCACAGAACAGTCGCCCCGCGACGGCGGTGAAGAGAAAGAGCGCGCAGGCGGAGATGATGAGCAGCAGCGCCAGATAGAAAACGTCCTGGGGCCAGAGCACCAGGCCGAAGAGGTAGAACTTGCGCTCGACCAGATGAAAGAGCACCGCCTGCCGGTCGTTCCACTGCAGCCAGGGACCACCGTAGAAAATGAGCTGGGTGAACCAGACCAGGGCCCAACGCCAATTGGCCCACCAGCCTTTCACTTCCTTGGCGTAGACAACCTTGTGTTTGGCGTAAAAGGAAACCTGCTGTACCGCCGGGGCCGGCGCATCGGTCGACGCGCCGCTCTCTGTCTTTTTATTCATGCTCGATCCAGGTTCGTATCAGGATGGCTCAAGGCGCCATTGTGCCCCAAGGGCGCCCTAAACCATCGTGATGCGAGCAGAACTTCCCGCACCGCAAACAAAAACGCGGGGTGGCTTGCCACCCCGCGCTCGGACAGGCTTGACTTACTTTCCGCCCAGGCTCAGCACGTAGGCGGCCAGGACATGAACCTTGCCGTCACCCAGGAACTCCTTCCAGGCCGGCATCTGGTTTTGACGGCCATTGGTGATCGTCTCGACAATGGTGGCTTCGGAAGATCCGTAGAGCCAGACCTTGTCGGTCAGGTTGGGAGCCCCAATGGCCTGCATGCCGGTACCATCAGGCCCGTGACAGCCGGAACAACCTGCAGAGTTGAAGGCATCCTTGCCCTTGGCAGTGCGCGCGGCGTCGTTGGGCAAGCCGGACAGGCTCCGCACGTAGTTGGCAAGATCCTTGATGGTATCTGCACCCAGCTGGGCATGGGGAGGCATCATGCCCATGCGGCCGGCTGCAATGGTCTCGACGACCTTCTCGGCTTCTCCGCCGTACAGCCAGTCACCATCGGTCAAGTTGGGGAAGCCCTTGGCACCGCGGGCGTCCGCCCCATGACATTGCATGCAGTAGGTCATGTAGAGGCGCTTGCCCATTTCCATGGCCTGCTTGTCCGCAGCGACGGCCTTGAGATCCATCTTGAGGTATTTCTCGAACATCGGCTTGATGGTCTCATCGGCCTTGGCCACTTCTGCCTTGTGCTGACCGGCAGAGGACCACCCCAGAACGCCCTGGAACTTGCCAAGGCCCGGGTAGAGGGCGAGGTAGACGAACGCGAACGCCACCGTGATGACGAACATCCAGGTCCACCACTTGGGCATCGGGTTGTTGTACTCCTCCAGGTTTTCGTCCCAGACGTGACCCATGGTCTTGCCGGGCGTGAAGGTGGCCTTGCCCTGGACGACCAGGAGGACGACGCAGTACAGAATACTGGCCACCACGATCACGATTACATAGAGGTTCCAAAAATCGCTAACGAAATCGCTCATTTGCTTTCCTTTTTTCAGCGCGGGTGCGACGCGCGAGACGCCGCACCGTCTTCATCGTGTTCTGCGAACGGCAGGTTGGCAGCCTCGTCGAAGCGCTGCTTGTTGTTCCGACTGTAGGCCCACCAGACGATACCCAGGAAGGTCAGCAGGGAAACCACCGTGCCGATGGATCGCAGATCGTTGATGTCCATGGCTTTACTTGGTGCTCTTCAGCGCCGTGCCCAACCCTTGCAGGTAGGCGACCAGAACGTCGAGCTCGGTCTTGTCACCGATCGCCGCCTTGGCACCCTTCATGTCTTCGGCGGTGTAAGGCACACCAACCTTGGACAGGGCAGCCATCTTGGCTTCGATGTCAGCACCGACCGTATCCTTTGCCTTGGCCGTGGCTAGCCACGGGAACGCCGGCATGTTGGATTCCGGTACCACGTCGCGCGGATTGATGAGGTGAGCCCGCTGCCACTCGTCGGAATAACGACCACCGACGCGGTGCAGGTCCGGACCGGTACGCTTGGAGCCCCACTGGAACGGATGGTCATAAACGAACTCACCCGCCACAGAGTAGTGGCCATAGCGCTCGGTCTCGGCGCGGAAGGGACGGATCATCTGCGAATGGCAGTTGTAGCAGCCTTCACGGATATACACGTCACGGCCGGCCAAACGGACCGCATCGTAGGGCTTGAGACCCTCAACCGGAGTGGTGGTGGATTTCTGGAAAAAGAGCGGAACGATTTCCAGCAGCCCCCCCCAGAGAATCACCAGAAGCGTCAGAACGATGAGGAGTCCGACGTTCTTCTCGATTTGCTCGTGCTTGATCATTATTTCCCCCTGTTAAGCGTGGTGGCCGGCCGCGGCGACGACGGGGACATCCCGCGTGTTGCCACCAGCGATGGTCTTGAACATGTTGTAAGCCATGATCAACATGCCACCCAGGAACAGAACACCACCCAGAACCCGGATCGCCCAGAAGGGGTACGAACCCTTCACTGCTTCGACGAAGCTGTAGGTCAGGGTGCCATCCGGATTCACGGCACGCCACATGAGGCCCTGCATCACACCGGCGATCCACATGGAGGTGATATAGAGCACGGTGCCGATGGTCGCGATCCAGAAATGAACCGTGATCAGCTTGGTGCTGTACATCTCTTCCTTGCCGAACAGGCGGGGCAACAGGTAGTAGAGGGAGCCGATGGACACCATGGCGACCCAGCCCAAGGCACCGGAGTGCACGTGACCGACGGTCCAGTCGGTGTAGTGCGACAAGGCATTCACCGTCTTGATGGACATCATCGGGCCTTCAAAGGTGGACATGCCGTAGAAGGACAGGGAGGTGACCAGGAACTTGAGGATGGGATCGTCACGCAGTTTGTGCCAGGCACCGGACAGGGTCATGATGCCGTTGATCATGCCGCCCCAGGACGGAGCGAGAAGGATCAGGGAGAAGACCATCCCCACGGACTGGGTCCAGTCGGGCAGCGCGGTGAAGTGCAGATGGTGCGGACCCGCCCACATGTAGGTAAAGATCAGCGCCCAGAAGTGCACCACCGACAGGCGGTAGGAATACACCGGACGACCGGCCTGCTTCGGCACGAAGTAGTACATCATGCCGAGGAAGCCCGCGGTCAGGAAGAAGCCCACCGCGTTGTGACCGTACCACCACTGGATCATGGCGTCCTGAACCCCGGCGTAGCAGGAGTAGGACTTGAGGAAGGACACCGGCACTTCGCAGCTATTGACCAGGTGAAGGAGCGCAACCGCCAGGATCATGGAGCCGAAGAACCAGTTCGCCACGTAGATGTGGGAAACGGTCCGCTTGGCGATGGTACCGAAGAACACGATGGCGTAGGACACCCAGACCAGGGTGATGAGGATGTCGATGGGCCATTCGAGTTCGGCGTACTCCTTGCCCGTGGTGAAGCCCAGGGGCAACGAAAGCGCAGCGAGAACGATGACGATTTGCCAACCCCAGAAAGTGAAGGCAGCCAGGGGACCGGCAAAAAGCCGGGTGTGGCAGGTGCGCTGGACGCACCAGTAGGATGTTGCAAACAATGCACAGCCGCCGAAGGCAAAAATCACCGCATTGGTGTGCAAAGGACGCAGCCGGCCGAAGTGCAGCCATGGCCCGATATTGAGCTCCGGCCAGACCAGCTGAGCGGCAACGATGACGCCGACCAGCATCCCGACGATGCCCCAGATGACGGTCATGACGGCAAATTGCCGTACGACCTTATAGTTGTATGTGGTTTGCGTTTCCGACATGGACCCACCTCTCGTTAATGAAAAAACCCCGTGAACCGCCCCCCTGCAACCCAAGGCGGCAATTGGACCGAGATGCTATTCTAGAACGAAAGCCCAGGATTGATATAGATCAACATACTAATTATCTAGACCGGCCTAATCCCTAGGAATTACGCGGGTCGGCGGGATACGGAAGGGCAATCGGCGGCTAGCGGGGGCCTCCGAAAAGTGGGGACAAAAAAAGGGTGCGTCGTAACGCACCCCAACCCCAACAGAGAATCGCTGTGAAGCACTCGCTTCACCTGGGGAGAATAGTGCCTTTCCCACTGGCCGTCGGCGTTGACCCAGGTCAACGAGTCTCGGTTTTGGCGCCTTTTCCTCGGGATATTTTTCTTTCCCCGGATTCCGGCACGTTTTCCTCCCTGTCGTCGTCCATGAGCACGCGGAAACCCGGCCCTTCGAGATCGTCGAACTGCCCACTCTTCACCGACCACCAAAATAGCCAGGCAATCAGGAAAACCAGGACGACGGAGAGGGGGATGAGGAGATACAGGCTTTCCATCAATTTTCCTCTGAGCGCTGAATGCGCAGGGAATTCAAGACAACCAGGAGCGAACTTGCCGACATGCCTATCCCCGCCATCCAGGGGGTTACATACCCGGCAATGGCCAGGGGCAAGGCGACGAAATTGTAGGCGAAGGACCACCACAGGTTCTGCCGGATCACCCGTAGGCTGAACCCGGCCCGACGCACACCACGCCTCAGGTGATCGAGATTTTCCGACAGAAGCACCATGTCCGCCTGGGTGCGTGCCAGTTCGGCGCCTCCCCCCATGGCCACGGATATCTGGGCCAGGGCCAGGACGGGAGCGTCATTCACTCCGTCACCCACCATGGCCACCACGGCCCCGCGGGACTGAAGTTCGGTCACGCATTCGTGCTTGTCCTGGGGCGTGGCGCTCGCCCTGACCTGGTCGATTCCCAGGCGGCGCGCCACGGTTTCAGCCACGGCAGGCGCGTCGCCGGTCAGGAGGACGACGGTCTTTCCGTCCCGGCGCAATTCTGCGATCAGTGTTTCCGCCTCCGGGCGTACCTGATCGGCGATCCGGAACAGGGCCAGCCAACGGCTTTCGTCGGCCAGCGCGATGACCGTATCGCTCGCATCGAGCCACGACTCAGCCGCGGCAGGAGGCGCGCCGACCCGGGCAGCAACGAAGGCCGGCCGGCCGATCCGGAGTCGTCGCTCTACGACAAGCCCCTCGACGCCCTGACCCGGTTCATTGATGAGATCGAGTGCCAGAGGAAGTTCCCGGGATGGAGCCGCCGCCCGGATTGCCTTTGCCAGCGGATGCTCCGACCCCGCCTCCAGCGCGGCGGCAAGCGCCAGACACTGGTCGGCGGGAAGGTCGGAGAGTGGCAGGATGTCGCTGAGGGTCATGCGCCCGGTGGTCAACGTTCCGGTCTTGTCGAAGACGAAGTGGGTGGCGCGGGCGAGGGTCTCGACCGCGTGCCCGCGAGTGACCAGGAGCCCGTCCCGGGCCAGCGCCCCGGCAGCAACGGTCAGGGCGATGGGAGTAGCCAGGGAAAGGGCGCAGGGGCAGGTGACGACGAGCACGGAAACGGTAATCCACAGGGCACGCTGGGGGTCATGGACCATCCAGGCAACCGCCGCGGCAAGCGCCACCAGAAGGAGCGCGGCGACGAAGCGGCTGGCGATGCGGTCGGCCAGCTCGACCACCCGCGGCTTTTCCAGTGCAGCCCGCTCCATGAGCCGCACGATGGCGGACAGGCGCGTTCCCTCACCCACGCGGTCGACCCGTATCACCAATGGGCTTTCCGTGTTGACGCTGCCCCCGGTCACCCGGTCGCCGGGAGTCTTGCGTACCGGGCGGCTCTCCCCGGTCAGGAGCGCCTCGTCGGCAGCGCTATTGCCCTCGACCACCCTCCCATCGGCGGGGATGGTTTCTCCGGGGCGGACCAGTACATGGGCGCCGACGGGCAAGTCGCCCACCATGACCTGCGTGAACTCCCGGTCGTCAGGGTAATTGGCCAAGCGATGGGCAAAAGCCGGCATGAGCCGTGCCAGGGCCTCGGTGACACTGACCGCCTTCTGGCGGGCGTTCATTTCCAGGAAGCGGCCACCGAGGAGGAAAAAGACGAACATGGTCACCGAATCGAAATAGACCTCGCCCGACTGAACCCAGGTCGCCCACACGCTGGCCAGGAACGCAGCCCCCACGCCAAGCGCCACGGGAACATCCATGCCAACGCGGCGCAGACGGAGGTCCCGCCAGGCGTTGCGGAAGAAGGGCGCCGACGAGTACACGACCACCGGCAGGGTGAGCAGGAGGCTGGCCCAGCGCAGGAGGGATTCCACGTCTGCCGTGATTTCGCCTTCTCCCGCCACGTAGACGGGAACCGCGTACATCATCACCTGCATCATGCCCAAACCCGCCACCCAGAGACGCCAGAGGGCGTCGCGCCGTTCGCGACGGGCCAGTTCCTCGTGCCGGCCCGCGTCGTAGGGATGGGCGCGGTACCCGATGGCCGCGATGGCGGCGAGAATTTCCGAGAGCCGGATGCGGGTTTCATCCCAGCGCACGCGGGCCCGACGGGTGGTGTAATTGATGTCCACGGCCACGACACCGGGCAAGCCTCCCGCGTGCCGCTCGTTGAGCCAGATGCAGGCGGCACAGGTGATGCCTTCGAGCATCAGCGAAGCCTCCCGCTCGTTCTCGCCCATTTCCCGCACGAAGCTTTTCTGAAAGTCCGCGTGGTCGAAGAGCGCCAGCCGGTCGAGCACCTCGGGGACAGCCTGAGCGGGCGACTCGGGAAGCGCGCCCCGGGTGCGGTAGTAATCCTCCAGACCGTTTTCGACGATGGCTCTTGCAACCGCCTGGCAACCCAGGCAACACATGGGCCGAAGCGTGCCGCCAACACTCACGTCCAGGCTGACATCGGCTGGAACGGACTGGCCACAGTGATAACAGGATTGAGAAGTCATGTCCGATGGGCGGTGGGACGGCGTTCCGGGAAGAACCGGGCGGAGTGCGTCGCGCTGGCGATCAAGGGGGAACGCTGGCACCACCAGTCCGGCGCACCGCTTCCCTGCGAGGGCCCGGCGCTAAATCCGGGGCGCTCTGGCCGCCGAATCGGCGGAACCCATCATTCGACGGACGGAAGCAACGCCCGGGTAAAGAATTCCGTGGTGCTGCAGAGAGGAATCGAACCTCCGACCTACTGATTACGAATCAGTTGCTCTACCAACTGAGCTACTGCAGCAAAGCGTAGAATTATAGCTTTTGTGCCCAATACCGGGCAACGAGACGCCATGAACCTGTTGCGTGCCCTGGCCACGGTCAGCGCCATGACCCTGCTTTCCCGGATCCTTGGCTTCGTACGCGATTTCATCGTGGCTCGGGTTTTTGGCGCCGGCTTGGCAACGGACGCCTTCTTCGTCGCCTTCAAGCTCCCCAACCTGCTGCGCCGCATGTTCGCCGAAGGGGCTTTCTCCCAGGCTTTCGTGCCCATCCTGGGGGAGTACAAGAATCGGCGCGGCGAAGCCGAGACGCGGCTATTGGTGGATCACGTGGCCGGGGTGCTGAGCCTGGTTCTGTTGATCGTCACGGCCCTGGGTGTCGCGGCGGCGCCGGTGCTGGTGTGGATCTCCGCACCGGGCTTCGCGGCCGACGTGGAAAAGTTCGAGCTCACCGTACAACTCACCCGCATCACCTTTCCTTACATTCTGTTCATGTCCCTGGTGGCCCTGGCGGGGGGCGTTCTCAACACCTGGAGCCGCTTTGCCCTGCCGGCCTTCACTCCCGTCCTGCTCAACCTCTCGTTCATCGGCATGGCGCTCTTCGCGGCGCCCTATTTCGAGCCCCCCATCCTGGCCCTGGGCTGGGCCGTTTTCCTCGGGGGCATCCTGCAGCTGGCGCTGCAAATTCCCGCCCTGCGCCGCATTGGCATGCTGCCACGCCTGACGATGGATTGGCGTCGAGCCTGGCAGGATCCCGGCGTACGACGCATCATCACCCTCATGGGCCCGGCCATGGTCGGCGTCTCGGTGTCCCAGATCAGCCTGCTCATCAACACCATATTCGCGTCGTTTCTTGGCGAAGGCAGTGTCTCCTGGCTGTACTACGCCGATCGCCTCATGGAGTTTCCCGCGGGCATGCTGGGCGCGGCGCTGGGGACCATTCTGCTGCCTTCTCTCGCCAAGTACCACGCCGACGATCGCACCGAGGACTATTCGCGCCTGCTGGACTGGGGTCTGCGCCTCACCTTGCTGCTCGCCGTTCCGGCCGCCTTGGCCTTGGCGCTATTGGCCGTTCCCCTTGTCGCCACGCTCTTTCATCACGGCGCCTTTGGCAGCGAGGATGTCTTCCGTACCCGGGAGGCCCTGGTGGCCTACAGCGTGGGACTTACCGGGCTCATTGTGGTCAAGGTCCTCGCCCCTGGCTTCTACGCACGGCAGAACATTCGCACCCCGGTCCGCATTGCCATCGGCGCTCTCGTCGCCACCCAGGTCATGAACGCACTCTTCGTATTGGGCCTCGACCTGGGCCACGCGGGACTGGCGCTCTCCATCGGGCTTGCCGCCTGTCTCAACGCCGCCCTGCTCTACTTCGGCCTGCGCCGCCACGGCGTCTACAAGCCCCAGCCAGGTTGGATGCTGTTTCTCGTCAAGCTGCTCATCGCCCTCGTGGTCATGGCCGGTGCCCTGATGGCAGCCGCAGGCCCAAATTCCCTCTGGCTCGAGGCAGGCAGTGCGACGCGCATCGGCCGCCTCGGCGTCCTGGTCGTTCTCGGCGCGGGCGCCTATTTCGCTACACTGGGCGTTCTGGGATTTCGTCCCGCCGACTTCCGGCGCCGGGCGGCAGAATAGAAGGAGGACACCCATGAAACTCGTCAGCACCAGCTTTTCCGAAGGGCAGCTCATCCCGGGGGAGTACGCTTTCTGTACCCCCGATCCCGCTCATCACGTTTGCCTGGGTCGTAACTTGAACCCCCACCTCGCCTGGAGCGAGGTGCCGCCCGGGACGCGTTCCTTCGCAGTCATTTGTTGCGATCCGGACGTCCCCAGCCGAGGCGACGACGTCAATCAGGAAGGACGCAGCGTCCCCGCCGAGCTTCCGCGCGTCGATTTCTTTCACTGGCTGCTGGTGGACCTGTCGGTGGACCGCCGCGAGATTCAGGCGGGTGAATTCTCGCGGGAAGTCACACCGCGGGGCAAGAGCGGCCCCCAGGGGCCCCAGGGGACACGGCAGGGGATAAACGACTACACCGGCTGGTTCGCCGCAGACCATGACATGCGCGGCGACTACCATGGCTATGACGGCCCCTGCCCCCCGTGGAACGACGAGCGGATGCATCGCTACGTCTTTACCGTCTATGCCCTGGATGTAGATCGTCTGGAACTCGATACACGCTTCGACGGCGCCGGACTGCGCGCCGCCCTCGCCGGCCACATCCTCGACGAAGCGTCCCTGACCGGCATCTATACCCTCAATCCAGCTCTCGGGTAGGCCGCAAGCCGGCACAGGCCAGGGCTCTTCCCGCTGCCAGCGCAATGCGGCACAAGAAAAAGGCGGCCGAAGCCGCCTTTTTCTTCGCCGGATTTCGATCAGGCCATGAGCGGCACGATGAGCAGGGCCACCAGGTTGATGATCTTGATGAGCGGGTTAACCGCCGGGCCGGCCGTATCCTTGTACGGGTCGCCGACGGTATCGCCAGTCACCGCCGCCTTGTGGGCTTCGGAACCCTTGCCGCCGAAGTGGCCGTCCTCGATGTACTTCTTGGCGTTATCCCAGGCACCGCCGCCGGTGGTCATGGAGATGGCCACGAACAGGCCGGTGACGATGGTCCCGACCAGCAGGCCGCCCAGGGCCTGGGGCCCGAGGGCAAGACCGACGACGATGGGCACCGCGACCGGCAGGATGGACGGAATCATCATTTCTTTGATGGCAGCCACAGTCAGCATGTCCACCGCGCGGGAGTAATCCGGCTTGGCGGTTCCTTCCATGATGCCGGGGATCTCCTTGAACTGGCGGCGCACTTCGACCACCACGGCACCCGCCGAGCGACCCACCGCCTCCATCGCCATGGCGGCGAAGAGGAAGGGAATCAGACCGCCGAGGAAGAGACCGATGATGACCATGTGATTGGACAGGTCGAAGGTGATGCCGGTGAGGCCAGCGGCTTCCAGGCCGTGGGTGTAGTCGGCGAAGAGCACCAGGGCAGCGAGGCCGGCAGAACCGATGGCATAGCCCTTGGTCACGGCCTTGGTGGTATTGCCCACCGCGTCCAGGGGGTCGGTGACGTTACGCACTTCCTTGGGCAGTTCCGCCATTTCGGCGATGCCGCCGGCGTTGTCGGTGATGGGGCCGTAGGCGTCCAGCGCCACGACGATCCCTGCCATGGAAAGCATGGAGGTGGCGGCGATGGCGATACCGAACAGGCCGCCCAGCGCAAAGGCCGCGTAGATGGCGATACACACCGAAATCACCGGCAGGGCACAGGCCTTCATCGAAATGCCGATACCGGCGATGATGTTGGTCGCGTGTCCGGTCTGACAGGCGGAAGCGACGTGCTTCACCGGCGCGTAGTCGGTACCCGTGTAGTACTCGGTGATCCAGACCAGGGCAGCGGTCAGCACCAGACCCACGACGGAGCAGCCGAACATGCTCATGGTGGTGATCTTGGCAGCGGTATCGCCGTCCCCGATCATCCAGGAGGTGATCGGGTAGTAGGCGATGAGCGCCAACACACCGGCCACGGCCAGTCCGCGATACAGAGCGGCCATGATCTTGCCCCCTTCGGTGGCCTTGACGAACATGCAACCGACGATGGAGGCGATGATCGACACACCGCCCAGGGCCAGGGGGTAGAGAACCAGGTTCTCGCCCAGACCGGGCGAGGTCTTGATGACCAGCGCTGCCAGCACCATGGTCGCCACCACGGTCACGGCGTAGGTTTCGAACAGGTCGGCCGCCATGCCGGCGCAGTCGCCCACGTTGTCACCCACGTTGTCGGCGATCACCGCCGGGTTGCGCGGATCGTCCTCGGGGATGCCGGCTTCCACCTTACCCACCAGATCGGCGCCGACGTCGGCCCCCTTGGTGAAGATGCCACCGCCCAGACGGGCAAAGATGGAAATCAGGGAAGAGCCGAAGGCCAGGCCGATCAGGGGCTCGATGACGTGGTGCAAATTGGCGTCGGCGGCGGCGCCCATGCGCAGCACGGCGTAGTAGCCGGCCACACCCAGGAGGCCGAGGCCCACAACCAGCATGCCGGTGATGGCGCCGCCCTTGAAGGCAACCGCCAGCGCCGGAGCGATACCGCCGCGGGCGGCTTCAGCCGTGCGCACGTTGGCGCGGACAGAAACGTTCATGCCGATGAAGCCGGCGGCGCCCGAAAGCACCGCACCGATCAGAAAGCCGATGGCAGTTGGCCAGCCCAGCTTGGGCACGAAACCAATGACCAGAAACAGAATCCCGCCGACCATGGCGATGGTCTTGTACTGCCGGGCGAGATAGGCCGACGCCCCCTGCTGGATAGCCTTGGCGATTTCCTGCATGCGGGCATTCCCCGCCGACAAGCCAAGAATCTGGCTGCTCGCAACCCAGCCGTAAAGCACGGCCAGGACGGCACACCCAAGTGCCAATATCAACGCTGTAGACATCAAACCCCTCCTTTGGTTAATGAGCTAAAACCACTACTGAAACCTTGAGCCGACCTGAACCGCCAGGGCTAAACCTTGTACTCCCCCAGCTTCTTCGGCACGGCGCAGTTTTTTAGATGCACGTAATCTGGCAGCCCGCCCTTGAAGGGTGGGGGGTCCTCCCCCTCTATTAATGGGCGCAGGTACGCGCGGCACGCGTCTGTGATGTGAAACCCATCCGCCGAAATGAACTCCGGCGGCATCTTGCGTTCGACATTGGCGACGTCCTTCAACGCCGCCACGCCGATTTCCCAACGGTATGGCGCATCGGCCTTGCGGTCGATGGTTGGCATGACGGCGTTCTTCCCGGCCAGGGCCAGATCCACCGCCGCCTTGCCCAGGGCGTAGGCCTGATCCACATCGGTCTTGGACGCGATGTGGCGGGCCGAACGCTGGAGATAATCGGCCAGGGCCCAGTGGTACTTGTGGCCCAGGCGATCCTTGATCAATTGCGCCACCACCTGCCCCACCCCCCCCAATTGGGAGTGGCCGAAGGCATCCTTGGCGCCGGATTCGGCGATCAGCTTGCCAGAGGCATCGGAAAGACCTTCCGAAACGCCGACCGTACAGTAGCCGAAACGCTTCACGCACTCGTCCACCCGAGCGACGAAGCGCTCCGGGTCGAAGGGCACTTCGGGGAAGAGCAGGAGGTGGGGCGGCTCGCCCTCCGCCTCGCTGGCCAGACCGCAGGCCGCGGTGATCCAGCCGGCGTGACGGCCCATGACTTCGAGGACGAAAATCTTGGTGGATGTGCGCGCCATGGAAGCCACGTCATAGCCCGCCTCGCGCATGGAGGTGGCGACATACTTGGCCACCGAGCCGAAACCCGGGCAGCAGTCGGTAAGTGGCAGGTCGTTGTCCACCGTCTTGGGGATGCCGACGCAGACCACCGGGTAGCCGAGCTTCTCGGAAATCTGCGACACCTTCCAGGCGGTGTCCATGGAATCGTTGCCGCCGTTGTAGAAGAAATAACCGATGTCGTGGGCGCGGAACACCTCGATCAGGCGCTCGTATTGCGCCCGGTGCTCGTCCAGGCTCTTCAGCTTGTAGCGGCAGGATCCGAAGGCGCCCGCCGGCGTGTGCTTGAGGCGGGCGATATCGGCATCGGATTCCTGACTGGTGTCGATCAGGTCTTCGGTGAGGGCGCCGATGATGCCGTCGCGCCCGGCAAAGACCTTGCCTATCCGGTCCGGATAGCACCGGGCCTCCTGGATGAGGCCGCAGGCGGTGGCATTGATGACGGCGGTGACACCTCCCGATTGTGCGTAGAAGGCGTTCTTCGCCGTCATCACCAAAACCTTCTTACTTCAGTGCTTCGAAAACGCGGGCGGTAATACCATCCACGCTGCCGACTCCGGCGACCTTGCGCACCTTGGGGGCCTTGGCGTCGCCGCCGGCCGACCACTTGCTGTAGAAATCCACCAAGGGCTTGGTCTGGGCGTGGTAAATCTCCAGACGCTTCTTGACGGTCTCTTCCTTGTCGTCGTCGCGCTGGATGAGGTCTTCGCCGGTGGCGTCATCCTTGCCGGCCACCTTGGGCGGGTTGAAGGTGACGTGATAGGTTCGGCCGGAGGCCAGGTGCACACGACGCCCCGCCATACGGGTGATGATGTCGGAATCGGGCACATCAACTTCCAGCACGAAATCGATCGGCACACCGGCGTCCTTCATGGCCTCGGCCTGGGGAATGGTGCGCGGAAAACCATCGAACAGGTAGCCGTTCTTGCAATCGGGCTCCTGCAGGCGATCCTTGACCATTCCGATGATGACGGCATCGGGCACGAGGCCGCCGGAATCCATGTGCTTTTTGGCTTCCAGGCCCAGCGGAGTGCCGGCCTTGACCTGAGCCCGCAGCATATCGCCGGTGGAAATCTGGGGAATGCCGTACTTTTCGCAAATAAACTTGGCCTGCGTGCCCTTGCCGGCGCCCGGAGCGCCCAAGAGGATGAGTTTCATGGGAAATCCCTCTGCATTGTTTGTCGTTGATGGAGTTTTGTACTTCTTGTGCCGGTCGGCGCCGACTTCAAGGTGTGAAAAATTACTCGGTATTTCAGGCCGGGTCAAACCCTTTGCGCAAAGACTTTGCTCATGCGATCAGCGTCTTCCGGGGTGTCGACCCCGGGGGCCGGAGCCACATCGACAATCAGGACGGAAATGCGGTAGCCGTGCCAAAGCGCCCGCAATTGTTCAAGGGACTCGAAGCGCTCGGTAGGCGCCGGGGCGAGTCCCGCGTAAGCATGCAGAAAGCTCGCACGATAGGCGTAGAGCCCCACATGGCGTAGGGCGGGCAGTTCCTGGGGCAGAGTCTCGCCCCCCCCTTCCCGGGCAAAATGGTCCCGGGCATAGGGAATGGGCGCCCGGGAGAAGTAGGCTGCATCACCATCCTGGCGGCAAACCACCTTGACCACGTTGGGATTGAAGAAGTCGGCAGCGTCCAGGATCGGGTGGGCCACCGTGGCAATGGCGGCACCGGTGGCGGCCAGTTGCCCTGCCGTGCGGGCGATGATCGCCGGTTCGATCAGGGGTTCATCCCCCTGCACATTGACCACCAGGGTTTCGCCGTCCCAGCCTCGCAGCGCTGCCACTTCGGCGAGGCGATCGGTGCCGCTGGGGTGCTCGGCCCGGGTCATGACCACCGGAAGCCCATACATGCGGGCCGCCCGTTCCACCTCGGGATGATCGGTGGCCACCAGAACTTCATCAGCCCCGGACTGCTGCGCACGCTCCGCCACTCGCACCACCATGGGCCGCCCGCCCAGATCGAGGAGGGGCTTGCCCGGCAGCCGCGTCGACGCGTAGCGGGCCGGTATGACGACCTTGAAGCTCATGCTTCCTCGGGTTTCAGTTGCCGCGCCTCGTCTTCCAGCATGACGGGGATGTCGTCCCGGATGGGAAAGGCCAGACGACAGGGCTTGCAGACCAGTTCCTGCTCCGCCTTGCGATAATCGAGATTGCCCTTGCACAGGGGGCAGACAAGGATGTCAAGAAGCCTTGCGTCCACGGATTTTCTCCACGATGAGATCGACGAGGCCAGGGGGAATCCCCGCCTCCACCGGTAATACCCAGGCTTCGCCAGCCAGGTCCGGCGGGCATTTTACTGCATCCTTCTCGGTGAGCAGGAGCACGTCACCAGGGGGAATGGCGAGATCCTCGCGGCAAAAGCGATGGTGATCGGGAAAGGGTCGCGGCGCCACGTCCAGCCCCAGGTCGGCGAGGGTGCGGAAAAAACGCTGGGGATGGCCGATCCCCGCCACCGCGTGCAGACGGCGCCCGCGCAGGGCTTCGGCACTACAGGTCTGTGCCATGTCGTGCAGGCGATGGAAGGGCCCGGGCTGCAAGCTCATGGAGAAACTGCGCGGCGCCCTGCGATCCACCCCGGGATCGCAGGCGCCATTGAACACCACGGCGTCCACACCCTTCAGGCGCACCAGGGGCTCCCGCAGCGGGCCCGCCGGGAGCAGCCAGCCATTGCCCGCACCACGCCCGTCGAAGACCGCCAGCTCCACATCGCGAGCCAGGCGATAGTGTTGCAGACCATCGTCGCAGACCACGACGTCCACCTCGGGATGCTCAGCCAGCAGCGCCGCTCCGGCCGCGGCCCGGTCGCGGCCGACCCAGACCGGGCAAGGCGCCCGACGGGCAAGCAACAGGGGTTCGTCGCCCACCAGGGCGGCGTCGCCATCGGGTCTCACTTGCAGGGGGGCCGTCGCGCCACCGCGGTAGCCGCGGCTCACGATGCCAGGGTGCAGGCCGCGCTGGGCAAGTTCCCGCACCAGGGCGAGGGTCAGGGGCGTCTTGCCGGCGCCCCCGACGATCAGGTTGCCGACCACGACGACGGACACCGGCAAGCGCCGGGTCGCCAGCCAGCCCCGCCGGTAGGCAAGGCGGCGGGCGGCGGCCAGGACCGCGAAAAGGGCGGAAAGAGGAACGAGGGGCAGGAGTCCGGCGGCGATGCGAGGCTCGAACCAGCGCTCCTGCAAGGCCATCAGCGCGGCGTCTGGGTGGCGAAGGAAATGTGGGGATAGCCCGCCGTCTGGGCAGCCTGCATGATATCCACCACGCTCTGGTGGGTCGCCTTGGCGTCGGCATTGATGACCACCACCGGATCGCTGCGTTCGCCGGCGGCCCGGCGCAGGGCTTCGGCTATGGTTTTGACGTCGGTGGCGGCGAGGGGCGACTTGTTCACCAGAACCTGCCCGCTGGCCGTGACGGCCACGTCGATTTCATTGGGTTTTTCCGGCTGTTTGTTGGCTTCCGCCGTAGGCAGGTTGATTTCCAGCCCCGAGAACTTGGCGTAAGTGGTGGTCAGCATGAGAAAGATGATGATGACCAGGAGCACGTCGATCAGGGGAATCAGGTTGATCTCGGGCTCTTCCCGGCTGCGGCCGCGCTGGAAGTTCATTTGCGCTCGCCGTGCATGTACTCGACCAGTTTGACGGCCTGCTGCTCCATTTCCACCACGAATCCATCGACCTGGGCGCGGAAGTGGCGCCAGAAGATCATGCTGGGAATGGCAATGACGAGACCGAAGCCGGTGTTGTAGAGCGCAATCGAAATGCCGTGTGCCAGCTGCATGGGATTGGCCCCGGTAGGTGCCTGGGAAGCGAAGATCTCGATCATGCCGACCACGGTGCCAAAGAGGCCCATCAGGGGGCTGATGGAGGCGATGGTGCCCAGGGTGGTGAGATAGCGCCCAAGATCGTGGGCGACGGCGCCGCCGGCTTCCTCGATGGACTCCTTCATGACTTCGCGCGAGGAGCTGACATTGCGCAACCCCGCCGCCAGGACGCGGCCAAGGGGGGAGTGCTTCTCCAGATCCCCGACCAGTTGCTCATTCCCTCCCCCGCGCTTGTACTCGCCTACGGCGCGCTGGAGGAGTCCTGCGGGAACGACCTTGCTGCGGCGCAAGGCAACGAGACGCTCGATGATGAGGGCAACGGCGATGATCGATGCCAGCAAAAGGGGCCAGATGGGCCAGCCGGCAGCCTGAACGATGGCGAACACGTAGGATTCCCCGCAAAATGACAGCCGCTGATTTTGCCTGCCGGCGTCCTTCCCGGCAAGCCCTGCGCGCCGCCGTGCATCCCGCGCCGGCGCCGCAGGCGCTCAAACCAGGAACATGGTGGCGTTTTCCAGATCTTCGTGGGTCTTGCCCTGTTGCAGGACATTGACGAACTTGCGCCAGATGATGTCGGGCTCGCCCAGCCTGAAGCCATAGAATCCGTTGAAGCCGTTGGCCCTGTCGCGCACCGCGAGGGCCTTGACGGTCGATTGTTCGAGGCGCCCCAACTGCACCGTGGCGTCGCTCCACACATTGAGCGGCAGCGGGTCGGTGGAGTGGGCCTGAAAGCCGAAGGCGGAAACCTCGACCACCTGCATCTGGTAACGCATGCGCCCGTCGGAAATGATCACGGCGAGCTCCCCCGGACACTTCACCGAATAACGCTGGTGCTGGCGCAGCTTGGATCCCTCGCCCTCCCGCTCGGGAATCGGCGGCAGGACGCTGCGGTATTCGCCCAGATCGTAGATGGAGTGCAGCAACAGCCGCTTGCGTTCATCGAGGTTGGCGAAGCCCTGGGTACGCTGGTTGAAGAAGTAATCGAGCAGATCCGGGGTCATCACGGGATCGTTGGTGGTGAAGTAGCGACGCTTGGGCAGATGGATATTGGCCAGCCGAACCTCGGCAAAGTAGGCATGCAGGTTCTTGCGCGCCGGCTTCTTGCCATAGACCGCCTTGAAGGTGGCCGGGGCGTAGAGCAGGTCGAGGCTCGCCCCGACTGCGGGCGCTCCGTTGGCGAAATCGTATTCCTCGACCACATTGGCCGTAAGCCGCTGGAAAAAAAGCAGCGACTCGTACATCTCGATGCGATTCGGGTTGACCGCGATGACCAGGTGCCGCACGTCGAAGAAGGTCGTGCAGTACTCGTACATGAACTTCATGAGGGGGAAGAGGATGGACCCCCCGGTCTTACGGAAGCGGGGATGCACCGCCAGGGCCGAGACTTCGGCCACCTGCCCCTCCCGGGCGCGCACATTGGAAAGGTCGAAGATGGCCTGGAGCGGAAAGCCCAGGGCGCTCTCCCGGATGAGAGAGATGGTCCCCACCACCTCGCCGTCCCACTTGGCACACAGGGTCGTCGTCGTCGGCAGGGCGTGGTAGAGGGTGACCCGCATCCCGGAAGGGTCGGGCTGCATGAAGCCGGCGTCCACGTAGGCGTCGTGCAGGAGACGGAAGCAGGCCTCGAGTTCCTCCCGCGTCTCGGCGATCTTCAACTGCAGGCGCTCGCTGGGGGCGGGATCGCAATCGACGAAGGAACGATAGATGGCGAAACGCCGCTCCCGCGGCAAAGCCGCAAACAGCCTGCGCATGGCCCGATGCCATAGTTTTCCGATTGACGACATACCCTGGACAGCCTTTTTATTTTCCTCGCTTGGAATACTACTCCAGGGCTGATGTTTGGAAAGCCTTGATTTCATTCGCGCTCCAGGTCGCCCTCACCCGAAGGCGGGACTTACCCCCATTTTCTGTGGATAAGGTTGTGGAGCGACAGCCACCAGGTATCCTAAGTCGCCAGCCCCGTTGAACTTTCCCTGCCGTGCCCGAAAATCAGGCATACGGTTTTCGCCCCCACTCCGACTGCCGCCTTGACCGAGCCCCTGCCCGGCCCCGAGACGCGCTAGAATCCCGGTTTGCCTCCCGCCCGCCATGCTCGGAACGCCCTCCCCGCCGGTCCTGACCGTTTCCCTGCTCAACCGGCAGGTGCGCGAGTGCCTCGAAGCCGGATTTCCCCTGTGCTGGGTGGCCGGCGAGGTCTCCAACCTGACCTACGCCGCCTCGGGCCACGTCTACTTCACCCTCAAGGACGCCACGGCCCAGGTGCGCTGCGTCCTGTGGCGCAATCGGGCCCAGACCCTGGGGCGGCGCCTGGAAATCGGAGAACGGCTTGAGGTTCGCGCCCTGGTGTCTTTTTACGAACCGCGCGGCGAATTCCAGCTCAGCGTCGAAGCCGTGCGCAGCGCCGGCCAGGGCGAACTCTACGAACGCTTCCTGCGCCTCAAGGCATCCCTGGAGACGGAAGGCCTCTTCGACCCCGCCGCCAAGCGTCCCCTGCCAGGCTTCCCCCGCCGCCTGGCCATCGTCACCAGCCCCCAGGCCGCAGCCCTGCGCGACGTGCTGAGCACCCTCGCCCGCCGGGCGCCCCACCTGGCCTTGACCCTCTACCCCACGCCGGTCCAGGGCGAAGGCGCAGCCCAGTCCATCGCCGCCGCCCTTCTCCAAGCCGGGGCCGGCGACCACGACCTCGTCCTGCTCTGCCGCGGCGGCGGCAGTATCGAAGACCTGTGGGCCTTCAACGAAGAAGCTGTCGCCCGGGCCATCCGCAACTGCCCGGTACCCGTGGTGGCGGGCATCGGCCACGAAACCGACTTCACCATCGCCGACTTCGCCGCCGACCTGCGCGCCCCCACCCCCACCGCTGCCGCCGAACTGGCGGCCCCGGACCGTGCCGCCCTCCTCGCCCGCGTCGAGAGCCTCGCCGATCTGCTCCAGCGACGGGCCGAGCGCCATCTGGCCCAGGCCAATCAATCCCTGGATCGCCTCACCGCCCGCTTGCTCCACCCTGCCCGCCGCATCGCGCTCCAGCGCGAAGCCCTCGCCACAGCGGCCGATCGGCTCCAACGCAGCACCCTGCGCCGGGTGAGCGCGGAACGGATGACATTGGCCGCCCTCAAGGCCCGCCTGACGGCCAGCCGGCCGGCCACTGCGGTGGAAGCCGAACGCCTGCGGGGCATGGCCCTGCGCCTGGCCGGGGCAGGCCGTCACCGCCTCGCCCTCGCCAGCGGGAAACTTAAAGCCGCTTCTGCGGGTCTGAGCCCACTCAACCCCCATGCGGTGCTCTCCCGGGGTTACGCCCTGGCCCTGGACCGCCAGGGGCGTGCCATCCGGGATGCGGCATCGCTCCAGCTTGGCGAGCGCCTGCGCCTCGCTTTCGCCCAGGGAGAGGCCCGGGTCGTCGTCGAGGAATTGCCCCCCGGCCCGGCCACCCGCTAGACTCCTGGCATTACCACCGCTTTCCCTCAACCCCAATCCAGATCCGGAGAAAACCATGGAACACCAACTGCCGCCCCTGCCCTACGCCAAGGACGCCCTCGCCCCCCACATGTCGGCCGAAACCTTTGACTATCACTACGCCAAGCACCACCAGGCCTATGTCACCAATCTGAACAACCTCATCAAGGGCGGCGAGTACGAAAATCTCGACCTCGAAGCCATCGTCAAGAAGGCCCCCGCCGGCGGTATCTACAACAACGCCGCCCAGGTGTGGAACCACAGCTTCTTCTGGAACTGCATGAAGCCCGCCGGCGGCGGTGCCCCCAGCGGCGCCCTGGCGGCCGCCATCGACAAGAAGTGGGGCTCCCTGGATGAGTTCAAGAAGGCCTTCCAGGCCTCCGCCGTGGGCAACTTCGGCTCCGGCTGGACCTGGCTGGTGAAGAAGGCCGACGGCAGCGTCGATATCGTCAATATGGGCGCCGCCGGCACCCCCCTGACCACCGGCGACAAGGCTCTGCTCTGTGTCGACGTCTGGGAGCACGCCTACTACATCGACTACCGCAACCTGCGGCCCAAGTTCGTCGAGACCTTCCTCAACAATCTGGTGAACTGGAGCTTCGCCGAGCAAAACTTCGGCGGCT
>Ga0268298_10001180_pt1 | contig 31373 bp, 22 predicted proteins | sample WWTPWeurt_MetaG_FD_194462 | JGI IMG/M metagenome (GOLD analysis project Ga0268298, IMG submission 194462) | Activated sludge microbial communities from WWTP in Nijmegen, Gelderland, Netherland - WWTP Weurt | ecosystem: Engineered > WWTP > Aerobic digester > Activated sludge | place... | reverse complement strand
ATCCATCATGCATCTCATTCTCAAGATAGAGTTTGACCAGATCTGGATAAGCCCGCAAGTCAAAGTGAAAAGGACATTTTTTATCTTCAGGGCATTCCAGGCAGCGGGCTGCGCGGTTCTTGAGCCCAAGGCGCTCAGCTGTTTTGGGTGTATAAAAATTCAAATCACCGGTAGCAAAGACTTGTTCCGGCACGCTTGAGAGCCACCAATTAACAAGATCGAAGTGATGAGTGGCTTTATGAATCTGCAGTCCGCCAGAATTGGCTTCCAGACGATGCCAGCGGCGAAAGTAATCCGCCCCATGGGTTGTATTGAGAAGCCAGTGAAAATCGACCGAGAGTACATTGCCAATCACTCCCGACATCAAAAGGTCTTTGATCTGGGTGTTGGATGGTGAGTAACGATAATTGAATGTCACCCGGCATTTCCGGCCCGTTTTGTGGCATGTATCCAAAATATGCTGGCACTTCTCCTCATTCATCGTCATTGGTTTTTCTGTAATGACATCACATCCCAATTCCATTGCCCGGATAATATATTGGTCATGCGTACAATCTTTCGCGGTAACAATAACAACATCCGGCTGGCACTCTTTAATCATCTGGTCAAATTCATCTGCCAGATAAGTCTTTACCTGAACTCCCTGATTATTAGCCCATTCTCGATATACCTGCAGCCGCCCAGGATTAATGTCACAAAAGGCAGCCAATTCGCCTACCTCCCGATAGTCGTTGATCAACGATTCTATGTACATAGCCGCTCGACTACCAGTGCCAACCAGTACGTAGCGTTTCATATTCGACATCTAACATCTCCTTAGATTCTTCTTGACTGTAAACAGGCGATTTTCTGGCTCAGTTTTGTTTCTTCCACTCTTACTTTAACTGACCCTGGTCTTTTTTTCTCCAAGTTGTGGAAGCATTCCTGTCATTATTGGACACAATTGGGTTGTTATAATAAGAGTTATGAATGAAGATACCAAGAAACGCCCAACGATCGGATTTCTAACCTACACCAGCCGGGGTCCAGTCTGGATTGGGTGTGTCCAGGCTGCTACAGAGCGGGATGCAAATTTATTGGGATTTGCAGGTTGGTGGCTGGAAACCCCATCTGAATTTCGCAGGCAGGCCAATGTGCTCTACGAGCTCGTCAGCCCAGAAAATGTAGACGGCCTGGTCATCTGGACTTCAGCCCTGGGAACGTATGTGGGCCAACAAGCAATACAGGCCTTTTGTGATCGTTTTCGCACGCAGCCAGTGGTCAGTATTGGGATGGAAATTCCAGGTATTCCCAGCATTGTGGTGGATAACCGTCGTGGCATCCGAGATTTGATGGTGCATTTGATAAGTGTGCATGGGTGTCGTAAAATTGTGTTCATTAAAGGGTTGGAAAGCCAAACCGAAATGGCATCCAGATATCAGGCCTACTGCGAAACGCTAAAAGATTTCGGTATACCTTTAGATGACAGGCTGGTGTTTAGCGTTCTGGATGAGATCGATGATCAAAATGTCGAATCGGTCATTGCAGAATTGCTCGATGAAAGGCAAATAGAATTTGACGCCATTCTTACATCCAGCGGGAACATGGTTCCATCCCTGACGGAAGCACTCCATACGCGTGGGCTAAGAATTCCTGGCGATGTACGCGTGGCAAGTTTTGGGCAAAGTTTTGAAACCACGATAACGCTGACAGCAGCATCATATCCCTTCCAAGAACAAGGCCGAGTCGCTGTCGATGTGCTATTAGATATACTGGCGGGCAAAGATGTACCAGAAAGAACCTATTTGTCGACAGAATTGATGGTCGGAGAAACTTGTGGCTGCCTTGACTCCAAAGTTATTCAGGCAGCGATTGAATCTATTGATACCAAAACACAATTCAGCCGAGAGACAGTTCTGAAAGACCTCTGTAGCGCAGCTGGAAATCTGGCCGCAAATATAGAACCGGATTGGTCGGAACGCTTGTTTGAAAATTTCATATCGGATGCACAAGAGAGTTCGCAAGGAAAATTTATCGCTTATCTGGAACATATTTTGTCGCAATCAGCGATTGTTAATCAGGGAACCGTCATTATTGGCGGCGAGCTTGTTGTTTATGGCGGTGACCTGGCAGCGTGGCAGCAGGTCATTTCAGTATTAAGATCCTATAAAAACGCCTTGTTGGAAAACGAGTCGATCAGAAAGGCAGAAAACCTGCTGCACCAGGCCCGGGTTGTGGTTGGCGATGCCGCCCAGCGTGCACAGGCCCATCAGAGTTTACAGGTGCGCTCCAGTACCGTCGTTGAGGACATAAACCAGGCGCTTTCAGCGACATTAGACACTACTGAGCTGATGAATGTTCTCGCCAGTGAACTGCCCAAAGCAGGAATTCCCTCCTGCTATCTGGCGCTCTACGAAAATCCACAGCAACCAGCAACCTGGTCGAGGCTAATTCTCGCCAGCAGGAATAAAAAGCCCATTTTTCTGGGACCGGAGGGATTTCGGTTTCCATCACGACAGGTAATCCCGAAGCAATTCCTACCTGTGGGCCAGCGTTATAACATGATTATTGAAGCGCTATATTTTCGCGAAAAACAACAGGGTTTTGTCGTATTTGAAATTCCTCAATTAGAAAATACCGTTTGCCGGGTAATACGCACCCAAATCAGTATCGCGCTTGAAGGCGCTCAATTGTTTCGACGCAACATTGAGTTGTACAATCAGGCTGTCGAGGCCCGTAGAGCGGCGGAGGAAGCTGACCGACTTAAAAGCTATTTCCTTTCCACTGTCAGTCATGAGCTGCGAACTCCATTGGTCTTAATTTCTGGTTTGAGTGAAATGATGTTGAAAAAGCAGGAGCTTAAACGAGCTTCCCGATCTCTGTCTGATCAGCAGGATTTGGAGAAGATCCATGTCAGCGCCCGCCATTTGGATTGGCTCATTCGAGATGTGCTCGACCTAGCATCCAGCCAGGTCGGTCAGCTTAAACTGATTCGCGAGCCGCTGGATATGGTTGAAACACTGCGCACTGTGGCCTTAATGGGTGAAACAATGGCGCAAGAAAAAGGCCTGCTTTGGCGCTTTGCCATTCCTGACGCACTGCCAAAAGTTTGGGGGGATCGCACGCGTATCCGGCAAATCCTTTTGAATCTTGTCAATAATTCGGTCAAGTTCAGTGAGCAAGGTGATGTATCTCTGGAGGTTGAGGTTAAGCGGGATACGATCGTAATCAAAGTCAGTGATACGGGCATGGGGATTTCATCGGAAGACCAACCTTATATTTTTGATGAATTCCGCCGGTCAGAACAGGCTGCACAGCGCGGCATCAGCGGAATGGGGTTGGGATTAGCAGTCAGCAAGCGGCTGGTTGAATTGCACGGTGGGCAAATTCGGGTTCAATCTCCTGGACTAAGTGGCAAAGGAACGACATTTACAGTCACACTCCCGACCATCGAAGAAGCTGAAACTATAAGCCGAGTATCGGAAACCTTATCTGCCAGAACCCAAAGTGTTTTGGTGTTGGCTCAAGATGAGCACAGATCTAAAGCTCTGGTAAAGCAATTGGTACAGGATGGGTTCATCGTGGAGGAAATGCCGATCGACGCCGACTGGCTTTCGTCCATCCTCGCTTCGCCCCCAGGCGCGGTTGTTTTGAATTTGAATCCTGACTCGAAAAAAGGTTGGGATGTGCTCAGCGCGATCAAAGAAAACCCGGTTACACAGGATATATCGGTAGTTTTCTTTGTGCTTGACTGGAATACCGAGCATGGGGCTGTGCTGGATTTTGATTACCTGACAAAGCCAGTTGCCATGAGCACTCTGGCGCAAGCTGTTGAGCGGCAGGGGTTGTGGGAGCCCGGAAAAGGCCCTAACACTATTTTGGTGGTGGATGATGAGCCGGGGATTCTTGATATCCATGTGCGGGCGATACAAACTCAGTTTCCAGCCTGCCGAGTTCTAAAAGCTGTAAATGGACAGGAGGCGCTGGAATTGGCTCGCCAAAAGTTACCCGATCTGGTGCTGCTTGACCTGATGATGCCCGTTATGAATGGTTTTGAGGTACTCGAGGCTATGCGGGAAGCTGAAACAACCCGCCGAATTCCGGTTATTGTGTTAACCGCGCAAATATTGACTGAACGAGAAATCGCTCGATTAAACCGGGGAGTGACGGCAATTTTAAGCAAAGGTGTTTACCGGCTCGATGAAATGCTTATTCATGTTGAGACCACCCTCCAACGTACCAAGCGTTTAGGTACTGAAAGCCAGCGAATCGCGCGCAAAGCGATGGCGTACATTCATGAGCATTACACAGATGCACTTACTCGCCAGGATATCGCTGTCCACATAGGGGTTAGTGAGCGTTACCTGACACGCTGCTTCAACCAGGAAACCGGCATGAATCCGTCCAATTATCTCAGTCGATACCGGATCAATCAGGCCTGTCAGTTACTGGAACGCAGCGACAAAACGATCACGGAGATTGCTTTCGCAGTTGGGTTTTCGTCAGGCAGTTATTTTGGACAGGTGTTCATACAGCAAATGGGAATGCCGCCACATGTTTATCGCGAAAAGGGAGGATGAATCCAAAATTGACAGGTTTCGTTCCAAAATTGGGGGAAGTCCCTGGTGAGTGGTGATAAAGTGTTTTTATGCGCAATACCTTCAAACTACTCATCCATATAATTTGTCTGGGAGCCATGGCATCGGCCTGTGCTCCAGCGGCATCAGAAACCTTAACCGCCATTACGCTGCAAGTCACCACAACCCCATCTCCAACAATTGAAATCCCAACCGATGCGGCACCCACCAGCGAGCCTCCTCCAACAGCCAAACCAACCAATGCCGCTCGCGTAAAAACCGATAGCTCAGTAGATTTATTAGAAGTCCCCCCAAAAATATATTCTGCAGACCATCCCGACTTCATTGTAGCCACAGAACCGCCAACGATCGACTTTTCGATCGTCAAGATGACGCCGATGTATGGTAATCCATACGGCGTATGGGGAGAATCTGTGCTTGGGCCTGATGGCGCTTTTTACTTTGCGATTGGCAACCACAAAGGTTATGGCGGCGCAGATGCCTTTTTGATGCGCTATGATCCGGAATCTAAAGTCACGGAGAACCTGCTGAGCACAAAAGGGGTTTGCGGCTGGACTGATGAGCAGTTTGGCGATGGCAAGCTGCATGGGATTCCGGACATCGCTCCAAATGGTGATCTCTGGTTGTTAACTTTTTATGGTCCCAATCCCCAAAAATCGGATTGGGGTAAGAATTACTTTGGCGGTTGGCTGATTAAATATAATATTTATTCAGGAGTAAGCGAATGCCTGGGTCACCCAATACCAGATGACAGTTGGCCCATTCACACCTGGGACTGGGAGCGTAATCGGCTTTATGCGGTGGGAGAATATGGGTTATATCAGGATCTGGCGTCTGGAGACGATCCTGCACCCTACCCCAGCCCAAAATACGACTGGGGTAAGCTGTTGGTATATGATACTCAGAATGAGTTGGTGCTCCAGGGACAAGACCCTCCCGCGGATAACATCCACTGGAACCGGCGCAGTCTGCTTCTGGACCGCTCCACAGGAATGTTGTATGGCACAGAGAGTGATGCCCCCTATCAATTTGTCAGATATGACCCGACATCGGATACTTTTTCTCGCATGAACTCGAAGCTGGAAACAGCTGCTCTTTATTCGTGGCCGAGTAGAAAAAACCAGGATGGATCTTTTTTCATCTTTGACCAAAAAGGCGGGTTCTATAAATTCTTTCCTGAGCAAGATCGCCTGGAAAGAATTGGAACGAACTGGTTAGACGGCGCCTGGATCGAAAACATGGTTCTAAGTCCTGGGGGACGTTATCTGTATTACATCTCTGCTTCGGGACTGGCTGGTAAACCAACTCCTTTCGAGACAGGGTTACCGTTGATTCAATATGATACGGCTACCAGGCAGAAAAAAGTCATCGCTTTTCTGGCTCCATTTTATTTTGACAAGTATCAGTTTGGTTTATGTTGCACCTACAACCTGGCAATCAGCGCTAGTGGAAGCACCCTGTTTAGTGCTGTCAATGGCGATTATGGTCAGGCTGCCTATGGTCAGGTTGCGATATTGGTGATCCATATTCCGGAAGGTGAACGTACTGGTGAGGTATCAAAATAACCCAGCAGTTCGTCAACAAGTGGGTCGATTTTCGTTTCCGAAATACCAAAACGTCCGATCCCTGTATGGGCGCGATCGTCCAGGTAGAATCTCTTCACTCCAGGGGCAGCCTGCACACGGCGCAGACCAGGACGGATGTATCTTTCTGCCGCCTGCGGACCATCATCATAGGGAGAACTTCCCGCCGGTGTGAAAGGCATAGATCCCGCCGCGCACAGCCTGGATCGCGGACTGTGTTCGTTTGGGCAGCCGCAGGGTTTGGTGGGTGATTGAAAGTAACCGCATGGTCAGGGTTACACACAATCGGACTATAGTTAGGCGCAAATTCACAGATCTAAGTGTCGATTTTGGGGGATGTTTTGCCAGTTGGAAGTTGGCGCTTACTTCTTCCAAACCTGTTCAAAGACACGAACGAAATTCCCCCCCAGGATCTTCAAGATTGTCACTTCTGCGTGTCCGCGCTTCAGCAGGCGTTCGGTCAGGCGCGGCAGCTTTGAGATATCTTCGAGCCCGGGAGGACAGAACTCCATGCCATAAAAGTCCGATCCAAGGCCAATCGCATCTGGTCCGACTACATCCAACAGCGTCTCGATATTGGCGATAACGGCATCCAGGTTGATCTGATCAAAGAAAATCACCCCCAAAACACCTTTATTTCTGGCGATCGCTTCCAGTTTGGGGCGGTCGTAGCGCAGATCAAAACCCGGGTGCGGGGGATATTCATCCCGGTTGCGGCAAAAGGCGAAGGCGCTGGTGTGCGAAATGACCACGGGGGACTGCGTCAGTTCCAGGATTTCCCAAAAGCCAGTCTCGCTGATGTGAACCAGGTCGACTACAATCCCCAATTCATTCATCCGGCGAATGGCCTGTTTTCCCAAGGCTGTCAGCCCTCCGGTTTTCACGCCGTATTGAGGCCCGTCTGCGAATAAATTGCGCCGGTTATGGGTCAGGCTGGCCATGCGCAAACCCAGCTTGTAATACAAATCCAGAAAGCCCAGGTCTGGCCCCAGGGGTTCAAATCCCTCAAAAGACAACACCCCCCCGACCTTGCCTTCTTTTTTCAAGCGGAAGATTTGATCCACCTGGGTAACCAGTTCAAAGTCCGGATTATCTTCGGTCTCTTTGTGCAGCCACCAGGTCATTTCCAGGCCGCGCTGCAAGGCCCGGTCAAGGTGTTTGTCATCCAGGTAGATCGCCATCACCTGCACCGTTGCCCCGCCCTGGCGCAGCTGAGGCAGGGAGTATAAACCGGCTGAGCCAAAATACTCAGTATGGGCTGACATTACAAATTGACCAGTTGTGTTTTGGGCTGGCTGTTCAGCCGTCTGGCTGGCAATTCTCCAGGTACGGTAATCTGGCAGGGGAAGTTGTTGGTTCAGGCGCGTCAGGCCGTCGGCAATCGAGACCAGGATATCGCTGTGTCCATCGATCACAATCGCACGGTCGTGCAAGCTCAGCGAGGTGAGTGAATCAGAGTTCATAACCAGTTTTTATTTTACAAGATGACAGGCGACTTCATGCCCAATCGAAACGGTCCGCAATTCGGGATCCTGCTGGCGGCAAACCGGTTGGGCCAGTGGGCAGCGGGTATGGAACCGGCAGCCAGACGGTGGGTTCGCCGGGCTGGGCAGCTCCCCTTCCAGAATAACCCGCCGGCGCTGTTCTTCGACATCCGGGTCTGGGATGGGAATCGCCGATAAAAGCGCCTGTGTGTAAGGATGAAGGGGTTCCCGATACAGGCTGCGGCGATCCGTGATCTCAGCAATTTTCCCAAGATACATCACAGCTACCCGGTCGCTGATGTGGCGAACCATACTCAGGTCATGGGCAATAAACAGGTAAGTCAGCCCCATTCGTTTTTGAAGGTCTTTGAGCAGATTCACCACCTGGGCCTGAATGGAAACATCCAGGGCGGCAATGGGCTCATCACAAACCAAAAATTCGGGCTCCAGGGCCAGGGCGCGGGCAATCCCTATTCGCTGGCGCTGGCCGCCTGAGAATTCATGCGGATAGCGGTCCATAAAGCTTGGGGAGAGGCCGACCAGGTTGAACAATTCCTGCACCCGCTCCTGTTTTGCTTTACCCTGCACGATGTTAAATATTTCAAGAGGTTCCGCCACGATCTTGCCAACCGTCATACGTTGATTCATGGAAGCATACGGGTCCTGAAAGATCATCTGCATCCGCCGGCGGGTCTGGCGAAGGGCATTGCGATCGAGCCTGGTCAGGCAAGTTTCTCCCAGGTAAATCTCACCGGACAATGGTTTATAGACCTGAAGGATTGCCCGACCGGTGGTCGTTTTGCCACAACCGCTCTCGCCAACTAGCCCCAGGGTTTCCCCAGGCATAATATTAAAGCTTACCCCATCCACAGCCTTTACAGCGCCCACCTGGACCTGGAGCAGCCCCCGCCGGATTGGGAAATGGATGCGCAGATCATTGACACGAATCAGAGGTTGGGGCTCATTCCTGGCGTGCATGCCGTGGGACTCCTTGGTTATAAATATGTTCGGCTTCCCAACAGGCCGCAAAATGGGTCGGCGGCAGGCCTTGCCCCGCCTGGACAGGCGTCAGAACGGGAATTTCTTGCTGGCAGTGCTCAATGGCATAGGTACAGCGAGGAGCAAAAGGGCAGCCTTTGGAAAGATTGGTTAAATTGGGAGGCTGGCCCGGGATCGAGACCAGAGGCGCCACATCATCTTCATCCAGCCGCGGGATCGAGCCCAGCAGGCCCTGAGTATATGGGTGCCAGGGGTTATGGAATAATTCCCGGATACTGGCATCTTCAACGATATACCCGGAATACATCACAATCACACGCTCGGCCAAACGGGCAATTAACCCGAGGTCGTGGGTAATCCAGATGACTGCCATACCAAGCTCACGCTGCAGTCTTTTAACCAGATCCACAATCTGAGCCTGGATGGTTACATCCAGCGCCGTGGTCGGCTCATCCGCAATCAGCAGCCTGGGGCTGCACGCCAGCGCCATGGCGATCATGACGCGCTGGCGCATACCGCCTGAAAATTGATGAGAGTAATCGCCCAGGCGTTCTCGAGCGCTGGGAATCCCAACCAGGGTCAACAGTTCCACCGCCCGATCTTTTGCCTGCGTTTGGTTCAAGCCTTGATGGGCTGTAATGGCTTCAGTAATCTGCAGCCCAATCGGCAGGACCGGGTTCAGTGAGGTCATTGGATCTTGAAAAACCATTGCCAGACCGGCGCCGCGGATTTTGCGCAGCTCTTCTTCTGGCAGTTGGCGCATGTTCTTGCCGGAAAATGTAATTTCGCCGGCTTCAATTTTGCCGGCCGGTTTTGGCAGCAGCCCCAAAACGGAAAGCATACTGACACTTTTACCCGAACCGCTCTCGCCGACAATCCCCAGGGTTTCGCCTTCGTTCAAAGAGAATGAAACGCCGTTCACCGCCCGGACAATGCCCTCGGGGGTTTCAAAACGGACCTTCAAATCCTTGACTTCCAATAATTTTCCCAAAAGTCCTCCAGAAACTAAACTTCTCAGAAATTCTTCGGGTCGAATGCATCCCGCAGGCCATCGCCAATTAAATTAATCGAAAGCACTGCGATGAAAACTGCCAGACCAGGGTAGATCGACATCCAGGGCGCGCTTTGCAAAAAAGTTCGTCCCAGGTTGAGCATGGCGCCCCACTCTGGCGCTGGGGGCTGCGCCCCCAGACCGAGATAGCTCAACCCGGCAGTCATCATAATACCACCGCTCAGGCCAAGCGTTCCGTAAATGATCATGGGGGACATCACATTCGGAAAGATATGCAGGAACAAGATCCGTCCATCCCTGGCCCCCATCAGGCGAGCTGCCAGGACATAGTCTGTGTTTAACGCCTGCAAAACCGAGCCGCGCATCAGCCGGCTGTAGCCAGGAATACCAGAAATACCGATGGCAACCAGCACTGTGGTCAGGTTGGGCCCAAGCGCGGCGACAATGCTCAGCAAAAGCAAGATCGTGGGAAATGCAAAAGTCAGGTCCACAAAACGCTGGATAATTGTATCGACAATCCCACCCACATAGGCCGAAAACATCCCCAGCAAAACGCCGCCAAAGACAGAGATAAATACCGCGACCATACCCACCCGCAGTGAGTCTCGCCCACCCCACAATACGCGGCTGTAAACATCCCTGCCGATATTATCCGTACCAAAAATATGCTGGGCGTTAGGCGGCTTGCGGACATAAGAATAATCGATAACATTTGGATCGTGCGTTGCCAGGATCGGCGCACAAAGTACCACGAGGATCAGGATCAGCAGCAGCACCAATCCAAAAACAGCCGTCCGGTTTCGGCGATAGCGATCCCAGGCCATTCGCCACTGGCTGCGGCCTTTCTGCAGTGTGGCGATCTGGCGAACGGAAATTTCGGCGGGAGCAATCTTCGGGTCAGACATAAAAGTTTTGCTCGTTCTTACGAATAGTGTATGCGAGGATCAATGACGCTGTAGAGGATATCCACCACCAGATTCATGACCACATAAAGCGCAGCGCCCAGCAGGACAATGCCTTGAATCTGAGGCATATCGCGGGCGTTGATCGCCAAAATTGCAAAACGGCCCAGCCCAGGACGAGCGAACACAGATTCGATGAATACTGCGCCGCCGATCAATCCGGCAAACAGCAGGCCCAAATAAGTTACGATGGGGATCATCGCATTTCGCAGGATATGCCGGAAATTGATCAAAATCTCCCGCAAACCCTTGGCGCGGGCTGTGCGAATATAATCTTCTTGCAGCACTTCTAAAACACTGGAGCGGGTCAGACGAGCCAAAACAGCCGCAGGCGCAATGCCCAGGCAAAAGGCAGGCGCGATCAAACTGCTCAACCCTTCTCCACCGGTAACGGGTATCCACTTCAACTGAACGCCAAATATAATCACAATCAAAATTGCCAGCCAGAATTCAGGCAGCGAAAGCCAGCCCAGGGCAATCAGCATGATGGCGTTATCCACGAATCGGTTATGATACCTGGCTGCGATGACACCGGACGGCAAACCGATCAGAATTGAAAATAGAAAGGCCGCCGTCCCCAATTCTAATGAGGCCGGCGCCCGAGAAATGATTTCTTGCAGCACCGGGGTTTGGCCGCGATAAGAGCGGCCCAGGTTGCCATGCAAGATTTCCCAAACATATTTGCCGTACTGTACCAGCAGAGGATCATCCAGGTGCAGCTGAGTGCGCAGCCGGACGATATCCTCTGGCGTGGCCCGGCTCCCCAGCATCATTTGCACCGGATCCCCTGGGGTAACCTTGCCAATCGCAAATACGAGGAATGAAATTCCCAACAAGACGGGAATAAGGCTCAATAGGCGGCGAATGATGTATGTGAGCATTATTCCGTTTTCTTATTTAATCCAGGCCTTGCTTAAGTCGAGCGTATTCAAGACTTGCGACCAGACACCATCTTGAATCCGGGTTGAAACGACAAAACTACCTTCCGAATTGACCAGTGTGATCCAGTATGCATTTTCTACAATCCGGATCTGTAACTCATCAACCAGTTTCTGATGCTCAGCGGGATCCATAACCGTCTGTGCTTCATCCAGGAGTTTATCAATTTCCGGATCATTCACACTGGCGTTCAGGCCCGCTCCCAGCATACTGGAATGGAAGAAATAGTACAGCACAGCCGCACTCGGATATTGATACCCGGTTACAACCAGGTCATAATCGTCATTATTCATTTTTTCAGTCAGCAAGCTTGAGTCGACCGTCTCAATCTGCATATCGATCCCGATATCTTTGAGCTGCTGCTGCACAATTTGTAAGCCTGGGGTCACAAAGTCATAGGAGGGACTGACCAGCTTGAAGGACAATTGGGTTCCATCTTTTACCAGTTTGTCTCCATCCAGAGTATAGCCAGCTTTTGCGAACAGTTCGAGGGCTTTCGCCGTATCAAAATTGTAATATTTCTCAACCGCCGGGTTGTAACCTGGAATACTGGGCGGCAGCGGGCCATAAGATGGCTCACCGTTGCCTTGAAGGAGGACATCCACAATTCCCTGGCGGTTTACAGCATAGCTCAATGCCTGGCGAACGTTCAAATCTTTCCAGGGATCTTTATTCAGGTTAAACGCCAGAGCCGGATAGAGCGACTGCGCCATGGTTTTGTAGATCGTATACTTCGTCGTATCCTGGAAACGGCTCAAATCCGCATCGGGCACGCCTTCCATCAATGTCTCGCCTGCTTCCAGGGCGGCAACCATAGTCGCCTGATCAGGAATAATTCTGAACTCAACCGTTTGGACAAAGTGGGGTCCTGGAGCGAATTTGGGTCCCCAGGTAAATTCCGGGTTGCGTTCGAGTACGATTCGTTCACCCGTCTTCCATTCCTTGAAAATGTAAGGGCCTACACTCATTGGATTGCGGGCAATATAGTCATCACCTTTGGCTTCAGCATAAGCCTTCGAGTAAGGGGCGACATAACCAGTCATCGTGAGACTTTCGAGAATATAGAAATTGGGTTTATCCAGGGTTAATTCAAGCGTTTTTGCATCCAGCGCTTTGGCACTCACCAGCCCCGCCAACAAAACAGCCGTTACCGGGGAAGCAGTCTCAGGCGCCATTGCTCGATTGAAAGTCCAGGCATAGTCTTCGGCGGTCAGAGGGGTACCATCCTGGAATTTGATCCCATCTTTCAAAACAAAGGTCAGAATTGTCCCGTCTTCGCTCACCTTATACGACTCTGCCAGATAAGGCACGATTTCGCCAGTGGTTGGGTCTTTAGCAAGAAGAGCCCCACCGACCAGGCGTAAAATAACTTCTGAAGATCCGGCCGAAGATTTTTGAATGTCCAGCGTATCCGGCTCCGCCGCCAGGGAAATTACAGAAGTACCACCAATCCGGGGATCCTGAGTTGGCGCTGGTATGGCAGTCGGCTCAAGGTTCTCCACAGGCGCCTGGGTGGGGGCTGCAGTCGTGGCGGGCGCCGAGCAGCCGGACAGGAAAATTGTGAACACGAGTATCCCAGTTATCAACAAAGACAAAGTTCGTTTTGTTTTCATCAGTCTTTCCTCCAGAGAATCAAGAATCACGCGAATGAATAATTGAATAGTACAGCATTATTGGCATTAAAGATATAGCCAATTGTTACCAGATTTATCGAGCCACTTTTTGAGTTTTTTCCAGGACGATCTATTTGCCGGGACAAAAGCTGGCCGGCACCAATCCTTCGGCAAGTCCGCAAGGTCAATTTGTGTCGTTTTTCACATATTGTCACCCATTAAATCCAAAACCATGTCAATTTTAGGCGCAAAACCCTGGATTTCAATGTAAATCAGGGGTTATAAATATTATTATGTACTAAGTGGCTGGCATTAACTGTTTACAATTGGCTATATCATTTTCATTCAATATCAGCTACCATATGTATGCCAGTTTGGCTAACGAGAAGGTGATTAATGCGCATTCCAATCATTAAAGATAGTCCAGTTCCGATCTATCGCCAGATTCAACAATTTATTGCCGAGCAAATTGAAGCAGGTATCCTGGTTCCCGAGACGCGCTTACCATCCAACCGGGAGCTGGCAGCCTCATTGGGGATCAGCCGGATTGTGGTCGCCAATGCGTATTCCGAACTTGAGTCCCAGGGGTTGGTGTATGGCAGACGAGGCAGCGGCACCTATATCGCCCAGCAATACCAAAGCCTGCCCGGCAGCCTGCGCGATACCACCTCGTCTGACTGGCCGCTGTGGCAGCAGGAATTGCTCAGCCATGCCTGGCATGCCAGTCACCAGGAGTTGGACCAGCTGCTTGGTGAGGCTGCCAATCAGCCAGGGCTAATTTCTTTCGCCGAACGAAACACCCCCGACCCACTTTGGCCCATCGAAGACATCCGCAAGGCTTTGTCCGCCGCCATGCGCAGCGGGCAAGATGACCGGCACAGTTTGATTGGCCTGGGTCACAACAATCTGGCAGGCTATTTCCCGCTGCGCGAAACCATCGCCCAAATACTGACCACAGAGGGAATCCCAACCCATCCCGAACATGTCATGATCAACTCGGGGTCGCAGCAGGCCCTCAGCCTTGTGGCGCGGGTTTTGCTTAAACCCGGCGATTTGGTCCTGGTCGAAAGCCCGACATACAATGTGGCAATTGACCTGTTTCGCTCGATGGATGTGCGCCTGCTAGGAATTCCAGTAGATGAACAGGGAATGCAGGTGGAACGGATCGAGCCATACCTGCAGTCTTCCCCGCCGCGCCTGATTTATTCAACACCAACTTTTCATAACCCAACCGGCACCTGCATGAGCGGCAACCGCCGCAGGCAGTTGGTGGCACTGGCAGACCGGTACAATATCCCCATTTTGGAAGATGATTATGTTGGGAATTTACGTTACGAGGGACGGGTTGAGCCGGCCCTCAAAGCCCTGGACCCGGGTGGGAGAGTGATTTATGCCGGGTCCTTTTCCAAATTATTGATGCCCAGCCTGCGGATTGGCTTTCTTGTCGCTTCTGGCCCGATTTTTAAACGCCTGCTCGCCAGCAAGTATATTGCTGATCTGGTGACCTCCGATTTGCTGCAGCGTGCTTTGCGCGAATTTATCAGTGTCGGCCGCTACTACACCCATTTGCGGCATGTTTCTCAGGCTTATCGCCAGCGGCGCGACACGATGAGCGAGGCGCTGCATCAATTCTTCCCAGATGCCCGTTGGGTATCTCCCAAGGGTGGAGGCTATATCTGGCTTCAACTGCCCAATGAGCTTTCTTCTGACCAATTTTTCCATTTTGCAGTGCGCGAAGGTGTCACTTTTGTGCCGGGTTCCTTCTTTTATCCGGGCCAGCGCACACAGTCCTTCTTGCGCCTCAACTATGCAGTCAATGAGCCAGAGGCTATCCGCGAAGGCGTACGGCGGTTGGGCTGTGCATTTCAAAAATTCTCGACCAGCAAAGTGAAGGAATAGTATGGAAGATCCAACCAAGACCATCTATGAGCTTTTTTTGTACCAGGCGCCAGCGCTGACTGCTGGCGGGAGACTAACCCCAACCTGGCTGGAAGACGGCAGTTCCTTTGAATTTCGTGTGCAGGAAGGGGAAGCTCAGGTCCGCTATCAGGTTAATCCTGAACAGGCCCAGATTACCCGCCTCCCATCCCCGGAAGCCGAAAGCACGGGTTCACAGGAGTCCCTCGCTAGCTCCGCAGAGTCAGCAGCGCCGCGCACATTCCCCTGGCTTCTGGGCAATCCACTGGCAGAGTCGCTGTCGCCAGATGGAAAGTGGTTCCTGGGGGTGCAGGATTTCAATTTATACCTGCGCTCAACTGAGGATGGCACGCTCCAGATGCTGACCCAGGATGGCGATGCAGCTCATTCGTATGATGCACTGGGGGTGCGCTGGTCACTGGATGGTAAATACCTGGCTGCCAGAAAGGTGTTTATTGGCGAAATGCTGCCTTTACCGGTGATGCACTGGCTGACCAAACCCGAAACGTTGGAAACTGTCCGATTTGCCCGCGCTGGTGACCCTGCCTGGAAAAACGAGTTATTCGTCATCGATTGTGAAACAAAAACATCCCTCCAAATTGAGACTGGATCCATTTCAGCGGACTACATCAATATCGTCGACTTTTTACCCAGCGAGATTGTATTTGCCGTCAGCGACCGCCTGTGCAAGCAGTTAGACCTGATGGCGGGGGATTTACAAAGCGGCAAAGGCCGCTTGATCCTGTCCGAAAAGCAGCCATGCTTTCACAATTACCAATTCTTCGAGCCGCTGCCGATCACTCCGCTTTCGGACGGGCAGCATTTTATCTGGGTTTCTGAACGAGATGGCTGGAGCCACCTCTATCTCTATGATCTCATGGGCAAGCAGCAGGTCCAGCTGACGCACGGCGAATTTCCCGTTCACCAGGTTGTTGCGGTTGACGAAGAAAACGGATGGGTGTATTTTTCCGCCCTGGCAGAGAAACAGCTTTACGACCTGCACCTGTACCGGGTGCGCCTGGACGGCAGCGAGTTCATGCGCCTCACGGCAGCCAGCGGAATGCATGAAATCCAATTTTCACCTTCGAAACGCTATTTCCTGGATACACATTCCACAGTGGACCGGCCGCTGGCCACAGAGCTGCGCTCGGCGGATGGGACCTTAATTCAGGAGCTTGTCCGAATGGATATAACCCCGCTGCTGGCAGCCGGCTGGCAGCAGCCAGAGGAATTCTGGGTGAAAGCGCTGGATGGTGAGACTGATCTGCGCGGCGTATTGTATAAGCCCGCCAATTTTGACCCGTCCACCCGTTACCCGGTGCTGGAATACATCTATGGCGGGCCGCATACGTTGGACGCGCCAAACAGTTTTTTTGCTTATTCTTTCCTGGAAGCCTTCGCTCAGATTGGGTTTGTGACTTTTGTGGTGGACGGCAGAGGGACCATCGGGCGGGGTAAAGCATTTCAAGACGTTTGCTATGGTCGAGTCGGGCAGCATGAAATCCCCGAGCATGTTCACGTTCTGAAACAGTTACTGGAGACGCATCCCTACATGGACGAAGAACGGGTGGGTATCTTTGGCCTGTCGATGGGTGGGTACAACACACTGCGAGCCATGTTGACAGCGCCCGATATCTACAAAGTTGGGGTTGCAACCTGCGCCCCACCCTCTGTAAGGGATCAGGCCTGGGCATACATCGAACGCTTTATGGGCTGCCTGCCGCAGGATAACCCGGATGCTTATGAAAAAGGTTCTTGCTACAATGTGATCGACAATCTAAGTGGGCGGCTGCTGCTTGTGCATGGCACGATTGACACCAATGCCCCGATTGCCCATACGTTTCAGCTCATGCAGGCTTTCATCCATGCCGGCAAGCCGGTGGATATGCTCATCATCCCCGAACAGCCCCACCTTTTCGAGGGCGAAAGCAGCAAATACTGGCTGGACGCCATCCGGCGCTATTTCCAGGAAAATTTATAAAGGGCCAACGACATGTATTCTGTTGAACTGCAAGGGACCCCGCGTTTACGCGGACAGGCCTATGGTGAAACGCTGCGGACTGAGATTCACAAGCATATCGGGCAGTTCTGGCAGGGTATTACCAGGGACAGCGGGCAAGACCCAGACGATCTAATCCAGGATTGGCTTAATTCAACCAATTTTCTGCCGGCAGTCAAGCGTTGGACGCCCGATTTGCTTGAAGAAGTCGCCGGAATAGGCGAAGGCGCCGGGCTCGATTTCAATACGATCTTCTCCTGGCAGCTGCTGGACGAATTGGGCTGGTACATCCAGGCCATTTACCTTCCCAGGCTGCAGAGAAAAGCGCCGCATCAGTGCAGCACCCTGGCGGCAGGCCCTCAGGCAGGACGGGCCACGCTCCTGGCTCAGAACTGGGACAGTCACGTCCTTTTGGATGGCTCGCAAACCCTGCTGCACATCCGCTACCCGGATCAGGCGAAAGAGTTGTATGTCCTGACGGCTGCAGGCAGGATTGGCCCCTTTGGCTTATCCAGCCGTGGGATCGGCGTTTGCCTGAACTCATTGAATGAATTTCTCAACTTCTCAGCGCAGGGCCTGCCGGTGGTTTTCGTGGGCCGGGGCGTTCTGGAACAGCCAGATTATGAGCGGGCATTGGCGTTTGTGCAGGCTGCCCCCCATGCAACCGCCCAGAATTACACCCTCGGGGGGGCAGCTCAGATCGCCAGCTTTGAGTGTTCGGCCAACCAGGTCAGCCGGTATATCCCCCAACCTGGCGCTGCACGCCTGGCCCATACCAACCACCCCCTGAACAGCAGCGATTTTCGCCTGTCGCCAGCCGACCTGGAAGCGCTATCACCTGCGGGTCGGGCCGAGCGGCAAACAAAGGAACTGAACTCGACCACCCGTTTCAACTGCATCCAGAGCCGGCTGGCCCACCCCGACAGGCCGGTTGACCTGGAACTGGCACAGGAAATCTTACGTTCGCACGACTCCCCGGATTTCCCGGTTTGCGGTCATATCCGACCGGACTATCCCGGCGCGACCATGATGGGGATGATCATGGAGTTCAGCACACCGCCATTGCTTCATGTGGCTTCAGGCCGGCCCTGCGAGACAGAATTTAAATCCTATTCTTTCGAAGACCCAGCGAATTGAGGCAAGATGACCAACACTCTACCCACCAGAATTCGTTTTTTATATGACATTCGCACCCCGATGCGGGATGGCATCGAGCTTTCGGCAGACATCTACATGCCCGAAGCCCCGGGCGCATACCCGGCATTGCTGCTGCGCACCTGCTACGACAATACCAGTGAACGCCACCTGGGCTTTGCACGTTATTTTGCCGAGCGCGGCTATGCCTTTGTTTTCCAGGATGTGCGCGGCCGGGGTGACTCGGATGGGCGGTTTGTCCCCTTTGAAAATGAAGGAACAGACGGTTATGACACGATTGAATGGATCGCCGCTCAGCCCTGGTGCAATGGCAAAGTAGGCATGTTAGGCGGGTCTTACCTTGGAACGGCGCAGTGGCTGGCAGCACGCGAGCACCCGCAGCACCTCGTCACGATGGTCAGCGCTGCGCCTGCCGGGCGCTGGATGGAAGAACTGCCATTTAATCATGGCAAACTGCTGCTGCCCATGCTCCTGTGGCTGGACAGCGTGTCCGGACGCACCAACCAGAGCGCCCTGGTTTCAGCGCCGATTGCAGAATGCATGGATTGGGCCGGTCTGTTGGGGCACACGCCGCTGCGCACGGCTGACGAGCGCATTGGCCGCACCAATACATCCTGGCGAAAGTGGTTGAAATACAACTTTGCAAATTACTGGAAGAATTATTCCCTCAACGGTTATTTTCCAGATCTGGATCTGCCCGTTTTGCACATTACCGGCTGGTTTGACGGTGACCAACCCGGCGCGCTCTACTATTACCGGCACATGCAAACTGAATCCCCGGCTGCCAGCCGCCAGTTCTTACTGAGCGGCCCGTGGCAGCATTCCGGCGTGTGGTATCCCCAGCAAAAACTGGGTGACCTGGATTTTGGCGCAACCTCGCTGCATGACGCAAAAGCCCTGCAGCTCCGCTGGTTCGATTACTGGATGAAAGGAGAAGCCAATGGGCTGCTGGACGAGCCGCGAGTCAAGGTGTTTGTGATGGGCCGCAACCAGTGGCGGGAGGCGGCAGCCTGGCCCATTCCAGGCGCGCAAGAAACACCCTGGTACCTGCACAGCCAGGGCAATGCGCAAACGCTGGCTGGCGACGGGCTGCTCAGCCGCCTGCAGCCGGGCAGCGAGCCAGTTGACGAATATACCTATGACCCCGCCAACACAACTGCTGGCAATGATGGGATTGGCGATGACGTCTCCTTCGACCGGCGCACAGTGGAAGGGCTTGACGAAGTGCTGGTTTATACCAGCGATCCATTGGATACGGAACTGGAAGTCACCGGTGTGCCCCTGGTGGTGCTGTATGCCGCCAGCGATGCGGTCGATACCGACTTTGCCGCCGTGCTGGTTGATGTGCATCCGGATGGGCGGGCAGTTCCCGTGGCAGAAGGGATCCTGCGGGCTTCCTATCGCAATTCAGTGGACGGAGGCGAACCGATTGAACCTGGCAAGGTTTATGAGTATGTCATCGAGCTCAACGCCACCGCCAATGCTTTTCTTCCCGGGCACTGCGTGCGGGTGGAAATTCTATCCAGCTTTTTCCCCAAGTATGATCGCAACCCCAACACGGGTGACCCACCCGGCGAAGAACGATCTTTCCGGGCAGCCAGGCAGGTAATTTATCATGATCCGCAGCATCCATCGCACATTTTGCTCCCGGTGATCCCGGCATGAAATCCGAATGCGCTCTGTGGTCCTGGGGTAAGCAGTGATGACCCAGTCCCTTCCTGTTTCTCCTTACGACCTCCTGCTGACCGGCTGCAAGGTGGCAGACGGCAGCGGCGAAGCCCGATTCGGGGCGGATATCGGTGTAAAAGATGGTCGGATTGCCGCGATTGGAAAGCTGAAAGGGGAAAGGGCCCGGCGTGAGATCGCGATTGATGGGTTGACGGTCTGCCCGGGCTTTATTGATATCCACGCCCATGGGGAAGAACAGCTGCTGGTCACCCCTACGGCTGAAGCCAAGATCATGCAGGGGATTACGACCATGGTGGGGGGAAACTGTGGTATTTCAGCTGCGCCAGTCAAAGGTCCGCTGGCAACATTTATTAATCAGGCTGGAATTTTTCCGGCAGTCACAGTAGACTGGGCTACCTTTGATGAGTTTTTTCAACGGATTGAAACCACAGGCAGCGCAGTAAATCTGGCGTGCCTGGTGGGGAATGCCAGCCTGCGGGCCAGTGTGATTGGCCTGGAAAACCGCCAGCCCACTGCCGCCGAACTGCTCAAGATGCAAGCGCTGCTGGCTGAAGCCATGCAGCAGGGAGCGTTTGGCCTCTCCACCGGGTTGGTATATGCCCCCGGCAGCTTTGCCAGCACAGCCGAGATCATCGCCCTGGCAGAGGTGGCCGCTCAATATGGCGGTTTCTATGCCAGCCACGTGCGCGGCATGGCCCACCCGATTTTTGAAGCAGTCGCCGAGGCGATCGAAATTGGGCGCCGGGCCAGGCTGCCTGTTCAGGTTTCGCACCTGAATGCGGGTTACCCAAACTGGGGTAAGGCCAGGGAATTGTTTGCGCTGGTGGAGGCCGCCCGTTCTGAAGGGCTGGATGTGACAACTGACACTCTCTTATACAACCAGAGCATTTTCAATGGGGGTTCTTTACTGCCCGAATGGGCAAACGCCGGTGGGCTGCCTGGTTTGTTGAACCGGCTGGCCAATCCAGAAACTCGAAAACGCATCCAGACAGACACAAACCAGCATGGCGACCGCAAGGGCGGCAGCGTTGCCAGCTGCCTGCTGCAGGATCGGCGTTGGGACCGGATCTATCTCACCACACCGGCCCGCTACCTGGGAAAAACACTGGATCAAGTTGCTCAGGAGCGCGGCTCAAGCAGTCCATATGAGACATACCTGGATTTGATCCAGGAGGAGCAGGGCCAGGTGCGGGGCATTACTGAGCCTTATCTCGAGGCAGACATCGAGTTTGCCCTCTCGCAGCCTTTCTGCATGCCCGAAACGGATGACCAACCCGTTGCGCCAGAAGGACCTGTTGCGCCCTGGCACACCAGGGGCTTTGGAAGTTTTGCCCGCCTGTTTGGATACTTTGTGCGCCAGCGCGGCCTGCTCAGCCTGGAAGAAGCGGTGCGAAAATCTACAGCGCTTCCAGCCCAGCGCTTAGGGCTCACCGATCGCGGTTTAATTCGCCCTGGTTACTGGGCAGACATCACCATTTTTGACCCGGATCGGATTGACGAACAAGGAACAATCACAGAACCGGACCGCTGCCCTACCGGAATTCAGACGGTGGTGGTGAATGGTCAGGTGGTGGTGGATGGAGGCCGGCACACCGGTGCGCTTGCGGGTCAGGTTCTCAGGTTCAAATCAAATAAACAATGAGGGGAAGTGGGGTGATTTTTGCGGGCTTCGCCCGCAAAAATCACCCCAAACCCCTCTTTATTGAAAAGGTACTACGGAGGTAAACATGGCAGTCAGTGATGTGCTGGTAGTCGGAGGCGGTATCAATGGTGTTTGTATTGCCTATAACCTGGCAAAGATGGGCGCAAAGGTCCAGCTCCTCGAAAAGAATTTTATCGCCAGCGGGCCGACCGGGTATTCAAGTGCAGTCATCCGGACCCACTATTCCAACCCGGTGACCGCTCGAATGGCACTGCGTTCGTTGAGGGTGTGGGAAAATTTCGCCGAAATGGTGGGCGGCGAAAGCGGCTTCACCCGCACCGGTTTTTTGGTGCTGGTCAGGCCACAGGATGTGGACGGCTTGCGGTCCAACATTACCATGCAGCAGGCGATCGGCATCAATACCCGCTTTGTTTCGATCGCCGAACTGCAAGAACTGGAACCACAGGCCTCCCTGGAGGGTCTGGGAGGGGCAGCTCTTGAACCGGACAGCGGCTACTGCGAGCCGAACACCGCCGCGAATTCCTTCGCTCAGGCGGCCCGTAAGGCCGGCGCACAAATCGAGACGGGCGTTTGTGCAACAGGTGTGCGCATGGAAAAAGGGAAACTGGCCGGCCTGGAAACGAACCAGGGGTTTTACCCGGCCGGGAATGTTGTTTTTGCTTCCGGGCCCTGGACGGCGAACCTGCTGCGGCCATTGGGTGTCGATTTCCCATCCGTGATCGCCCGGATCAAAGTTGGCCTGTTCCAACCGCCGCCCACCTACCAGCACCAGCGGATTGTGGCTGATTTTGTCAACCAGATCTATATGCGGCCAGAAACGGGCGGCTTTATGCTGGTTGGGCTGATTTCTGCTGAAGAAATCAGCGACCGGGTGGCCGACCCAGATCATTTTTCGGATCGGGTGGATAGGGATACCCTTATGGATTTTGGCGACCGGACGATCCAGCGCTACCCGGTTATGGAACACGGCAGCCTGGGTAGAGATTTCGCTTCCCTCTACGATGTCACCCCCGATTGGCATTCCATTATCGATGCTGTGCCTGGCTGCCCGGGTTTGTTTGTCTGCGCTGGCACCAGCGGCCATGGCTTCAAGCTGGCGCCAGCCGTAGGGGAGATGACAGCCCAGATGGTGCTGGATGGAAAACGGCCAGAAGATGATATCAACCTGTTTTCGATCGATCGCTTTAGCACAGGGCGCCTCGTGCGAGGACAGTACGAATACAGCATCATTGGATGAGAGGAGGTTCTTCATGCAAACCGATACCAGTTCTTTTGGTGAACAGCTATCCCATATGGTGGTTGAGCCGCCGGGACCAATCTCCAGGCAGTTAGCAGAGCGGCTGGCCCGGGTTGAATCCCCGGCTGCTTCAGCCATCAGCCGCGGTGAGATACCCGTATTTTGGGACCGCAGCCTGGGCGCGAACATCCAGGATGTGGACGGCAACACCTATGTAGATATGACCGGCGGTTTTTTTGTCACTGCTGCCGGGCACAGCAACCCGCGAATTACTGCCGCGATCGCCCATCAGTCCGAAAAGCTGATGCACTCAATGGGCTGCATCAATCCTAACTTGCCGCGAGTTGAGCTGGCTGAGAAACTGGCCGAAATTTCCCCCGGCGAACTCTCGGTCTCTTACCTGGCAAACACGGGGGGTGAGGCGGTGGATATGGCCCTCAAGACTGCCAGGCTTTATACAGGAAAGAACACCGTGATTGCCTGCCAGGGAGGCTTTCATGGCAAGACGCTGGCGTCATTGTCCGTTACCTCCAAGAATTATTTTCGGGAGCCCTGGCAGCCGCTCCTGACCGGCGCGGTGCACGTGCCTTATGCAGCCTGTTACCGCTGCCCATTCGGGAAAGAATATCCAACCTGCCACCTGCTGTGCGCTGACTATGTCGAATTTGTGCTGAACAGCCCAAGTTCAGGCGTGGCCGATGTGGCTGCCATTATTCTGGAACCTGTTCAAGGGCTGGGTGGGGTGGTCATACCACCGCCAGAATACCTGCAGCGGGTTGAGCAGATTTGCCAGGCGAAAGACATCCTGCTGGTCGTTGACGAAATCATCACCGGGTTTGGGCGGACCGGGCGAATGTTTGGCGTAGAACATTCTGGCATCCAGCCCGATATCATGGTTTTGGGCAAAGGGATTGCCAGCGGGTTCCCCATCTCGGCGGCAATCACAACCTCCGAAATTGCATCCTGTTGGGGTGCAGAACAACACACATCGACATTCCTGGGACATCCGGTTGGCTGCGCAGCCGCCCTGGCCGGTATCGCTGAGATCGAAGAGAATGGGTTGGTAACTCGCTCGGCTGAGTCTGGACAATGGCTGCTTGCCGCGCTGAAGAACCTGCAGAGCCGCCATCCACTCATCGGCGAGGTGCGCGGCCAGGGGTTGATGGCGGCTGTCGAGCTGGTGACAGATCGGGCAAGCAAGAAACCCGCCACCCAGGCGGCAGGAGTGGTTGTGCAGGAATGTCTTAAGCGCGGGCTGATGGCAACCCTGCGCGGCGGCGAGTATTCTAACTGCCTGCGGCTGGCGCCCTCCTTTACCATCACCCAGGCACAGCTTGAATTTGCCATCCAGGTTCTGGATCAGGCTCTGGCAGTCGCCGCAGAGCAGGAACTGGTAAACGCATGATCCAGGCTGTGATTTTTGATGTGGGTGGAGTGTTAGTTCAGGATTACAACCCCGAGAAGCAGCGCTATTGGGAAGAACGCTGCCGTATTCCACCGGGCAGGCTGGCAGTGGATTTTTACATAAACCCAATCGCCCATCGCTCCATGCTTGGGCTCGCCAGTGAGTTGGAGGTCTGGGACGACTTCCAGGAGCGCCACAACCTGTCGCTGGAGGATGTCCAGCACTTACAGGAGGACTGGGCAAAATCCCGAAAACTGAATTTGGAACTGCTCACCCTGATTGGGTCACTCCGCCCACGCATCAAACCAGGCATCATCAGCGACGCATTCCCCGGAGCCAGACAGAAACTGCAAGCCGCCTTTGGCAAACAGGGTCTCAATTTTGAGGCGATGTTCGATTCGATCCTGTTTTCCGCCGAAGAAGGTGTCCGAAAAACCAGCACAGAGATTTTTCAACGGGCGCTGGAGCGTTTGGCGGTATCCGCCGACCAGGCGATTTTTATTGACGACATTCAATCCAACGTGAAAGTCGCGGAGCAGTGCGGCATGCAGGCAATCTGGTTCCACGACATCGAGACGATGGATCTGGTCGCAGAAATTTTGCGCAGGATTCAAAAGGATTAAACAGTGACTTATCATACCGAAGCTTTGATTATTGAACTGGAAGCGCTGGCTCGCCAGCTGCGCGTTGAAAGTTTGCGTATGATCTACCGCCGCCAGGCGGGCCATCCTGGTGGATCCCTCTCTGCGGCGGAAATCATGGCCGGGCTGTTTTTTCACCACCTGCGCCTTGACCCACAGAATCCAGACTGGCCAGAACGAGATCGGTTTATTCTGAGCAAAGGACATGCGTCGGCTGTGCTGTATGCAGCCCTGGCTTTGGGCGGCTTTCTGACCCTGGACGACCTGAAATCTTGGGGGGATCTGGATTGCCGGTTACAGGGTCACCCAGATCGGTTAAAAACCCCTGGTGTAGATATGAGCACTGGCCTGCTGGGCCATGGGATTGCAGTCGGCGCAGGTCTGGCGCTGGCAGCCCGTTTACAAAAACTCAATTATCGGGTTTACACGCTGCTGGGTGATGGAGAATGCCAGGCAGGGATCGTATGGGAAGGAGCCATGCTGGCAGCCAAATACCACCTGAATGGACTGACAGCCATTCTCGACTATAACGATGTCCAGTTGGATGGCCCTGTACATGAGATCTTGCCCTTGGAACCGCTCATCGGAAAATGGCGCTCATTCAACTGGCATGTTATAGAAATTAATGGACACGATCTGCGCCAGATTTTGGAAAGCCTGGACCTCGCCCAGGAGATTCATGACAGGCCAACCTTAATCCTGGCGCATACCACCAAAGGAAAGGGTGTCTCGTTCATGGAAAACAATGCCCACTGGCATGGAGCGGTGATCGACTCGCTGCAATACAAACGGGCGCTTGCTGAGCTTGGACAGGAGGTCACCGAATGACAGGTATGAGCATGCGCGAAGCTTACGGTCAGGCCCTGGCTGATTATGGAGAGCAGCATCCGCTTATCGTGACACTGGATGCCGACACAGCCTCCTCAACCTTTTCCAATTTTTTTGCCCGGCGCTTTCCAGATCGTTTTTTCAACATTGGCATCGCAGAGCCATGCCTGGTGGATGTGGCAGCCGGCCTGGCTCTGGGCGGTTTGGTTCCATTTGCAAACGTTTTTGCATCTCTACTCAGCCTGCGAGCGCTGGAGCAGATTCGAACCTGCGTATGCTATGCGCAAACAAATGTCAAACTGGTGGGACATTACGCGGGTGTATCCGATTACAAAGATGGACCCACCCACCACTCGATCACCGATATTGCCACCCTGCGCGCCTTACCACAGATGGTTGTGATTGTTCCCGCCGACTCGATTGAGGCGGCGGCCTGGGTTCCACTCATTGCGGAATATGCCGGGCCGGTTTACCTGCGTATCAGCCGGGCAGAAACATTATCTGTACACAGCCTGCCGCCTGTTTTGCAAATTGGGAAAGGTATCCAACTGCGCCCTGGCAATGATGTGACACTGGTCAGCTGCGGCGCCATGGTTGGCCGCAGCTTGCTGGCCGCTCAAGCCCTGCAGAATGCTGGAATCGAGGCCAGGGTGATTGAAATGCACACCCTGAAACCGCTGGACGCAGAAATTCTGGTCAAAGCAGCAGAGGAAACCGGAGCGCTGGTCACAGCCGAAGAACACTCTATTATCGGCGGATTGGGAAGCTCTGTGGCCGAAGTTCTCAGTGGAAACTGCCCTGTGCCGTTGGAACGGGTCGGCATCGCAGACACCTTTGCCAGGACTGGTCCTGACCCAGAGACGCTGATGGATGCCCTGGGGCTGGGTGTAAACGACATTTTCCTGGCAGCACAGCGGGCGGCTGCCAGGAAATTAAAATCAAGGAGGATAGCATGAATCCATTTAATCTGAAAATTCTTACTTTGAAGGGGACAAACCGCCAGATTGGACGCGCCCATGGAGAAGAACTGCGCGACCAGATCCAGGCCATGGCGGCGGAACGTACAGCCGGTGTGGAGAGTTACTTCAAAGTCAGCATGGAAAAGTTCCTGGATACCTTATTTGAGGAAACCCAGTTTCTGCAGGCAGCCGAACACTGGACGCCGCAGCTTGTCGAAGAAGTGGGTGGAATTGGTGAAGGTGCCGGTCTGGATTTTCGTTCAGCGTTTGCCTGGCAGCTTTTGGACGAGATGGATTGGTATTTGCGTAAAAAGGCCAATCCCGCCCAGCCCGGCGATGCGAACCACTGCAGTTCCCTGGGTGCGTTTGGCGCCGCCGCCAGCCCAACCATTGTTGCCCAAAATGCGGATATGGGCAAATCGGTGGATGGGATGGGGATCATCCTGAAGAAAAACAACACAGACACCGGACTCCAGAGCCTGTCTGTCTCGATCCCGGGTGTGCTGGGGATCTGGGGCATGAACAGTTCCAGGGTGGGCATGTGTATGAACGCCATGGACATCTGGCTCAACCATGCCCGGGATGGGCTGGGGACCATCTTCGTGGCCGGGGGTATTCTTTCTCAGCCCTCTTTTGCTGCAACAGACCATTTTATCCATTCAGTCAAACACGCCTCCGGAGAAAATTATGTCATCGGAGCGCCGGGTATCGTGGCCGATTACGAAGGTTCAGCCAACGAGGTAATCCAATACACACCGTTTGAAGGCGCCCAAATGGTTTACCATACCAACCACCAGGTGGTGAACACCGATATTGAACTTACTCCAGAGAAAGAAGAGGCTCTGCCAGACGATATGCGCCAACTGCTAGCGCTTGGCCGGCAGGACACGACCAGCCGCTTTTGTTCCGTCGAAAAGCGCATGAGAGAATTGAACGCCCCCTTGACGGTCGCTAAGGTCAAGGAAATTTTAAGCGCTCACGACAGCGAAGATTTCCCCGTCTGCAAGCACAAACGCGAGGATCGGCAGGGAATGACCAACTTTTGTATCATCATGGAATTGTCGGATACACCTGCCTTTCATATTTCATCTGGCCCACCATGCATGACAGAATTTCGCACTTTCCACTTCACGGAGTAAACCAGTATGGCAAACCAGACCAACCCAGCGGCCTCATTACGCCATACCTATATCGATTTCCAGCAGACATCCGAGGTCGTTCGTGACCCCTTGATCTTCGAGTGTGCAGATGGATTGTATTTGTGGGATAACCATGGGAAGCGCTATTTTGACGCGATTGGCGGGATATTTGTCGCCGGTTTGGGCCACAGGCACCCACGCGTGATGGATGCGATGCGCCGCCAGATGGAAAAAATCACCCTGGCGCCGCCGCTGCACGGTACGACCAGTGTCAATTTGGAGTTTCTCGATAAGCTGGGTTCTGTTACTCCCGGCAGCTTGAAATTCATCAAATCCTTCAGCGGTGGGTCTGAATCGGTCGAAGCAGCCTTGAAATTTACCCGCCAGTATCACAAGCAAACCGGAAACCCCGGCAAATACAAATTCATCAGCCAGTACCTGGGTTATCACGGCGGGACGATGGGCGCCCTGGCTGCCACGGGCAGCGCCAGGCACAAAGCCAAATTTGAGCCGCATATGGCGGGCTTTCTCAAGGTTTTCTCGCCTATTCAAATGCGCGATCGTTTCCCGAGCTGGGAGGAAACCAACCGGTTTTGCGCCCGCATGTTCGAAGATGTGGTTGTAAATGAGGGCCCGGAGACGATCGCCGGGATTATTATCGAACCGATGAGTAACCTGGGCGGTGTGTGCACGCCCACGGACGAATTTTTCTCCATCGTGCGTGATATCTGCGATCGATATAACATCATTCTGATCTTCGATGAGATCGTAACCGGCTTTGGCAAGACAGGCAGCATGTTCGCCGCCCAAACGTTTGGTGTGGTACCCGATATCATATGCGCCGGGAAAGGCCTCTCCAGCGGCGCCATGCCGTTGGGGGCAATGATCGCCCGACAGGAAATGGCAGAAGCATTCTATGGGCCAGTGGATGCCAACATCCAATTTTTTCATGGCCACACCTTCTCCGGCAATCCCCTCGGCGCGGCGGTGGCAATTGCTGTTCTGGATGAACTGGTAGAGAAACAGCTTCCGCAGAAAGCTCTCCGATTGGGGGACTACCTTGAAAAGAGGCTGGAAGGGCTGAAACGCTATGGTGTGGTGCGAGAGGTGCGCGGCAAAGGCGTTTTCCGCGGCGTGGAATTTGTGCAAGATCCGGTCACCATGCGCCCATTCCCGCCCGGCAAAAAACTGGGAGATGCTTTCCGCAAAACGGCCCTGGAGAATGGACTGATCTTGCGCATCCATCCGGACTGGTTCTCAGTCGCCCCTCCATTAATCATTGAAGAAGCGGGCATAGATGAACTATGCGCCCTGATCGAGAAAAGCCTCGAACAGGCGATTGGACTGGTACAAGTTCTATGAGCGACCCGCGGGCTGCCAACCTTGCCAGGGCCCTGGTGGATTATTCGATTGCGGTCCAGCCGGGGGATTGGGTGCTGGTCAGCGTCAATCTGGCTGCGCTGCCCCTGGCAGAAGAGGTCAGCCGGCGAATCCTGGCGGCTGGCGGAAAGCTGAGTTTGCAGCTCGAAAGTGACGAATTGACGGAAATTCTCCTGCAGGAGGCATCCGAAGATGTGCTGCGCTGGTTGTCTCCCAGTGATCAATTTCTGTTTGAACAGGTGAATGCGATTATTTACCTTGGCGGGGCCAGTAACACCTGTTCATTATCCAGTTTTGCACCCGAAAGAGTAAGCGCATACCAGCGTGAGCGCGGCCGTCTGCGCCAGATCCGCAACCGGCGGGTGATGACCGATGGGCTGCGCTGGGTGTACACGCAGTTCCCGTGCCAGGCGCTGGCCCAGGAAGCCGGGATGGGCCTGGCTGCCTATCAGGATTTCGCATACGCGGCAGTTTATGCCGACCAACCCGACCCGGTGCAGCGTTGGCAGGAAATATCCCGCCGTCAGCAGCACTGGGTGGATTGGCTGAAGGGAAAACAGTGGATGACACTGCGTGGACCAGATATCGACCTGAAATTCTCGATCGCAGACCGCACGTTTGCAAATGGGGCCGGAGAGAACAATCTGCCGGATGGGGAAATTTTTACGGGTCCGGTTGAAGATTCCGTGAATGGCTGGGTGCGCTTCACCTATCCGGCGATCTTTAACGGGCGTTCCGTAGAAGGCGTAGAACTACGCTTCGAGGGTGGCGAAGTTATTTCAGCCCAGGCTGACAAGGATGATGCATTTCTGCAGATGATGCTTAACAGTGATGCCGGGGCGCGCAGGCTGGGCGAATTTGCGATCGGCACCAATTATGCCATTGATCGTTTCACCCGTAACATTTTATATGATGAGAAAATTGGCGGCACAATCCATCTGGCGCTGGGCAACGGCTATCCAGAAACTGGCAGTCAGAATCAGTCCAACATTCATTGGGATATGATTTGTGATCTGCGCCAAGAGAGCGAGATCAGCGTAGATGGCGAACTGCTTTACAAGAATGGAGTGTTTCAAATATGAGTCAGGGTTATTATCGTTTCCCGGCTGTTTATGGGGAAAAGATCGTCTTTGTCTGTGAGGATGACCTGTGGGAGGTCCCGCTTGAAGGCGGGAAGGCTCACCGGCTGACTGCGAACCTGGGTTTAATCACTTACCCAGCCTTTTCACCCGATGGCCAGCATCTGGCATTTGTTGGGCGCGAGGAAGGTCAGGAAGATATCTACGTCATCCCTTCTAGCGGTGGGCAGGCTCGCAGGCTGACCTACCACGGCGATTGGCGCACTCGCACCGCGGGCTGGACACCAGATGGACGGGTGGTTTTCTGCTCCAACCAGCGCAAGCCCATCTTTCGCTGGCAGGAGCTTTGGACTGTGGACCTGGCAGGCAGCGCGCCACAGCCGCTCAATCTGGGGCCGGCGCGCTCGATTGCTTTTGGCCCAAATGGGGCGCGAGTGTTGGGACGCAACACGGATGACCCGCGCCACTGGAAGCGTGATCGCGGCGGCACAATTGGGACACTCTGGATTGACACAGATGGGAGGGGGAATTTCCGCTCCTTGATCAACCTTGCCGGAGATCTGGGCGCCCCCCTGTGGATTGGCGAGCGGATCTATTTTCTTTCAGATCATGAAGGTATTGGAAATCTGTATTCCTGCCTGGCGAGCGGAACAGATCTTCGCCGCCACACCTGGCATGAGCAGTACTATGCCTACAATGCCAGCACGGATGGCAGACGGATTGTGTACCACTCCGGGGCGGAAATTTTCTGCTTTGACCCGCAGTCTGGTGTCAGCCAGCCAGTGCCGATCGAGTTTCATGCTTCGCACACCCAGCGCGGCCGGAAATTTATCAGCCCAGCGGCTTTCCTGGACAGCTGGCGCCTCAGCCCGGATGGAACCAATATTTGCCTGACAGCTCGCGGCCAACTCCATTCGCTGCCCAATTGGGATGGAGCACCCACGCACTACAATGTAGAAGACCAGCCTGAAGGCAGGTACCGCCTGGCGCGCTATCTCAACGATGGCAAGCGGATCATCGCCCTGGACGACCAGGATGGCGAGGAACACTTTGTGATCTTTAGTGCTCAGGGTCTGGATGCACCCACCCGCTTTCCAACCCTGGATGTCGGAC
>Ga0268298_10001179_pt1 | contig 31381 bp, 19 predicted proteins | sample WWTPWeurt_MetaG_FD_194462 | JGI IMG/M metagenome (GOLD analysis project Ga0268298, IMG submission 194462) | Activated sludge microbial communities from WWTP in Nijmegen, Gelderland, Netherland - WWTP Weurt | ecosystem: Engineered > WWTP > Aerobic digester > Activated sludge | place... | reverse complement strand
CGAAGAACTGCAACGCGAGCGCAGCATCGCTGCACTCAAACGCCGAGCCACCGCGCTCGGGTTCCAGATCAACCCCATCGGGGCAGCCGCATGAAAACCGCCCCGGCTAGTTTTGTTTCTTGAGAGGCTGTTCGAGGAGTACAACGAATTGGCGCAGATTGGGCTGGAGGGGCTCCAGCAAGAGCTGGGCGCGGTGAATGCGCGGCTTGCCAGGACGATCTTGGCCGCCACGGTGTCCGCGAGCGACGAATAGGTCTCACGTGCGCAGCTCACGCTGCAGCAGCGTGTGAGGCCGATACCCGCCCTGGAATCATTCACATTATGAATATTGTGTTTGCTGTGGCTGGACTGCAATGCTACGCTGCGCAGCACCCCGATAGTTCTGAGCCTGAGGCCAGGCCCCGCACATGATCCGCTGCCACCTCTCCGTACTGATGCATCGCGACAAGCTGCGCATCGCCGATGTCGCGCGGCTCACCGGGCTCAATCGCAGCACGGTCACCGCCCTGTACCGCAACACCGCCACGCGCATCGAGCTCCCGGCGGTCGAACGCCTGTGCGCGCTGTTCCGCTGTTCCGTCGGCGACCTGCTCGAGTACGTGGCCGATGAGCAGGGGAGGGCTGCATGAGCATGGGGCCGTCGCGCTGGCATGTCATTGCCGAATCCAACTTTGCCTGGGAGCGCGAGGCGCTCGACTGGCTGCGCGAGCAGTTGCCCGACCGCGAGCCCTGGCACGTCTGGAGCAACTTCGAGTTCATCGACGATCAGGGCAAGGTCAACGAGGTCGATGCGCTGGTGTTGTCCCCCGCCGGCCTGTTCCTGGTCGAGATCAAGAGCCGTCCCGGCCGGGTGTCGGGCGATGCGCACTCATGGACCTGGGTCACGGACGGTCACGCCCGCACCGTCGATAACCCGCTGCTGCTCACCGATCGCAAGGCCAAGCGGCTCGCCAGCCTGCTGCGCCGGCAGCCGGCCATCGCTAAGGCCAAGATCCGCCTGCCGTTCGTCGAGCCGCTGGTTTTCCTGTCCGCGACCGCGCTCGACTTTCAGCTGTCCGGCTCTGCTGCAGCCGGCGCCTGTCGGCGCGGGCGGCCGGGCGTCGAGGGCGATGACGGCATCGTCGGCGCGCTTGCGCAGGGGCTGCGCGGGCCGATCCGTCACCCGGTCGACCATCAGCAGGCGCGGGCCATCACGCGCGGGCTTACCGAAGCCGGCGTGCGGCCCTCCAATAAGCACCGCCAGATCGGCGACTACGAGCTGGTCAAGCTCATCTCCGAAGGCGACGGCTACCAGGACTGGCAGGTGCGCCACGTCAGCGTCGATACCGTTCAGCGCCGGGTGCGCATCTACACCATCGCCACCGCCTCCAGCCCGGATGAGCGCGGGGCCCGCGCCCGCCAGGCCCGCCGCGAATTCGAGGTGCTCGAAGGCATCGACCACCCTGGCATCCTGCGCTGCAACGACTACAAGGACAGCGAGCTCGGGCCGGCGCTCATCTTCGATCACGACCCGGCTTCGGTTCGCCTCGACCACCTGATCCGCGAGCGTGGCCAGCACCTCACGGTGGACCAACGCCTGCAACTGTTGCGCGACATCGCCGAAGCGCTCAAGTACGCCCACGGCAAGCGCCTGTATCACCGCGCCCTCGGGCCGCAGAGCGTGCTCGTGCGCGAGGATGGTAGCGGGTTCAAGGTCCAGTTGATGAACTGGCAGACGGCCGCTCGCGATGTCGATGCCGACGATACCGTGCATCGCACCACCGGCACCCAGCACGTCGAGGCCTATGTCGAGGATCCTGGCCAGGTCTATCTGGCGCCGGAGATCACGCGCGCCGACCCCGCCCACGGCGCCGAGCTCGACGTCTTCTCGCTCGGCTGCCTCACCTGGCTGATCTTCAGCGGCCGCCCGCCGGCATCGAACACGCTCGAGCTGGCGGTAAAGCTGCGCGAAGGGCAGGGCCTGCGTCTGTCGGACGTGATGGACGGCTGCGGCAAGAAGCTGCAGGAGCTCGTCCAGTTCGCCACCCATCCCGATGTGCTTGGCCGCTACGACAACATCCAGGGCTTTCTGGCCGACCTCGAAACCGTCGAGGACGAACTCACCACGCCCGACCCCGAAGCCACCGTCGACCCGAGCGACGCGGTCAAGGGCGACCGGCTCGAAGGCGGCTTCACCGTCGTCACCCGGCTGGGGCGCGGCTCGTCCAGCGTCGCCCTACTCGTGCAGCAGGACGGCAGCGGCGAGGAATTCGTCCTCAAGGTCGCCAACGACCTCGCCCACAGCGACAACCTGCAGGCCGAGGGCGAGGCGCTGGCCAAGCTGCGCCACCCCAACATCGTCGAATATCGCCAGACCCTGCAGATCGCCGGGCGCACCGCGTTGCTGCTCAAGAGCGCGGGCGAGCACACGCTGGCGGAAAAGCTGCGCGATGGCCGCCTGTCGCTCGACCTGCTGCGCCGCTTCGGCGAGGAATTGATCGAAGCGGTCCGCCATATCGAGGACATGGGCGTCATCCACCGCGACATCAAGCCCGACAACATCGGCATCAGCGGCGGGCGCGGCGGCAAGCTGCAGCTCGTGCTGTTCGATTTCTCGCTCTGCCGCACCCCCGCGGAGAACCTCAGCGCCGGCACGCCGCCCTACCTTGACCCCTTCCTGCCGCTGCGCCCCGGCAAGCGCTGGGATCTCTACGCCGAGCGCTTCGCGGTCGCGGTCACGCTCTACGAGATGGCGGTCGGCAAGGCGCCGCGCTGGGGCGATGGCGCCAGCGCGCCCGCGGTAGTCGATGGCGAGCTCGCGTTCGAGACCGGCGTGTTCGACCCCGCCATCCGTGGCCCGCTCGACACCTTTTTCTCGCATGCCTTGGCGCGCGACTATCGCGAGCGCTTCGACAACGCCGAGGACATGCAGCGCGACTGGCGCCGGGTGTTCGAGGTCTTGTCGACCAGCCATCCCACCTCGGCCCAGGGCTTCGAGGCAATCGCCTTCGCCGCCACCGGCGAAACTACGATGGCCGAGCTCGGCTACAGCCTCGAAGCGCGTGACGTGCTCGAGCGCATGAGCATCCACAACGTGCGCGAGCTGCTCGCGGTCGATCGCATCCGCTTCCGCTACCTGCGCGGCGTGGGCGACAAGATCCGCAAGGAGATCCGCCTCAAGGCCAAGGAGCTTGCCCGGCTGCGTCCCGATCTCACCCAGGGCCGCGGCACGCTGCACGACCTGGAGGAGGGCGGCGGCAAGGGCACGGACAAGCTCGCCATCAGCATCAACGAGCTTGCCCGCCAACTGCTGCCGCGGCGCCCGGCTGGCGACGACCGCCCGGAAGAAGCCGCGCTCGCCTGCTTCCTCGGGCTCGACGAGGAAAATGCTGGCGAGGACAGCGCAGGCGAGGACACCAGCCCGGCCCAGCCCCGCACCCCGCTGCGTCCCGCCGGCACCTGGCTGGCGCTCGGCGAGGCCGCGGCGGCCTCCGGGCTCGACCGCAAGGCGCTCACCGACGCGCTGGTCAAGGCCCGCGAACGCTGGCTCAAGAACCCGGCCTTCACCGAGCTGCGCAACCAGCTCGAAACCCTGCTGCACGGCCAGGGCCAGGTCATGACCAGCACCGAGGCCGCGCTCGCCCTGCTGGCCTTGCGTGGCTGTGCCGAGCAGGGCGACGACGAGCGCTTGCGCCTGGCCAGCGCGGTGCTGCGTGCCGCGCTCGAGGCCGAGAGCCACCTCGAAAAGCCCCGCTTCGAACTCTTCGACCATGCGGCCACGCCGCTCATCGCCACCAGCGCCGCCTGGGCCGACTACGCTCGCCAGCTCGGCGCCGTGGCCGATGCCAGCGCCCTGGCCGACCCGCTGCTGCCGCCCGCCCGCGTGCTGCAGGCGCTCGAAGGTATCCATGCCCCGCAGCCGGTGGACGACGACGCCACGGAGTCCCTGCGTGGCATCCAGCCCGCACGCCTGCTGCGCCTGGCAACCGCGGCCTCGCGCACCGCGGCGCTGTCCAGCCGGCAGGAAATCTACCCGCGCCAGATGCCGGCCCTGCAGGCGCTGCGCCAGTCGCTCGGCGCCCTGGTCAGCCTCAAGGACCTCGAAGTCGGCGACCTCAGGACCCGCGTGCGCGGCCGCTACCCCGACGCCGAGCCCTTGCCCGACCGTCCCGTGCTCGACCGCCTGCTCGAAGAGGTCGACGCCCCCTTCCGCTGGGATGACGAAGCGCGCCTCTACCGCCGCCTCCAGTCCGGCACCACCAACGGCGGGACCACGTCGTTCCAGCGCCTCACCACTGTCGATGGCCTCGCCCTGGCCGACGCCGCAGTGCAGGACGCCCAGGCGCTCGAAGACCGCCTGCAGCGCAACCTGCGCCAAGGCGGGCTGCTGGTGCTGTGCGTCGAGCCGCGCCTTGCCGCGCGAGCCGAGACTGAATTGCTGCGCCGCTTCGGCCCGGGCGCGGCGCCTGCGATCAAGCTCGCCCGCCACAGCTTCGACGCCCTGATGATCCAGGCCCTGCGCGCGCAGGCCGACGCCCTGCGCGCCGATTGGAACGTCATCCTGCGTGCCGACGGCGCCGCCCACGACAGCCGCGACTGGGCCAACCTGCAGCGGCTGGTGCAGCGCACGCTGCCTGGCCTGCGCGATCGCCTGCTCGGCAGCGCCGACCCGGTCCTGCTCACCAGCCCGGGCCTGCTCGCCCGCTATGGCTTGATGAGCCTCGTCTCCGAGCTCGAATCCCAGGTCGGCCGTCCCGGCTGCACCCCCGCGCTGTGGCTGCTGCTGCCCACCCGCCGCCAGGGCCTGCCGATGCTCGACGGCGTGCCGGTGCCGCTCGTCCACACCAGCGCTGCCGTCGAAGTGCCGCAGTCGTGGATCGAAAACCGCCATCGGGCCCTGTCCGAGCACTCGAACGTTTCTTCTGTGAGCTAGACTAAGACTTAGCTTACCTGGCTGCGGAGGCCATCATGCAGATCGTCAACATCCATGAAGCCAAGACGCACCTGTCGCGCCTGCTCGAGATTGTCGAGCGCGGCGAGGAGGTCGTCATTGCCCGCGCCGGGCAGCCAGTCGCGACGCTCGCGGCCTACCGCCCCCCGCGCCGCAAGATCGCCCCGCCCGGCAGCATGAAAGGGCGCGACTGGCAGATGGCCGACGACTTCGACGCACCGCTCGACGAGCTCTTCTCCGTCTTCCAGGACGAGGCAGGCGCCCAACGATGAGGCTCCTGCTCGATACCCACTTCGCGTTGTGGTGGCAGACCGGCGATCCGCGCGTCACCGACGAGGTCCGCAAACTGGTCGAGACTGCCGACGAGGTCCTCGTCAGCCAGGTGTCGCTGTGGGAGCTCACCATCAAGGCCGGGCTGGGCAAGCTCCGCATCGAGCTGCCGGTGTTTGCCGAGCAGGTCGAAGCGATGGGCTTCGCCTGGCTGCCGATCGACAACGCGCACATCCTCAAGCTCGCCGACCTGCCCAGCTTCGACGACCACCGCGACCCCTTCGACCGCCTGCTCGTCGCGCAGTCCTTGGCCGAGCCGCTGATCCTGCTCACCGTCGACGGCAAGCTCGCCCGCTACGGCAGCACCGTCCGCGTCATCTGATTCCTGCCGCTCTCGCGCAAAGGCTCCCGTCCTCGTGATCCACGCCCCGCAACTCCTCGCCGACCTCACCCGCCAGCTCAAGCGCCTCGAAGACGACCTGCGTGCCCGCATCGCCGAGTTGCCCGAGCTCGACGCCGCGCTGCGTGCCGAATGGCAGGCCGCCCGCGATGCCGACCGCTGCGCCGAGCCCTTCGAGACCTGGGCCGACCAGGTCATCACCCAGGCGGGCGTGCACTGGCTGCTGTCCTGCGTGTTCCTGCGCTTCATCGAGGACAACCAGCTCGTCGACCGCCCCTGGCTGTCCGGCACGCCGGACTCCGGCCGGCTCGCGCTCGCGCGTGACCGTCACGAAGCCTACTTCCGCGCCCACCCGCTCGAATCCGACCGCGACTACCTGCTCGCCGCCTTCCGCGAGGCCGGCACGCTGCACGGCCTGCAGACCTTCTTCGACCAGGCACACAACCCGGTCTTCCGCCTCGGCATCAGCGGTGATGCGGCGATGGCGCTGCGCCAGTTCTGGCAGGCGGTGGACCCGGCGAGCGGGGCGCTGGTGCACGACTTCACCGACCCCGAGTGGGACACCCGCTTCCTCGGCGACCTCTATCAGGATCTCTCCGAGGCCACCCGCAAGCGCTACGCGCTGCTGCAGACGCCCGAGTTCGTCGAGGAATTCATCCTAGACCGCACGCTCACCCCGGCGATCCGCGAGTTCGGCTACCAGACCGCGCGCATGATCGACCCCACCTGCGGGTCGGGTCACTTTTTGCTCGGCGGCTTCCACCGCCTGGTGGCGGAATGGCAGCGCCGCGAGCCCGGCCGCAACCCGCGCGACATCGCGCAGAAGGCGCTCGACGCGGTGGCCGGCGTGGACCTCAACCCCTTCGCCGTGGCCGTCGCGCGCTTTCGCCTGCTGGTGGCGGCGCTCAAGGTGTGCGAGGTGCAGAGGCTGGCCGATGCGCCCAACCTCAGGCTGCAGGTGGCCATCGGCGACAGCCTGCTGCACGGCCCGCGCTTCGGTTTCAAGGAAACCGAGGACATGTTCCAGCGTGCCGACGACTACGCCGACACCGGCCTGGCCCACGCCTTCGCCAGCGAGGACCTGGCCGAGGTGCAGAAGATCCTCGGCCGCCAATACCACGCCGTGGTTGGAAACCCGCCCTACATCGTGGTCAAGGACGCGGCGCTTAACCAGGCCTACCGCCGGCGCTACCCAAACAGTTGTCACATGAAGTACTCGCTCGGCTGTCCCTTCACCGAGCGCTTCTTCGAGCTCGCGCAGACCGGGCGCGACGGGCAGGGAGACGTGGCTAAGGCAGGCTTCGTCGGCCTGATCACCGCCAACAGCTTCATGAAGCGCGAGTTTGGTTCCAAGCTCATCGAGCAGGTGCTGCCGGCGCTGGACCTGACCCACGTCATCGACACCTCCGGCGCCTACATTCCGGGCCACGGCACGCCGACGGTGATTCTGTTCGCCCGCCACCGGCCGCCGGTGGCGGGCGAGGTACGCACGGTGATGGGGATCAAGGGCGAGCCGAGCACGCCGGAGGATCCGGCGCAGGGGCAGGTGTGGTCCGCGATTCTGGAGCAGGTCGATAAGGTTGATTCGGAGAGCGAATTCGTAAGTGTCGCCGATACGCCACGCGCGACCTTTTGTAAGCACCCTTGGAGCACTGGCGGCGGCGGCGCGGCCGACCTTCGAGCTGTTCTCGAAGGGAAAGCAACCAATAGATTGGTGTCCGAAACGAAAGCGGTGGGCTTTATGGTCGTAACTGGTGAGGACGAGTTATTCATCCGCCCAGATGAGATGGGCTTTCGCCGTCGACTAATCGGCGTATCCGCCATAAGAAAATTCGTCTTCGGCGACGCGATTCGTGATTGGAACACCTCGCCGGTCCGCTCAGCAATCTACGAATACGATCAGCAGGGTCGCCACAATGCAGCGGAAGTACTCGACAACTATTTTTGGTCCTACAGGGCGTTGATGCGTCCGTCGATTTTCTTCGGTCGAACTAAAGAGCAGAGGGGGATGCATTGGCGTGAATACGGCGTTGTTGTTAAAGACAAGTTGGGTGTGCCTGAGCCGATCGCTTTTGCAGAGGTAGCAACGCATAACCACTTCGTACGTGGGGCAGATGAGCGGATATTTGACAAGACTGCGCCGGTCATCAAGCTGCCGGCGGAGGCGACCGAGGACGAGCATCTGGGCCTGCTCGGGCTGCTGAACTCGTCGGTGGCGTGCTTCTGGTTGAAGCAGGTTTGCCACAACAAGGGCAGCACGGTCGATCAGCATGGTGCGCGGCAACGCACCGCGCCGTTCGAGGATTTCTACGCCTTCAACTCGACCAAGGTTGCTGAGTTCCCGCTGATTGACGCCCGCCCGCCCGACCTGGCCTGCCGGCTCGACACCCTCTCCAGCGAGCGTGCCGCGACCCTCCCGGACGCGCTACTGCGCGAAGGCCAGCCGCTGCCGACCCGCGCCACGCTGGACGCCGCCCGCCGCGAGGCCGAATCCCTGCGCCAGCGCATGATCGCGCTGCAGGAGGAACTCGACTGGCGCTGCTACCGGCTCTACGGCCTGTTGCCTGAGGGCGCGGCCGAGCTGGAACACCCGAACCCGCCCGAAGTCCGCCTCGGCGAGCGCGCCTTCGAGATCGTGCTCGCCCGCCGCATGGCCGAGGGTAAGGAGACCACGACCTGGTTCGAGCGCCACGGCTCCACGCCGATCACCGAAGTCCCCGCCCACTGGCCGGCGGACTACCGCGCGGTGGTCGAGCGCCGCATCGCGCTGATCGGTGCCGACCGCAACATCGGCCTGATCGAGCGCCCGGAATACAAACGGCGCTGGAACACGCCGCCGTGGGCGGAGCAGGAGCAGGCCGCGCTGCGCGACTGGCTGCTCGCCCGCCTGGAGTCCGCCCGTTACTGGCCGCGCGGCGAAGGGCGCGAGGACGCGGCCGGCGCCGCAGGCCGCGCGGGCGAACCGGCGCAGCTCTCCAGCATCAACCGCCTGGCCGATGCCGCGCGGCTGGACGCGGACTTCATGCAGATCGCCGAGCTCTACGCCGGCCGCGCCGACTTCGACGTCACCCGCTTGGTCGGTGAGCTGGTCGTCGCCGAGTCCGTGCCCTTCCTGCCCGTGCTGCGCTACACCGAAACCGGCCTGCGCAAGCGCGCCCAGTGGGAAGACTGCTGGACGCTGCAGCGGCGCGAAGATGCGGGTGAGGATGTTGGCAAAATCCCGGTGCCTCCCAAATATCAGAGCAAGGACTTCCAGAAGGCCGACTTCTGGCGCCTGCGCGGCGGCCTCGACGTGCCCAAGGAGCGCTGGGTGAGCTACCCCGGCTGCGAACGCGGCGCCGACGGCAGCCTGCCCATCGCCTGGGCCGGCTGGGACCCTCTGCAGCAAGCCACCGCGCTCGCCGCCTACTACCTCGACATGAAGGACACCGAAGGCTGGCTCGCCGATCGCCTGCTGCTGCTGCTCGCCGGCCTGCTCGAACTGCTGCCCTGGCTCAAGCAATGGCACAACCAGCTCGACGATAACTTCGGCGAGCGCATGGGCGACTACTACGACGGCTTCGTGCGCGACGAGGCCAAGGCGCTGGGGGTGACGCTGGAGGCGCTGCGGGCGTGGAAGCCGGAGGTGACGGCGGCCCGGCGCGGGCGTCGGCGGAGCGTGGGGGGCTGATAATGTTGGCAGTGATGGAAACGCCCGTGAGGTGGATATCCGGAGGAGGCGCCGCAAGGCATGGGTAACGAAGTGAATTACGCGGCGGCGGCTCGCCGCCACTTGAACGACGGCCGGCTTCTGCTGGGTCAGGGTAGGCGGGCGAACGCGGGGCAGTTGTTCGGGTTCAGCGTTGAATGTGGCATCAAGGCCGTTCTGATCGCTTGCGGAGTTGCCCGCGGTTCAGACGGCGGTGTTGCAGAGAAGAATCCGCTTGATCAAAAGAAAGGACATCCTCTGCGTACCCACATGCCGATCCTGTCCTCCAGAGTGCCCACGTTCGGCAATCTCATTCCAGATGGTCCGAAGGCGACAAGCTACTTCGCGATGCTGGCTAGACCGGGCGATATGGATGACTGGCGCGTCGATCATCGCTACTGGGATGAGTCTTCTATTCCCCTTGATTCGGTGGCTCGATGGGAATGCCTAGCGGTGGAGGCCAATGCCATGCTCGACCAGGCTCGACTGGATGGAGTGCTGTGATGAACGCGATTCGATTCAATGATGCGTTGCGCTGTGCTGCCGAGGCGGTGCAGGACGACACCTTGCCGAGCGCGTGGCCTGTCCGTGTGGTGCGAGATGTGTATGGTCGCCTGCGTTTTGCAGTCGACTGTGATTCGTCGGACTACCCCGTGGATGCCAGACAACGCCTGGAGACTGCCCAGCAGGCGCTGGGGCGGTACGCCACGGATGGGCGGCTTCTCTTCAGGGATGATTTCTCCAATCCGGACGAGGTGTTCGGCGGACCAGACTGGCATCTGGCGCGGATTGCTGCGCCAACGGAAATTGAGCCGGACCGCGCAATCGAGGTTCGGGTTCTGGATCGACAGATTATTGGGCAGGACTGGCTGCGGACTGAACTGGCCGCCGAAGCCGGTCATCCGCCGCGGATCGTGTTCTACGGCTTGAAGGGTGGGGTCGGGCGCTCGACCGCGCTTGCCATGCTCGCGTACCGCCTTGCCCGTGACGGAAAGCGCGTTCTGCTGATCGATTTCGATCTCGAGTCGCCGGGGCTGTCCGGCCTGCTGTTGCCGCCGGAACGTGTCGCGGCTTGCGGGCTGGTGGACTGGTTTGTCGAAGATGCCGTGGGGCAGGGCGATCTGGTTCTCGGTGACCTGCTTTCGGACAGTCCCCTTGCGGACAATACCTCGGGCAGCATCCGGGTCGCAGCCGCAATGGGCAATGGCGAGCGGGCTTACATGAGCAAATTGGCCCGGGTATACGCCGACGTCCCGTCGCCCGACGGCCCCCAACGGTTTGCGCAGCGCATGGGGCGCATCGTGAACACCTTGGAGGAGCGCGAACGCCCCGACGTGGTGCTGATCGATAGTCGCGCCGGATTGCACGATGTCGCTGCAGTCGCCATCTCCCGACTTGCGACCATCGCCTTGCTCTTTGCGACCGACTCCGAACAATCGTGGCAGGGCTATGGGCAGCTTTTCAAGCACTGGAATCAGCACCCGCAAGTGCTTCGCGCAGTGCGTGAGCGGCTCGCGATCGTACAGGCCCTGTTTCCGGACAGCGACCAGGTAGAGCGTGCTAGGCGCTTTCTCGACCGCTCTTACGAGCTGTTTTCGGAGCATCTCTACGACGATATCGAGCCGGGAGACGATGCTCAGCTCCAAGCCTTCAGCTTTCAGCCCGATGCAAAGGATGCGCCCCACTTTCCGCTGCGCGTGCGGTGGAACGCCCGCTTCCAGGAGTTCAACCCGCTCATGGGCAGGGAGGACGGTGGCGTGGATGACAAGGATATCGAACTGGCGTTCGGCCCGTTCTTTGAGCAGATCATCGAGTTGATCGAGGTGTTGCGAGCATGACAGACGTCGCCATTCTCAGGCAGGCGCTCATCGAGTCCTTGCCGTCCGTCGACCATGCGGGGGCGGAGCCCGATCGGGAGCCGGCCTTCACGTATGTACCACCGAGTCATGCAAAAGCACTCGACCCGGACGTCAGCCTTGTCGAAGGTATTCGGGGGGCGGGGAAGAGTTTCTGGTGGGCACAATTGGCATCCGAGCGGCATCGGGACGCGATCGTGAAGGCGTTCCCAGAGATTCGTGTCGGATCTGGCGTCAAGGTGGTGAAGGCGTTCGGGGCACAGGTCTCCTCCGTTGATGCACCGAGCCAGGATGTACTTGCGAGTCTGGCTGCCAACTATCCCCCGCGGGCGATCTGGAAGGCCGTGCTCGCGCAGAAAGCGGGTCTTGGTGAGGGGTTTCCGAGCACCGAGGATTGGCCGCAGCGCGTGGCTTGGGTGGTTCAGCAGCCGGAGGCGTTCGACCGCGCGTTGCTTCGGGTCGATGAGGCTTGCGAGCAGCGGGGCGAGACGCTTGTCGTGCTGTTCGATGCCCTCGATCGGCTTGCAGCGGATTGGCAGCACATTCGCCCGCTCGCCAAGGGACTGCTACAGGTCGCGCTCGAGCTTCGCTCGACGAAGCGCATCCGGTTCAAGCTATTCATGCGCCCGGACATGCTCCAGGACAAGGAGATCATGCAGTTTCCGGATGCCTCCAAGTTGCTCGCGCGCAAGGCGGCATTGACTTGGCGCCGGGTGGATCTTTACGCACTGCTTTTTCAGTGCCTCGCCAACGCCCCATCGGGCGGTGCCGAGTTCCGTCGGCTGTGTGAGGAAGAGCTGGGATGCGAATGGAGGCAGATCAATGGGCTGTGGCAACTGCCTACGGCGCTGCGCGTCGACGAAAAGGAGCAGGAGCGGGTCTTCGCGCGGCTGGCCGGATCTGCGATGGCGTCAGGGCCAAGCGGCTACAAGCGGGGCAAGCCTTATACATGGTTGGTGAACCACCTGCAGGACGGGCTCGACCAGGTCAGTCCCCGAAGCTTCAGCGCAGCTCTGCTGCATGCGGCTGAAGATACGAGGGACGATGCCGGGCTTGTGCTGGACTACAAGGCGATCCAGTCGGGGGTGCGAGAGGCCTCGAAGATCCGTGTGAACGAATTGATCACCGAAGATTACCCGTGGGTCGATCTGGTGATGCAGCCGCTTCGTGGCAATTTGACAGTGCCTTGCACTGAAGACGACATCAAGCGGCTTTGGGCAGACGCACGGACTCTCGAGGGGCTGGAAATGGACCTCGGACGGTCGTCTCATGACGTGAAGCTGCCGCCGCCCAGCGTGGAGCCCGATGCGGTGCTCGGTTCGCTGGAGGGGCTCGGCCTGATGACAAGGATGGACCGCGGCCGCATTCAGATGCCGGACGTTTACCGCCTTGCGTTTGGCTTGGGCCGTCGGGGTGGCGTCAAGCCGCTCAAGTAAGGCAGGTCGAAGAACCCCAGGGAAACGGACCATGCTGAAGTCTGAACTGTTGGAAATCATCGCAAACGGCGAGAACTCGGGCGTCGAGTTCAAGCGCGACGACGTTCGACCTGAGCAGCTCGCCAAGGAGATCGTCGCCCTCGCGAACCTGCAGGGCGGCCGCGTGCTGCTGGGCGTGGAGGATGATGGCAGCATCAGCGGCGTGCAGCGGGACGACCTCGAAACCTGGGTCATGGACACTGTGTTCGGGCGCTACATCCATCCCCTGATCCTGCCGTTCTACGAAGAGCTCGCGCTTGACGATGGCAAGCGGGTGGCCGTTGTGACCATCACGCAAGGCACGGCAAAGCCCTATGTGCTGAGAAGTAACAATCGCGAAGAGATCTATGTTCGCGTGGGCAGCACGTCGCGGCTGGCGACTCGGGAGCAGCAGGCGCGGCTGTTTGAAAGCGGGGGCATGCTGCATGCCGAGACGCTGCCTGTGTCCGGCACGAGTCTGGGCAGTCTGGATATGGCGCGGCTGGCGGATTACCTGGTGAATGTCGCCGGCGACCTCGAGGCGCCCGCCACGACCGAGGACTGGGAGCGCCGCCTCGAAGGCCTGGGCTTGCTGGTCGCCCGCGAGGACGGCAGGCCGGTGTGCACGATTGCCGGTCTGGTGCTGTTCGGGCGCAGTCCGCGTCGCAGCCTGCGCCAAGCCGGGGTGCGGTGGATGTCGTTTGCCGGCGACGACATGGAGTACCAGGCGCAGGACGACACTCTGGTCGATGGGCCGATGGTGGCCTTGTTCGAGGGACGAGCCGGCGTGGGCCGACAGCTCGTGGAGCCGGGGCTGGTCGAACGTCTGGTCGATCGCATGCGCCCCTTCATCTCGGAGGAGAGCAATGCGAGTAGCGAGGGGCTGCGCCGCGAGCGGGTCTATCGCTACCCGCTCGACGCCTTGCGCGAAACCATCCTCAACGCGCTCGTGCATCGGGACTGGACACGATCGCTCGAGGTCGAGGTGGTGAACTATGCCAACCGCCTTGAGGTGGTCAGCCCGGGCACGCTACAGAACTCGATGACGATCGAGAAGATGCTCGCCGGCCAGCGCTCGCCGAGAAACCCCATCATCGTCGAGATCATGCGGGACTACGGCTACGTGGACATGCGCGGCATGGGCGTGCGCAGGAAGATCGTTCCGCTGACACGCGAATACACCGGCAGGGATGCGCAGTTCGACCTGACGGAGGACCACCTGCGGGTGGTGATCCCGGCGCGGACACGGACGTAGGAGCGGCTTCAGCCGCGAAAGCGTGGTGGTTCACCGTAGGAGCGGCTTTAGCCGCGAAAGCGCAGTAGTTCGCGGCTGAAGCCGCTCCTACGGCGCGCCCGCTGACACGAGAAATTTAGGAATGACCGAATGCCCTTGCTGAAAGACCTGATCACCATCCCTGAGCGCGTGCATCAGGGAGACTTCGTGCTGAAGCTCTCCGAAGGGGTGAGCCACGCCGAGCAGACGCTGCGCGACTATGTGGTAACGCCGCAGCTTGCCGACGCGTTCAACAACGCGATGGGCTTTATCGAGCAGGCGGTGCTGTCGGGCAACAGCAAGGCGGCCTACCTGCACGGCAGTTTTGGTTCGGGCAAGAGCCACTTCATGGCGGTGCTGAACCTATTGCTGGCGGGTAATACGCAGGCGCGGGCGATTCCGGAACTGGCCTCCGTCGTGGCGCGGCACGGCTGGACGCAGGGGCGCAAGTTCCTGCTCGTGCCTTATCACATGATCGGTGCACGCGACATGGAGAGCGCGATCCTTGGCCAGTACGCCGAGTTCGTGCGCAAGCAGCACCCCGAGGCACCCGTGCCGGGCTTCTATCTGGCCGAGGGGCTGTTCCACGACGCCGTGCGCATGCGCGAGACGATGGGCGACGCGGAGTTCTTCGACAAGCTCAACGCCGGCGCCCAGGGCAGTGCGGGCGGCGGCTGGGGCGTGCTCGACAGCGGTTGGGACGCGGCGAGCTTCGAGGCGGCGATGCTGGAGCCGCCGCACGGCGAGGAGCGGGCGCGGCTGGTGGGCGACCTGATCGGGCAGTTCTTCTCGGCCTACCGCTCGCTGGCGGCGGGTGGCGAGGGCTTCGTGCCGCTGGACGACGGGCTGGCGATCATGAGCCGGCACGCGCGCGACCTCGGCTACGACGCGGTGATCCTGTTTCTCGACGAACTGGTGCTATGGCTGGCGAGCCATGCGGCGGACGTGAGCTTCGTCAGCCGCGAGGGTACCAAGCTGGTGAAGCTGGTGGAGGCGACCAACGCCGACCGGCCGATTCCGCTGGTGAGCTTCGTCGCCCGCCAGCGCGACCTGCGCGACCTGGTGGGCGAGAACCTGGCCGGCTCGGTGCAACTGCAGTTCAGCGACGTGCTCAAGCACTGGGAGGCGCGCTTTCACCGCGTGACGCTGGAGGACCGCAATCTGCCCGCGATTGCGGAGAAGCGCGTGCTGCGTCCGCGTGACGAGGCGGCGCGGCAGACCCTGCAGGCCGCCTTCGAGGACGTGCTGCGGCTGCGCCGCGACGTGCTCGACACCTTGCTGACCACCGAGGCCGACCGCGACCTGTTCCGCAAGGTCTATCCCTTCAGCCCGGCGCTGGTGCAGACCCTGATCGCGGTGTCGGCGGCGCTGCAGCGCGAGCGCACGGCGCTGAAGCTGATGCTGCAGTTGCTGGTGGATCGGCGCGAGGATCTCGAGCTCGGCCAGTTGATTCCGGTCGGCGACCTGTGGGATGCGATCGCAGAAGGGGACGAGCCTTTCTCCGAGGGCATGCGCCTGCACTTCGAGAACGCCAAGCGGCTCTACACCCAGCGCCTGTTGCCGATGCTGGAGACGCGCCACGGCGTGACCTGGGAGGCGATCAAGCTCGGCCAGGCGGATGCCGGCGCGGCGCGTAACCTGCGCAACGACGCGCGCCTGCTCAAGACGCTGCTGCTGGCGGCGCTGGTGCCCGAGGTGGAGTCGCTCAAGGGCATGACCGCCGGCCGGCTGGTTGCGCTCAACCACGGCACCTTCCGCTCGCCGATTCCGGGGCGCGAGGTGCAGGACGTGGTGCGCCGCCTGCGAGACTGGGCGGGGGAGATCGGCGAGATCAAGGTCTCCGACGACAACAACCCCACGGTGGCGATCCAGGTGACCGGGGTCGATATCGAGCCGATCCTGCGGGCCGCCGAGGTGAACGACAACGACGGCAACCGTCGGCGCAAGATCCGCGACATGTTGTTCGAGCAACTGGGCATCGAGGACGACGGTGGCCTGTTCATCCGCTACGAGTTCGTCTGGCGCGGCACGCGGCGCGAGGTGGAGCTGCTGTACGAGAACGTCCGCCAGATGGCCGACGAGCGCCTGCGCGGCCGCAGCGAGGTGTGGTCGGTGGTGCTGGACTTTCCCTTCGACGAGGCCAACCGCACGCCCCAGGACGACATCGCCCGACTGGACGAATACAACGGCGGCAATACGCGCACCGTGGTGTGGCTCCCGGCCTTCCTGAGCAACAAGGCGATGGCCGACCTAGGGCGGCTGGTGATCCTCGACCACATCCTGCAAGGCGAGCGTTTCGAGCAGTACGCCGGCCATTTGTCCTTCGTCGAGCGCACGCAGGCGAAGGCGCTGGCGCGCAATCAGCTCGATTCGCTGCGCATCAAGCTGCGCACCCAACTCGACGTCGCCTACGGCCTGAGCACGGAACCGCGCGACGCCGTGATGTTTGCGCTGGCGCCCGAGCAGCAGTTCCGCTCGCTCGATCTCACCTTCGCGCCGCGGCCGCCGGTGGGGGCGGACTTCCGTTCGGCCTTCGAGGATTTGCTCGGGCAACTGTTCGCCCACCAGTATCCCGCGCACCCGGAGTTCGACACCGAGATCAAGGCGAGCGTGGTGAAGAAGGTGTGGGCCGAGGTGCAGAAGGCGGTTGCAGCGTCGGGACATCGGGGCCTGGTTGCCGATACGCCTACCCGCCGCCTGGTGCGCTCGGTGGTGAATCCCTGCCGCCTGGGCGTGATGGGTGAGACGCATCTGCTGATCGAACACCGCTGGAGGGAACATTTTTCGCAATGCCATGCCCGCGATGGCGGTGGGACGATCACGGTGGCGAGGCTTCGGCAGTGGATCGACCTTCCGCAGCCGATGGGCCTGCCCGTCGAGCTGCAGAACCTGGTCATCCTGACCTACGCGCTGCAGACGAACCGCAGCTTCGTGTTCGGCAGCACGCCGATCGATCCGGGGGTGGAGCAGCTTGCCGACGACCTGGAGCTGCGCGAGCAGTCCCTGCCCGAAGCCTCGGAGTGGGTGCGTGCGGTGGAGCGTGCGGCGTCGCTGTTCGGCCTGACGCTGCCGCAGACGCTGAATGCGGCGAGCGTGGCGCAACTGGTCAGCCAGGTCCGCGAGGCGGCGAGGGCGAAGCGCATCAGGATCGGCGAACTCGTTGCCCGTGTTCGCGACCGTGCGGAGCGCTACGCGCCGGGGGCGCCCGGGTCGCGGCAGCGCAGTGCCGAATCGGCGCAGGCGCTGGTGGCGGCGCTCGTAACCGCCGATGACCGCGAACTGGTGCGCGTGCTGGCGTCGATGGCGCTCGAGACCTCGGAGACCGCGGTGGGTCGGACGCTGGGCCAGGCCGAGACGTCGTTGGCGGTGCTCGATGCGGCGAAGTGGCAGCTGTTCGATGCGATGGGCGAGCTCGCCGACCATCGCCGGGATGCGGCCCAGCTCCTTCTTGTGCGCCTGAAGGAGGCGCTGACGGCAGACGAGCATGTGGTGCCGTTGAAGGCCCGCTTCGAGGAGATGGAGCGCGATGCGGTGCGGCTGCTGACCGCAGCTGCGAGCATCGGTGCTGCTAGTCCGGCAGCGACTGGTACCCCAGGGGTGCAGACAAGTACGCACTCCACGCCATCCGAACCCATCGCGCCGACCGTACCGCAGCCGGGGCCGCGCACCATCGTGGTCGAAGAGGCCCAGAAAACGGACCTCAGCGCCGAGGAGGCGACCCGCGTGCTCGATGACTTGAGGGCGCGCCTGGCGAGCGATCAGGCGCTGGAACTGACGGTGACCTGGCGTCTGCAACGTCGGGGCGAATGAACATGGCGACTGCAACCGGGGTGTCGACCGCGCAGGTCGCTGCACAACTCGAAACGATCGTCGCGAGGGACGCCAGCGCCCGCGCCCGCGCTGTGGCGGTGCGCTCGGCGGTGCGGCAGCCGTGGCCCGAGCGGATCAGCGCACGGGGCAAGCCTTTCGAGGTGCGCTGGTGCGACTCTCTGCTTGGCTTACGCGAGGCGCTGCTCGGGCTCGAGCCGCAAGGCGCAAGCGGAGGCGGGCCGGACGAGGCCTGTGTCGTCCTGCTGACGCCCTTTGCAACGCACGAGTTGCCGGATGACGTGGCCGCGCGTCTGTTCAAGTCGCGCGTCTGGCAGCCGGAGGGGTGGGAGATCGTGCGCGAGATGTTCGAAGCGAAGGAGGTCGATGCCCGCCTCGCGCGCTATGGCTGGATGCCGCAGGTGCTGATCGATGCGGCGGCCGCTGGGCCCTACGACCCGGTGGCCACCGGCTTTCTCGATCTCGGGACGGCGTGGCGGGTTGTCCTGCAGCGCTGCCTCGGGCTGGAGAACGAACGACCCGACGCGCAAGCGTTGCTGGCCTGGACTCAGCAGCCCGACGCCGTCGCTCGGCTGGAAGCCCTGCCGGCCGCGGCGCAGACGGACGTGTGTGCGTGGCTGCAGGATGCAGCCGGCGCGGTCGGCAGACTGATTCTCGCCACCCGCAGGAGTGAGCGCCTGGCGGATGCCCTGCCGATCGGGCTGGTGTGCTCGGTGGTGTTCGCTTCCGATGCTGCCGGCCAGACGGAGCGGGGCCATGCGGCCGTGCGCCTTGAGCGTCATGTCAATGACGAGCACATCGGCGTGGTCGAAGGCCGGGCGTGGGCGAAAGCAGCGACCGCGCTCGTCACGCGTGACGGGGCTTCAGTCTGGCAGGGAGCGCTCGATCGCGCCGACACCCTGCTCGAGGAGTTGCGCGTCGCCGAGTTCGCTTGGTTGAGCGACACGCTTTACGCCGGTCTGGACCAGCGCATGGCGCGCTTCGGCTCAGCGGTCGGGCAGTTTGTGGTGGACCTCTCCGGTGAGAAGGGGCGTGATGCGCTGAACGGGGCAGTGCGCGAGGTTTTGCAGCGGGCGGCCGAGTTGCGCCGGCACGTGCTGGTGGGACGCTTCACCCAGCGCCTCGAGCAGGTGGAGATGGCGTGCCGCCTGGTGAAGTGGCTGGCGAGGCCGACACCCGACCTCAATTCGGTGGCTGCAGCGATCGAATGGCAGGCGGACCAGGGGGCATTCGTCGATTGGGCGCGTTTCCGCTTGCGCGGCGGTGATGACCTGGCGCTGGTGTCCGAGGCGTACGCTGCACTGCGTGGTGCAGTGGCCGCCAGGCGGGCACGGCTGGCAAAGGAGTTCGCGGGCATGCTCGCACAGGGAGGCGGGCACGACTGGAGCCCGTCGCCGCGCGTCGTGCCCGTCGAGACCGCCCTTGCGGACGTGGTCGCGCCGCTGGCGGCGTCGCACCCGGTGCTCGTGCTGGTCATGGATGGACTGAGCGTCAGCATCTTCCGGGAATTGTTTGCCGAGCTGGCCGCACTTAGCTGGTCCGAGTGGGTGCGCAGCGACCTGGGGCATGCCCTGACCGGGGCGGCCGCATTCCCCACGGTGACCGAGGTCAGCCGTGCGAGCCTGCTCGCCGGCACGGTGACGACCGGTGGAAGCGGGCAGGAGAAAAGTGCGTTTGCGGCGCATCCGGCCTTGCTTGCGCGTAGCAATGCCTCGCAGCCGCCGAGGCTGTTTCACAAGGGTGAGCTGGCCGAGGACGGCAGCCTGTCGTCGCAGGTGCGGGCAGCGATTGCCGATGGCCGGCAGAAGGTGGTCGGGGTGGTGTACAACGCGGTGGACGACCACCTCGCCGGTCCGGACCAGTTGCATCAGGCCTGGCGACTGGAGGGGCTGCGCCTGCTGATGCCCCTGCTGAGAGAAGCGCGTGACGCACGCCGGGTCGTGATCGTGACGGCGGATCATGGTCATCTGCTCGAAGACGGCACGCGTCAGTGCTCGGGCGGTGAGCGCGATCGCTGTCGCGATGGCAGCAAGGCGGGCAGCGAAGACGAGATCGCGCTGCGCGGGCCGCGGGTGCTGACCGCCGCGGGCCAGCGCAGCGTGGTGTGCCTGTGGGGCGAGGACACGCGTTACACCGGTCGCAAGAACGGCTACCACGGCGGCGCCTCTCTGCCCGAGGTGGTGGTGCCGATGAGCGTGCTGGTTCCGCTGGGCATGAGCCTGCCGGGATGGCAACCGGCGGTGCCGCCGCAGCCCGAGTGGTGGGATCCGAGCTTGCCTTTCGGCGCGGCAGCGAACGGTCTGAAGGTGACGGACCGACCTGCCGCTTTGCCGGCTGCGGGGAAGCCTTCGCGTGCTCCGTCTCGCAAGCCGGCAGCACCGGAGGGGCAGGGGGCGCTGTTCGATCTCGAGCCCCCGGCTCTCGTGCCTACCGAGTCCAGGCAGACGCACTGGGTGGATGGGCTGCTCGCCTCCGACACCTATGCGGCCCAGCGGCGCCTGGCTGCCCGTGTGGCGCTGCCCGATGAGCAGATGCGGCGTTTGCTGTGCACGCTGGAAGAGCGTGGAGGCAAGCTGTCGAAGACTGCAGTGGCGCAGCGTCTGGCCGTGCCCGAACTGAGGCTGGCGGGCATGCTGGCTGCGGCGCGACGGGTGCTCAACGTCGACCAGATGCCAGTGATGGAGCTGGATGAGGGCGCCGGAACGGTGGAACTGAACCTGAATTTGCTGATGAAGCAGTTCGGACTGAGCGCAACGAGGCAGTGAAGATGAAGCCACCCAGGATGAAGGAGCGCGCGTGATCAGCGCTGCCAAACGCGAGGACATCATCGGCGCGCTGCGCCGCGGGACGGTGCCGGGGTCGGGCCTCGACGCCTTTGCGGTCGGGGTGGATGCGTTTGCGCCGGTGATCGACGAGGAACTCGAGCGCGTCGCCGCCGGGCGTGGCGCTTTCAAGGCGGTGCGCGGCGAGTATGGCAGCGGCAAGACCTTCTTCGGGCGCTGGTTCCAGGAGCGTGCCCGCAGCCGTAGTTTTGCGGCGAGCGAGGTCCAGATCAACGAAACCGAGACCCCGCTGCACAAACTGGAGACCGTCTATCGACGGCTGGTGGAGCGCCTTGGCACGGCAGACGCCGCGAACGGCGCATTCCGCAGCGTGATCGACGGCTGGTTCTTCGCGCTCGAGCAGGACGTACTGGCGGAGGGGGGCGTCGATGCCGATGACGATTCCGCCCTGCTGGCCAGGACCGATGCCTTGATGGAAGCGAGGTTGGCGGCCATCAGCAAGGCGGCGCCGGCGTTTTCGGCGGTGCTGCGCGCCTATCGGCAGGCGGTTGCACGGGGCGATGGAAGCCTCGCCGACGGACTGATCAGCTGGCTGGCGGGGCAGCCCAATGTGGCCGCGAGCGTGAAGCGGGCGGCAGGCATCAAGGGGGATCTGGACCATTTCGGAGCGGCGAATTTCCTGGCCGGTCTGCTGGTGATCCTGCGTGACAGCGGTTACGCCGGGCTGGTTCTGGTGCTCGATGAAGTCGAGACCTTGCAGCGCATGCGGGCCGACACCCGGGAGCGAGGCTTGAACGCGCTGCGCCAGTGGATCGACGAGATCGACGCCGGACGCTACCCGGGGCTCTATCTGCTGGTTACGGGCACGCCGGCCTTCTACGACGGCCCACAGGGCATCCAGCGTCTGGTGCCGCTTGCGCAGCGTCTGCATGTGGATTTCGCCACCGAGGCGAGATTCGATAACCCGCGTGCGGCGCAGATCCGCTTATCGACCTTCGATCATGGCGCCCTGGTCGCAGTAGGGACGCGGATACGCGACATCTACGCCGAAGGCGCGCGAGACCAGGCGCGCATCCACGGTGTGGTCGATGACACTTACGTGGAAACGCTGGCCCGCGCCGTGGCCGGCGGGCTGGGTGGTAAGGTCGGGGTTGCGCCCCGCCTGTTCCTGAAGAAGCTGGTCGCGGACGTGCTCGACCGGGTGGATCTGCACGCCGACTTCGACCCGCGACGCCACTACAGCCTGACGCTGTCCGAGACCGAGATGTCCGCAGCCGAACGGGCGGCGGCGAATGCGGACTCGGTGGACGACATTGCGTTGTGAGCGCGTCTGACCAGGGGCAGGAGGTGGGTGTGGAACCGTTCGATACCCTGCATCCCGCGCTTCAGTACCACGTCGTCAATTCGCTGGGTTGGTCGTCGCTGAGACCGACGCAGATCGAGGCCATCGGCCCGATCCAGGAAGGCGTCCACTGCCTGTTGCTGGCGCCGACTGCAGGTGGCAAGACCGAGGCGGCGATCATCCCGGTGTTGTCGCGCATGCTTCGCGAGAACTGGCGCGGCGTGAGCGTGCTGTACGTCTGCCCGATCAAGGCGCTGCTCAACAACCTCGCCCAGCGCCTGGAGCACTACGCAGGGCTCGTCGGCCGGCGGGTGGAGCTCTGGCATGGTGATGTGTCGCAGTCGCGCAAGCAGCGTGCACTGAAGGACCCTCCCGACATCATCCTGACCACGCCCGAGTCGATCGAGGGCATGTTGATCTCCACCCGGGTCGAACGCGACACCTGGTTCGGCAGCCTGCGGGCGGTGATCGTGGACGAGCTCCACGCCTTTGCGGTCGATGACCGTGGCTGGCACCTGCGCGCCATCCTTTCCCGCCTGGCGGACTATACGGTGTGCCCGCCCCAGCGCATCGGACTGTCGGCCACCGTCAGCAATCCGGATCAGTTGCTGGCCTGGCTCGCTCCGGAAGGCGAGCGCAGGGTGGTCGGCAGTGCGGGGGTGAGCACCGATGCCGACGTCACGCTGGACCACGTCGGCTCGCTCGAGAACGCGGCGATCGTGATCTCGCGCCTGCACCGCGGCAAGAAGCGCCTCGTCTTCTGCGATTCGCGCAGCTACACCGAGCAACTCGGCAACCTGCTGCGGGGCCACGGTGTGCGCACCTTCGTCAGCCACGCGTCGCTGAGCGCGGTTGAGCGTCGTCAGGCCGAGACGGCGTTTGCGGAAGAGAAGGACTGCGTCATCGTTGCCACCTCCACGCTCGAACTGGGCATCGACGTGGGTGATCTCGACGTCGTCATCCAGATCGATGCACCTTCGACAGTGTCATCGTTCCTGCAGCGGATGGGCCGTACCGGCCGTCGCGCCGGAGCGAGGCGCAACTGCCTGTTCCTTGCCACGACCTATCAGGGTTTTTTGCTGAGCCTCGGCGTGCTGCAGAAGTGGCAGGAGGCCTGGGTGGAGGCAGCGCTGCCGCCTTCCGAGCCTTGGGGTGTGGTGGCCCAACAGGCGCTTGCCATGGTGCTGGAGCAGGGCCTGGTGCCGCGACATGCGTTGCTGCAGCGCTTGCAGAGGGCTTTCCCGGAATGTGAGCAATCCGACATCGCCTTGCTGGTGGATTCGGCCATCGACAAGGCCTACCTGTCGATGGCTGAGGCGGATCTCCTGCAGGTTGGGCCCACCACCGAGCGCGAGTACGGCCGGGGACATTACCGGGACCTTCTGGCGACCTTCTCGGGCTCGCCGCTGCTGACTGCGCGCTTTGCAGGAGCGGATGTCGGTTACGTCGATCCGAGTGCCCTGAGCGGCGAGGATGCGCTGATGAGTATCCTGCTCGCCGGACGAAGCTGGAAGGTGGTCGACATCGACTGGGGGCGTAGGGTAGTCACGCTGGAGCCTGGCACGGGGGAGGGCTCGGCGCGATGGAGCGGAACTGGCCGAGTGCTCGGTGCGGAGCTCTGCGGGGCAATACGCACCGTGCTGCAACGCGGTGAACTGGTAGGTGTGATCTTGTCGAAGAGGGCAGCGGCTAGCCTGGAAGAGTTCAGCGACAGCCTTCCCTGTGGGGGGACTGGACCGATCATCACGCGTGACGAGAAGGGGCGCTTCCGGGTGTGGACTTACGGTGGAACGCGATTCAACCGCTGGCTCGGATATCAGCTTCGAGCGGTCGCAGGAACTTCACGGCAGGATGACTTGGGTGTCGACGTTCGACGGGACCCGACGGAGGCGATCCGCGACAAGCTTGATCAAACAGTCGAACTGAGCGACAACGAGCTTGGTGAGGGCGGGGGTGAAATAAAGTTCAGCGACTGCTTGCCGAGATCCCTCTTGCGGCGGGTTCTGCTTCAGCGGACGTATGGAGACCAGTTTTCGCGAAACTGATAAACGTGCATCGGCAACGACACCGCGACGGTATTCAAGCAATGATCAGGTGGTTACTCAAATGGTAACTCTGGAAAGGTAAAAAACCCGCAAAGCCAATAGCTATGCGGGTTTCAGGGTGTTCGGTGGCGGACAGGGCGGGATTCGAACCCGCGTTGGGATATTATCCCAAACACGCTTTCCAGGCGTGCGACTTAAACCACTCATCCACCTGTCCGGGGAAGCGCAGCATTATAGCCGCAAGGGCGTGGGCGTGAAAGCTATTTTTGTGCGTTGCGCTTCAGCGGCGCAGTGCCTCGAGTTGGGTGGCGATCTCGATGGCGAGGGCGTCCAGCTCGGCGTCGAGTGCCACGAGCAGGTCGTGGCCGGGGGGTAAGCCGGTCTCGGGATGCGCCTTGCCGTACGCCTCGATCGCCTTCACTCGTGCCACGGCAGGAGCGGCGCGCAACTGGGCAAGCGCTCCGCGCAGACGGTGGGCGACGTGCTCCACCTGCTCGACCTTGGCGTTGCCGATCGCGGCATGCAGCTGTCGGCGCGTGTCGGCCAGCCAGGGCGCAAAGGTCTCGAGCACCGAACGGACGGCGGCATCGCTTTCGGACATGTCGCTGCGCAATGCGGCGAGGTCGAAACAGCGTGCGGATTCGGGTGTGTCTGGGGGCATGCCTGTTCCCGGATTTCAGTCTTTCGGCGCGTGGCCGACGGCTTCCTGCAGGGCCGCGATGGTGATCGGCTTGGTGATGACGCAATCGAAGCCACCGCTGAGATAGCGCTGGCGTTCCGTTTCCATCGCGTGGGCGGTGTAGGCGATGACGCGCACCGGGTCGAAGGCAGGATTGGAGCGGATCCGCTTGCAGGCTTCCTCCCCGCCGAGGTCCGGCATGGAGATGTCGAGCAGCATGAAAGCGGGCTGAACCTCCTCGAGCCGCGCGAGCATCGGGATCGCACTGTCGAAATCCTCCACGACCCAGCCCAGCCGGCGCAGGAGAAGGCGGGCGACGGCGATATTGACCGCGCTGTCGTCGATGATGAAGGCAAGTTTGTTCATGATCGTGGACCGCCTTGGCTGGCGGCGATTTGGCGCGGCAGATGCAGGGTGAAGGTCGAGCCCTCGCCCAGGACGGATTCCACGCCGATCGTTCCTCCCATCAGGTGGGCCAGCCGGCGCGAGAGTGTGAGGCCGAGGCCGGTTCCACCGTGCCCGCGGTTGAGGAAGGATTCGGCCTGGTAGAAGGGCGCGAAGACGAGTTCCTGCTCTTCCCGGGCGATGCCGCAGCCGGTATCGAGGATGCGGATCACGATCTCGTCCGTGCTGGCGGCGAGGCTGATCAGGATATGGCCTTGCACGGTGAATTTCACCGCGTTGGAGAGCAGGTTCTCGACGATCTGGCGCAGGCGGACCGGATCGGCGTCGACGACGCAGGGGGGGGGCGGGAGGTCTTCCCGCAGCTCCACGCCCTTGGCCTCGGCATTGACCTTGTGCAGCGCAGCCACCGAGGCGAGCAGCGGGACGATGTCCACGGTCTGCGGGGCCAGTGTGAGCCGGTTGGCTTCGACCTTGGCGAGATCGAGTACGTCGTTGACCACGGCGAGCAGGTGGCGGGCACTGTCGTGGATCGTCGTCGCGCACTCGCGCTGTTCCGGGTCCTCGAGCTCCATGCTGAGCAACTCGGCAAAGCCGATCACGCCGTTCAGCGGGGTGCGCAGCTCGTGCGACATGTTGGCGAGGAACTCGCTCTTCATGCGGTTGGCCTGCTCGGCGGTGTGGCGGGCGTCCTCCAGGCTGCGGATCGAGCGCTGGACGGTGTCTGCCATGCGGTTGAAGGCGTGCGCCAATTCGGCCAGTTCGTCGCCGCCGGCGGCGTGGAGGCGGTGGTCGAGGTCGCCGCGCTCGAAGTGGTGGATGCCGTCGACCACATGGGTGATCCGCCGCGAGAGCAGTCCGGCCATCCAGATCGCGATCAGGATCACCGCCAGCACCATCGCCAGGGTGGACGCCGCGAGGCCGATGGTCGTCGTGCGCAGGCTGTCGTCGATGTCGGCGACGAGGTTGTCGCGCTCCTGCTGGGTCAGCGCGTCGGCGTCGCCGATCATCTTGCCGATGCGCTGACCCGATTCGGTGGCGGCGCGATGGAAGTCATCCACGTTCGCGCCGATCGTGACGTAGCCGAAGCCGCGCGGGCTCCGCCCGTACGGACCGGTGTAGTAGGGGATGGTTGCGACGGTGGTGAGCTTGCGCACGCCGGTGAACAGGATGTTGAACGAGCCCGAGCCGCCGTGCTCGGTCATGTCGTGCCAGCCCTGGCACTGCGGCGAGAAGTTGAGGAAGCGGCAGTCGAGGCCGACAAGGCCCGAGGCGGTGGAGTCGGGGTGTGGTTTGCGGCTCAGGCGCTGGTCCTGATAGGGGGGCTGCCCGGCAGCGAAGGACGGCCACGGCAGCCCGCTTGCGCGCCACGCTTCGTAGAGTTCGTGGTCGAGCCAGGGGACCGAGGGTTCGCCGGTGGCGGGGTCGTAGCCGTGGATGAAATAGTCGCGCGCGTGCGAGATGTTGCGGCCCTCGTCGTCCCAGATGAACGCGTAGTTGCCCGAGGCGGGGTCCGCGATCGGCGCCAGCCGTTCGGGAGTCGGGCGCAGCGTGTCGGTGAAGGCCATCAGGTGGGCGTGGTCGAGCGCCAGTGTCACGTAGCCGATGATCCGGCCCTCGCGCAGGACCGGCGCCGCCCACCGGATCAATCCCTGGAAGCGCCTGCCCACGGGGTTTTCCAGGCCGGCATAGCCCGAATCCGCGGGGGCGAAGGGCTTGCCCAGGGCTTGCGCGCGTGCCGGCGTGTAGTCGCCGATCCAGTGCGTGCGGACCTGGGCGCCGATCACCCGAGAGACGTGGATCTCGCCCGGACGCAGGGCCTTCAGCGCGGGCCAGTAGGTTTCGGCGCGCACGAAGGTGTTCTCGCGCCGGGTGATGTCGCGCAGGCCGGGGTCGAGCAGCTTTCGTCCGGTGTCGCTCAGTACCTTGATGCGCTCGCGGCCCTCGAGGTCGATGAAGCTCATCTCGAGGAAGAGGGGGCGTGGAGTGCCGCGCATGTGCGTGTCCGGTGCGCGGTAATGGAAGCTGTTGGAGTTGTCCGGCAGCGGGGCTCGTACCAGGGCGAGCTCGCGTGGCTGCGGGTCGAGTTCGACCCAGCGCTCGCCTGCGGCGTCGAGGGTATAGGGGCCGTGCTGCTCTATGTTGCGCACGTGGGTCTCGATGAAGCCCAGATACGCGGCCTCGTCTGCCGGAAGGCTGGCGGCGAGGCGGATGTCGCTGTCACGGTCGTGGAGGAACTGGGCGATGCTGCGTGCGGTGCTGGTGGTGAGGGTTTCGATCGCCTCGCGCGAGCGATCGTCGAGGGCGTCGATGGCGTCGTCGATCGCGGTCTGCCCGGTGCGCATCTGGGTGTCGCGCATGACCTCGGACATGGTGACCGCGCGCTGGGTGACGAGTTGTCCGAGGTCGCGCGCCGCATTCCAGGCGAACACGGCGAGCAGCACCAAAGGCACGACCTTGATCGCGATGAAGATCGCGATCAGCTTTGCGCGCAGGCTCATCTTGCGGATCGCGCGAGCGGTCTCCATCGAGCGGACTCGCGGCAGGAGCCGTCTTCAGCCGGTGTGGCGACCACGGCGGCGCATCGAGATCAGCGCCTGGACGTAGCCGTGCAGTTCGTGGAAGGGGATGGGCTTGCGATACACGGTGATGTCCTCGGGCAGGCCGCCTGCCGCGGCGATCTCCTTGGGTCCGAGCGCGGACACCACCACGATCGCGATGTCGCTCGACAGCGGGTTGTCGCGCAGGCGGCGGATCATCTCGAAGCCGTCGATCCCCGGAATACGGAGGTCGGCGATGAGCAGGTCCGGCGGCTCGCGGCCAACTTCGACCAGCGCGTCGAGACCGTGATCCATCAGGTGCACGTCGAGCGGCAGGCTCCAGGTAAGAAAGGTCTCGCGGTAGATGTTCTGCAGCAGCTGGTCGTCCTCGACCACCAGGACGCGCACGCGGTCACCACTGCTGCGCACCGGGGCCGCGGGAGCGCGCGCGCGCGCAAGAAGGGCGTCGACCGAATCCTGGCGGATGCGGCGGTGGCCGCCTGCAGTCTTCCAGCCGGCCAGAGCCCCGCTCTCGACCATTTGCTGCACCGCGCCGAGCGACAGTCCGAGCTGACGCGCCGCCTGGGCCGTGCTGATGAACTCGGGAGTGGTGTCGGATTTTCCGGCCATGGACGTCTGCGATTCGAGGGAAAGATTAAAAATACCAGAAATAGGTCAGCAGGGGAGCGACTGCAGCAGGAATTTCAAGGATGCGAGCATAAACCGCGATCGTTCATTCCGTGAACGAGCGCCGCAGCTACAATGCTCCGATCGCTGCCGGCGATGCGGACGCAGCGGGCGGTTGCCGATCCTGCCGCAGCAGACTTCCGGATTCCAGAACATGAACACTTCGAAGAACGTGCTGGGTGGAGCCTTGCTCGCCTGCAGCTATTCGCCCCTGACCGGCTTTTACCGCACCGGCTGCTGCGAGACCGGGCCGGATGACCTCGGTCGCCACGTCGTTTGCGTGAAGGTCGATGCGGCCTTCCTCGACTTTTCGCGCCGGGCCGGCAACGACCTGTCGACGCCGCGACCGGAGTACCGCTTTGCCGGACTCAAGCCGGGCGACCGCTGGTGCCTGTGTGCGCTGCGCTGGAAGGAAGCGCTCGAGGCCGGGGTGGCGCCGCCCGTCATCCTCGAAGCCACCCACGAGGGGGCGTTGCGCGTGGTCGACCTCGAGACCCTCAAGGCGCACGCCTACGGTGCGGCGCACGGCCCCAGCACCTGATGAACGGGGCGCATGCGCTGCTGCGCGGGCGGCTGACCGGGCTGCTCGCCGCGCTGGAGACGGGCCTCGTGGAGCGCCGGCAGGTGCTGCGCGCGAGCCTGCTTGCCGCGCTCGCCGGCGAGCACACGCTGCTCGTCGGGCCGCCCGGCACCGCAAAGAGCGCACTCGCGCGGCGCATCCACCTCGCCTTTCGCGACGCACGCTATTTCGAGCGCTTGCTCACCCGCTTCACCGTGCCGGAGGAGCTCTTCGGCCCGCTGTCGATCCGCGCGCTCGAGGAAGACCGCTACGAGCGCCAGGTCGCCGGCTTCCTTCCCGATGCGGCGGTGGCTTTCATCGACGAGGTCTTCAAGGCCAACAGCGCAATCCTCAACGCGCTGCTGACCCTGCTCAACGAGCGCGAATTCGACAACGGCGCGGGCCGCATGCGTTGCCCGTTGATCAGCGTGGTGGGCGCGACCAACCAGGTGCCGGAGGACGAGGTGGCGGAAGCCTTCTTCGACCGGTTCCTGCTCCGCCTGACGGTGGCGCCGGTGAGTGCGGAGGGGTTTCGGAGACTGCTCGGCGAGGATCGTGCGGGTTCGCCGGAGCCGCTCGCGCCGGCGCCCGAACTCCAACTCGACGCGCTCGACCGCGCAGCGCTCGCAAGGGCGGCAGGCAGCTGCGCCCTGCCGGCGGTGGTGCTCGACCGCCTCGCCGAGCTGCGTGACTGGCTGGCGGGGCGCGGTGTCTATGTGTCCGACCGGCGCTGGGTCAAGCTCGCCCACCTGCTGCGTGTGGCCGCGGCGAGCGAGGGCAGGTCGGCTGCGAGCGAGTGGGACCTGGGTCTGGTGCCGTATTGCGTGGCCGCCGACGAGCCCGCGCGGCTGGTGGTGGCGGAGTGGCTGGCGGCGCGCCTCGGGGTCCGCGAGGCGTGGTCGCCGCCGCGCATCACCCGCGTGGTCGAGGCCTTCGAGGCTCAGCTCGCCGGCGAGCGCGAGGCCACGGACCTCGACTACGACGAGGCGGGCCGGCTGCGCTTCTCCGCGATCGATCCGGCGACGCAGCAGGCGGGCGAACTCGCCGGTGCGATCGGCGACGCCAAGGGCGGGTCGGCAGCGCTGCGCATGAGCTCCGCGCGCATGCGGCGCTACGGCCACCTGCACATCGGGGCACGCACTGCCCAGCTCGACGACGTGCTCGCGCGTCTGGTCAAGTATCGTGATGAACTCGACACGCAGCGTGCCGCGCTCGAAGCCTGGGCGGACCAGGCGCTGTGGGCGGATCCTGCCTTCGTTACCGCCGCACGTGCCGGCCTTGCCGCCGCGGATGCGGCGCTGGCGGCGCTCGCCGAACGCGCCCGCACGGCACGCGCCGGTTTCGAGTCGCTACCGCGGCTGGCAGCTGCCGGTGCGGTGCCCGCTCGGGTCGACCACGACGCACTGCCCGAGTGAGGTTCGGGTGAGCTCCGCCGCCGTCCAGCCGGGTGCGTCTCCACCCGACCCCGCGCGCTTCGAGCCTCTCGAGGCCGCGCTTGCACCGCTCGACCGCCTGCCGCGCGCGCTCTGGCTCGGCGGCATGACCCACTCCGGCGGCGAACTCGACGGTCGTCTGGCGGCGCTCGAAGCCTGGCGCAGCGCGCTGCTTGCCGGCAGCCTGCCCCAGGCGTCACCCGCCTGGCCCGAGCCGCCCCTGCAGGAGGTCGTGCGAACGGTCTTCGGGCGTCTCGAGCTGCCCGCCTACTGCGCCGACCGTGCCGAGCTGGTCGATGCCGTGCTGCAGGGCCTGCTCTTCCATCTCGACCTGATCGTCGACTACCGCGATCGCGGCGACACCGAGGCCGAGGCGCGGACGAGGGCGGTAGAGTCCTTCGCCGCCGACTGGGCCGAGCGCTGCGGCGAGATCGACGAGCTCGTCGGTGCCTTCGGCGATCTCGGCGACCTGCTCAAGAACACCCGCTGGGACGCGCTGCGCGGCCTGCTGCGCAGCACCGAATGGCGCGAGGTGATGCGCATCCGCGCGCTGATCGAGCGCCTGCCCGAGCTCGCCCGCATCCTGCGCGCGCTTGGCCGCGCCCGCCCAACCGACGAAGTCTCGGAGTCGAGCCAGGCGCTGCAGGCGGTGGTCGAGCAGGCCGAGGTGCAGCGCAGCGTGTCGCGCCGCGTGCGGGTGCCCGACCTGCCCGGCGAGACGCGCGGCGTGCAGCGCTCGGGCCGGATCGCACGCATGCTGCCAGCCGAGGCGATGCTGCTCGGCCATCCGCGCCTGCGCCTGGTCTGGCACGCGCGCCGCGCCGAGCGCACGCTGCTCGCCTACGAGGACGACGACCACCTGCAGGAGGACTGCCTGCGCCCGGCCCCGTTGCTGCGTCCCAGCCTGCGCCCGGCGCCGGACCGGCGCCTGGAGCAGGGACCGATGCTGGTGTGCGTGGATACCTCGGGCTCGATGCAGGGCGGCGCCGAGGCGGTGGCCAAGGCCGTGGTGCTCGAGGCGGCGCGCTGCGCCCACGCCCAGCGCCGGGCCTGCCGGGTGTATGCCTTCGGCGGGCCCGACGAGGTGGTGGAGATGGAGCTCGGCGTCGATCCCGATGGCGTCGGCCGGCTCGCCCGCTTCCTCGGCCAGGGCTTCGGCGGCGGCACCGACATCTGCGCTCCGCTCGAGCGCGCGATCGCCCGGCTGGACGA
>Ga0268298_10001178_pt1 | contig 31394 bp, 20 predicted proteins | sample WWTPWeurt_MetaG_FD_194462 | JGI IMG/M metagenome (GOLD analysis project Ga0268298, IMG submission 194462) | Activated sludge microbial communities from WWTP in Nijmegen, Gelderland, Netherland - WWTP Weurt | ecosystem: Engineered > WWTP > Aerobic digester > Activated sludge | place... | reverse complement strand
CACCCAGGCTCTCGGGGGGTCGAAACGCTCGCGCGGCCGCCCGGCCCGCGGCGGCCATCAGGCCTTCTTTCGCTCGATGCCGAATTCATTCATCAGCTCGTAGATCCACGATCGCGTGATGCCGAGCCGGCTCGCCGCCTGCTTGACGTTCCCGCCCGTCTCCGCGAGGGCCTTCTCCACTTGCTGCTTCTTGAGCCGGCGGCCCGCGGCCTGCATCGTCTCCACGCCGTCCGCAGAGGGGCTGTCCGGGTCGTCATTGGCCAGGTGGCGCGGCTCGATGACGGCCGCCCCGTCGCCCTCGTCCGCCTGGATTGTCGCAGCCTGTATACATTTGTAGAGCTGCCGGATGTTGCCGGGCCAGTCGGCCTTTTGCAGGGCGCGCATCGCCTCCGCGGAGATCGTGGGGCGAGGGACGTCCTCCTCCTCCGCGATCCGACCGCAGAAGTGCTCGGCGATGAGCGGGATATCGGCCCTCCGATCGGCCAGGCTGGGGACGGCCGCCTGCACGACGCACAGGCGATAATAGAGGTCCGCGCGGAAGGTCTTGTCCTCGACCATCTTCCGGAGATCATGGTGCGTCGCCGACACGATGCGGATATCGGCCCTCCGGATCTTCGTCGAGCCGATCCGCGCGTATTCTTTCGAGTCGAGGAAGGTGAGCAGCTTGGCCTGCGAGCCGAGCGGGAGATCGCCTATCTCGTCCAGGAACAGCGTGCCTCCCTCGGCCGTCTCGATGCACCCGGGGCGCGCGTCCACGCTCGTGAACACCCGGCCTTCGACGCCGAAGAGGCGCAGATCGGCGTGCTCGTCCGTGAGGTGCGCGCAGTTCATGGCCACGAAGGGCCCGCTCGCGCGAGGGCTGGAGTCGTGCAGGAGCTTCGCGATCTCTGTCTTGCCTGTCCCCGTCGGGCCGCCGAGCAGCACGCCCATGTTGCGGCGCGGGGCCGCGCGGGCGACCTGCTCCAGCACGCGGGCGAGGGCGCGGCTCCGGCCCACGATGCGCGCCGCGCCGCCCTTCAGCCTCGCCCGGAAAGGCGCCGTCGGATCGTCCCCTTCGAAGCGCCGCTCGCTCACGAGGAGCCGAGTCGCGAGCATGGCGAGGTGTCCCGCGAAGTCCTCCACGATCCGGCGATCGTCCTCCGAGAAGGGCCCCGGTCTTGCGCGGTCCTGGAGGTACACCACGCCGACGGGGGGCGACGTCCCGATGGGCGCGCAGAGGACCGCCTGCGTATTGTTCGTCCGCACGCTCTTGAGCTTGCGGATCTCGGGATCGAGCTGCGCGGACTCCAGGTTGATCGTGCGCCCTGTGGTGATGGCCTGCGCCATGATGCCCTTGGACATGGCGGCGCGGACCTCTTCGACCTGCTCGTCGTAGCAGCCCTTCGCGACGAGAAAACGAGGCGCGTCCTCGTCGTCGCGATCCTCGAAGAGCTCGATGTAGCCGCGCTTCGCGCCGGAGAGCCGCACGAGCAGATCCAGCGCCCCTTCGAGGAACGGCTCCATGTCGTCGCGGCGGCCGAGCTCCAGGAGATCGCGGTAGAGATCGCGCTCGCGGCGGAGCCTCTCCAGTTCACTGGCCGGATCAGCGGAGGTATCTACCACGCCGCGAGATTACCGAAACAGTCGCGGAAGGGAAGCCGCTCCTTTTGCCGGTGCGGCTCACGGCGTCATTGCCGGGTGAGGCGCACCCAGGCGAAGAGCAGCTCTTGGATCTCCTCGCGCGCTGTCGCCTTTTCGGCGGGCGTCGGGGGCTCTTCGTCGGTGTGGTCAGCCCGGTAGCGGAACTCGCCTGTCGCGAGCGAGAGGATGCGGAAGCACGCCGACTGTCCCAGCGAGGAGCCGAACTGGGCGTGGACGATCGCTCCGTGGCGGAAGCGGATCTCGCCCTCGTCGCGCTGCGAGCGGACCTCCAGCCTGCCCGTGGACGTGGCGTTCGCCCACATCTGGAGGAGCGACGCGATCAGGCCCTCTTCGACGGGCCCCGCGATGGCGATCCGCGAGACCCCGCTCTGCGCCGGGACGGAACCCGGCCCGAGATCGGTCTCCCCGCGACCGTTGTCGTTCGACGATTGCAGCGCTTCGCTCGCCGCGTTCCAGCCCGTCGCCTTCGATTGCAGCATGGGTCTCTGACGCGACGCATTCGGCAAGCTCCGGGCCATCGTCGAAGTCCTTGGATCCTGCAGAAACGCCGTCCGCGGCCCGGTCCGGCGTCCCAATTCGATGCCTCAGGATGGGAGCGGAGAGACGATGTCGTCTCAGGTTGGCGCAGCCCTCACTTGCTCTGGAGGCCGGCGCGCACGCGGGTGAGCGTCTTCTGGAAGGTGACGAGCTCGCCCTCCACGATGCCCCCCGCCTGATTGAAGACGCCAGAAGCTCCGGAGTTGGAGGTGCAGATGACCGCTTTGGTATACGCTTTGAGCGCTTCGGCGATCTCGGCGTCGTCCGCGCTCTTCGTGGTGGCGGACTTGGTCAGGCGCTTCAGGGCTCCTTCGAGGTCGCACGCCGGGTCCTTGAAGGGGATCCGCACTTCGGGGGGGGACGCGCAGCAGGTGGTGCGGAGGATCTCGAAGGCGGGCATTCCATACCAGCCGATGATCGCCCACTCGCGCATCCCGTCCGAGAGGCGCTTGTTCTCGCCCGCGAGGATGGTCTGGAGCTTCACGAGCTTCACGCCCTCGCGCGGGTCGGTGATCTTGCACGCGGCGTCCAGGCCGGTGGGCGCCGTGACGAAGGTGCCAGTCGCGAAGAAGGGCATCATGCACGCGCCGGCCCCCTCCTGGGCTGTCGCGACGACGGCCGAGGGCTCCGTCGTGGGCGCGCCGGAGGCCTTGGGAGCTGTCGTCGCAGCGGCCGTGACAGCGGCTGTCGCCGTGGCCGTTGCGGTGGGCTCGACGGTGGCTGTCGCTGTCTCCGCGGCGACCGGGGGCGCAGAGGCAGAGTCTGTCGCGGCGGCCGAGGTGCCTTTGGCTGTCTCCGTCGGGGCGGTGGCCGTCGGGCGGAGAGGGGCAGTCTCCACGCCCGAAGGAGCGGTGTTGCCCGTGTTGCCCGGGTCCTTGACCGGCGGATCCTTGGAGCGGAGAAAGAAGAAGGCGAGCCCCGCCGCCGTGGCCGCCGCGAGGCCGAGAGCGAGGGTCGTGAGGGGCTGGCTCCGGGGCTTCGTCGGGGCCGGGGGCGCGACGGCCGCCTCGGGGGCGGATGTGTATTCTGACCCTGTCGAGGGTGCCTGTCCGGAGACTGTCGGGCTCCCCGAGGGGCCTTTGGGGGCGACGTCGGGGCGCGGGCTCTCCACGGGAGCGCGGCCATCGCCGGGGGAAGGAGATCCGACGTTGCGGGCCTCGGCCGGGCGGGCTTGCTGAGGCACCGCGCTCTCGCGATCGAAGGGGAGGATCGGGGCGGAGGGGCGGTCGAGCTCGATCCGCGGAGCGGAGGAGTCTGCGGCGGCGGTGACGGGCACGTCTCCGGGGGCGCTGTCACGAAAGAGGGGGAGGACCGGCGCGGAGGCGCGGTCGAGCTGGATCCGGGAAGAGCCTGTCTCGGAGGCGTTGGAGACAGCGATGTTGCCCGGGGCGCTCTCCCGATCGAAGGGCAAGAGAGGCGCGGACGCGGGGATGGCGTCGCCTTCGCCGGGCGCGGGCGCGACAGGCGTGCGCCACGAGAGCTCCGCGGAGTCCGCGGCGGATCGCGGCGCGTCCGAGACGGGCTTGCCGGGCTCCGGAGGATCCGACCGCTGCAAGAGCGAGAGCTGCGCGAGGAGCATCGGGACGTCGCGCACGCGCGTCGGGGCGTCCTCTTCTTCCTCTTCTTCGTGGATCACCGGGGGGCGCCCGCCCGCTTGCGGGCCCCCGGCGCTCCGCGGGAGCGACTGCAAGACGTCGCGAGACAGCGGGTGAGCCTCCTTCGGGGCGCTCACCGGGGCGGACTGCACGGCCGCGGGCGCGGGCGTCGCAGGCGCAGGCGCGGGGCACAGCGCGAGGAGCAGGCTCCCCTCGTGCTCGAGCGGCGGGAGGTCGCGCGCCGCGGGGTGCGGGTGCCAGTCCTCGAGGGCCTCGCGCAAGGACGAGAGCGAGGTGATGCGCTCCAGCACGCTCCGCGAGAGCGCGCGATCCATGATCTCCTGGAGCTTGTCGTCGCCCGCGTGGTAGGTCGCGAGCGGAGGGGCCTTGCCCGCGACGATCCGCCTGCGCACGTCGCGATCGTTGTCGCCCGGGAACGGGAGCGCGTTGGCGAGCGCGAAATAAAGGAGCACGGACGCCGCCCACGTGTCGTCCTCCGGGGACGCGCCCTCCCCCGCGGCGCGCTCCGGTCCGTGGAATGCGGCTTGTTCGCGGATGAGCCTGGGCGCGAGGATCTGCCCGCGCGTGCCGGGCGCCGGGCCGTCCGAGAGGAGCGCGTCCGCCGTGAGGCCGCCGTGCGCCACGCCGAGCTCGTGGATCGGCTCCAGGGTCCTGGCCAGTCGGATGATCCAGCCCACGGCCGCGACGGCCGGGAGCCCCTCTGCGCGCACGATGTGGCTGGCGAGCGTCTGCACTGCTCCCCCGATCTAGTCCGTCCTCGCGTCCGGCGTCCAGAGGAACCGGCGGACCCCCGGGCGATGGCCGCTGAAAGGCGGAGCCAGGTGACGGGCGCGAGCTCTCTTGACATCCTCGAAAAGCGCGGACGAGGCGCGTTCGACAGGCGATGAGGGGCGCTCGGGGTCGGGCGTCACAGGGGCCTGTCGATCCAGGCCACTTCGGTGATGAACTCGCCTGTGCTCCCGCAGTCGCGGACGCGCGTGGGGGCGTCGGCCTCGGAGCCGTCGGCGGCCACGACCTCGAGGTGGTTGCAGTTCAGGGCGTCGTCGTAGAGCTGATAGACGATCTTCGCGCCGTCCGGCGAATACCGGGCTCCGACGCCGGGCCGATTGACCACCTTGACTGGGCTCGTGCCGTCCAGCTTGGACGACCACAGGCTGCCCATGTCGGTGTAGTCGACATAGAGGTAGCGCTGGCCGTCGGGCGAGAGGCGAGGGCCCCCGGCGTCCTTTCGGAGCTCCGTGGGGGCGGCGGCCGGGAGGGGCTCCTGCATGACGGAGCGGGTCTGTTTGCCGCCGGCGATGGTGATCCGCGTGAAGAGCAGACTGGCCTCGTCGGGGGTCGGGGCAGGGTCGATGTCCAGGATTCCGGCCGCGTCCGGCGTCAGGAACTCGAAGTCGAGGGTGGTGAGGTCGATGCGGCCGAGGCGATAGCCCTTGTTGGAGAAGTCGGGTTGAAAGTCGTAGCGGCGGCAGACATAGAGGTTCTTTTCTCCGGGGCCGAAGAGGTGGCACTCGTCGTTGAGGTTGCCGTGCGAGGCGAGGGAGATCTGCTCGGTGGCCGCGTCGTAGAGCCACGTGAGCTGGATGGCGTCGCCCAGGGAGAGGCCATAGTGCTCTTCTTGCTTGGGGTCGCCGCACGCGAAGGCGAGGCGCTCCCCTGTCGTCGTGGCGCCCATCGACCAGACGCGATAGGCGTGGAAGATCGGGACCGCGCCCGTCCCGTCGGGGCTCATGGCGCTCACGGTGTTGGGAGAGGCGTTCCAGTCATTGAAGAGGATCGACTGGCCCTTGGGGATCGGGGAGTCTGCGCCATACTCGATGTCTGCCGGGGTGGGGATGAACTCGATGGCTCCGCCCCCGCCCGCGGCGCCCCCTGTGCCCCCGGAGGTGGTGGTGCCGGCCGAGGCTCCGGTGCCGGAGCCGGCCGTGGCCGACGTGCTCGTGCCCCCGGATCCGCCTGTGGTCGTCGAGGAAGAGGAGGTGTCTTCTCCGCCGCAGGCGGCGAGGAAGCATGACAGGGCCCACGCGAGGGCGACGCGGTCGTTGGACGGCATCCGCGCAGGATCGCGGAGCGTCGGGCGCGGGTCAATCCGGGACGCGCAGTCGGGGCCGAAAGCCTGGATCCGCCGCGGACTGTCGATTTGCGAGGCGAGGCGCTCAAGGTCGGCGCGGGCGGTCCGTCGTGACGTGACGTACGCCTCGCCGCCCGGATCAACACCCAATCGAAGGAAGAGAGAGCATGTTATCAGGCCTCAAGAACCTCAAGGTCACATGGAAGCTGATGCTCGTCGGACTGGCCTTTCTGCTGTGCGCAGGGGGGACAGGGCTCATGGCGGCCATGACCTTCCGGACTGTGCAAGTCGGGGGGCCGCTCTACGAGACGATCAGCCAGAACAAGGATCTCCTCGCGGACGTGCTGCCGCCCCCCGAGTATGTCGTGGAGTCGTACCTGCTCGCGAATCAGGTCGTGACAGCCAAGGACCGGGACGAGCAGGACAAGCTCCTCGCGCGGGTCGGGCAGCTCCACAAAGACTTTGAGGATCGGCACGAGCACTGGAGCCGCGTCCTGCCCGCGGGCAAGAACAAGGACATCCTCACGAAGGAGGCGTACGCGCCCGCGAAGAAGCTCTACGAGCTCCTCGAGGGCCCCCTCGTCGCCGCCGTGCGCGCAGGGGATCGAGCGAAGGCGAGCGAGATCGTGACAGGGCCGATGGCCGAGCTCTACGAGCAGCACCGCGCCGCGATCGATCAGGTCGTGACGATGTCGACCGAGGCGAGCAACAAGACCGAGGCCGAGGTGGCGAGCACGGTGTCGGCGAGCGGGCTCCGACTGGCGCTCCTCGCGGCGCTGGCCCTCGCCGTGGTGATGCTGCTGCTCCGCTCGGTCAGCATGCAGATTGTGCGCCCCCTCGAGAAATCGGTGGAGGCGCTCCGTCGGCTGGCCGCCGGTGACCTCACCGTGCGCGTGGAGCCCGACGGAAAAGACGAGGTCGCCGAGATGATGCGATCGCTCAACGAGGCAGCGTCGTCGGTCGAGGCGATGGTCAGCCGCGTGAACGAGGTCGTGCTGAGCGTGGCGGGCGCGGCGCAGGAGCTCTCCGCGGCGTCCGAAGAGATCGCGCGCGGAGCGCAGGAGCAGGCGGCGAGCCTCGAAGAGACGGCGGCGAGCTTGCACGAGATCTCCGCCACGGCGAAGGGCAGCGCGGACGGCGCGGGCGTCGCGGCGGACACGGCGAGCCAGGCGCGCGAGGCCGCGGGCCGCGGTCAGAACGTCGTCGGATCGGCCGTGCAGGCGATGGACGAGATCACGTCGGCGGCCAAGAACATCGGCGAGATCAGCGCGACGATCGACGAGATCGCCTTCCAGACGAACCTCCTCGCGCTGAACGCCGCGGTCGAGGCCGCGCGGGCCGGCGAACAAGGGCGAGGCTTCGCCGTCGTCGCCTCCGAGGTGCGAGCGCTCGCGCTGCGGAGCGCCTCGGCGTCCAAGCAGATCCGCGGCCTGATCAGCCAGTCGATCCAGACCATCGAGCAGGGCGCCGTGCACATCAAGCACTCCGGCGAGAGGCTCGACGAGATCGTCCACGCGTCGATGCGCGTGAAGGACGCGGTGCAGACGATCGCGGCCGCCTCGCACGAGCAGAGCAGCGGCATCGAGCAGGTGAGCCGCGCCGTCTCGCAGCTCGACACGGTGACGCAGTCGAACGCCGCGCAGACAGAGGAGCTCTCGTCCACGGCCGAGCAGCTCACGTCCCACGCGCACGAGCTCCAGGCGCTCGTGAGCAAGTTCCGCTTCGACGCGAGCGCCCCGCAGACGGAGGTCTACGCCGCCCCGCCGCCTCCGCCGCCGAAGCTCCCGTCGATGCGGATCACAGGCACGCCTCGGGCGCTGAGCGCGCGCGCGCCGTCGCCCTCGGCGCAGCCCCGCGCGGCCTCGCTCTCGGCGCAGCCCCGCACCATGAGCGGCCGAGCGCCGTCGCTGCCGCCTCCGCCCCTCGTGCCTCGCATCGCGCGCCGCACGACCTCGCGGAGCCTGAAACCCGAGGCCCTTCGCAGGCGCAGCAGCCAGGGCGGCGGCTCCTTCGGATCGTTCCCTCCGGGCGCCGGCACGGTGAACTGACGGCCATCGCGCACCGCGGCCGTGGATGCTCGCGCCGTGATCGTGTAGGCAGATCCCCATCCCTTTGATGGCTTCGAAGCACCCGCTCCGGCTCCTCGCCGGAAGCATCCGCCGGGAGCTCTCTCCCTCGCGTCGTCCGCTCCTCTGGGCGGGCGTGTTCCTCGCGCTCGTGATCGTCGTCGTGATGTGGCGCGAGATCCTGTCCGGCGGGATGCTCCTCGCCGACGACATCTGGGTCAGCGACCTCCTCAACAACAACGTCCCGCCGCGCGCGTTCCTCGGACAGTCGATCCGCGACGGTCACTTCCCGCTGTGGATGCCGGGCTCGTACGGGGGCCTCGCTGTCGTCCCGCAGGGCGAGGCGGCGGCGACGAGCCCGATCACGTGGGTGCTCTACACGCTGTTCCACCGCGTCGCGGCGACGACGATGTCGATCGCGCTGCACACGTGGATCGCGGGGTTCGGGATGGTGCTCGCGGCCCGGCGCTTCGGATCGCGCGTCGTGTCTGCGACGGCCGCGGGCGTGGCGTTCATGCTGTGCGGCTTCCTGATCGAGCACCTGAAGCACATGAACATGCACCACGCGGCGGCCTTCCTGCCGTGGATGCTGTACGCGCTCGATCGGCTCCGCGAGCGGCCTTCGGTGAGGACCGCGCTCCCGTTCGCGGCGCTCTGCGCGCTCCAGCTCGCCGAGGGTCACCCGCAGATGTGCTACGAGGGGGCCTTCGTCCTCGTGCCGGTGATCGTCTATCGGATCATCGCCGCGCGGAGAAAAGGACCCCCCGGGCGGCTCGCGTACGCCCTGTCTCTGGGGGGCGCGCTCTTCTTCGCCGGGACCGTGGCGCTGCTCCTCTCGGGGGCCTATCTGGTCGCGGGTTACGAATTGTATACAAGCTCCGAGCGCGCGGCCGAGACCGTCAATCGATGGGAGTTCTGCACGCGGTTCGGCTTCGAGTGGCAGAACCTCCTGACGCTCTTCTGGGCGCACGCCTTCGGCAACGGGGCGAACGCGACGTACAACCCCAAATATGGCCTCTTCTGGGAGAGCTGGCTCTACGCCGGGATGGTGCCGGTCTTCTCCGCGGTGGTGGCGCTCTTCGCGGGCGTGCGGCGCGCCCTCGGCCGGCGGTTTCGCAGCGCGCTCCCCGTGCTCGGCTGGGCCCTCCTCGCGGGGCTCGCGTTCGCGCTCATGATGGGCAAGCTCTCGCCCGTCTACAAATTCGCCTTCCGCGTCGTGCCGGGGATCACCTGGTTCCGCTTCCCGCAGAGGTTCGCGCTCGTCCTCTTGACGGCGGTGATCCTCCTCGCGGCCGTGGGGCTCGACGCGATCGCGAAGAGCGTGGATCTCCGCGTCGGCAAGCGCGCGGGCCTCCTCGCGAGCCTCGTCCTGCTCGGGGCGACGACAGCGGACATGGTCTATTTCATGATGGGCCATTTCCACGCGATCCCGGGCCCCATCGCGCTCCGCCCGCCGCCCACCGTGAAGGCGCTGCTCGCGAGGGCCCCGAAGGAGGCCTGGCGCTTCCTCCCGATCTTTGGCCCCGAGACGCACACGGACGCCTTCGGCCAGGCCCGAGGGTGGCAGAAGTGGCGCCCCTATGTCCCTCAATGGTCGGTGTTGCAAGCCTCCACGCACCTCTATTACGGACTGCCGGCCATCGGCGGATACACCTCCATGGTGCCGGAGGGGGTGGGCAAGGTGCTCGGCAGCCTCAACGCGATCGGCGTGCTCGGGTGGCCGCGGGGCTACTGGCCCGCCAAGCCCACGGGCTGCGAGAAGGAGCCTGTGCGCATGTCCGGCAAGTGCAAGGCGACAGCCAAGTGCACTCCCCACATGGCGAAGTCTTACGGGGCGTTCAACGTCCGCTTCCTCCTGAGCCCCATCGAGCTCTCGGACTGCCCCGGATGGACGCTGCTCGAAAAGATCAAGTCCGACAACGTGGAGGTGGGGCTCTACGAGAACCAGCATTTCCTGCCGAGGGCCTATGTCGTCGACAGCGTGGTCGACGTGAACAACCTCCTCGACGGGGCCACCAAGCTGGCGCGCGGCGAGATCGATCCCACGAAGAAGGCCACGCGCCTCCGGACAGCGGCCCAAAAGACGACCGTGTGGCCCGCTCCGAAGACCCCGCCCGGGCGCGAGAGGCCCTATCGAGCGTGCCAGTATGAGGAGGTGTCGCCGGGGATGCGAAAGGTGCAGTGCGATCTGGACGCGCAGGGGTACCTGATCGTCGCCGACACCTACGAGCACGGCACCGAGATCCGCGTGGACGGGGCCCTCGTGGAGCCCTTTCTGGCGCACTCCATCCAGATCGGCGTGGAGCTCCCGGCCGGGCACCACGACGTGACCATCGAGTTCCGGCCGCGCTATCGGTACCTCGTGCTCCTCGGCGCGCTCGGCTGGGCGGCCCTCGCGCTGCTCGGCGTCGCGTACCTGGTCCGCAGGTGGACCGTGCTCATCGAGTCGCTCTGATCCAGGCCCTCGGGGTCCCGGCCCTTCCGGGCTCCTTCACACGAGGCCCCAAAGCGCCCTTGCGTTGTGGTATTTTCGCGGGCCATGGGTGACCCGCACACCGCGCACGAAGGCGAGCAGGACGACTCCCTGGAGCAGGCGCTCCCCGAGCGGACCTCCGAGGCCCTCGCTCCGCCCGCCGTGAATCCCTCGGAGGACGCCGCGAGCGCCGACGCGCCGATCCTCGTCGCGGAGCTGTCCGCGGAGCCCGACTATCCACCTCCGGGCTCGGTGCCCATCCCGCCGCCGCCGGTGTCGCTCCGCGTGTATCCGTCGCCCGTGGTGGAGGAGATCACGCCGGCTTCGGGGCCGATCATCGGGGGGACGAAGATCACGATCACGGGGGCGAGCCTCTTTCGCTTGACGATCGTGCGCGTGGGCGGGGTCATCGCGCAGACGGTCGGGGCGAGCGAGCCTCGGGAGCTGCGGGTGCTCTCGCCAGAAACGGAGCACGCGGGCGAGGTGGACGTGACGATCGAGAACCCGTATGTCGCGCCCCTGGTGCTGGCGAAGGCGTTTCGTTACGAGCGGCTCGCGGCGCCGCGGATCACGTCGGTCGCGCCGGATCACGTGGCGACGAAGGGCGGCACCGAGATCACGGTGAACGGGGAGCATTTCGTCAAGACGACGTCGGTGCTCCTCGACGGCAAGCCGGTGGAGGGCGCGCGGCTCGTGAGCGCGTCCGCGATCGACGTGAAGGTGCCGCCCGGGGAGGACGGCAAGATGGTGGATGTGTCGGTGAAGAACCCGGACGGTCAGTCGGCCACCGCTCGTCGCGCCTTCGTGTATGACAAGCGGTTTGGGTGACAGGGGCCTTGAGCGGGGCTTTTTTTCACCACGGAGGCACAGAGATCACGGAGGATCTTGGTCTCAGAGTCTGCTGGAATCTGGGACAAAGAAATCTCTGTGTGCTCTCCGTGTACTCTGTGGCTCCGTGGTGAAAAAGCCCTCAGAAATCGCTATTTCGCCTCAGGCACGATCGTCTGGCAGCCGATCTTGATGTCGATCTGACCGCCGTTGGTCTTGAGATCGTCGCACGTGGCGGGGCACATCTCGATCTTGGTCGGGACCTGGCCCTGCGCAGGGTCCTTGTCGTAGTACCAGCCGCCCGTCTGCGGATCGCAGCCCCCTGCGTTCCCGACGTAGAAGATGGTCTGCGCCATGTTGGAGCCGGTGGGTGTATACTCGACGTTGACTTTGTTGTAGTCGAGGTCGGAGCCGTCCGGCGGGGTGGGGATCTGGTACTCGCAGGCGAGGGTCTGTCCCTGGATCTTGTGGAGGGCGTCGAGGAAGGCCGCTGTGACGTCCTGGTTGTCCTGGATGAAGAAGGCCGTGCCTGTGCCGCCCTTGGAGGCGATCTTGTTGAGGTTGGACTGGGCGCCCACGTCGTTGGCGCCGAAGACGCCGATCACGAACGTGAGCACGCTCGGGGTGCCGTCCACGCCGGCCTTCGCGAGGTTGGCGATCGTGGTGATGTCCGTCGGATCGCACTCGGTGGGGAGGCCGTCTGTCGCGAGGACGGCGACCACTTTGTGATCCGCGTGGGCCTGGGCCCAGGATTGGGCGTGCTTCACGGCGCCGTCGAGCGCCGGATAAGTGGGAGTCGAGCCGCCGGGGGACTCCGCGTTGACCGCGTTGCTGAGGTTCGTGGCGGCGGCGTTGAGCGTGGCGATCTCGACGGCAGGGGTCGAGTAGTCGCCCGATTCGCACGAGTCCGCGTTGATGCAGAAGCTCGTCGTCATGTCGACGCAGTTGCCGAGCTGCACGCCGTTCGCGTCGACGCCGCAGTCCACCGGGGGGCCCGGCTGGTAGGGGCAGACATAGTTGGGATCGTTCTGGCACTGCCCGAGGGGAATGCAGGTGTCGAAGGCGCTGCAATCGTTGTTGTTGTCGCACGGGACGAGCTGCCCGAACTGGAGATCGAGCTCGCAGGCATTGAGGAAGCAGGGCCCGTGGCCATTGCATTGCGCGCTGCTCGTGCACGTGTCTGGCACGCCGGCCGCGGTGACAGGGAAGAACTGGAGACCGACGCCGAGGCCGTCGGAGCCGGGGTCCTGGAAGAACGCCTTGAGCGCGGTGGTGACGGCGTCCCACTTGGCGGGACCGTTGCCGTTCGCGCCAGTCTTGTCGGTCATGGAGCCCGATTTGTCGAGCATGATGTACATGTCGAGGGGCACGCGCTCGCCCTTGACGCTCGATCCCGCGCAGCTCCCGCCGGAGCCCCCTGTGTTTCCGCCGCCGGTGCCGCCGATGCCGCCGCCGATGCCGCCGCCGATGCCCCCTCCGATGTTGCCGCCCCCGGTGTTTCCGCCGTTGCCCCCGGTGTTTCCGCTGCCGCCTCCGCCGCCGGTGTTGCTGTTGTTGCCAGCCCCGCAGCCCCACGCCGTCGCGGCGAGCCCCGCCGCAAGAACAAGCCCGAGTGTATTTCCGATCCGCATGGCCGCATCAAAGCACCGCGGCGCGCCGTGGTCCACGCCCACGAGGAGACATTCTTCGACTCGCGCGGCACCCGCTGGGGGACGGAGTCTCGACGCTGCGCGGGGGTCACTTCGAGGGGGGGCGCTTCGTCGAGGGGCGATCCGAGCGGCCTTCGCTCAGGTGGGCCTCGGCAAGCCGGAACGCCGAAGCGCTCCATGTGGGGGAGTCGGTGAGCACGGCCAGCGCGTGCTGCGGCAACCCTGTCGATAGCACTCGTCGAGCCAGCTTGCGGGCCGCGCGGTGCGCTCCTTCGGCGTCACCCGTGGACAGGGCTTGCAGGGTCTCGATGGCGGCCTTTTTGGGCGCGAGATCTTCGGATGTCGTGCGCAGCGCTTTCGCAATCTCTGTCGCGGCGGCGGTGGTCATTGTCCCAAAAGGGGTCAAGTGCTGTTCGGGGGGCGCGAGGAGGAGGTGACTCGCTTGCTCGATGCGGTCTTCGTCGAACCCGCACCGGCGGAGGTAGCTTCGAACGCGGCGATCGAGCTCCTCCGGGTCGCGCTCGGTGGCGCCGAGGACAGAAAAGGGCCCGGTGGTCCGGAGATCGGGGGGCTCTTCGCCGCTGAGCAGCCACAGGAAGGGCACCTGGAGGGCGCGCGCGAGCTTCCGGAAGGTGTGTGCCTCGACGGTTTGCCTGTGACCGGAGAGGATCTTCGAGAAGACGCCGTTCGGGAGCTGCTCGGCCATCTCGAGGCTGCGCCACGACGGGGGCGACTGGTCCTTTCCGCGGGGCAGGCAGTGCCAGGCGAACCAGACGCGCTGCGCGAGGGTATGGAGCGGGGTGTCCGCGGGGCCGAGCGGAGTGAAGTCGGGCATCGAAGCGGCCGGATTGTCGCATAGCCCGCGTCGCTTTGGCAACGTGGCCTGGAGGCCGTATCCGCAGGGAAATGGTTTTGGGGCTATAGCCCGAAGGGAGGCTGCTTTTGCCGACGGAGCGGAGCTTTTGCGGACGGAGCGGAGCTTTGCGGACGGAGCGGAGGAGGTGCCCCTGTAAAAAAAACTGGAGGAAGAGGAGAGAACGAGTTAGCGTCGACGAATGGAGAAATACGGCACCGCCAGGACAGCGGAGGGCAACGCAAGGCTGGCCGCCATCCTCGAGCTGCCCCTTCGGGAGGAGCCGGAGACCGACGAAGAGCGAGCGATCTTCGACCAGGCGGAGGCCGACCTGTACGTCGGGCGACGCGGGCACACGAGCGACGAGATCCTCGCGGCCGTCGAGGCCATGCGCGACGACGCCGCCGAATGATCTGGGAGGTCGACTGGGGGAAGGTCATTGTCGATGACGTGCGACGAATGCACTGGACGACAGCCGCTCGGATCTGCTCGGCGGTGATCGAGTTTGGCAGGACCGGCAAGGGTCCTGTTCGCCGTGTTCAACCGCAGGACCCTCGGCGCTTGGAGCTCTCGGTGTCGGGGGCGACGGCGTATCTCTTCCTGGACTTCGATCTCGGTGTCGTCCGGGTGCAGCGCATCTTCTCGCGATGAGCGTCAGGTCACGGGGCCGGGGATGATCCAGTCCTCCCGGCGCGAGGGCACGGGCGGGGTCTGCTCCTCCGCGCTCCCAAAGAAGGCCGCAAGATCTACGCGCTTCGCCTCCGCGTCCGCCCGCCCGAGCTCGATGAGCTTGCGCGCAAAATCGCCGTCAAAGAGGAGGTAGCTCGCCAGATCGGCCTCGGTCGCATAGCCCACATCCACCATCGAGAGGAGTCGGCGGACGAGGGAGCGACTGCCACGCAGCTTGCCCGCGCGCACATAGGATGCGGCCAGTCGACCAATGTCCTCGCTCGGCCGAATGACCATCTTCTCGGCGCGCTTGTAGGTGATGTCCCGGCTCTGCGCGGCGCGATTGAGCTGGTCCAAGAACTCCGGGCCATAGGCGCGCTCCCCGTCCACGAGGAGCTGATTGACGCGCGTGAGGACCTCGAGATCGTGCGTCACGTGGTCGAGGAGGAGGGCATTCAAGATCTTGCCGACGATCAGCGCCGCTCCGGGGTGTCCCGCGTGCTCGCCGCCGCTCTCCAGGCCGCGGACCTCGCGCGAAAGGCCCACCGCGAAGACGTGCGTGGCGCCGAGCCGAAGGGCAGGGGAGATGGGTGTGTTCTGACGGATACCCCCGTCCATGAACAGCTCGGTTCCAATGCGAACCGGCGGGAAAAGGAGGGGGATCGCGGCGGAGGCGAGGGCGTGCGGAGGGCCAATGAACGTGCCGCGAATGACAGAGCGAGGCGGGGCCCGCGTGGGGAGAGTCCCGTCCGGCCCTGTCTGCATGAAGATGACCGTGCGGCCCGAAGACACCTCGGTCGCGGAGACAGAGAGGGCCGTGAGGTGGCCGTGGCGCAGCGTGCGGGTGATCGCTCGCCAGGGGACCTCGCGCTCGATGAGCTTGGCCATGGGGGTGACGTCGAAGAGGCCGACGGCCTCGGTGCCCCCGCCCAGCAACACTCGGGGGATCGCGAGCGCTTGTCTCGCGCTGAAGCCGAGGACATCGTCGATGTTGATCTCGGTCCAGAGGTTGACGAGTCGACGTATTCCGAAGGTCGGCTCGGCCAGGTGCGCCGCGAGGTAACAGGCATTGATGGCGCCGATGGAGGTGCCGCAGAGGATGTCAATCTTGGGGGGGCGGCGGCGGATGCGCGCGAAGTCGTCGAGGACGTAGGAGAGGACGCCGACCTCGTATGCGCCGCGGGCTCCGCCGCCCGAGAGGATCATGGCCACCTTGCGAGGGGGCGTTTTCGCGCGCTGGGAGAGAGGGCCGGCCGGGGCGTCGCCGGAGGCGCTCTGGGCCGAAGGAGCGGTTTCGTCGGGCGGGGGCGGGGCTTCGCTCATCGGAGGTTCGAAGGCGCGAGCGGGGCCGTGGCCTGCGCGCGGGGAGGGGCCAGTCGTAGCGCTTCTTTGGTGGCCCGGTCACCGAAGATTTCGCGCTCCTCTTCGAGGATGCGCGCGATCAAGGGGCGCTTGAAGTAGAGGGCGCGGAGCTCCGCGTTCTTGATGTGCTCGGCCACGGCCCGAATGTGATCGGCGGCGCGCTCGACGGCGTCGCGGGAAGTGGTCGGAGACGCGCGACGGAGGGCCTCGACGCAGAGCGCCCGGACCTCGATTCCGTATTCTGAAGCCTCGGCTGTCTCGATGGCGCCGAGGGCCGTGCGCGCGAGCAGGACGCCTGTGTGCAGCTCGCCCGCGTCGACGCGCGCCGCGCCTTCGATGGCCTGCGCGTAGATGTGATAGCTCATGAGGCCCTGCGCTTCGGCGAGCCTCCGGGCCTCGGAGGCCGAGGTCGCCGCGTTGTCGGCGTCTCCTTTGGCGCGGTAAACGAGGGCGCGGACGATCTGCTCGTGGACGGCGTCGTACATGCTGCCTGTGGCGGCGACGAGGGCGCCGGCGTCGCGCGTGAGGTGCTCGGCGCCCTGCACGTCGCCGAGCTCCAGGAGGAGGATCGCGTTGGAGAGCAGCGTGTCCGCGCGCGAGTCCTGATCGCCGTAGCGCTCGTGGGCCTCGCGGGCGTGCCGCATGTAGAGAAGGCCCGTCTGCGCGTCGCCGAGGCGAGCGTAGGCCTGGCCGATGTTGGAGAGGGTCTTCGCGATCTGGAAGCGCCCGCCGATCGCCAGATCGATCGCGACGGACGCGTTGGCGACGGCGATCGCGTCCTCGAAGCGCTCCATCACGAACATGGCGAAGGCGAGCGCGTTCTTGGCGCGGGCCTCGGCGCGGCGCGCGCCGACCTTGCGGAAGACGGCGATCGCGTCGGCGTAGGCCTCGACCGCCTCGCGCACGCGGCCGACGTAGCGGAGCAGAACACCCTTTGATCGAAGGACTTCTGCGCGGGCGCGGAGGGGGAGGCGGCCCGTCTCCGTGACCGTGAGCGCCCGCTCGCACGCGTTGAGGGCGCCCTGGATGTCCCCGAGCGAGCGGAGGATCTCGGAGAGCAGCAGCAGGGCGTCGACCTCGAGCGTGGGCTGGCGCGACATGTGGGCCACCTCGGTCGCGCGCTCGGTGATCGGGAGCCCGCGGGCGAAGTAGCCCTCGTCGAGATCGAGGCGCGCCGTGCGGGCGAGCGCGAGGCACGCCCAGTGGATGCTGCCGCTCCTCCACGCGAGATCGCGGAGGGCCGTGAGGTGGCGGCGGCGCTCTTTGCGACGGCCGAGGTGCCGATAGATCGCCTCGAGGCCCTCGTGCGCGATGAGGCGGCGCTCGTCGCCCTGCGGGACGAGCTGGAGCGCGAGGTGGTAGTAGCGCTGCACGAGCTGAGCGTGGTGCGCCGAGCGCGCTGCGGTCGCGGCCTCGAGGTAAAAATCGGCCGCGGCGCTCTCGGATTCACCGCGCGAGAGGTGGCCCGCCACGATCGCCGCCGCGAGCCCGCGGCCGAGGGGCGTCGTCGCGAGGTGCTCGCCGAGGAGCCGGTGGCTGCGCGCGCGCGACTGCGGATCGAGCGCGAGGTACGCCACGTCGCGGACGAGCGGATGGCGGAAATCGACGGCGCCGCTCTTGCGATCGACGAGCCCGCGGGCGCAGAGGCGAGTGAGCGCCTCGTCGCTCTCGAGGCGCGCGAGGTGAAGCAGATCGGCTTCGCCCAGCGGACCTCCCGCGACGGCCAGCCAGCTCACGATGTCGCGCTCGGCGTTGGGGAGCTCGCGGAGACGATCGCCGATGAGCTGCTCGAGCGTGGACGGGAGGCTCGCCGCGTCGCCGCGATCGTGGCGGATGAGCTCGTGGCCTCCGTCGGGGCGCTCGATGATCTCGAGGGTGCCGCGCTCGAGGAGAGCGTCGATCATTTCCAGGAGAAAGAAAGGGTTCCCCGCGACCTTGGGGACGAGCTCACCGCACACGGCCGCGACGCCCTCGCGCACGCCGAGGCGCGCTTCGACGAGGCGCATCTGCTCCTCGGGGGAGAGGCCGCGGAGCTCGATCTGGACGAGGCCCTCGACATACGGCGCGACGCGATCGTCCTGGCGCGTGATGAGCAGCAACAGGAGCGGGACGGGGCCGGCGTTGCGCAGGAGCTCCTGAAGCAGCTCCAGGCTCGGGCGATCGCCCCACTGGAGGCTGTCGACGACGACGACGAGCGGCTGGGTGCGCGCCATCGCGCCGAACAGGTGACGAACGCCCGTGAAGATGAGCTCGCGGCGATATCCGGCGGCCTCTTCTTCGGCGATCTCCTCGTGCTTGCCCGTGATGAGCTCGGCGAGGCGCGACGCGATCTGCGGGGCCGTGGGGAGGCGCGCGGCGGAGGGGCCGAGGAGCTGACGGACGAGGATCTTCGCCTCCTGGAGCGAGTGATCGCCGCCGAGGCCCGTCGCGGATCGAAGGAGATCCGCGGTGGTGGCGAAGGGGAGCTCGCTCTTCACCGGCGAGCACTCGACCGAGAGGATGCGGAAGGTCTGCGGGAGCTCGGAGAGGAACGTGGCGACGAGGGCCGTCTTGCCGATGCCCATCTCGCCCTTGACGACGCGCGCGACCATGTGACCGCGGAAGCCGCCCTGCACGGAGGTCGCGCTGTGAGGGTTCTCGACGACGATCGCGGCCTCCGGCTGCGGGGGAGGGACGGAGCCGCCGACGTCGTCGAGGGACAGCAGATCGAGGCGCGGGCTCGCGGTGGTGGGAGGCGCACGATCGGCGAGGGCCGCGGCGCGCGCCTCGGCGAGCGGCGAGATCACGCCGGGCGGGAGGCTCGAAAGATGGCCGGGGGAAGGGGGGTTGCTGCTGCCGGCGGAGGGGCCGGGAGGGCCGAGAGAGCCCAGCGATGCGAGGGAGCTGTGCGGGCCGTTGCTCGCGGGACCCGGGGGCCCGAGCGAGCCGAACGACGAAGGCGAGCCGTGCGGGCCGTTGCTCGCGGGGCCCGGGGGCCCGAGCGACGAGGTGGGTGCGGGAGAGGAAGAATTGCCCGATCCGGGAGGGTGGAGCGACGACGTCGGGGCCTGCGAGAGCCCGAGGCTGCTCGGCGAAGGCGGCGCGCCGAGCGAAGGGATGGGCGAAGACATGCGGGCCGAGCCGCGGGCCTTGGACATCGGCTCGCTTGGCGTGAGCGCGGCGTGCAACGCGGCGTGCAGATCCGCTTTCTCGGCGTCGCGACCCACGAGATCGTTCGGGAGCAGCGAGAGCTCCGCGGCCTTCTCCTCGCGCGAGAGCGGGCGAACGAGCGCGTAGATGCGCATCTGCGCGGGCACCGCCATGTCGGCGCCGCGGAGATCCAGGCTCGGCGCCTCGGCCCAGCGGAAGTCGCGCCGAACGACGCGGTACATGCCGCCGGCGACGTACGTCTTGCCGAACGGCGTGCGCCAGCCGAGCTCATCGGACAGATAGCCCGCTGGCTGCTGGAGCGCGTGGTTCTGGAGGTGCCCCTGCTCATCGCGCTCGCCGGACGCGATGCCTCGAACGATGCCGATCGCGGCGCGCAGGGTCACGGGCAGATCTTGCGAAGCGCCCGCGAGCGCCTCGTGCGCGTCGACGGCGAGGGAGGCGGCCTCGGCGGCGGCGCGCGAAGGGTTGGAGAGCAGGCCCACGACGGCGCGCGCGGCTGTCTCGCTGTCCCACGACCACACGGCGCCGCGCTTGTAGGCGATGTCGTCGAGGATGCTGCGGATCGAGTCCAGGTTGCGCTTGGCGGTGACGGCGCCGACGGAGGCGGAGAGCTCCGCGAGGCCGTCGATGCGCAGCGTGACGACCGCCACGTGGCGCACCTCGTTGACGACCTTGCGAGGTTGCAGGTGGCTCTCGGACACGTCCGGTCCGCGCGGGAGCGGCACCGCGGCGAGCGTCTGCGGCTCGTCGCTGCGGGCGGGCTTGACGCTCGGGACGCGGCCGTCGGGGCCGAGGATCGTCTGGAGCGTCTTCTCGACGGCGGTGTGATCGATGAGCTCCTGCCGCTGCATGAAGGCGCGGGCGATGGCGGCGGAGAGCTCGCGGGCCGACGGGAAGCGCTCGTCGGGCGTCTTGCCCAGCGCGCGCAGCACGATGGCCTCGAGGTCCGCGGGGATCTCGGGGACGAAGCCGCGCGGCGGAGGGATCGTGGGGTTGCGGACGGCCGCGAGCAGCGCGTCGTCGTCGAGCTTCCCGTACGGCGATCGGAGCGTGAGCAGCTCGTAGAAGACGACCCCGAGGGCGTACACGTCGCTCCGGCGATCGATCTTCTCGCCGCGCGCTTGCTCGGGCGACATGTACCCGAACTTGCCTTTGAGCACGCCCGGCTCTTCGCGGAACAGGTTGGCGCTCGCGATGCCGAAGTCGGCGATCTTCACGACGCCGTCGAACGAGATGAGGATGTTCTGGGGCGACACGTCGCGGTGGATGATCGCGAGGGGCGTCTCGCTCTCGTCCTTGCGCTCGTGCGCGTAGTGAAGGCCCTTCGCGGCTTCGGCGATGATGAAGGCGGAGACGTACGGCGGGATCTTGAGGCTCTTGGCGCGCGCCTGGCTCATCAGGCGGCCGAGATCGCAGCCCTCGACGTGCTCCATCGAGAGCAAGAGGCCCTGATCGCCGTGGTCGGAGAACTCGTAGACCTGGACGATGTTCGGGTGGTTGAGGCGCGTCGCGAGGTGGGCCTCCTCGACGAACATCTGCCGGAAGCGTCGCGACGTCGCGTACTGCGGCAGGATGCGCTTGACGACGAGCAGCTTGTACGTGCCCTCGGCGCCGCGCTTCTTGGCGAGGAAGACCTCCGCCATCCCACCTGCACCCAGGCGGTGCAGGATCTCGAAGCCGGCGAGCTCGGTCGGTTCTTGAGACATCCTACGAACCGAGCGAGCTTACTTAGGCCCACGTCGCGGTGCGCGCGAAAATCGCACGGGAAAAGCGCCGCGCGGCCGCCGCTGGGGGACGGAGTCCCGACGCTGCGCGTGCTCGTTCACTCAGGAGGGGTGCTGTCGCCGTCGGGGCGTCGCTGTCGCCGTCGGGCCATCGCTGTCGCCGTCGTGGTCGCCCTCCGGCGGCGGCGTGTGGGTCTTGGGGGCGCGGGCGCAAAGGTGATAGCGTCGCGCGCGAATGGCGGGCAGCTATCGCGTTCGAAGGTTCGAAGAGGATCTGTGCCTCGTCCCGCAGGTGGGCGGCGGCGCGGCGCCCTCGAACGGCACGCCGCTGGATCCGCTCTTCGCCGCGATGACCTTGGGCGACTGGCTCCCTGACGGGGCGGCGGCGCGCTCGATGCTCGTCGAGATCGTCTCCGGCGTGGACAGGCACCTCCGGCACCACGCCGCGTCCGCCTCGACATCGTGGCTCGTGGCGCGCGTCGCCGATGCGCTGCGGGAGCGGCGGATCGAGGCCTTCGTGGTGCCCGTGAAGAGCGGCCGGGGCAGCGCCGGCACCCCCAAGGCCAAAGAGGCCGAGTCCCCCCCTCCGCAGCCGCCCGTCGAGGAGGAGAAGATCACCTGGTTCGAGGTCGCCGTCACCGATGCTTGGGGAGAGCCGGTGGGCGACGTGCAGCTCGAGATCGCCTGGCAAGGCAAGACAAAGAAGGACAAGACAGCGGGCGACGGCAGCCTGCGCGTCGACGACGTCCCGGGGTCGTCGGGGCTCCCCGGCACCGTGCGCTTCGTGAGCGGGAAGGCCGTCCGCAAGGCTGTGCGCGAGCGCTACGGGGACAAGGTCCAGCCCGAAGGCATGCCCGCCGTCGAGGGCCCGAAGAAGGTGCTCTTGCGCGACGAGATCAGCGACACCTCGATTCGCAGCGAGTCCAAGGTGACGCTGGTGCTCTGGAAGCCGCTCACGCGGGTGCGCCTCCACGGAATGCACTTTGACACGAGCAAGTGCTTTCTCCGTGAGACAGCGATGCGCGGGATCCGCAGCGTCGTCGATGTTTACAAGGCGATTCCGAGCGGGAAGCTGCTCATCGCGGGCCACACCGACACCTCGGGGAAGGACGAGGACAACCTCGATCTCTCGGTCGAGCGCGCGGAGGCCGTGAAGGCGTTCTTGACGGACGACGCCGGGGCCTGGGAGGCCTGGTTCGACAGCGGAAAGCCAAACCAGAAGCGATGGGGCCAGAAGGAGGTGCGGTTCATGATCTCCGCGCTCCCCTGTGAACAGACCGTGTCCGGCTTCCAGAAGTGGAGCAACGACGCGCGGGGCACCTCGCTCGCCGTCGACGGAGACGCGGGACCCAAGACGCGGAGAGCGCTCATCGAGGCCTACATGGCGCTCGACGGCACGACGCTGCCCGACGGGATCGGCGTGGAGATCCACGGCTGCGGTGAATTCTTCCCGCTCTCGGACGCGGGCGACGCCTACGGCAAGGACGGGACGAGCGCCGCGGAGGATCGGAGGGTCGAGCTCTTCTGCTTCGACGACGAGATCCACCCGTCCGTGCCCGGGGAGAAGGCGACGAAGGGCGAACCAGAATACGATCAGTGGCGCACGCAGGTGACCGAGGACATCGACGTCGGCGCCGACCCGAGCGAGGACGTCGTCGGGAAGATCTGGATGGAGATCTGGGACAAGACAGGCCTCGTCCCGCGCGCCGGGATGTCGTACGAGATCACGGGCGACGGGTCGTATTCCGGTACGACGGACGCCGCGGGCCGGCTGCTCCACGAGTCGGTGCCGCAGGGGGACTACCGGCTGAAGATCGACGGGATCGACGAGGACTCGGCGGCGCTCGTGCTGCCGGTGGCCGACGACGAGCCGCAGATCCGGTTCATGGTGTGAGGGAAGATGAGCCTGCGGGTGAAGCTCAATCCGGTGAAGTCGAAGCTCAACGGGGTCGACAAGGTCACCGGCGTCAAGCTGGAGCTGACCACGATCGGCGCCGGCGCGACGAAGGCGACGACGACCGCGCAGGACTCGACCATCGAGATCTACGAGCTGCCGGGCAAGGGCGACAAGGCCACTTCGAACCGCCTGATCGCCACGCTCAAGCTCAAGCTCAAGGTCGACGCGAGCGGCAAGAACCCGGAGCTGGACGGCAATTTTGGCATGAGCGGAGAGGGCCTGACGCACGAGCCCTTCGTCCGGGGCCCCTTCGTGAAGTTCGTGACGAAGGGCGGGGGCGCCACGACGACCAGCTTCGAGGCGCCTGATTTCTCCAGCGACTTCTGGGTAGATCTCGACCTCTCGGCGCAGGGGAAGAACCTGAGCGGGACCAACACGGATCTCCTGTTTTTGCCCTGGGAGAGCGAGGACGAGAAGAACGTCCTGGAGCTCGGCGCGAAGCTCCTCATCGCGGGCGCCACCGAGGCCGACGTCAAGGACAACAACCAGATCACCATCCCCCTCGAGCACAAGGCGGTTCCAGAAGACGGGACTGGCCCCGCCAAGTTCGACTGCCTCGGGGTCGGCATGGTCTATCCGACCGACAACTCCCTCTGGGCGAGCGGCGCATTTCCGGGCAACACCAAGGCGGCGAAGGCCGTCGCCTCGGCCATCAACGTGTTCATCGAGGACACGATCGTCACCAAGCACACGACGGCGACCGCCCCGATCACCCTCGCTGATCTGACCACGAGGCTCACGAGGATCTTCACCGACGCGGGGTTGCCCGCGCCCACCGTCGCGCAAAAGACGAGCGCTGATCTCACGACCGCCGGGTTCGAGCGGCGCAAGACGACGCGCGGCACGCGCTGGGCCGCCAAGACATCGCTCCTCGCCAATCCGGATCTCTTCATGGACACCGAGGGCCTGTCCATGAGCATGTTCGACTTCTGGTTCGTCTTCGAGACAGCCCTCACGCCCGCGAGCGCCGGAGAGGCGGCCGAGGCCGAGACCATCGCGAACTTCGATCCCACCAAAAAGACCAAGCTCGTCTTGACTCCGGGGGCCGTGGTCCCGCAGAGCGTGACCCTCGTGAACGGCTGCACGGCGCACCCCACGCTCGGCGCCACGGAGTATCCGGCGAACATGCTCGCCTCGACGATCGCCCACGAGATCGGCCACGCCTTGGGCCTCCGCCACGGCCTGCGCGCCACCGGGAGCGGCTACGACATCGGCCCTGCGGGCCACGTCGACATCTCGCGCGGCCTCATGTCCTATGTGTCGACGAGCAATGGAGTCTCGCCGCTCCTCCTCTTCGGCCCTGTCCATCGGTCCGTCCTCGCGAAACGATTCACGTGATCGGGACGCGGCCGATCGCCCGCCTGCGCGCGACCGCCGTCTGCGCGTGCGTGATCAGCGCTTGCGCGGCGTGCCCCGAGCCCGCGGGACGAACGGAAGGCGCCTGTCCGGCCGACACACGGGCTGTCGAGGTCGATGGCCGTCGCGTGTGCGTCGAGGCGCTCCCTGTCTCGCGTGGAGCATACCGTCAGTGCGCAAACGTGACTGGGGGCTCCGGGCGCGGGTCACGCCTGCGGAATCTGGAGTCCCGTCGTCCGACCGGGGAGTGTGAGCCGCCGCCGTTTCGCGCCCATCTCGCGTGGGGAGCGGACAGCGCGGACCTGCCGATGTCGTCTATCTCGCCCTCGAGCGAGCGCGCCTACTGCGCCTTTGTCAGCCGGCGCATCGCGGAGCCTCCGGAGTGGAGGGAGCCTGTCGAGGGGCAGTTTCGGTGCGTGGCCGAACCCGGGTCACCGGCTCGCGCGAGGCCGGAGGCGCGTCGAACAGAGGTGACGGTCGCCGGCCTGAACCGCGGCGACGGGCTCGACGAGTGGCTCGCGACAGGCGTCTTCGCGGCGCCGCTGCTCGATGACTCCGGGCGAGTGACGTGCGCGAAGATCCAAGTCGAGGCCGGCCCCGGAGGCGCGAGGACGCTCGTGTGGCCGGCTGTCGGGGGGAGGGCGGAGACGCGGTATCCCTTCGAGCTGCGATCGGGGGTGCTGCGGTTCTCCGACGCGGCGACGGGGGCCTTCGACGACTGGCTGGTGGGAGACGAAGAGTATGCGGGCGGCGCCATTTATGTGCGCGGGGCCCCGTGGTTCCCGGGAGATCTCGAGTGTACGACGTCCGCTCCGGCGCTCCGGCCTCTTCCGCGGCCGATGTCCGGTGGTGGGCTATCGGATCGCGATCTCGGGGACGTCGAGGCCCGGAGGCGCTCTCTGGTGCACGACGATCGGGTGATGTTCTTGCGGCCTCCGGCCGGTGGCGACAGAGAGCCGATGTCCCGGTGTGCTCGCGTGGGGCTCGGCGTCGGGTTCGGGGTCGATGGCAAGGGGGCGACGGCGCGCCCCGGGACGAGCGCGGTGCTTCGGGTCGAGGCCGAGGAGGGGGATCGGTTCTATTTGATCAGCGAGTATTCTCCGCAAGGGCTGGCCTTCGTGTCGGCGGCGGAGGGCGTCTCGGGGGCAGCCGGCCTGATCCCGACAGGCCTCTTGCCGATCCGGAGAGACGCAGAGGGGTGGCACATCGGGGGCGCGACCCTGCACTTCGAGGAGCAGGCGTGCGAGGCCGAGCCGCCCCGCGCGGCGTTCGAGGAGGCCAGTCCGGTGTTCCGGCGGGGCGTCTTCGCGGCGTGGATCGCCTTCGTTCGAGCGCACGACGCGATGTATTGGGTGGATCCTTCGGGCGAGGCGTGCGAGCGAGTCGAGATCTCGGCGCCGGACGGGTTTCCCTTCGCCGGAGCGCTCCGCTGGGCGCCGCGGGGCTCGGGGGAGACCGCCACCTACGAATTCACGGTCGACGGCGACGGGCTCTGGATGCACCTGGATCCGTCGTTCGGGGCGGCGCAGAGCGGCAGTCCGGGGGCGCCTTGCTTCGAGCACCACGAGCTGCGCGGGCTCACGACCCACGGCGACGGTCTTCGGATCGGAGGGTCTGCCGTCTTCGAGAGCCTCGCGGCGTGCGAAGCGGAGCGCCCCCGGACGATGCCTTTCGTTCATCGCTGTCCGGCGGTCGCGGAGGCGGCGCGCCCGGGTCCGCTGCCCGCGGGCTCGATCGCGGCGCGCGGGGGGCTCTCGGGCTTCGTCCCGGCCGCGGGCGGGGGCTGCGAGCCGATCTCCGTGACGCTCGCGACGGGCTTCAGCGCGCGCTCGACGGCGGCGTTCCCGGCGCCCCTCGAAGGGGTGTGGATGCGCGGGCGCGACGTGCTGGAGGTGTACGAGTGGCCGTATTCAAAGCGGCTGTTCCGGCGCTCGAGGCGGTTTCCCGCGAGGTGGATCGCCGCGGAGCCGCGCGCCGACGGGACCTTCGCCCTCGGTGACGAGGTGGTCTATCCGACCGAGGCCGGGTGTCGGGCGGCGAAGCCTCGGTGATTCGGGGGTCGCGCGGCCGCCGCTGGGGGACCGGAGTCCCGACGCTGCGGCCGCCGCTGGGGGACGGAGTCCCGACGCTGCGGCCGCCGCCCCGCTATCTGGTCGCGCCGCGGCGGACGGCGTCCTGCCAGTAGGCGAGGTAGCGCTGATAGAGCTCGTGCCACTTGTGGTATTCTACGTGGTTGTTGCGGAGCCGCTCGCGCCAGGCGAGGTCGACCTCGAGCCGCTCACGCTGCGTCGCGAGGTTGTACCGGGCGAAGACAGCGTCGGCGTTCGTCGGGGAGGCGGCGAGCTCCGCGCAGAGAGCGGCGTACTGCTCCAGGCTCAGCACCAGCACCGACGGATCGGGCGCGGCGATCGATGTCCTCTCCGGGGGCTGCGACGCGAGGCCGGGCTGCGAAGGTCCGACGCCGGGCTGCGAAGGTCCGACGCCGGGCTGCGAAGGTCCGACGCCGGGCTGCGAAGGTCCGACACCGGGTCTCGTGGATGTGTGCCTGGACGGCACCGCCGCCGAGAATGCGGACTGTATTTGGGATGCGCCCGGAGCTGCGTGCGGCGCCATGGAGACCCCTGGAGCCTGCGGGGGGGCGCTCGCGGCCGATTGTCCACTCTGTGAATTCGTTCGAGCGAAGGGGAGGTCGCCGCCCCGGATCTTGGCGAGCACATCGGCGGGCAATCCGGTCGTCTCTGCGGCGACCAGCGCTTGCGGCGCGCCCGCGCCGTGGCTCGCGGGTGTGGGCTTCCCCGGGGCTGGACCCGGGTGTGGGCTCGTCACGGGCGACCTCGACGCCTCGGGCGACATCGCCGCGGGAGGGCCCACGATCGGCCTCGCGCCCGGACTGGCAGGTGCGGTCGAAGGGACCGCCGGGATCGGCGCGTCCGGTGACTCGGACCTCATGAACGGGAGCGCCGCGCGCAGCATGTTCAGATCGATCGCCCCCGTCTCGAAGACGGCCCTTCCGCGCTTCTCCGGAGGCGCGGCCGGCGTCGGGGCCAAGGGCCTTGTCTCGGGCTCCGGGACGGCCCCCGTGGAGGCGACCGGCGTCGTGGGCAAGGGCCTTGTCTCGGGCTCCGGGGCGGCCCCCGCGGAGGCGGCCGACGGCGCGGGCGCGCGGTGCGTCGGCGCCCTCTGAAACGAGGCAGCGGCGACCGGGATCGCAGGGGAGAGGGGCGCGCTGCCGCCGAACGGGAGGGGCGCCGCGGGCCCCAGGGCGGGGGTCGGGACCGTCTGCGGCGAGGGCTCGGTGGTCTCCGCGGCGGGCGCGGCGATCTCTCGCTGCCGCTCCAGGAAGGCCTGCGTGAAGCGGTTCGTGAGCTCGAAGCGCCCGCGCTCCGTCTCGGCGCCCATCTTGTCGAGCCACCCGAGCTGCACGTCGGCCCACTCGTCCAGCGACACGCCCGCCCGCGCGAGCACCCCGTCGCGGAGCCCGCCGGCCTCCATCTCGGCCCGCACCCGCGCGTACCCTTCAATCGACAAGGAAGACCCGCTCATCGCCGCCCAGCCTACGACGAACGGCCGCTTTTTTCACCAGAGATGCTGCGAGGGCGTCGCGGCCGCGCGAGCCACGGCCCACGCGCTCAAGGGCGTCTCGGCGCCGCAAGCGATCTACGCGCCTCGTCTCCCGGGCTGACGGCGCGGCCAGCCATTCCGCCGTTCGCCGGCCCAGCTCTGGCCCCGCCACCGCCATTGACACCACCCATCGGGACGAGGATCATCCCCTCTTCGCGGTCGCAAGCTCGCGGGAACAGGATGGATCTATGACGCGTATTCAGGGATGGTTGAACAGGCGGGTCGGGCGCGCGGCGCTCTTCGGGATCGCGTGTGGGGCGCTGGCCGGGCTGGGTTGCGGCGGAGGGAGCGGCAGTGGGACGGGTGGGACGGGCGGCGCGGGTGGGTCGGGCTCCGGAGATCGTGCGGCCTTCCTGGCGGCTTGCGGCAGCTACTGCGATGGGACCGGGAGCCTCGGCTGCCCCATGTCCCAGACGGCCCAGGCGTGCAAGGAGAGCCTCTGTCCGAAGGCCGCGGACGACTACCCGCGCTGCCACTCGGTGGGAGCCGACATGTACAGTTGCTGGGCCGAGGGCCCTTTCGCGTGCGACGACAACGGCTATGCGCACTCCGGAGGTGAAAACAAGGCGTGTCTTGACCAGCAGGTGGCTTATTTCACCTGCGTCCACGCGGCCTCGTGCGACCGCTACTGCGAGGCCACGAAGGCTCTCGACTGCGGCGATCCCGATGTGGAGGCGTGCTATCAGGCGTGCTCGAAGCCCATCTTCGATCTGCGCGACTGTGCTCCGATCCTGGGCGGCTACCGCGCCTGTCTGGCCGACAGCTCGCCTGTGTGCCAGGGGGGCCACCCCGCCGCCGACGCGTGCTCCACGTACGCGCGGAACGCAGGAAACTGCCTGATCACACCCGACTGGATGTGCGAGGGCTTCTGCATCGCGATCAGCGCGGACGGCTGCGCCTACGACGCGTGCGAGGACTCCTGTGCGATGGAGAAGCAAGAGGCCGCGGCGGTCTCGCAACAATGCCAGAACCTGTTCCAGAGCTACCTCGGCTGCCTCGTCCAGAACGGCGTCACCTGCGACGGCGGCACGATCGCGAGCGCGGCGTGCGACCAGGCCAAGACAGCCTACGAGACCTGTCTCCAAGGCGGCTGACGACTGTTGGAGGGGCCCTCGCACGGGGGGTTGGTCGCGCTGGCTGCGCTCACCGTGCAGGCGTTCTGCTTCATCGAGTGCCCGCCTTCGTGCCCGGCTGGAGGCGGCCTGATCGAAAAAAAGCGAGTGCCCCCTTGACCCTCACGCGACGTGAGGGATTAGAAACTGTCGCGTGACGAAGCAGGGCTTTCACACGATCGGAGAGGTGGCGCGCGCGGCGAAGGTCAGCGTGCGGGCGCTCCACCACTACGACGAGATCGGGCTCGTGAGGCCGTCCGGGCGCAGCCGCTCGGGCTATCGGCTCTACACGGGCGCGGATCTGGAGAGGCTGCAACAGGTGCTCTTCTTCCGGGAGCTCGGCTTCCGGCTGGAGGACATCGGCCCGATCCTGGAGGACCCCGGCTTCGACCGGAAGAGCGCGCTCCTGGTGCAGCGCGCGCGGCTCGCTGAGGACGCCGCGCGCGCGACCGCCCTTGTCGCGCTCATCGACGCAACGCTGAGAAAGATGGAAAGAGGCGAGAAGATGGGACCCGAGGAGATGTTCGAGGGCTTCGACCCCCGAAAGCACGAGGACGAGGCGCGCGAGCGCTGGGGCGGGACAACTGAATACAAAGAGAGCGCTCGGCGCACGAAGGGCTACACGAAGGACGACTGGGCCGCGCTCGGGGCCGAGTCGGGTGCGATCACGACGGCGCTCGCGGAGGCGATGGCCAGGGGCGTGAAGCCCGGTGACGACGAGGCGATGGACCTCGCGGAGCGGCATCGGGCGCACATCGATCGATGGTTCTACCCGTGCAGCTCGGAGATCCACGCGGGTCTTGGCGAGATGTACGTCTCGGACCCGCGGTTCGCGATCCACTACGACAGGCATGCTCCCGGCCTCGCGGTGTTCCTCCGGGACGCCATCCGGGCGAACGCCGCGCGGAAGTAGCGCGCGGGCGTGCTCGCCTATCCTCGCCGCGGCCGTGCGCCGATCGTCGTCGCCGCCCTCGGCGTGAGCGTCTTCTTCATCCACCTTTGCGCTCGGCGATAGCCGTTGACAAGGCGTTGCGGGCTCTTCGTGACTGTCAGTTGGGGACCAGGTAGAGCAGGAACGTATTGCCGCCCTGGTCGCCGGTGACGATGCCAGTCCCGTGGTCCGCGGGGCTGAAATCGAGCACGCCGCTCAAGTTGCCCACGATGAGGGCGCTGTTGTCCGCGCCGAGCGTGAACATGTAGGGGGTCTCGTTCTGGACGCTGCCGAAATACATGGTCGTCGGCGCCGATCCGTCCGGGGGAAAGGCGGTGATCCAGATGTCTTCTCCGCCCTTCGCTGTGCTCATTCCTTCGCCGAAATCGACGCTGCCGTCCACGCCCCACGCCGCCGCGAGCCCGCCGCTCGCCGCGCTCACGCACGAGCCTGCCACGAAGCTCACAGACGCATCTCCATATTGCTTCGTCCAGAGCGGCGCGTCATTGGCCCCGTAGGCCGTCACCACCATGTCGAGCGTGGGAGAGGTGATCGGCCCGCTGCCCATGTCCCCTGATTTGTCGAGGACGCCAGAGCAATAGTAAGAGCCGTCCGGCGCCGCGGCGACCAGGCAATACGCGAACCCGAGCGAGCGGCTGAAGAGCGGTGATCCATCGACGCCGGAGAGCCTCGCGACATAGCCGAATCCTTCGACGGGCGCGGCGGCGAGCGGGCCTGTCCCGAAATCGATGCTGTCCGTGTATGCTCCCGACAAGACCAGGTCTCCGTTGGCCTGGAGATCGAGGCTCGAGAGGAGGTCGATCCCGGTCCCGCCGTAGCCGCGCGCCCAGACGCGCGATCCGTCTTCGATGGAGAGCTTGGTGACATAGAGATCGCCCACCGTCGTGTCCTTTGCGCCGTCGAAGCTCGGGAGGATCGCGCCGTCCAGATCCATCGCGCCGATGTAATGACCGGCGACGATCACCGAACCGTCTGGCGCGAACCGCGTCTGCTCGACGTTGGCGCCGTCGGACGCGGCGAATGTCCGCGCCCAGAGGAGCGATCCGTCGGTGTCGAGGAGCGCAGCGAAGCCGCCGGCCGACTCCTGGAGCTCGAGCGTCTCCTGGCCAATGGTGAGCTCGCCGAAGAAATTGCCACCGACGAGCGAGCGGCCCAGCGCGTCGGTGTCGACCGACATGACGTCGGCGCCCGTCGGGTTCGCGAGGATCTGCGACCACGCGATCTGGCCGTCTTTGTCGACGCGCGCGACGTACCCCTGCATCTCGACGCCCGCGTCGAACTGCTTGTCCGGGAACGTGATGACGCCCGAGAAATAACCGCCCACGGTGGCGCCCGTCGGTCCCAGTCTGCCGATGGCGCGGTCCTGCAGCGTGGTCGGCCACGACAAGGCCCAACCCACATGCCAGTCGCCGAAGGTCCACGAAGAGGAAGAGGAGGAGTCGCCCGGCGTCCCGGAGCCGTCCTCTCCGATGGCGCCGCCGTCGACGATGACACCAGTGCACCCGGTCGTGAGGAGCGCAGCGAGCGAGAGCGCTGCGAAGGATTGGGGAGGGAGCAAAGAGCTTCGAAGCAAGGTCAAGTACGACATGACACAACGCTAACAGGCTCAACGTGGCTGTCCAGCACCAATTGTGCCGTTGCCTCCGATTTGAACGGCAAATTCGGCCGATGCGTCGTGCCATTTTGTGCCGTTCCGGGAGCCGTCGGCGCCATGATGGCCTTTCGGTCCTCACGAGCCCACGCGAGCCCAACGCGAG
>Ga0268298_10001177_pt1 | contig 31400 bp, 25 predicted proteins | sample WWTPWeurt_MetaG_FD_194462 | JGI IMG/M metagenome (GOLD analysis project Ga0268298, IMG submission 194462) | Activated sludge microbial communities from WWTP in Nijmegen, Gelderland, Netherland - WWTP Weurt | ecosystem: Engineered > WWTP > Aerobic digester > Activated sludge | place... | reverse complement strand
TGGCCACCAGCCACTCGTTGACCGGGTTCTTGGGGATGCCGAAGTAGTAGTACAGGCCGCCTTCCATGCCCGGGAACTGCTTGTACGCGGTCATCGCCGGCAGGATGTTGCCGCCGGTGGCGATCTCGATGCCATAACGCTTGAGATCCAGGTCCGCGATCTTGAACGGGTTGCCGCCGGCCCAGATGATCCAGACGATCTTGCGGCCCGGCTCGTTCTTCAGCTTCTCGATGATGCGCTGGGCGGCGGCGGTGAAGTCGCTGGTGGCCGCAGGCAGGTATTCCTCGTGCGCCAGCTTGGCCTTCTTGATCGCATCCTTGAAGGCCTTGACGCCGTCCTTGCCGAAGGCGTTGTCCTGGGCCAGCGTGACGATGGCGGTGCCGGCCTTGTCCAGCGCCACGGCGTTGGCGATCGCGTCTTGTGAACTGTTGCGGCCGGTGCGGAAGATGTACTTGTTCCACTTGTCGCCGGTGATCGAATCGGCCACCGCCGGCTCGACCAGCAGGATCTTCTTGTACTCCTCGGCCACCGGCAGCATCGCCAGGCCCACCGGGCTGGCCGTGGGGCCGACCGCGATGTCGCACTTGTCGTCGGCATAGGCCTGGGCCAGCAGGTTCTTGCCCACGTCGGGCTTGCCCTGGTCGTCCTTCTCGATGACCACCAGCTTCTTGCCGGCCACGGCCATCGTGCCCTTGGTGGCGTACTCCAGGCCCATGTTGAAGCCGACGATGGTCTGCTTGGCGTAGGCCTCCAGCGGGCCGGTCTTGCTGGCGATGACGGCGATGCGCACCTCGCCGGCCTTCTGGGCCTGGGCGGGCAACGCGCCGGCCAGCGCGGCAGCGGCGACACAAGCCGCGAGCAGGGTGCGGCGCGGCAGGGGGTTGAAGCGAGGGTTCATCGAGCCTCCAGTGGGATGTGTTTGAAATTCAGGCAAATGCTGAACGCGACGGGGATGAACGCGATTCCCATGCCACAGCGATCAAATCGAGGGTTTACCCTTGATATTGACCACCGAGAGGTCCCTATTCGGACGTGGAACCACCGACCGGGCTTGAGCAGACTCCACCAGATCGCCTGTTTTTCAGGCAAATCGTCTGGACTTCAGGCAATCTGCCGCGAATCCATCGAGGGTTCAGTGTTCGTTCAACTCCGGCCACCGGCCCAGGCGGTCGTAGAACGCGGCACGCGACATGCCCAGCAGGCGCGCCGCCGCCATGCGATTGCCGCGCGTGGCGGCCAGCGCGGCCGCGATCGCCGCCCGCTCCACCTCGGCCACCTGCTCGGCCAGCGGGCGCAGCGCATCCGCATGGGCGCCGGGCTGGTTCGGCGCCGCCTCGATCGGTGCCTGCTCTCCAGGCCGCCCCGGGTTCGGCGCGGTGGAGGGCTGCGGCAAGGCCATTGCCCCGCCCGCATGCATCGCCGCGGCAGCCTGGCCGGCCCGCCAGGCGCCGTCGAAGTGCGCTGGCTCGAGCAGCAGGTCGTCGGTCATCAACGCGGCCTGCTCGAGCACGTTGCGCAACTCGCGGATGTTGCCCGGCCAGCCGTGGCGGGCCAGCAGGTCGAGCGCCTCTGCCGACAGGTGCTTGTGCGACATGCCGCTGCGCCGCGCGATGTCGTCCAGCAGCGCCTCGGCCAGGGCCTCGAGGTCCTCCAGCCGCTCGCGCAGTGCCGGCAGCCGGATCGGCAGCACATTGAGCCGGTAGTACAGGTCGGCGCGGAAGCGCCCGTCGGCCACCATCGCCGCCAGGTCGCGGCTGGTGGCGGCGATCACCCGCACGTCGATGGGCAGCACCTGGTTGCTGCCCAGCGGCTCGATCTCGTGCTCCTGCAGCACGCGCAGCAGCTTGGCCTGGATGGGCAGCGGCATGTCGCCCACTTCGTCGAGGAACAAGGTGCCACCGTCGGCCAGCTTGAACTTGCCGTCGCGGCCCTTGCGCTCGGCGCCGGTGTAGGCCCCCGGCGCCACGCCGAAGAACTCGGCCTCGAGCAGGGTCTCGGGCACCGCCGCGATGTTGACGCCGACGAAGGGCGCGGCCTTGCGTGCCGACACCGCATGGATGGCATGCGCCAGCAGTTCCTTGCCGGTGCCGGTCTCGCCCAGCAGCAGCACGTTCGAGTCGGTGAGCGCCACGCGGCGGGCCAGGCGCTTGACCTCGCGCGCCGCCGGGCTGGTGCCGATGTAGCCGGCGATGGTGTACTTGGGCCGCCGTTGCTCGGCCAGCCGCCGCTGCGCATCCTCCAACTCGCGCTGCAGCCGGCCGAACTTGGTGATCAGCGGCTGCATCGTCGATTCGGGGTGGTCCATCAGCACCATGCCCAGCGCGCCGATCACCTCGCCCTGCGCATCGCGCAGCGGCAGCCGGCTGACCAGAAAGGTGCCGGCCTTGTTGGTCAGCAGATCGACCATGATCGGCCGGCCGGTCTCGATCACCTGCGCCATCAGCGTGTTGGGCACCACCTCCTCGACCCGCTTGCCGACGAACTCGGCCTCATGGTCGAAGCCCAGCGCCGGCAGGAAGCGCTTGTAGCCCTCGCTGATCCACACGATGCGGTGCGCGCGATCGACCACCATCATGCCCTGCACCGTCTGCGCATACAGGTCGAACATCGACTGCGCCGCCAGCTTGAGCAGGCCGGCGGTGTCCTGGGGCAGCGCGTGCGGCGACGCTGCTTCGGCGGGCGACGGGGGCGGCATGGCCATGCGGCAACTCTAGGGCATGTGATCCGGAGGGTCCGATGCGGGTCGCCGCGGATCAGGCCATCCGAGCCGACCTGGCCGGGCTGGCACCTATGATTCACCACATTTCAAACGTGCCTGGGCATCGCATTCAGGCCATCGACGTGAAGGGAGATCGATCATGGGTCGTCGACTGTGGGTGGCCGGGCTGGCGTCCGGCGCAGTGGCGGGGATGGCGGCGCTGGCCTGGTGGGCATGGACTCCAGCGCCGGCAGACTCTCCGGGCGCCGCACGAGTCTTCCAGCTCGCCCCGCCCGGATCCGATCACGCCGCCTCGGCCCCGTCCTCCGTCGTCACGCCGGCAGGCGCACGGGCGGGCTCGGCCACGTCCGTGCAGGCGGATGCCTTGGTCGCGCGCCAGACCGGCACCGCGCCGCACGCCTCGGCACCCGCCGCCGGGGCGCCGCCTGCGGCATCGGCAGGCGCGTCGTCACGGCTGGCCGACCGCCTGACGACCGGCCGCAATATCGGCTCGGAAGGCTACGGCCCCTACATCCGCGAGGCCCTCGAGGCAGCCGATCCCGACATGGCGATGCTGGCCGTGCAGCGGATCTTCTCGTGCTCGATAAACCCCGAATTCCAGGCCGGCCACGAACGATTGAAGTCCGATCCGAGGCTCCCTCCGAACCTCGTGGCCGAGAGCATCGAACACTACCGCGCCGACGAGCGGCGCTGCCAGACGCTCACGCCAGAGATCGCTGCCCTGCGGCCAAAGCTGGCCCTCAAGGCCATGCAGGGCGGTGCGATCGGCGGCGCCGTGGCTTACGTCCACGCCGTGAACTTCCAGTTGCCTGACGACCTGCGCGCGCCGGTCCTCGCAGCCCTGCAGCGCGATGCGCAGGCCGGCGATCGAGGTGCACTGATGACCTTGTCCCAGCCGTCACTGTTCCCTGAATTGACCGCGTTCGAGCGTCGAGTCTTCACTTTGGCGGAGCATGCGCTCGAGAGCGGCACACATCTGGGTGAACTCCTCAACTGGATCCGGAACTTCCACGCTGGGCCTGGCCTGACAGAGACAGACGAGGCCCGCGCCCAGGCGGCGGCCAAGGCGCTGGTCGAGAAGATCCGTGCTGCAGAACCGAAGCGACCCTGAGGCCAGCGGGCCGGCTGCGGCCTGGCATCGCCCCGCTTGACCCCTATTCGTCACATCTGTTATCGTTTAGATCTCAAGGAGACAGCCATGAAGATCCAGCGCATCCATCACGTCGCCTACCGTTGCCGCGATGCCAAGCAAACCGTCCAGTGGTACCGCGAGCATCTGGGCATGGAGTTCGTGCTGGCCATCGCCGAAGACCGGGTGCCCTCCACCCACGCGCCCGATCCGTACATGCACCTGTTCATGGATGCCGGCGGCGGCAACATCCTGGCCTTCTTCGAGCTGCCCAACTCGCCGGCCATGGGCCGCGACGAGAACACGCCCGATTGGGTGCAGCACATCGCCTTCAAGGTCGACAGCGTCGAGGTGCTCGAGCAGACCAAGGCCCGGCTCGAGGCGGCCGGCATCCCGGTGGTGGGTGTCACCGACCACACCATCTTCAAGTCGATCTACTTCTTCGATCCCAACGGCCACCGGCTCGAACTCGCCGCCGATTGCGGCACGCCCGACATGTACAAGCGCCTGGACGAGGTGAAGTGGGCCATGCTGGACGAATGGGACCGCACGCGCCGCGCGCCCAAGCACGCCCACTGGATGCACGAGAAGGAGCTCGGCTGACCGCCGACGCATGAGGGCCAGGCCATGCTCAAGACCTACAGCTACCCGCAGTTCCCGTATCGCCAGAGTGCCGAGCAGCAAAGCGGCACGGTGCGGCGCCATCCCGTCGTCGTGATCGGCGCCGGCCCCATCGGCCTGACCGCCGCGCTGGATTGCGCGGCGCAGGGCATCCCGGTGGTGGTGCTCGACGACAACAACACCGTCAGCATCGGCTCACGCGCGGTGTGCTACGCCAAGCGGCCGCTCGAGGTGTGGGATCGGCTGGGCGTGGCCGCGCCGATGGTCGAGCGCGGCGTGAGCTGGAAGGTGGGCAAGGTGTTCTTCAAGGACGACCTGGTCTACAGCTTCGACCTGCTGCCCGAGCCCAAGCACCAGATGCCGGCGATGATCAACCTGCAGCAGTATTACCTCGAGGAGGTGCTGGTCGACGCCTGCGAACGCAGCACCTTGGTCGACCTGCGCTGGAAGCATCGTCTGCTCAGCCTGCAGCAGCACGACGACCACGCGGTGCTGTCGGTCGAGACGCCCGACGGCATCTTTCGCATGGAGGCCAGCTGGGTCATCGCCTGTGACGGCGCCAACAGCGACACGCGGCGCATGGTGGGCGCCGGCTTCACCGGCCAGTTCTTCCAGGATCGCTTCCTGATCGCCGACGTGGTGATGAAGGCCGAGTTCCCGACCGAGCGCTGGTTCTGGTTCGATCCGCCCTTCCACCGCGGCCAGTCGGTGCTGCTGCACAAGCAGTGCGACAACGTCTGGCGCATCGACTTCCAGCTCGGCTGGGGCGCCGATCCCGACGAGGCCAAGAAGCCCGAGAACGTGATCCCGCGCATCCAGGCCATGCTGGGGCCCAACACCGAGTTCGAGCTGGAGTGGGTGTCGGTGTACCAGTTCGCCTGCCGGCGCATCGACAACTTCCGCTACGGCCGGGTGCTGTTCGCCGGCGATGCGGCGCACCAGGTCTCGCCGTTCGGGGCGCGCGGCGCCAACACCGGCGTGCAGGACACCGACAACCTGGCCTGGAAGCTCAAGCGCGTGCTCGACGGCACCTCGCCGCTGGCGCTGCTCGACACCTATCACGAAGAGCGCGCGTACGCGGCCGACGACAACCTGCTCAACTCCACGCGCTCGACCGACTTCATCACGCCCAAGAGCCGTGCCAGCCTGCGCTACCGCGACGCGGTGCTCGAGCTGGCCGAGACCGAGCCGTTCGCCCGTCCGCTGGTCAACAGCGGACGGCTCTCCACCCCCACGCCGTACCTGCACTCGTCGCTGAACACACCGGACGAGGCCGAGTTCTCCGGCCGCATGCGACCGGGCACCAACTGCGCCGATGCGCCGGTGCGCGTGGCCAGCCGGGACGACTGGCTGTTGCACCAGTTGGGCGGCGGCTTCACGCTGCTGTGCTTCGGCGACGCGCCAGCCGCTGACGGCATCGAGGCCGGTGGTGCCAAGGCCCAGGTGCTGGTCGTGGGCCGCGACCTGGTCGATGCCGACGGCGTGCTCACCGAGCGCTATGACGGCCAGCCCGGCACCACCTACCTGATCCGCCCCGACCAGCATGTGGCCGCCCGCTGGCGGCAGTTCGATGCCGCCAAGATCCAGGCCGCGCTGCGCCGCTGCCTGTGCCTGTGACGCCGAGCGAGGAATCCGAGATGCCCCTGATCCGCACCCCCCACCTCAGCGACCCCGACGGCTTCTATGAAGAGCTGATCCACAGCCAGCGCGGCCTCACCGACGAGCAGGCCGAGCTGATGAACAGCAAGCTGGTGCTCATCCTGGCCAACCACATCGGCGATCGCCAGGTGCTGGCCGAAGCCCTGGCGCTGGCGCGCCCGAAGGCCGCCACCCAGGCCTGACCAGGCCCGGTCGCCGCCTGCGCCTGGCGGGCCGCACAGGTGGCGCGGACCGGCAAGCCGGCCGCACAGGTGGCACGGCCCGGCAAGCGGGCCGCGTGCCCGAACGGTCGGCCAGCGTCACTTCAGCTTGACGTACCGACCCTCCTGCACCTCGGTGAAGACCACCTTGCGCGGCGTGTCGCCATTGGCGTCGAACACGATCTGCTGCTGCAGCCCGGCATGGGGGCTGGATGCCAGGGCGGCGGCCTTGAGGGTGCCGCCGTCGCTGCGCCGGCGCAGCGCGGTGAGCAGCACGGTGGCGGCATCGTGGGCCGAGACCGAGCTGTAGCCAGGCAGCCGCTGGAAGCGCTTGAAGTACGCATCGCTGAATGCCTGGTAGCGCGGCGACGGGTCGTCGCGGTCGTAGTTCTGCACGATCAGCAGACCGCGCACCACCTCGCCGCCGAGCTCGAGCAGTTGCTCGGTGGCGGCCCACTCCGAGGCGCCGATCGGCAGCGTCGGCGCCTGGCGACGCGCCTGCTGGGCCAGCCGGGCCACATCCAGCGCACCGGCGATGAAGAACAGGCTGTCGGGCCTGGACTGCAGCATCTGCTGCACCACGCTGTCGAACGGCGTGTCGGCGCCTGACTGGTACGGAACCTCGACCACCACCTCCCCCCCGCGGGCCGCCACCGCCCGCCTGAACTCGGCCAGCCAGCTCTCGCTGAAGCTGCGGTTGCGCTGATCCAGCGCCACGGCAATTCGCCGCTGACCGCGCCCGACCATCACCTCCGCGTAGTCCCGTGCGTTGTCGCGCGTGGTGCGATTGATGCGAAACAGGTTGTCGTCCTTGCCGTGGAAGTCCATCGACGTGATCGTCGGACTGACCACGAAGATGCCGGCCTCGCCCAGGATCGGCACGATCACCTTGGCCATGCCGCTGGTGAACGGGCCGATCACCGCCTCGACCTTGGCCTCGACCAGTTCGCGCGCAGCCGCCTCGGCGCGGGCCGGGTCCTGTGCATCGTCGCGCACCACCAACTGCACCAGTCGGCCGTTGAGCCCGCCCTCGCGATTGAACGCCTCCACCGCCAGCGTGGCCCCATTCAGCCCGGATTGCCCGTTGTCGGCGTTGCGGTCCGACAGCCCGCCGACGAAGCCGACCTGCAGCGGCGGCTTCGGGCCGCAGCCGGCCAGCCAGAGACACGTGCTGATCACCATCGCCACCCACCCTCGAGAGTTCATCGCGCGCTCCCTGTGCACGGGCGTTGAATGGGCCCTCCTTGGTGGTGCGCGCATGTGGCGCGGCCCCAGCAAGGGTCGCGCTTGCCGGCTTCAGCGGGGGCGTGTTGGTCCATGTTCAAAGTTTGACATATTTGGCACTTCAAAAGGCGCAAACCCTAAGCGTATTTGTTAAATATGATACAACGCAAACATGGAAGCCATCGCTCACCCACTCTTGGCAACGGAGCCCAGCACCGCCGCGCAGCGACCTGCCCGCTGGCCCTTGCGCTGGATCCAGGCCTGGAACGGCTCGCTGCGGCTGCGGCTGCTGGTGGCCGGCCTGTTGCCGTTGCTGCTGGCCTTTCCGTTCGTGATCGGCGTGCTCGCCTGGGTGGGCGGCGATCGGGCCAGCCACCTGCTGGACTCCAACCTGCGCGGCCAACTCTCCGGGGCCGCCAACGTGCTGAACCAGCAGCGTGGCGATGCCGCGATCCGCGTGGCGCAACTGGCCAAGTCCAGCCGCATCGCGCAACTGGTGGACCAGCGGGCATCGCCCGCGGAGCTGAGCCGTGCACTGGCCCTGGTGGTCGATGGCAGCGGCTTCGACGTGCTGGTGGTGGTGGGTGCCGAGGGCCAGGTGCTGGCCTCGAGCAGTGGCGTGGCGCCTGGCATCAAGGTGGCGGATTCCTGGGTGCTGAGGCAGGCCCGGGTGGGGGTGACGACGGCCGCGTTCGAGCGCTTCGACGCCGATGAGCTGGCGACCTTGTCGCCGCAGTTGCCCGGGCAGGCCAAGGTGATCCAGCCCGGTGCACGCGGCGCCAGCGTCGAGTCGCGAGGACTCATGCTCACGGCAGCCGCGCACTTTCCGCTGTCGGTGAGCACCCCCGAGGCGGTGCTGGTGGGCGGCATCCTGTGCAACGGCAATTCAGCCCTGGTCGAGCATGTGCGCGAACTGATCTACCCGTCCGGCAGCCTCCCCGGCGAGGCTCAGGGCATGGCTGCGCTGTTGCTGGGCCCGACCAGCGTGGCCGCCAGTCGACAGCACTTGCAGGGCGAGTTCGTGCCGGGGCGCCTCGCGGCGCCCGAGGTCGAGGCCACGGTGCTGGGGCGTGCCGAGCTGTGGCTGGGCATCCAGAACTTCCACCCCACGAGGTACCGGACGGCCTACGCGCCCATCGCCGATGGCGACGGACGGCCCATCGGCATGGTCATGGTCGGATTTCCCAGCCGGCCCTACGAACTTGCCGCCTGGCTGGTGCTGGGCCTGATCGCCGGCCTGCTGGCGCTGACGATGCTGGGCATCTCGGTGGTGTTCATCCGCGTCGGCCGCGAACTCACCCAACAGCTGGACCGCATCGGCCAGATCATGAGCCGCGTGCGCAGCGGCGACCGGCGGGCGCGCATCGGCACGCCGCTGCGCGACGATGACCTGGGCCGACTGGCACGGCACTTCGACACCCTGCTCGACACCATCGATGCGCAGGATGGCGCGCAACGCGCCGCGCAGCGTGCGGTGGCGGACGAGGCGATGCGACGGCGCTCGCTGTTCGAACACGAGCGCGACGGCGTGGTCATCCTGCATGCCGACGGCCGGGTGTTCGAGGCCAACCCCCGCTGCGCCGCCATGCTCGGTCACGAGCCCGACCAGCTTCAGCACCTGCGGATCAGCGACTGGGACGGCGGCGAAGGCCCGCTGCGACTGCGCCAGATCGCCGGGCGGGCCGATCACGACGGCGTCCTGTTCGAGACCGTGCACCGTCGCCGCGACGGCAGCACCTACGAGGCCGAGGTGAGCATGAGCCGGGCCGAGTGGGCCGGACGCACCTTCGTCATCGCCTTGCACCGCGACATCACCCACCGCAAGGCGATGGCCGAGGAGCTGGCCACCTACCAGTGCGAGCTCGAGCTGCTGGTGGAACAGCGCACCAAGCAGCTCAACGACCGAAGCGAGCAGCTGGACGCCATCTTCGCCCTCAGCCCGGATGGTTTCGTGTCGTTCGACGGCAATCGACGGGTGGTGTTCGCCAGCCCCTCGTTCCTGAGCACGCTAGGACGCCAGGAGTGCGAACTCATCGGGCTCGACGAGGCCGGCTTCTCGGCGCTGATGCGCACCCACAGCCATGACCAGGCGCCCTTCCCCGGCGTGGCCGAGCTGCGCGAGGCCTACCAGGCAGTGGATGGCGGTGATGCCTTCGGCAGCATGCTGCACCAGCAGTTCCAGCTGACCCGGCCCGCCCCCTGCGTGCTGGAGGTGGGCATCCGGCTGTCGGGCTCGGCGCAGGTGTCGCAGGTGCTGTACTTCCGCGACGTGACCTATGAATCCGAAGTCGACCGGATGAAGACCGACTTCCTGACCACCGCCGCGCACGAGCTGCGCACGCCGATGACCAGCATCTACGGCTTCGTCAACCTGCTGCGCACGCGCGACCCGGATCCGGCCCGGCGCGCCGACATCCTGGCCACCATCGCCCAGCAATCGGAGCTGATGATGTCCATCATCAACCAACTGCTCGACCTGGCGCGCATCGAGGCGCGGCGCGGCGAGGACTTCTCGATCGAGCGGCTGTCGCTGGACGACGTGCTGCAGCAGACGGTGGCCGCCTATCGCCCGCCCGCTGGCCGCGAACCGCCGACGTTGCCCGCGCCACCAGCCCTGGCCGACGTCGTCGGTGATCGGCAGAAGCTGCATCAGGCGCTGCTCAACGTGATCTCCAACGCCTACAAGTACTCGCCCCAGGGCGGCCCGGTTCATCTGCTCTGGCTGCACGAGGACACGCCCGACATGCGGCGCGTGGGCATCGGCGTGCGCGACCATGGCATCGGCATGACCGCCGAACAGCTCGACCATGTGTGCGAGCGCTTCTACCGCGCCGATGCGTCCGGCAACATTCCGGGCACCGGCCTGGGCATGAGCATCGTGAAGGAGATCGTCGAGCTGCACGGCGGCATGCTGCAGATCGACAGCACGCCCGGTGAGGGCACCACCGTGACGCTGTGGTTTCCGCTGGCCTCGTAGCCCGCCGCCGCAGACGACGCCACCCCAAAGCCAACGGCCTCAGCCCTCACCCCTCGCTGATCGTCGATCCATCCATGGCATCCGACTTCCAGAGCCGTCCCGCCTCTCCCTCGACTCGGCATCAGGACTCTGCCATCCGGAGGCCCCAGGGTCGTGGCCGAGGTGTCCGCCGCACCTGGCGCCGTTCGATCCTGTTCCGCATGCTGGTGACGGTGGTGGGCCCGATGATCATCGCCACCGTGATGGCGATGTCGGCGATGTACATCGAAGGACTGCACCAGTCCCGGCAGTTGCTGACCACCATCGTGCGCGGCCAGCTCAATGCCGCCGCCGGAACCATCGATCAGCATCGAATCACCGTGCTCAAGCGGGTGTCGTTCGCCGCGAAGTTGCCGGAACTCACCCAGCTGCTCGGTCATGACGTTTCGCGTGACGAGCTGCAACGAGGCTTGGCCGTCGTCGCGGACAAGGTGAAGCTCGGCACCCTGGTGCTGATGGACCGCAACGGCGCGATCGTCGGCTCCAGCCATCCCGTGCCGGTGCACTGGCGCATGGACAACGCCTGGGTCGTCCGCGAGGGCTGGTCGACCCCGACGGCCGCCATCGAGAGCGCGCTTCCTGGCATGGCCGCGGCCGGCAGCCCCAGTGCGGCAGGCCAGGTGAATGCCGACACGAACCCGCCGGCGCGGACCGTCGCCAACCCGTCGGAACCCGGGGCGTAGTTGCTGTTCCAGGCCGCCTCGGTGGTGCAGCCGGCTGCCGACGCGAGGGCGCTGCTGCTGGTCGGCGTGCTGCCGATCAACGGTCTCGATCCCCTGATGCTCGAGCTCAGGGAGCATGTCGATGCCGGCGGCGGCAAGTCGATGGATCAGGCCTCCTTTGCGGCGATCTATGTGGGCAAGCAGATCATCGCGTCGACGGTCATGGGCGAGCAGTCGATCACGGCCGCCGGGCTGCCCACCATGGCGGCCGATGCCCAGAATGCCGTGCAGAGGCGGGGCGCCACCTGGATCGGCCCGCAGATGCTGGCCGGGCAAGGCATGGTCGTCGGACACAAGCCCATCCTCGACGGCACCGGCCGCCCCGTCGGCACGATTGCGGTGGGCCTGTCGGAGGCGCCGTATGCGGCATTGAACAACCGCATGACGCTGTACGCCAGCACGCTGATGCTCGGCACGCTGGGGCTGCTGGCGATCGTCCTGCGGGTCCGCGGCAGCCAACTGGTGCAACACATGCACCGCATCAAGGAGACGCTGGATCAGTTCCGCGGGGGAGACCGCGCGGCACGCGTCGGCGACCACGGCCGTGAGGACGACGTGGCCCGCCTGGCGCGACGTGTGGATGCCCTTCTGGACGCCCTGGTCGCGCAGGAAGAGGCGCAGCGGGCCGCCAAGCGCGACGTCATCAACGAGGCCTCCAGGCGACGCGCGCTCTTCGAGCACGGGCACGACGGCGTGGTGGTGCTCAACCTCGACGGCACCGTGTTCGAGGCCAATCGCAAGTGCCTCTCCATGCTGGGCTACGAGCGCGACGAGTTCAAGGCGGCTCGTCTGAGCGACTGGCAGCCCTCCGTCACCGAGGAGCAGTTGCAGGACTTCCTGGACGGCATCGACGAGCATGGCGAAGTGGTGCAGACCGTTCATCGCCGCCAGGATGGCCACACCTTCCCCGTCGAGGTGGCGCTGGCTCGGGCGGATTGGGCCGGTCACTCGTTCGTGCTGGCGACCTGCCGGGACATCTCGCGGCGCGTGGCGCTGGAGCAGCAGTTGCGTGCCCAGCAGCGCGAGCTCGAATCGCTGGTGGCCCAGCGCACCAAGGAACTCGATGATCGCAACCGCCAGCTCGACGCGGTGTTCGCGCTGAGCCCGGACGGCGTGGTGTCGTTCGACTCGGCCGGCCGTGTGAACCTGGTGAGCCCGTCGTTCCTCCTGCTCATGGGCGTGAGCAGGGACCGCCTGCTCGGACTGGACGAGCGGGAGTTCACGGCCATGGTGCTGCGTCGATGCGGCGATGGCGCGCGCTTTCCCGAGCTGGCGGCGCTGCGCAATGCCCGCCGACGAGCCGACGCCGGCTCCGATGGCCCCATCAGCGAGTGGCCGATCTTCGAGATGACCCGACCGCGCCATCGCGTGATCGAAGTGGCCCTGGAGGAGGCCACCGACGGAGACGTCTCGCAGGTGCTGTACTTCCGCGACGTGACCCACGTGACCGAGGTCGAACGCATGAAGAGCGACTTCCTCACCACCGCCGCCCACGAGTTGCGCACCCCGATGACCAGCATCTATGGCTACGCCAGCCTAATGCGCACGCGCCACATGGATGCCGAGCGCCGCGGCGACATGCTGGACACCATCGCGCGCCAGTCCGAGGTGATGATCACCATGATCAACGAGCTGATCGACCTCTCGGCCATCGAGTCGCGCCGCGGCCAGGACTTCGAGATGGAGCGGCGCTCGGCCCATGAGGTGGTTGCAGCAGCCCTGGACCGGTTCAACGTGCCTCACGGCCGCGAAGTGCCGGTGCTGCCGGACTGTGTCCGCCCCACGCCGATCGATGCCGACCGTGCCAAGCTGCAGCAGGCCCTGCACAACGTGCTGTCGAATGCGTTCAAGTACTCGCCCCGGGGTGGGCCGGTGCTGCTGTCGTGGCACTTCGGCGAGTCGGCCGGCCGGCGGCTGATCGGGCTGGCCGTGCGCGACCACGGCATCGGCATGACCGCCGAGCAACTGAAACGCGTGGGCGAGCGCTTCTATCGCGCCGACACCTCGGGCAACATCCCGGGCACCGGCCTGGGCATGACCATCGCCCGGGAGATCCTGGAACTGCACGAGGGTTCGCTGCAGGTCGAGAGCACGCCCGGCGAGGGCACCACCGTGACGCTGTGGCTGCCGCTTGCCGGCTGATCCAATCCTCGTGGTGGTGCGGGCGGGCGCCCGCGGTGCATCAGCCGCTCACCGGCGCCGGCGCCGGCGACGCCAACGACAACTCGCTCGCGGCCGCACGCAGCAGGCCCGCCGCCGGGCCACAGCTGTCGGCGGTCAGGCGGTCGTCATGGTCCAGCAGCGTGATCACCAGCGCCACCTCGCCGTCCGGGCCGAACACCGGCGCGCTGAAGGCGTTGACACCGGGGATCGGCCGCCCTTCGGCCCGCATCACGCCATGGGCGGTCCATTCGGCCACGGCCTCGCGTCGTGCCTGCGCCAGGCCCCGCTGCACCGCAGGGGCCCGCCGCTCGCGCCACTCGCCCAGCGGGCCCACCAGCGCCTCACGCAGCCGCTCGGCCGGCAAGACAGCCATGAAGGCCCGGCCGGTGGCCGTGCCCAGCACCGACATCACATGGCCGACGCGCATCGCCACATGCAGCGGCTGCCTGGCCTCGACCATGCGCACGATGGTCGGCCCGTGGCTGCCCCAGACGGCGAGCGCCGCCGCATGGCCGGTCTCGGCGGCCAGGCGCTCGGCCATCGAGGTGGCGGCCTTCAGGGGATCCCATTGACGCAGGGCCGCCAGGCCGATGCGACGTGCCGCCGGGCCCAGGGCATAGCGACCCGATGACGCGTCCTGCTCGACGAGCTGCATCCGCGCATAACTGACCAGATAGGGGTGCGCCCGCGATGCGGGCAGGTCGGCGGCCGCGGCCAGGTCCTTCAGCGTCATCGGGCCCGGCTGGTCGGCCAGCGCCAACAGCAGCCGGCTGCCCACCTCGACCGACTGCACGGCGCGACGCTCGGGCCGATCCGGGGGGCTGGTGCGTCGGGAGGCATCGGCCGGAGAGGCGAGCGCCCGGGTGGTGGGGCGCGCCATGGCGGTACGTGTCATGGACAGAGTTTGCCCATTGCAAATCGGTTTGACAATGACGAATTCGGCCCGGATACTGCCGGCTTCGCCGGCGCGCCAGTGCCGCCGCCTCCCCCCGACTCGGCCCACAACCGATCCCACGCCCTCCGGAGCCCTCCCCCATGACCAAGGCCTTCGCCTCCCAAGCCGACCTCGAGGTCAAGAAGGTCAGCTTCACCAAGCTGTCCGACAACGCCTACGCCTACACCGCCGAGGGCGACCCCAACACCGGCATCATCATCGGCGACGACGCGGTGATGGTCATCGACACCCAGGCCACGCCGGTGATGGCGCAGGATGTGATCCGCCACATCCGCACCGTCACCGACAAGCCGATCAAGTACGTGGTGCTCAGCCACTACCACGCGGTGCGCGTGCTCGGCGCCAGCGGCTACCAGCCGCAGCACATCATCGCCAGCCGCGACACCTACGACCTGATCGTCGAGCGCGGCGAGCAGGACAAGGCCAGCGAGATCGGCCGCTTCCCGCGGCTGTTCCAGGCGGTCGAGTCGGTGCCGCCGGGCATGACCTGGCCCACCATCACCTTCGAGAAGAAGATGTCGATCTGGCTCGGCAAGCTCGAGGTGCAGCTGATCCAGCTTGGCCGCGGCCACACCAAGGGCGACACCGTGGCCTGGATCCCGTCGCAGAAGATCCTGTTCTCGGGCGACCTGGTCGAGTACGACGCCACGCCCTACGCCGGCGATGCGTATTTCCAGGATTGGCCGCAGACGCTGGACAACATCGCCGCGCTGCAGCCGCTGGCGCTGGTGCCGGGCCGTGGCGCGGCCCTCACCACGCCCGAGCAGGTGAAGGCCGGCCTGGACGGCACGCGGGCCTTCATCAGCGATGTGTGGAACAGCGTGAAGGCCGGGGTGGCCGCGGGCCGCGACCTGAACGCGGTCTACAAGTCCACCATGGCCGCGCTGGCGCCGAAGTACGGGCACTGGGTGATCTTCCAGCACTGCATGCCGTTCGACGTGACCCGCTGCTACGACGAGGCCACGCAATACCCCGATCCCCGCATCTGGACGGCCGAGCGCGATGTCGAGATGTGGAAGACTCTCGAAGGCTGAGGGCCGCCCGCCGGCCCATCGATCCGACCTGCCCCACCTGCCGCCCCTCGAACGATGATGCCTCTTGACCCCACCCACGACCCCGAGCTGCGCAGCTGGGTCGAGTCGGCCAATGCCGACGACTGCGACTTCCCGATCCAGAACCTGCCGTTCGGGCGCATGCGCGGCATCGGCAGCGGCGAGCACTGGCGCATCGGCGTGGCCATCGGCGACCAGGCGCTCGACCTGGAGGCCATGGCCGCCGAAGGCCAGTGGCCGGCCGAGGTGGCGGCCATGCTGCAGCATCTGGCCGACGGCGACCTGAACGGCTTCATGGGGCTGGGCCGCTGGGCGCAGACGCGCATGCGCGCCGCGCTCTCGGCCGCGCTGGCCGAGGGCAGCCCGCACCAGAAGCGGCTGGCCAAGTGCCTGCGGCCGTTGTCAACGCTCGAGATGAGCGTTCCGTGCCGCATCGGCGACTACACCGACTTCTACACCGGCATCCACCATGCCACCACGGTGGGCCGGCTGTTCCGCCCCGACCAGCCCCTGCTGCCCAACTACAAGTGGGTGCCCATCGGCTACCACGGTCGCGGCTCGTCGATCGGCATCAGCGGCGACACCTTCCATCGGCCCAGGGGGCAGACGGCCGGCCCGGATGGCTCACCGGCGTTCGGCCCGTGCCAGCGGCTGGACTACGAGCTGGAGCTGGGCTACCTAGTGGGCCCGGGCAACGCCCTGGGCCGCCCGATCCCGATCGCCGATGCAGAAGAGCACCTGTTCGGCGTCACCCTGCTCAACGACTGGTCGGCACGCGATGTCCAGGCCTGGGAGTACCAGCCGCTGGGCCCGTTCCTGTCCAAGAGCTTCGCCACCACGCTGTCGCCGTGGATCGTGACCATGGATGCACTGGCGCCCTTTCGCCTGCCGTTCACGCGGTCGGCGGGCGATCCGCAACCGCTGCCCTACCTCGACAGCCCGGCCAACCGCGAGTCCGGCGTCATCGATCTGGTGGTCGAGGCCTGGCTGCAGACCCAGGCGATGCGCGACGCCGGTGTGGCCCCGGTGCGGCTGAGCCATGGCCGCACCTGCGAGGCCTGCTACTGGACACCGGCGCAGTTGATCGCGCACCACACCGTCAATGGCTGCAACCTGAACCCCGGCGACCTGCTGGGCTCGGGCACCTTGTCGGGGCCCCAGCCCGACCAGGCCGGCTCGCTGCTGGAGCTGACCCAAGGCGGCAAGCAGCCGCTGGTGCTGCCCAACGGCGAGCAGCGCACCTTCCTGCGCGACGGCGACACGCTGACGCTGAAGGCCTGGGCCGAGCGCGTGGGCGCCCGACGCATCGGCCTGGGCGAGTGCTCGGGCACCGTGCGGCCCGCGCTCTGACGCGCCGCGCTCAGCCGAGGCCGGCGGCTCGTCGGGCGCGGTCGAATGCGGCAGCGAACTCCGCCCGCCAGGCGCGGCGCGTGCCGTTGTCGATCCATGCCGCATCGAGACCGTGCTGCATGAAGCTGCGCAGCTCGTCGATCGAGAAGCCGAAGTCCTGGTGCATCGCGCCCCAGGCCTGCGTGGGCGTCACGTGGTGCAGGGTGGGGTCGTCGGTGTTGGGGTGGATGCGCAGGCCCAGCGCCGGCATGCGCCGGATCGGGTGATCGCCGGCCCAGCGTTCAGGCGGCAGCGTGCGCAGGTAGTAGCTGTTGGTGGGCACCACGGTGAAGACGATGCCGCGCTCGGCGCAACGGCGCGCAAAGTCCGGCGCATCGACCACCGTGTAGCCATGGTCGATGCGGTCGACCTGCAGCAGGTCGACCGCGGTGCGCACGTTCGTCCAGGGCATGCCGAACTCGCCGGCGTGGGCCGTGGTGCGAAAGCCTGCCGCGCGGGCCAGCGCGTAGGCCTGCGCGAACAGCTCCGGCGGACGATCCACCTCTCGGTAGTCGATGCCCAGGCCCACCACCTCGTCGGCGCGGTGCTCGATCATCCAGCGCACCATCTCGACGGCGGCGTCGGGCGAGGCCTCGCGATCGATCGCCGGCACCAGCCGGCCGACGATGCCGAAGGCCTGCTGCGCCTCGTGCAGGCCGCGCACGATGGCCTGCTGGGCCAGGGCGTAGCCGATGCCGGCATCGCGCACCGTGCCGGTCGGGTTCCAGAACAGCTCGGCATAGCGCACCTGGTGTGCCGCCAGATCCTGCAAGGCCTCGCGGGTGATGCGCTGCAGGTCATCCGCGCCGCCCAGCACCGCCTGCTCCAGCGACCGCAGCACACGAATCGCACCGACCGGCTTCTCGCCTCGGGTGTAGAACGCCTCGACCTCCTCCGGAGGCACCGGCCGCCGGGCGCGCCGGGCCAGTTCGGCAAAGGTGTCACGCCGCACCGCCCCCAGCAGGTGGCAATGGAGTTCAACCTTGGGAATGGCCTGCATGAACGCGGCCAGGGCGGCCGGCAGGGGGGTGAGCGACATGGTGGTGCATCGTAGCCGCCGCCGTGGCCCCCCTGTTCGGGGGCCCGTGCACGGCCGGCCGCGACATCTGGACACGGTTTGCCTTGTGGCCCCCGTGGCGCATGGGCATACTCGCGCGATCCAGTCTCGGCGGCGCCAGGGCCGGCCCCAGGGCCGCCCCGGCCAGTCGCCCCACTTGCCGTCTCATGCGCATCTCCCGCCTCCGCCAGTTCCTGGCCGCCCTCGTCGCCAGCACCTGTGCACTCGGCGCCCAGGCGTCGATCAACATCACCTTGCAGTTCGACGGGAGCCTGTCGCCCGCCGAGCAGGCCTACTTCACGACCGCGGAAACCTACTGGGAAAGCGTGCTCACCGGCTACCAGCCGGGCATCTCCGTGGCCAGCATCGTGATCGACGCACGCAAGGTGGCCAACGATGGCCCGGGCGGCGTGCTGGCCTCGGCGGGGCCGGTGGGTGCGACCTTCCAGGGGGGCTTCTGGCTCACCACCTCGGGTGTGATGCACTTCGACACGGCCGACATCGGCTCCATGATCGCCGGCGGATCCTTCAGCACGGTGATCCAGCACGAGATGGCCCATGTGCTGGGCTTCGGCACGCTGTGGAACGTGGCGAGCGGCCCACAGCTCTACACCAACGGCTCCGGCCAATTCACTGGCGCCAATGCCGTGGCGGCCTTTCGCACCGAGTTCAACCAGCCCGGCGCCAGCTTCGTGCCGGTCGAACTGGGCGGCGGGGTCGGCACCGCCGACGCCCACTGGAACGAAAACAGCGGCACCAGTCCCGTCGGCCTGGTCGACGGCCAAGGGCGCGACATGCAATTCGAGCTCATGACCGGCTGGATCAACACCCCCGCCTTCGTCAGCCAGACCACGCTGGCGTCGTTCGTCGACATCGGCTACTCGATCACCGCGGTGCCCGAGCCCGCGGCCCTGCTGTTGTTCGTCGCCGGCCTGCCGTTGCTGCGGCGGGCCGCCAGCCGCCGCGCCGCGCATTGAGCGGCCCTCGGTCCTGCAGGTCATCCCGCCGCGAGTGAGCGCCCCGACGCCGCAACTGGCCATCCTGGCCAACGGCGTGCGGCTGGTCTGCATCCCGCTTCCCCACCTGGCCAGCGCCAGCGTCAGCGTCTTCGTGCGCGCCGGCAGCGCGCATGAGGCCGCCCGCTTCAACGGCATCGGCCACGCGGTCGAGCACATGGTGTTCAAGGGCACCCAGGCCCGCGACCGCCGCCGCATCAACCTGGATGCCGAACGCATGGGCGCCGACGTCAACGCCCACACCGACAAGGACCACACCGCCTTTCACCTGCGCGGCCTGGCCGAGCATGTGGAACGTTACGTGCACATGCTGGGCGACCTGGTGTGCCGGCCGACCTTTCCACAAGAGGAGATCGAGCCCGAGCGCCAGGTGCTGCTGGCCGAGTTCGCCGAGGACGAGGACGACGCACTGGCCACCGCCTTCAAGCTGTTCGACAAGGCCTGCTGGGGTCTGCACCCGTTCGCACAGCCGGTGATCGGCCGTCGCCGCACGCTCGAGCAGTTCACCCGCCGAGACCTGGTGGAGCATGTGCAGCACCTGTACACCGGGGCCAACGTGATCGTGGCCGCGGCCGGCCCCTTCGGGCCAGGCCAGGCTGCCGGCACGCCCGAGGCCCTGCTGCGCGCCGTCGAGCAGGCCTTCGGTGCGCTGCAGGCCGGCTCACCCAACCTCGTGCCACCGGTGCGCTGGTCGGGTGGGCTGGCCTCTCGGCATCTCGCGGGCACGTCCCAGGCCCACGCCGTCCTCGGCTTTCCGATCCCGGACCTGGCCGCCGACGACGCTGCCTTCCCGCTGGCCGCCGCCACCTTGGGCGAAGGCATGAGCTCGCCCTTGATGGAGCGGCTGCGCGAGGAACTCGGCCTGGCCTATTACGCCGCCTGCTCGGCGGATGTCTATGACGGGTTCGGGCAGTTCGTGATCGAGGCCTCGATGGCGCCGGACCGGCTGGACGAGTGCCTGCGCGAGTCGGTGACGCTGCTGTGCCGCCATGCCGAGCAGGTGGAGGCCGACGACGTCGAGCGCGCCCGCTCGCAACTGCTGGTGCGCCAGTTGCGCCATCAGGAGAGCCCGACCCGGCTGCTCGAGGCCATGGCGCTCGACCTGTTTGCGCTGGGGCGGGTACGCAGCGCCCACGAGCGGGCCGAGCGCCTGCGCTCGGTAGGCCCGCTGGAGGTGCGCCAGGCCTTTGTCCGGATGCTGGGCTCGGGCACCTCGGTGGCTGTCAGCGGCGCTGTGGGACGCGGCGTGCGCGAACGTTTGAGGCAACTGGTCGCGCCGTTGGGACAGGGCCTGTTCGCCTTTCGGGGGTGAGCGCCCCGCAGGGTGGGCCGACCCCAGGCGCATGCGCTGAAGTCACGGCGCTGCCGCCAGCCGTGGCACCATCGCCCCATGCTGCTCGTCTTCGGTTCGATCAATCTCGACCTGGCCTTCCTGGCCCCCAAGCTGCCGGCACCGGGCGAGACGGTGCTGGGTCGCGGCCTGCTGGTCTCGCCCGGCGGCAAGGGGGCCAACCAGGCCCACGCCGCGCGCCGCGACGGCATGCCCACCACGCTGGTGGGCGCGGTGGGCGACGACGCGTTTGCCGCGCCGGCCCTGGTGGCGCTGCAGTCGGCAGGCGTCGATCTGAAGGCGGTGCAGCGGCTGCCGGGCGCCACCGGCTGCGCCAGCATCGCCGTGGACGACGAGGGACACAACCAGATCGTGGTTGCGCCGGGCGTCAACCTGGCCCTGCGCCAGCAGGCCGTGGGCGACGAACTCCTGGCGCGTGCCGCAGCCCTGCTGCTGCAGCAGGAGACCGATCCCGACGAAGCCCTGGCCCTGTTGCGCCGGGCCGCGACGAGCCGCGCCTTGAAGGTGCTGAACAATGCGCCCGCCCGCCCGTTGACGCCCGAGTGGCTCGAACGGCTGGATGTGCTGATCGTCAATGAGACCGAGGCCCTGCAGACCCTGCAGGGCCTGGCCGGTACCGCGCTGGATGACCTGGCACGTCACGCCCTCGCCGGGACTGCCGGCCCCGAGTCCGGCGGCTGCGCCCCCGACGTCGTCGATGCCCTCGCGACGCTGGCCCGGCGCTGCGGCCTGGTGGTGGTTCTGACACTCGGATCCCGCGGCGCAATGGCGCTGACACCACGCCAGCGCATCGTGCAGGCTCCGCTGGCGGTGTCGGTGGTGGACACCACCGGCGCCGGAGACACCTTCGCCGGCGTGCTGTGCTCTGCCATGATCGAAGGCCGCTCCCTGGCCGAGGCCATGCGCCGCGCCTGCACCGCTGCGGCGCTGGCCTGCACCCGAGCCGGGGCCCAGGCCGCGCAGCCCACGCGCGAGCAGATCGATCAGGCCCTGGCCGACGCACCGGCCGCCGTCGAGACTCCGGCCGCCCAGGGTTCGACCTGACCGGCGGCACCGGGGCGCTCACCCGTCGAAGGGCGCGCGGCTGAGCTCGTTGTTGGCCTCGACCAGGGTCTTCAGCATGCCCATGAAGTGGGCGCGGTCGGACGGGCCCAGCGGCGCCAGGATGCGATGTTGCGCCTGCAGCATGCCGGGCATCACCGCGGTCAGCAGGGCCTGGCCGGCATCGGTGACCTGCAGCAGCCGCACCCGACGATCACTCGGCGAGGCCCGTCGCTCGATCAGGCCGCGGCGCTCGAGCCGGTCGATCACGCCGCCGATGGTGGACGTGTCGAACCCGATCGACGCCGCCAGCGAGCGCTGGTCCAGCCCCGGCTGCCGGTGAGCCGCCGACAGGGCCGCGAACTGCACCGGGGTGATGCCCTGGGCCTGGGTCTCTTCGAGGAACAGCGCCACGGCAATCTGCTGCAAGCGGCGGATGTAGTAGCCGGGCAGGTCGTCCAACGGCGCCAGCTGTGGCGCCTCGGGCGCCGTAGGCATCACCTTGTTCTTGCGCATCGTCCGTTCCCCGGGGGTGGGGGTTCGCAAGGGTGCCGACACCCAACCCCTGTCATGCTGATGATCAGTGTACTGTGCACACCCCGCTGCCCGGCCGACAGCGCCCGCCCCTCATCGGGGTGAACCGGCGGGCCTGCAGTCAGGTGCCCACCAGTGCCCCCAGCACGCGCGCGCGGACCGCCGCCTCGTCCACCGTCGTGGCGATCCACGCATTGGCGGGGGCCCGGCGCGGCACTCGCCATTCGATCACCGTCATGCCCCGCGTGTGGCGACCCTGCAGTTCCATCACCAGGTGGGCCTGCACGAAGCGCACCGCGCGAGGCTCGATCAGCGCCACCGCGGCCACCGGGTCGTACAGTGCCATCGGTACCGTGCCCAGCGGATCGGCGATGCGCACGTAGCCTTCGAGAAGATCCGCCAGCAGGGCCAGCCGGGCCGTCTCGCCCGCCGACTCGAACCGGCCGTCCAGCGCCGCCGCCAGCCCGGCGCTGCCATCGACCGCGGCCTTGACGCGCATGGCGCGCGAATCCGAGGCGGTCACCTTCACCTGGCGGCAGGCATCCAGCCCCACCATGTGCAGCGTCACGCCCGCATCGAGCACCGCCTGCACCGACTCCGGATCGACCGCCGCATTGAACTCGGCCGCCGCGGTGTGGTTGCCCGGCCCGGCGCTGCCGCCCATCCAGATCAGCGTGCCGATGCGCGCCGCCAGCGCCGGTTCGTGGCGCAGCACCAGGGCCAGGTTGGTCAGCGGCCCCAGCGCCAGCAGGGTGGCCGGCAGCGGCTGGGCGAGCAGGTGCTCACGCAGGGCGGCCACGGCCTCGCGGCTGGCCAGCGACACGCCCTGCGCCGGCGGCAGGCTGCGCCCGGCCGAACGCATCGCATCGGGCCCCAGCACCGACTGGGCGGTGACCAGCTCGCCCACCAGCGGCCCCGCTGCGCCGGCATGGATCGGAAAGGTCCAGCCGAAGAACGACGCCGCCTTCAGCGCGTTGTCTTCAACCACCGACAGCGGCGCATTGCCGGCCACCAGCGACAGGCCCTCGATGCGCCAGTCGGGCGAGGCCGCCACGGTGAGCACCGCGGCCAGGTCGTCGAAGCCCATGTCGGTGTCGATCCAGACGCTCGGCATCGTGTCGGGTTCCTTCTTCAGTGGCAGGCGACAGGCGCGATGCTAACTCGCCAGATGAACAGCCGACGAGATCGGCAGGTCGAAGCGCACCGCGCTGCCGGGCACCACGCGCGGCGCATCCGGCGCGGTCTGCACCTTGATCGGGCCGGCCGCGGTGTGCAGCAGCACCTCCACCGATTCGCCCAGGTACGAGGCCCCCACCACCCGCCCTTCGTGCGGCCCGGTGCCCAGCACCACGCCGCGCGGCCGCCAGGCCAGCCCGGGGCGGCCCTCGGCCCACGGCGCCAGCGCCCCGCCCGCGGCGAAGATGTTCTCGAAGCCGACGAAGCGCGCGACGAAGGCGCTCTCGGGCTGCTCGTAGATCTGCACCGGCGTGCCCTGCTGCGCGATGCGGCCGTCGCGCATCACCACCACGCGGTCGGCCAGGGCCAGCGCCTCGGCCTGGTCGTGGGTGACGTACATCATCGTCACGCCCAGCTCGCGCTGCAGCCGCTGCAGCTCGCTGCGCATCTCCAGCCGCAGCCGTGCATCGAGGTTGGACAGCGGCTCGTCCAGCAGCAGCAGCCGCGGCCGCACCACCACCGAGCGCGCCAGCGCCACCCGCTGCTGCTGGCCGCCCGAGAGCTCGCGCGGCAGCCGCTGCTCGAAGCCGGCCAGGCCCACCATCGCGATGGCCTCGGCCACGCGCCGCTCGCGCTCGGCCGCCTCCACCCGCCGCAGCCGCAGGCCGAAGGCCACGTTGTCGGCCACCGACAGGTGCGGGAACAGCGCGTACGACTGGAACACCAGCCCCACCTCGCGCTGGTGCGCCGGCACCCGGGTGATCTCGCGCCCGGCCAGCACGATGCGCCCGGCCTGCGGCTGCAGCAGCCCGGCGATGGCACGCATGGTCGTGGTCTTGCCGCAGCCCGAGGGGCCCAGCAGCGCCAGCAGCTCGCCCTCGGCCAATGCCAGGTCCAGCCCCGGCACCGCGATCGAGTTCCCGTAGGCCAGGGTCAGCTGCTGCAGCGAGAGGAAGGCGTCGGTCATGGCGTGCAAGGCAGGGTGTCGGCTGTTCGATTCACATGTACCTGGACAGGCCCAGCGCGCGCTCGGCCACCGCGACGATGGCGATGGACAGCAGCGCCATCAGCGTGGACAGCGCGGCGATCGACGGGTCGTAGACGAATTCCATCGAGGTCAGCATGTCGATGGGCAGCGTGGTGATGCCCGGGCCGGTGAGGAACAGGCTCACCGGCACCTGGTTGAACGAGGTGACGAAGCCGAGGATGAAGGCGGCCATGATGCCGCCGCGGATGTTGGGCAGCACCACGCGGAAGAAGGTCTGCAGCCGCGTGGCGCCTAGCAGCACGGCCGCCTCCTCCACATCGGGCCGAAGGTTGTCGAGGCTGGCTGTCACCACCCGCACTGCGTAGGGCACCACCAGCACCGTGTGCGCCAGCACCAGCGCCCAGGTGACGCCCAGGTCGAGCGGGATCATCACGTGCCGCAGCAGCGCCAGGCCGACGATGATGCCCGGCACGATGAGCGGCGCGATCAGCACCGTTCGCACCGCCTCGCGGCCCGGCACGCGATAACGCGCCAGGCCATAGGCGGCCGGCACGCCCAGCAACAGCGCCAGCGCGGTGGAGCCCACGCCCAGCCACAGCGAGAGCCAGAAGCTGGCGCGGAAGTTCTCCATGCCGAACACCGCCACCACCCAGCGCAGGCTCAGGCCCTGCGGCGGGAAGGCCAGCGTCTCGCCGGCCGAGAGCCCCGCCAGCGCGATGACCACGAACGGCCCCAGCAGGAACAGCAGCACCGCCCCCAGCACCCCGACGCCGACTCGACGCAGCGGATTCACTTCCGTCCCCTCCCCGCCGCGTGCCGCAGCAGCGCGTGGGTGACCACGCTCATCGCGATCAGGATCACCGCGATCACGCTGGCGGCGACGAAATCGTTGGCCACCGAGACGCGCTGGTACAGCAGGGTCTCGAGCATCAGCACCTTCGAGCCGCCCAGCACCGCCGGCGTGATGTAGGCGGTGACCGAGCCGGTGAACACCAGCGTGCCGCCGATCACCAGCCCCTCGCGGGTGAGCGGCAGGATCACCTTGACGAAGGCCAGCGGCCAGTTCGCGCCCAGCACCCGGGCGGCGCTGACCACGTCGGGCGGCAGGTTCTCGAGCGCGCTGACCAGCGACAGCACCATCAGCGGCAGGAACAGCTGCACCAGGCCGATGAACACCGCCGTCTCGGTGAACAGCAGCCGCAACGGCTCATCCGACAGTCCCAGCCCGGTGACCAGCTGGTTGATCATGCCGGTGCGGCCCAGCAGCACGATCCAGGCGTAGGTGCGGGCCACCGGCGAGATCATCAGCGGCAGCATCACCAGCCCGGTGAGCCGGCCCTTCCAGCCGGCCGGCGCATCGACGATGGCCAGCGCCGCGGCGTAGCCCAGCAGCGCGCTGGCCAGCGTCACCAGGCCGCCCAGCTTCACCGTGCGCCAGAACACCTCGCGGTACAGCGGCTCGCCGAAGAACTCGGCGAAGCGCTGCAGCCCCCAGCCGCCCGGCGTGCCGAAGGCGCCCGACAGCAGGATGGCCACCGGCACGATGAAGCCCAGCGCCACGAACAGCGCCGCCGGCGCGGCCAGCGCGATGCCGATGCGGCGGTGGTCGAACATCGTGGCCGGCGAGAGGCGGCTCAGGCCACGCGGGCGTGGGGCAGCGAAGGATGCGTCGATTTCACGCTAGCGCGCGATCTTCGAATTCCAGCCGTCGACCCAGCTCTTGCGCCGCAGCAGCATCTGCGTGGGCGGGATCAGGTTCAGGCCGGCCACCGTCTCCTTGCCGTAGGTGAGCACGTCGGCCACCTCGGGCGGCAGCTTCACCTCCTTGTTGGCGGGGCTGTCGACCAGGTCCATCGCCAGGCGCGTCTGCGCCTCGGTGGAGAGCCACTCGTCGATGAAGGCGTAGGCCAGGTCCTTGTTCTTGGCGTTCTTGGCGATCACCAGCACGTTGATGCCGCCGGTCAGGCCTTCCTTGGGTGTGGCCCAGGCGATGGGCATGTTGAGCTTCTTGATGAGCGGCCAGTTGAAGCGGCCCACCACCGCGGCGTGCACCTCGTCCTGCTGGAACAACTGCACCACCTGCGCCGCGCGCTCGTAGAAGGTGACCACGCCGCCCTTGATCTCGCTGACCTTCTGGATGCCGGTGGCGAAGTCGGGCGTGGTGCCGCCCCAGGCCTTGTCCACCATCAGCAGCATCGTCGGCCCCTGGGTGGTGGTGATGTTGGGCAGCGCGATGCGGCCCTTCAGCTCGGGCTTCCACAGGTCTTTCCAGCTCTCGATCTTGACCTTGTCCTTGCGGTAGATGATCGAGGTGGCGAAGTAGGTGTAGCCCACGCCCATGTGGTTGCCGATCGGGTCCTTGGCCATCTCATGCAGCTTGGCGTAGTTCTTCAGGCGGCTCACGTCGATCGGCTCGATCAGGTCCTTCGCGGCGGCCTCGAGCGCGCTGAAGTCGGCCAGCACCGCCACGTCGACCTCGGGGTTGGCCTTGCGCGCCTCCATCTTGGCCAGCCGGTCGGCGCTGTTGCCCACGTTGACCACGACCTTGCACTTGCACTTGGCCTCGAAGGGTGCGTAGAGGTCCTTGCGCAGCAGGTCCTGGCTGACGCCGAAGGCCGACAGCACCAGCGTGCGCTCCTGGGCCACACCGGCGAAGGAAGCCAGCAGCAATGCGGCGATGGCGGCGCGGCGGGCCAGGGTGGGCAGCATGTGTCGCATGGGGCGAACCTCTCTCTCGATCGAACGACTGTGTGGGAGTCTATAGCGCGCTGCGGGGCCATCCCGTCGGCGCCACAATCGCTTGATGCGCTGCGGCAACTTCGCTGCAACCCGGCGCGTTCCCCCTTCCCGATTCGGAGACCCCATGTACGAAGACCTCTGCCTCTACATCGACGGCCAGTTCCTCCAGGGCGAGGGCCGCCGCGAGCAGGATGTGTTCAACCCGGCCACCGGCGAAGTGATCGGCAGGCTGCCGCATGCCACCACCGCCGATCTGGATCGCGCGCTGGCCGCCGCCGCGCGGGCCTTCGAGACCTGGAAGGCGGTGTCGCCGCTGGAGAAGAGCCGCATCCTGCGCCGCGTCGGCGAGATGACGCGCGAGCGGGCCAAGGACATCGCCCGCGGCATCACCATGGACCAGGGCAAGCCGCTGGCCGAGGCCATCGGCGAGGTGACGCGCTGCGCCGACCACTGCGACTGGCACGCCGAAGAGTGCCGCCGCATCTACGGCCGCGTGATCCCGCCGCGCCTGCCCAACGTGCGGCAGATGGTGCTGCGCGAGCCGATCGGCGTGGTGGCCGCCTTCACGCCCTGGAACTTCCCGTACAACCAGGCCATCCGCAAGATCGCCGCGGCCATCGGCGCGGGCTGCACCATCGTGCTCAAGGGGCCCGAGGACACGCCCAGCGCGGTGGTGGCCATCGCCCGCATGTTCCACGAGGCCGGCCTGCCGCCGGGGGTGCTCAACATCGTCTGGGGCGTGCCGCCCGAGGTCTCGCAGCACCTGATCACCTCGCCCATCGTGCGCAAGGTCTCGTTCACCGGCTCGGTGCCGGTGGGCAAGCAGCTGGCCGCGCTGGCCGGCGCGCACATGAAGCGGGTGACGATGGAGCTGGGCGGGCACTCGCCGGTGATCGTCTGTGCCGATGCCGATGTGGAGCGTGCGGCCGAGATGCTCTCGGCGCTGAAGTTCACCAACGCCGGGCAGGTGTGCGTCTCGCCGACGCGCTTCTTCGTCGAGGCGCCGGCCTTCGACCGCTTCATGGCCAAGTTCATCGCCTGCACCCGCGGCATCAAGGTGGGCGACGGGCTGCAGGCCGATTCGAAGATGGGCCCGCTGGCGCACGAGCGGCGCCTGGCGGTGATGAGCGAGCTGGTGGGCGACGCGGTCGAGCGCGGCGCAACGATCGAGACCGGTGGCGAGCGCATCGGCTCGGTGGGCAACTTCTGGGCCCCCACGGTGCTCACCGGGCTGGCCGCCGACAGCAAGCTGATGACCACCGAGCCCTTTGGCCCAGTGGCGCCCTGCGTGCCCTTCAAGGATCTGGACGAGGTGATCGCCCGCGCCAACAGCCTGCCCTACGGCCTGTCGTCGTACGCGTTCACGACCAACACGAAGAACGCGCTGAAGATCAGCAACGGCATCCAGGCCGGCATCGTCAACATCAACCACTTCGGCCAGGCCCTGGCCGAGACGCCCTTCGGCGGCATCAAGGATTCGGGCATCGGCAGCGAGGGCGGCAGCGAGACCTTCGACGGCTACCTGGTGACCAAGTTCGTCACGCAGATGGATTGAGGCGGCGCCGGGGGGGCCGGTGGTGGTCCCAGTGGCAGTGGCAGTGGCAGTGGCGAGCAATCATCGGTGGCCGGTATTCGCTGCGTGGGTTTGATCCAACCCACACTCGGCGACCGCCATGCCGGCGCCTGTGACACTGGTCACGATGGGCGACGCGCCGCCTGTCGGGAATCTCCTTGATCAGCCATCGATGTTGCCCGACAAGCCATCAGCGGGGCAGTTCCACCGCGATGGGTAACCTGTCCAACGACGTCGAGATCCGATCATGCACACGCTCAGCCTGGCGGCCAAACTGCGCATCATGGCCGTTGGCGCGGCCACGGTGATGCTGGCCATTGCCACCTATTCCGCCGCCGCGTTCTACCAGACTGCGCTGGACTTGCGCCTGGCCAACACCCGCACCTTCGTGCAAAGCGCCGTGCGCATTGCAGAGGCCCAGGCGACCAAGGTGCGATCCGGCTCACTGACGGTGGCGCAGGCCCAGGCACAAGCCGCCGCAGAGATCGGCAAGCTGCGCTACGACGGCGGCGAGTACGTCTGGATCAACGACATGCATCCGCGCATGGTGATGCACCCGATCAAGCCCGACATGAACGGGCAAGACCTCTCCGCGTACGCCGACCCGCAGGGCAAGCGCCTGTTCGTGGCGTTCGTCGAGACGGTGCGCCGCGACCGCGAAGGCCTGGTCGACTACCTGTGGCCCAAGCCCGGGAAGGAGACGCCAGAGCCCAAGCGCTCCTATGTGGCCGGGTTCGCCGAGTGGAACTGGGTGCTCGGCTCGGGCGTGTACGTGGGCGAGGTGCGCGAGGCGGCTCTGCGTTTCGCGGCGCTGAGCATCGGCCTGGGCACTGCCGGCAGCCTAGCGGTAGGGCTGTTCGCCGTGCTGGCCACGCGCTCGCTGCGTCGGCGTCTGTCGGTGGTCGACCGGTCGTTGCAGTCGATCGCGTCGGGCGACCTCACCTTCGAACTGGACACCTCGGCCAATGACGAGATCGGGCAGCTGATGCGATCGGTGGGCATGGCCCGGGATGGCCTGTGCCACGTGGTTCGCGGGGTGCAGGCCAGCACCGAGTGCATCGCCACCGCTTCGGCGGAGATCGCGGCCGGCAGCAACGACCTGTCGCACCGCACCGAGCAGACCTCCAGCCAGCTGCAGGGCTCGGCCGGCGCCATGGCGCAGCTCACCAGCGGTGTGCAGCACAGCGCCGAACTCGCCGACCTGGCGCGAACGCAGGCCGCCTCCGCCACGACAGCCGCCACGCAGGGCGGTGGCGTGGTCGGCGAGGTGGTGCAGACGATGGAGCAGATCAGCGCCTCGAGCCGCAAGATCGCCGACATCATCGGCGTGATCGACGGCATCGCCTTCCAGACCAACATCCTGGCGCTCAACGCCGCCGTCGAGTCGGCCCGTGCCGGCGAGCACGGGCGCGGGTTCGCGGTGGTGGCCTCCGAAGTACGCAGCCTGGCCCAGCGCAGCGCCGAGGCCGCGCGCGAGATCAAGCAGCTCATCGGCAGCAGCGTGGAGCGTGTCGACGCGGGCAGCCGCCTGGTGGTGGAGGCCGGGCAGTCGATGCAACGCATCGTCGCGTCGGTGCAGCAGGTGACCACGATGGTGGACGAAATCGCCCAATCGTCGCAAGGGCAGAGCCGCGGCCTGGCCGACGTGAATGCATCGGTGGGCGAGCTGGACCACATGACACAGCAGAACGCCGCATTGGTGGAGCAGAGCGCAGCCTCGGCCGAAGCCCTGCGTGACCAATCCACCCGACTGTCTGACCTGGTGCGCACCTTCCGGCTGGCGTAAGGCTGCCCCCGCCTGCCTTCAGGGGGGCAGCGCGCCGCGGCCGAGCGCAGTCAACCCGGCCGGCACCGCCAGGCCCCCGCGAGCGCACAATGCGCAGCGTTGCGGAAGGCGAGTGGGGCTGCGATGAACTCTGCGTTGGTCCAAACTGTATTGGTGGTCCTGGTGATGGCCGGGTTTGCCGGCCTCGAGTACTTTTCCAGGCGCTATCAAGACACGGTGCGAGCGACATCCGACGACACCAAGCTCGAGCTTTCGATCTTTCTCGCCCTGCTGCTGATCATCCAGCCATTGGTCTTGTTCGCGATGGCCAGGCTGGGCAACTGGCTGCTGCCCCGCCACGCGGGCGAGTTGGCCGAGTTGCCGTGGTGGAGCGCATTGCTGCTGCTTGCCGTTTGCGATGACCTGTCGATGTACTGGTGGCACCGCCTCTCGCACACCCGCCTGCTGTGGCCGCTGCACCGGGCGCATCACTCGGCGGTCTACATGAGCATTCGAATCGCCTACCGCAACAACTTCTTCTACTTCCTGTTCATGCCCGGCATCTGGATCGGGGCCGGCCTGCTCTATCTGGGGCTCGACAGCCGGATCTACGCGGTCTACGTGGTCTGCAAGATGATCGTGATCCTCGGCGCCCACAGTGCCTGGCGATGGGACGAAGCGCTCTACCGCACCCCTGGCCTTCGCTCGCTGATGGTCGTGGTCGAGCGGACCGTCTCGACGCCGGCCACCCACTGGGCGCATCACGCGCTCACCGACGCGGACGGCATCGGTCACCAGAATGGAAACTTCGGCAGCTTCCTGTTCATCTGGGACGTCATCTTTCGGACGGCACACATCACAAGGCGGTATCCGCCCAGCGTGGGGCTGCGTGACGACCAGGTGCACGGCCCCGAGCGCTGGCTTGCGCAGTTGCTGTTTCCTGTCTTTCAGTCGGATCGGCAGGATTCACAACTGACGCTGCACGGGCCGGCCACGTCGGAGGCCCAACCTCGCACCTGACAGCGTTTCAAGGTTCTTTCGCACTGCCCGGCGGCAAGGCCGCTGGGCATCCTCCGCGCGCATGCTCGTGAGGCCGGCGGGGGCTCAGCTCGCGCCGCCGGCTGTCGCAGCCGGCTCGGGCAGTGCGATGCGGTCGTCGGTGCTGAGCTGGTAATCCTTGAACACATGCTCGGCGGTGAGCAGCTGCCAGTGCCCCTGCTCGTCGCAGCGCGAGGTGTCCTTCAGCCGCCAGGCGAGCTGGCCGCAGGTCCAGATCTCGAAGTTGCGCATGTGCGTGCACAGGCAGGTCTT